>Ga0307514_10002197_pt1 | contig 20918 bp, 23 predicted proteins | sample 16_EM_MG_FD_203088 | JGI IMG/M metagenome (GOLD analysis project Ga0307514, IMG submission 203088) | Populus trichocarpa ectomycorrhiza microbial communities from riparian zone in the Pacific Northwest, United States - 16_EM | ecosystem: Host-associated > Plants > Roots > Unclassified | place...
GAAGTGGAGCGGGAGCGCGGATGTTGGCGGAAGCTGGCGGAAGGGAAATGGAAGAGGACTGGAGTGTCCCCTTACACCAACGATGTGTGGTCAAATCTGACCTCTTCGACAATTGATCAACGGGATCAAACAGCCAAGACAGAAACTGCTCGTCGCCATGCCATTGAGAACTGCACAAAAGACCTCCACACTGTCCAGCTGATGGAGGCGAAGATGAACATTGCAACAAGATGGAGACCTGAGATGGAGGAATGGGTACAGGCTGAGAAGAAGGTGTCGATGCGGAATTATCAACGGTGTTTGGACAGGTTGGAGGGCCTGGTGGTGTCTCGAATGTTTGAATTGACTAAGATGAATATGTCTCAGACCGGTATGTCTCTCCCATGATCTGTCGTTGGGTTAGAGCTTATTATTTACTATAGGCTACAGTCTCCGCAAACATATCGCCAACTCCTTGAAGTCACGGTCAGCGGCTATCCGCACTGCTCTCACAAAATACAACGCCGCTGCCAATGCCCTCCCAATTCCTCGACCCAATCTCTCATGGGAAGAAGTAGTCGAATACGCATTTCTTGCGGATTTCGATCTTCTTCGTGACACTCGACAGGACATCCGGACCCGACCATGGGCAACTCCAGCTGCCCGCCTAGCGATGGATGCCTTCTTCAAGCTTCGCCGTGCTGCAGAGGAGATTGACCGTCTGAACATCGAGATACGCCGTTTAGCTACCTTCATGCGCGATGAGACTGTTTTTTTACGATGGAAACAGGCGGAAATAGAATTGACTAATCCTGCTCTTGCTTACCAAGTTCAAATATACCAGGCGGTGGCTGGACGCTACCAGGAGCACCATACTACCATTCTCAACAAGATCACACAGCTCAATGGGTTCACTGGAGGGGTTCTATTTGGAACGCGCCAAGCTGAGGCCCTAGTTGCCGCTGAATGTCCAACAATGCCACTGTCATCTATCACTCCATCACACGCAGCTATGGAAACAGATGCAGTCGATGACTGTGAGCGGGAACAGGCTGAGGATGATCAAGAGGCTGAGGTTATGGGGGCTTATTTTAGTATACTACAAATGTCTTATGATGGAGGTTATTAAATACTACACTCCTATCCACCCATAGCCAAAAAGCGAAGAAAAAGGATGGAATATGAAGGGGACAGTCGAGCTCGCTGTCTCCGACGACGGGACAGCATGTGAGATCAATTTGATGGGCGGGCTGATGTCTCTGACGGCCGTGGGGACGGTGTCAATGATACTGATGGGTGATGTACCTTGTCATTACAAATGCGGAGGCATGTTCCGCTCCCTCCGAATACCCGGATAGCCTACATTCTACTAAGTGCCTAGGAATTAAGTGTAGCTATTGACCCAAGCCCCGGGAAATGTTTTTTAGGTCATATTAGATGGGAACTTCCTTATCCAGTTCCTATCTATTACGGTCTGACAGGTGGGAGTCACAGGTGATTAAATCGCTGTCGAATCTTCAATCAACCAAATGAGACCCAGGCGGCAATTATGTACCACATATGTAGAGGTAGAGATAAGTACTAGCTAGAATGACCGGTACCGCCCGTAATAAAGTTGTAACCATCACGCGACGATATTGTCATGTCCAGCTCGAAATCTGGCTCCTTTGAGGCCAACGTTGCTTCGAACCTGTCGCTGAAGTCTCAGTCAGGCCCTCAGATAACCGCAACATCGCAAACCTCTCGTTTCCATGTCGATACCCTTTCAACCGTTTCCCGAGAAGTACGTCCACATGTCGACATTCACCAAGGGCACCTTCTGATTTTAAGTTATACAAAAGATCGATTTGCATCAAGTTAATATATCTGTCGGTCTCAACGACCTCATTGTCGACTCCCACTTGCGTCTCAAAGAAGGCGTTCATTATGCGGTCAGAACTCATCGATATTACCCGACTCTTGAGCTTAATCACCACTTTCTAGCTCGTCGGCAGAAATGGAGAAGGAAAATCTTGTAAGGCGTTATAATCTATCCGTCGACACTGATTCGTCATGTTCACTGACAGCGTTACTCGTTGCCATCGCCGACAGAATCATCCCAGGAATTCAAGACAACCTCCGCATTCTTCTTGTTTCCCAAATCGATAGCGATGAGGACAGTTTTGTCCTTGCAGGGGAAGACGAGGAAACACGGCATCGTCCTGAATACACTGTAACAGAACGGGTCGTCAAAACCGACCGTTGCCGCAACAAGGCCTTGCGGGAACAAGAAGGTATCAACCATCGCTCATTAAGGGTCTATCTGATTTGTTTCTTAATAGTTCTTCTGAAGGCTCACGAATCCTCCTCCACTACAGCAATCGCGAAGGCTGTTCTCTCAATTCAGTTATCACGGGCAAAGGACGAAGCCGAAGAAGCTAGGTTAATTGCCCAAAGGAGGAGTGGGACTCGAGGATCGGATGCTCGAAAACAACTGTTAAAGGCGGAAGCAAAGTTGTCGGAATATCAAGAACGGTGAGTTGTTCGCGCAGCCAACATTACATCTGTTTGCTGCAACTTTTTTTTTTCCCGAGTCAAGGCTCTCGAATGTCGATCGGGGTGGTGACGAAACAGCAGTGTCTCTTGAGGCAACTGAATTACTTTCAGACGTGCAAAACACTCTTGATTTAGTACGCGGTCGTCTAAACGGCTCCTTGATCTCATCGCTCAATATCCATTCTTTGAAAGTTGGACGCACAGACGACAGAAGCTCGTACTCGCGCTATCCTATTGGGTCTTGGCTTCAAGCGGAACAAAATTGATGCCAAATTCAACACGCTCAGTGGAGGCTGGCGTTCTCGTTGCTCGCTTGCCGGCGCACTTCTTCAACAACCTGATCTAGTAATAATTCCTTTCAAGCTACAGGAATTCCTTTGACTAATACATCCGAAAAGTTGATACTGGACGAGCCCACCAACTACTTGGACATCACATCGGTTTTATGGCTCCAGAATTACCTCAACTCCTTCCCATCAACTCTGCTTGTCGTTGCCCATGACCACGAGTTCATTGACGCTATAGCCCAAGAAACTATCCTTCTTCGAAACAAAGCTCTGACATATTTTGACGGTAATCTCACTGAATATGAGCGCCATTCACGCACAGAAAGAAAAGGAAATTTTCGTATGAAGGAAGCCATGGACAAGAAGAGGAGTGCAATCGAGAAATCAATCGAAATGGGCGCGAGGAGTGCCAAGAAGACAGGCGATGAAAACCGGGCGAGGATGGTCAAGTCTAGGAAAAAGAAGTTGGAGGATCGGTGGGGTATGGAGACGAGCGCCAAGAGAACTCGGTGAGAGTGTTTAGACTTTAGAATAGTCTTTCCTCTCCTGACCGTCTACCTATAGCTTCAAATTGAATCGTGATTTGGCTGGGTATCATCTTACTAGTCGGGCTGAGCTTCAAGTCGAAGAGGTGGATAAACCGATCAAGCTTTCCTTCCCTGACCCTGAACCCATGCGGTTTCCTGGAGCTCTCATCTCCGCTAACAATGTTTCTTTTGCCTATCCTGGCACGAACGCGATGACTCTAGATGGCATCACGATTACCATCCATCCCGGTGCTCGAGTAGGACTGGTTGGTCAGAACGGAGAGGGTAAATCCACGTTGGTGAAATTACTCATTGGAGTTCTTGGTCCTCGGAAAGGCACTGTGGAACGTCACTCGCGGCTTCGATCGGGATACTTTGACCAGCACTCTGTTGAGATTCTGTCAGCCCCTCAAATAGCAAGCTTAAGTGCTCTGACTCATTTTACGGAGCAGTTGAAAGAAAAACATGGGATTGAAATCGATGAACAGACCGGACGATCGTTCCTCGGTTCATTTGGTTTGCGTGGACGCACGGCGACTAATCCAATCGGCACGCTTTCTGGAGGGCAAAAGGTGCGTATATTAATCGTTCATCATGATTTCTGAGAAATGCGTCCAACTTTAGGTTCGCCTGGCACTTGCCCTGATAATTTATCCTGCTCCTGATCTATTGGTGCTGGATGAAGCCACGACGCATTTAGATCGAGATACCATTGTTGCCTTTATTCGGGCGCTTCGCCGCTATGCTGGTGCTATCTTACTAGTCAGTCACGATCGGCACTTTACCCGTTGCGTCATTGAGGGATCACCTATTTTACCACCCTCGGAAGATGACGATGGCGAAGGGGAGGAGGAGGAGGATGAAAGCGACGATGAAGAGTCTGGAAAGGTTGGGATGGTTTACGCTGTAGATAAAGGGAAGTTGAAGCCACTTGGTGGAGGGGTTAGTGAATATGTCAGATTGGTAGAGAAGCGGATGAAAACGCAGAAATAGTGCAATGAATGATATTGCAGATTTACGAAAGAACAGCACCCGGTTTGCTTCCTTCATGCTTTATGTGAAAAAACCATTGATGCTTGCACCTCATTTGCATCCTAGTGACTACATATTTTTGAACAGTTCTGTACTGGTGCCAAATTTATGCTCTAATAATTTTGTAAATGTGGCATATACCAGTTTGCCATAAATCGTGTTTACGCTAACTAAGGGAAGGGATGTTCTCAAGAACTTGCAGAGTTCTCCATTGGATTCGAAGTCCACTGTCTTAGGTTCCCTTCATATAAAAGTGCATCCTCACTCTCCCTTGAATTAGGAAACATGCTAAACCCGAGCACCCTGGAGAAGATTTACCCTCCTGTAGAAAACATGTTAGATTACCTACAGCGTCATCGACTGTTCACTCAAAAAGTACCTATAACGACTTTTGTCATTCTTTAATGGAGAATCAGACAACTGGACAGAATAGATGGACATTGTACTTAGCTTAGAGTAAAACGACAGAACGTGTAGGTCTAGTTTGCTGTGATGGACACCAGAAATAACAACTTCAGTATCGATCATGACAAGAACACTTCCCATCCTTCATAACATGCATCCTGGACCTGTCCCAATGATGGATTGAAATGGATTCAAAAATGGTAATCTGCTTCGAGGCTTCATGACAGGCATCACATATCCTAAGGTTCTTGCGTAAGACAATTTGTTTCATGCCCTGCGTGACGGCATAGGCAAGCGCGAGTTTCTCGCTGTGCTGACACCGGATGGACTCATCGCTGATGCCACATAACCCCAACCAGCGACTCCATTCCTTGAGCTTCTGTTCTATAGCACGTGTGGCAGGTAGGAGCACAGGAGGGATCTCGCGTACATAGAACACATGTGTTTCGCCGTTGTCCATCGTTAGCGTGACCGCACCCCGCTCCTTCCTGAGTCCCTTCCTCAATCTCTCCTGTTGCATGCGGAGACCAGCCATGGTGTCACCACAGGCATCGTAGATGTCAGACATGAGGACGTATGCCGACGCACGGTGTTCAGGGGAGCCTAGCCTCTGAATGGCTGCAAATGCGGTCTGTGCGACTGCAAGATTTTTGAAACGACGACAGGGACCGAGCACCGTCATCCACATCACATCATCCTCTCCAACCCTTTGGCACTTGGCGCGGTCGATGATCGCGAGAGCAGATGCAAAGTCCCCTTTGCGCGCGTAGCCGTCCACGAGGGCGGTGTATGACTGTATGCTTGCACAAAAAGTTTGGGATCCGTGCGTTTCTACTTGATCCAACAACGCGTGAGCTGCATCGACGTTGCCCGAATGAGAGAAGGCAGTGAGCGCCGAAGTCACCATGTACGAATTGAGGGAAGTGGGAGGAATGTCCTTGAGTAGTTCTAGCGTGTCGCCGTCGGCACCATGCATAGCAAGTACTGACAACATGCTTCCAGTCACAACTGGGAGGTGAGCAAGACCCATATTCTTAGCTTCCTGCCAGACCTGATGCGCGACCGCTATATTGCCCGCTCGGCCGCTCAAAAGCAGATATTGAGCCATGATATAGCACAACTTCTCATCTCCGTGCCTAACGTGCCGTCGTGGTGCAGCCCACTGCCATACTCGGCTCGCCAAGTCCAAGTCGTGACGTACATGGCACACTTTGAGCAGCACACCGATAGTGCGCGGGTCAAGTTCGGTTGGACAAGGTTGCTGGAGCAGCTCGTGCACGAGCCGGTCCTCTTCTTCACTTGAGTCGATCCCACTATGAATGATGCGGGCGTAGTCCGTGGTGGTCAGGGGAGTGTTTCGGGCACCGAGGAGGCGAAAGGCGTTGAGCGCCACTGCACCATTCTTGTGCCTTGATGCGTTTCCGAGTACTGCCCTAAAGACCCCTTCCCGGACGTAAGGGATGTCCTTGGGGGAGATGATTGCGAGGAGGGTGCCCGCCAACTGTGGGTCGTCGACAGAGGGACCAGCACTGACGTGGGCGGCTGCCGATAGCAATTGCCAGGGGATAGTGCCTTCGAATCTGCGGGCGGCCTCGTCAACGATTTCTCGTACTTCTCGCGAGTTCTTTGCCTTGCGCAAGAGGGAGGTTAGGAAACCGCCGCCCACACTCCCGTCCCGGCTTTCGGCGAGGTCAACATACTTGAGTAGTCCTTTCCGTGGAGGGCCATTATGGATGCGACCAACCAGGCAAAGACTTTTCGACTTGCAGTGACGGGCAACGGCGTGAGCGATGAGCATTTTATTGATACTAGTAAATGCCAGAAGGGTGTGACAAGCCCATCTGACAGTTTTGTCACGCCTCAACGTACATAAATCCTAATGATTTTCCTGTAATGCAGTCACTACCTTCAACCGATTATCATACACTTGAACTCCCTGATAGTCAGACGAGAACACAAGGTGATACAAATTTGAAATTTCTAAGATGAAGTTAGCACAGGCATTGGTCAGAGAGGGAAGGAAGATCATACTTGGATGTTGATCTCTTGGAAATTTCGTCCGAAAGTCAAGAAGAATGTAATCATTCATATCGGCAGACTTCACCCATGCGCCATATGCTCCGGAATCAGTAAAACGAGCGGCTTGTTCTGACAACTGGTTCCCATCTCGAGTTATTTCGATCCCCCATTTCACGATGGGAATGAAGAAGTCGATGCGACCAGCAACACGTGCTGCCTGTGCGGAAGCATACTCTGGGGAGATACAAACATTCCCAAAAGTGGTGGCCAAAAGAGAACGATAGAATTCATCTTGGTATTGTGCTTCAGGCGGGTCCGTGGATGAAGAGGCAACCCGGCGCAGTGAAAGTTGTAGCTGCGATGGCTTGAAGTTCTTGATGGTTTCAAAACACAGCTCAAAGAGAGAATTGAAACATGGCATATCGTTTGTAGGCTCAAGCTTCCAGGAAAGACACGCTTTATGCAGAGGAGAGGGGAGGAGATAACGCACATGCCTCGAGGGCCCAAGGACGGGATGAATCCACCCACGACGATGGCACCACTGGACTGTTTCATCCTCTTCACCGACACACCTTTCGTCTCTGAGCATGGTTCTGAGCAATGCCACTACTTTTGGCTTATCCAAGAGAACATTATCTACAGGGAGGCCACGGATAAAGGCTCCTCCTTTGAGGCTCTCTACGAGAACGTGAAGGGAATTTTCATCATTAAAATCTTGTACCGTCATCATTTTCCCGCGGCGCGCCTTTGATGAATTCTGGCAAGCAGAATTAAGGGACTTAAACAATTGGGGGGCTGACACGAGAGACTCACTGATAATACATACAAAAGTTCTACAACAGCACCTACATACCCACCCGTCCAGATGAAAATAAGATCCAGAAGATCACAGTGAAGGTTCAATTTGCGTTCGGACCTTGACACGACTTCCATAAATTCAGACCTGGGCAACAATAACCCAATAGACGTCTTTCCTGCGACAGGCCACAGAGAGATGCGAGCGGCGTCCCTCAGACTTGGGGGCGTACCAATATCATAAGACACGACACGAGCAGTTGGGCTGCCATATCTGCAGAACATAATGACGCGGTAATAGGGGTACTTCCCGTCACCGACTTCCTTGATAAATGAGTTCCAGAGAAGATTATCACTGTACGAGTCTTGCCCCTGGTCGAAAAGGAGGAAACAGAGGCTACCTTGCCGGGGAAATGCCGGATCAATTTCCCTCAAACGCTGGTCAATCAACTGGTCCGACTGTATGCGTCTCCAAGAGTGCAGACTCTTTACCACGGCCGATGGTGATTGATTGACAATATGAGCATGCAGCAAAGTCATCAGCGTGGTCTTGCCACTGCCTGAGGGCCCTCGAACCTATGAAAAAGATTGCTAAGCCGAGGCGAAGGTGTGCAACAGTGCAAGACACATACGTGGACCAACTTTTCTTCCAGTAATGTTTCATACAATTGGCGTACGGTATCGAGACGTGGGCTCCAGAAGGCTCAAAAATCACGGTTGGACGAAAAAATGATCCACTAACGGGGAGATGCGTGGGTATGATTACCTAAGCGCCCGAACTAAATCCCGTATACCGCTTCTGACTTTTCATGCCAGACGTCTTGACTCCGACGCATCCTTGCATTTTGCGTCCACAATGCAAGGACTAGGTCAGCATGGTCATCCGCGTCCGCAATGCTTTGCTTGTTCTTTCGCCCTTATCCACGGGGATCAATCCCGTACCGCCTCCCCTCTGCTTGCACCTCTGCCTCCACTTGCACCTATGCCGGATCTCCCCACGTTTTGAGGCAAGATAGGAAACGTCAAAGAACAGGTCTAATGGCCAATTAGGACTGTCTGATCTTGCATCAGAATTGTGAGGAGCAAACCGATGGGATGACGGGATCGATGAAAGTGCTGTATAGTGAGGCGCTTTCTCCAGCGCCTATGTTGACAGTATTGGGAACATACGCCACATCGGTGGCATCCATCGCGTAATTAGGAGTCTAGGAATGGATTCAACCGGAATACAAGTAATAACTGACTCGCAAAAATGCAAACTAAGACTCCCCAAATGGACGATGAAAACCAGAAGTCCGTTCCGTATGTCATTGATGCCCTCCTGTAATCAGCGAGATCGATAATATACTTGGAATGCAATAAGCTTGGAATGACCAGGAGATATTCGGCACGCTTGATCTCCCCTGTGGGGAACGACGCGACAAGCCGGACAACTTCCTGGGGTTGACGGTCAATTATATCCTGCCTGAAATCTGCCCGGCCTTCGCTCCCACAGATTGCGAACCCGAGGTAACTCAACCAGGATATATTGCAGACCGAGTGCAGGTGTCTAATGGGATGGTCAGCGCACAATAGTTTGTATTATCGATTTCCAGCCAGCGTTGTTTGCCATGGACGTTCTGTTTATCACTTCTCACTTATAGAATAATGAATTGGATCTCATTTGCAATCCCTAGAACATTCCTATTACAAATTCATTCGAGCCTTGAACATCTACACAGATGGTCATCATATCGCGCTATCCACCGTTTTTGACAAATTGTATGCTGCAGAAATCAACGTGACGTGTCTAGAGGGCAGAGCTCAGTATTGAGGGGTAAGAATGAACAATGGTTTCTTACGTGAAACCCTGCACCGCATTACCCAGCCTGCATAAATATGAATCAGGACACATGGAACCAAAAAAAAAGCTCAAGCGTCCAACTTACGCTTCTCCTGCAGGAGATATCTCCTCTGTGGCGAGTCCAACATGATTAAGATACAGAAGAAATTCCTACCAATGGTCAACGTTACTCCTGACGTTTTGTGCAATTCAAAGCCTTTTCACTCACGTCAAACATAGCAACAGCCTTGCTGAGTAACTGAGGATCCCTAGCACCTGCGCGCGTTAGCGCTTCAATACACCTGAACCCCGACAATCGAAATCAGTTCAAGATAACACACCCATTTCTCAAATATTGCCATCAAAGTAAATGGAGATGACATACCAAAGAGTGCACAATGAGAATGTGCCTTCTTCGCCTCCGACACCATCCGATGTCTGTGCTACGTTGTATCGGTACACAAGATTCTAAAATTGGACGGGAACAATTTTAACCCCTTGGTGAAATTCAAATAGTGATACGTACATTGGATGTGAGTCCCCCTTTCTCTGGCATCTTGAGGATCTGACGCAAGGTACTCACGAACCTGGGATCCGACTGAACGAAACGAATTCCAATTAATTGCTTTTGATCCCCAGAGTGGTAAACCTCACCGCTTGTATAAAGAAAACCAACGGCATTATGACGACGGAAGAGTCCAACACATGAGTGTCTTCGTAGCTTTGCCCGAAGAATTTGCCTTCCTTATTCCAAGCTTTCTCCATGATTTCCTCGTACAACACATCGCGAGCCTGCAACCACTTCCCTCTGTTGGGGCAAGGAAGAGATCGTTTATCCGCAAGACGAAGGCCTGCGGCAAGTTAATGGAGAACCCTTAATCAATTTCGAAAATGAGGTGCCGTACCTCTGTCGATAGCAACCCTAGGAAAGATGATTCAGCATATATTTGTCTCGAGAGTGCAACGATGTCTTCGCTTACCATAGCATCACTTTTGAATACTATATTCGAATAATCAGTATCTTTTTTGATGGCCGTTTTCAGAGCCCTTACGGTGAAATTTCGCATATGATTTCGAACTTCCCTGAGCCAGGATATAAGAGTGCGGCAAGGATCCATGAGCAAAAATCAGCTACGTACCAAATAGAACTGTGAAAAAAATTGTCGGTGAACCGTATATGCGGAACAAAAAGGCACAAACTTACAGATCTGGGTCTTTGAAGTGATCGACCACGTCTACACAAGTCATCGTTTATGAACTTGAAATTATGGTAAGTTTGGAAACTTACAATCCACGCTAAGAAAGTGCCATGTCAGTAAGTAGAATGAATGTAATCATAGTGAACTTACAGCTCTCTGATCAATTTCCTGAAGGACGGACATATCAGAGCCGAAACCCAGACAAGTGAGAGAGTGGACTAACCAATCGTCATATGACTGAATGTGCGTCGGAAAATCCAAATTTTTAGCAACGGAGTCGTGAGACTCAAGAGGACGCATACCAGTGGTTTTCCATACTGGAAAACTCTCTCGTTAGGCCGAATCAGTACCGCCATTCAAAAGTGTGCACATACTTTTTGACCGAGATATACACAATCCATTCTTTCCTTAATTAAGCCAGCTGCATCAGCCAAGAGATACGACCAAAACTTACAATTCGCCATATATGTCCTGTATAATAATGTAACCCATGCCGATAAGACGAGACAAAAGCATACCAATTGGACGTGATTCGCAGCTCCGTTTCCGATCCTGACAGGTTTCGAGCCTTTGTGACCGTCCAAGTGGTTCAATTCTATCTCTTCTAGATCTTTTCCGCCTAGAGAGTGATTATAAGATCAGCCCCCACTAACGAAGAGGATGTCCACCGACCGTGAATGGTGTATAAAATCTGCAAACTTCCATCCGCGTTTTTATGCCTGAGGCGTTCAAAGATAAATTCCAGATAGCCTAAAAATTATCAATAATAACTTTCACAACTACAAACGGAGGACGTACTGTTGGCTTCCTCGGTGAAACCCAGCCTTATTAACGCATACAGTGTGAATGAAGAATCCCTGATCCATGAAGCACTGTAAATGGCATAATTCATCTTCTGCTCGAAGAGAAGAAACAGAGGCACAAACCGATAATCCCAGTTTCTCGTTCCACCGATATACTCTGGCAAGCTGAATGTTGGACTCGCCACCACGGCCCCTGGGTGTGTAAACATTAGCTACGTCAACAAGACGATTATGTGTAAAACCACACCCGTGGGCTCGAATATGAGCAATTTCAGTGCAAGGGCGCTACGTAAGACGGCCTCCTTCCAAGAGCCACGATAGGTACTTTGACGGACCCACTCATACCAATACCTATTGGTACCCTGATTCAACATTGTTAACATAAAATTTGTCACAACAAAACTAATCCACTCACATGCAATAAAGAAGCCAGTAGCTGTTTTGTCAATGGTGGATTGTCACCTGCCGTCTGAATACCTTCGCCATGACGTGCGGCGTTCAACGTTGTCGGTGGCGTCCTCAAGATAAACGTTACGCATTGTCCTTCAGTTATCGTCAATTTACTGTGCACCGCGAGTCCCTTATGTCCCTTATTCGACAAGTCGAGAAACTCTAAAACAATCTCCGGAGGGGAGACACCGCTGTCCAGCGAGCTCTCGGCAACTTCGGCTATGTATCTTAAATCTAAAGCCAGCGAGTCGGATTCGAAAAGGGCTTTCTTTTGAGCTGGTTCGCCCAAATCTGTCGGGACGCTGTCGTCGTTGGTGATGGAAGTGATGTGGGTTGAACGGGCATAGTTAAACGCTGGAGCACATTGCATGACAATGGGAAGCGTGCCACGAATGCACTCGACACGTCGAACGAGCCATGGTAAAAGTGGTTTGGTCGCTCCAGGGTCAACCTTGTCTCGACGGGGTCGGGGAAGGTAGTCTGAAGAGCGTGCGTGAGCGAGTATACAAGGAAAGAACGGGATGAAAACATACCAGTGACACTAACCACCCCTCCTTCACTCAAGTACTTGGTTTGGAGAACCTACATAGGTCAAGTCAGCGCCATGAACAATTGGGTAATTCACCCAAGCTTGCACGATTATTGGTCGATCGATCGTACTTTCGCACATTGATGGATAAGTGTGGAAATGACCACTCACATTGGAACTAGGTAAATAGTTCTGCTTCGAGGAGAACGGAATAGTTGGAGTGATTGAGAAATGTCCACCTTTATCTTTGTCCAAGATTCTTGCAAAGATGGATGGAGAGTCAAAATTCGGGACACAGTAGCTTTCAACTAGTCGGTGATGTCAAAATCCGGATAATTTCAATGAAGGGCGACGACATACTAGAACCATCCAAGCTGACCAAGGCTGCAGTTCGCAAATTGCCAATGCTATATGTTTATCATAGTGAGGATATGTGCGGTGGGTTCAACAGACGACGTACAGGCCATGGTCTGCGATGGCAGTATAATCGCGGTCTTCCTTTGGGTGAATGATGTTCATTCGTTGAGAGAAATATCTTGAGTGCTGTGTTAGATAACAAGTCGAACTTGTGCGTCTGAGGAAAGTCGCATAACCCATAAGGGTCGTCTATATATCGAGGTCATCCTTCCATTCTACCCGGAATTGCATGACTAAAACGGACCGGCGAGTACGAAGTTCTGTGACCGAGCTATACGGACATGGACATTCAACAAGCCTGCTGATTACGATCTAGACGCACAAATGTATTTTACGCTGGGGTGGCTGTCTCAACGGGAAAGTTAAGCCCTGGATCATGGGGCCTATGTAATGTTCCTGCGCGGGATATTTGATTCAAATCTAACCCGAATATGAAGTTTGCCCAGCGTTTTGTTGACATCCTCTATTTGTTAAGTGACGTTCTCGCCAAGTTCGCTGTCAACCACATAGACATTCTGTACCATACAAACGCGTACTTTAAGATAGAGGAGGATATATAGGGGGGGGTGCATACGATCTCCATCGAACGGCCAACGGTTATCCGATTGATCATCCGTATTCTGCCTCCAAAAGGTACCAAACTGTACAGATGACATTCATGTCGACAACCCAAACTTGACCATGAAGATCATACGAGTGTCATTGAAAAAAGACACGTTCGTATTCCTTCAATGACCAATCTTGGAATTCCTCATTGAATAATCAAGGCATCCGTGGCCACTGCCCATTAGTTACGGTCACGACTCTGCATGGTGCCTATTTTGCATTGGCTCGGATGGTAACACTTCTTTACAGCGCTGATCGAGAAAAGGAGGTCAAGCATGACTGATTAGATAAGGAAAGAATATGTACCTTCAGATAAGCAAGGACTTCATCTTCGACTTTTGTCTTGTCTTCAGCCCATGCAATTCGTGGAAGTTCTTGAGCACGTATGGAATCCAATTTGTTCTTCTCTAGATAGTCAATAAAGTCGTCATTTGGTACGGCCCGCTGAAGGTAGAACGGAAGATATTGGAGTCCGGCCTGGAAGGTTTCCTTCGTCTTCTTCTCCCGAAAAATCTTTTCATCGTGTCCTTCTCGGTACCAGGTCCATTCGGGTGGTAACTTGTACTCGAACAGTTTGCCACTAACAAGTTTGAACATTAATGGAGGGTTTGGTTACAGAGTACGAAACTCACGGCTTCTTTGGTTCAAATAAATACCTAGCGATCTTCATCGCAACGCGGGTGTAATGGTCCTTCGTGACAACGTAATTTCCAGCTCGCTCGTGATTGGTCAAAAACTGTGCCAACATATGACGATATGGGTCATAAACCTGCTTCAGCCCCATTACATGCAGCCTCTTTCGGTCTGTCTCCTCACGCTCAAAAGCCTCGCTCTGTGGTAGGCCAAGAAGGGGCCACATATGAACCCAGTCCCAAAGGAAATTCGGATAGGTAACAAATGTGAGAAGATCAGACAGGTACTCATCCTCGTGATAGGAATGAAGTTCCACGAGATAAAACCGATCCAAAGCAGACATGTGACGTTCGTAGAGATTGTGTTGTGGATCAGGATAGACCTAGAGTAGAAATTGATCACGATTCTACATATCCAGCGAAAAAATATATATACCTGAGAGCGAAACCACTGGAAAAGCAGAGGAAGGTCAATCCAAGCTTGCTCAAAAGGTCCACCACCGTCATTCCAAGTCTTGCATGTGGTCATCCATACTGATAAATCGAAATTGAGCAGATCACTGAGAAGCTCTTGTGTCAATACAGAAAATCGGCAGTGAGTCACGAGCGCTTGTCCAGCATATTGATGTACGAATTTATGACCTATGGTGAATGAAAAGTAAAGTATGTCGATGTTTATGTACAACGTGAAAATGGAAAACGCTTACCGGAGAGCAAATTCCGACAACAAGCTCGCGCGAGATCAGCATGAACCTTTACGGAGTTGATGAAGTATTTTCCCGCACGCGATCGATCCGTAAGGAAATCGATAAGAGAACTATGGATGATACGTATCCCAGCATCTAGAGTTCGTGGACTTCCGGAAGATGTCACGCACCTCCTGTTGTCGGGAACATTTATGATGGAATGAAGGTCGCCCAGGATAAAAGAAACGTCGCCGCGATTTAGCGACAGCAGCTCCTCCAAGAAACGTGGATCAGTAACGGGAATGGGGAGTTCGCCTGATCCGGAACTTGATTTTTTTGAATAAAGGCGGGAAGCGAAGAGGAGGGCGCCCAAGATCCTCAACACACCCCTAACGTTATGTACAGACGAGAATACATGCTTATAAAGACAGTCCAACTCGGCGAATGGAATATCACCAGCTGGATTGTGGATCCTCAAGACGGATTCGAGCCTTTCAACAGGTCGGTGTTGTGGAGAATCAACATACTTGATCACAGTGCTTGCATATATAAATTGACCAGCTGATCGATGGACAAGAGATTGAATCGTCGAAGCTGCTGGCCAAGCTGCTGGAATGTATGTCCTGAGCGGGTGGTTTTGCTTGATGCTCTCAAATCTACTCCAGAAGTACCGTCGAATATCGCCATCCGGAAGATAATTTTCGTCGAGGATAAGCGTTCGAATTAGATCGCGGAGGTCGTAAGAATTGAAGGAGTCACGTATTGGGGGTTCAGGACGGCTTGAAATGAGGATGTAAAGGGGCACCCGCTTGTGAATAAGGGCGGTGGAAAGAATACGGACAATGTAACGCTGGCTATTGGCACCCTGGCACTCATCTAGTCCATCGATGACTATTAGACGTGCGGTCCGTTTCGTTTGACCATTGCGTCTATCACCTGGATGGTGTTGTTGCGCCTGAAGAAGCGGATTCACGATAAGAGTCTGCAATTGAGTTTCGAGCGTCCCGGAAAACACGGAAGGATCGCTTTCGACTGCCTGAGCAATATAGCGACGAGTTTCAGGAATAGAGAGCGAAATTTGATGCGCAAGTGTCGCCATGAGATGCTTCTCCGTGTTGAGCCCGGCAATTTCCTTCGCAAAGAAGAATGACGCAGCAAGATAGCCTCGCTCAGAGCAAAGTTGAGAGATGGTCTGCGCAATGAACGATTTCCCACAACCTGCAGGGCCATAGAGCCAGAGCATGCCACATTGTGAAGTTTCATTGGAGACCCAACTGGTAATCGATTCAAGGACAGCGGTCCTCGTTCGTGTTTGACATTTGGGAGGATCATGCCTGCGACCTGAGTCGTAAAAAGCGCCAGGTGCGATCCTCCTTTCAAGAATATCTGCTCCTGTTTTCAAAGATTATTGTCGTTCCAGATAACATAGTCGTTATCATTCAATCGCCTCACCTCTTCGGCCTGTTGTCACCACTGCTCCTGATGATGTTGTTCCCTGGTGATCATAGGTCCCACCTCTTACACCATTTGCCCTTGCTGGAAGTGTTGGTCGTATGGGCGCCTTTGGAGATGGCAGCATTGCGAGAAGAAAAAGTGGGCGCTAGACTGCGCTAGTTGTCAGGCCGCTTAAACCTATAAGGATTCCAAGGCTGTGGTCCCACGTGCAATAGATCGGCGCTAAACAAACTTACATACGATAACTACAACTTGTGCTCGGCACAGAAACCCTGACCCTTGTTGTAGGCGCCACTATCTTTTACGGGCTGATGATACAAAGAAAAAAATGTTTAAGCGCCCGAAACTTCCAAAATTTTCGTCGCAATAAGCGCTGAGTTACCTAGCCAAGATGACCGAAAATCGCCGTGCTTGTCCGATGATCAGTGGCAATCGGATGTATGTTCCGATAGGCTATTTTTAAATTTACACCCAGATTATCTACCCCAGTCTACACCCTTGGCCTGTTGACCATGTTAACTTATCTATGTATTGCTCGTAAGTATGGCATTGCAAGCGCCATGAAGTCTACGTGGCGCTTTACGTGATGAGCATCACGATACAAGATCACTTATATAATGATGGCGAAAAACAAATTTGACGCGCGTCGGGATCTTTGCCATTTTCGGCGGTTCAAGCCAGCTACCTCGTGCATTGCCCCATTGCTCTTAACGTGCATACAGCACACCTTGCCGTCGGTTGAATACAATTCAAGGTACAACATAAGATGCGGCAAGAGACAGTTTAACGTGCTCAAGCAACGAGGCCAGAATTTCATTCACATTCAGTCTAAGATTTTAAAGTTTTATATTAATTTGCAACGTTTTAAGGGCGGCTACGTGCAACCTCGTCGCTTGTGTCTGTTGACCACAACAAAGCATCAGGGAGTAAGCAATTCAATCAAAAATGTCCTGCCTTCCTGTAGTCTCATGAATACCTGGGCTTGAATGTATGTTGTAACGCGAACGAGTCACGACTCATTCACCAGTTTCACAGCAGTGACAGCACTTTCGTGCACCATGAATGACTAATAATCATTATGCGGTTAAGGCACGCGTGCGTACCATTTGTCCAAACCCCATTCTTTAAAATCATACCAAAAATTTCCAACCTGAAGATCTCAGATCAGAGAGTAGCTGCTTGTCGAGTAAGTTTTCAGTTATGTAGTTTGGTTTCTAACCGTGGCGGTTCTCAATCGTCCTATTGGTCTCTGATTTCCAGTTGGAACTCGGGCACGTACTCCTCGTACCAACACTCACAAATCTGCCCTTGGGTGAAAAGTCAGGAATCAAAGCCCGAGAGCGCGGGACAAAAGCGTTCTCATCTGAAAGCAATAGGAGAGCCAGAATAATGCCCAGGTTTCAAAATCTCGAGTGATGGTATTTTATCGTCGTCAGGTTGTGCTTCGTCTCTCTCCTGGGTGCTGTCTTCAGATGGCCGTCGGGGAGAAACGCAACCAAGAGGGAAGATGCGGACGAAAGGGATAACCGGTACCGTTGCAGGTGGTGGTGGATAGACGGGATTTGAAAGAGGGTCGGCGCCTCTAACCGAGGCAGGGCTGGCCAGCGCCGTTGCTCATTTCCTGCGGCGCCGGCTGGGTCGATGACTGCTTGACTCATTGCCACGAACCCAACTCACACCGTGAAGGTTTTCTTGATGGGACCAACACCCTATTTCCGGTTGTAATCGACACGGATGCAGAATTGTCCTCTGATTGGTCGTAGCTGTCGATGGAAAGTTTGGGACCAGAGAACGGATTGATGACAAGGAAACAGGCGATAGTCGAGTAGATGCTTGCGCAAGCCTTATCCCGGTCTAGCCGTGCTGCAAGGAAGGCACAGGTGGTACGCTGAACAGCATGCCAGTCGATTGCTTGTAATTCTGTCCCTCTACGACTTCACGGTCTTGCTCCAGCTGTCCAATCCTAAACACCGCGAGGAAAGGCGGATGGTCAAGTGCCTCCGTCGAACGAGAAGAACTCGGAGGTCTGGCAAACACCAAGAAGCGGTACTCAACGCGCCCCCTTGTTGTATTGCGGATGGTTAAGCGCAACCATGGTGAGCAACGAAAATAGGTCGGGCACACATCAGACGTTGACAAGAACCGTTTGGCGAAGAAGCAGTGTCGCCTTGCCGTGGTCTCGTACTAGACAAATCACACCGTACGAAACTCGTACGTTTCTCCTGATGAGTATCCGTTACAAGGGAAATATAGCATCAAGGGCAAAAAATACTTATGCGTTGTCCTTTGTTGCATTCAATGTGATTTCAGTGTGAGCAAGCGGATTGTCGGTGGAAGATCTAAATGAGGTTCGACAAACGCACGAGCAAACAAACTCGTACCCGATAGAGGAGAATGTGAAGAGACAAACCAACACCACGAGATGTTGAAACGCGGCTCAGACAGTGACAGACTTGACCTACGGATCTTCGTGGATGATTAGGAATATTTAAAAAATGAAATATCAGTGAGCGCACCTTTTACGCCCGCTCCTGCATCTCCATTGCACTTTCTCTCGCTGTGGTTGTGTTGAGTTTGGACACTATTCCTTGCCTTTCGACAGTCGATATCTCGTAGAAACGTGAAATGTCTGATAAGAAGAGTGCGTATTCCTCCATAAGCCGTTATCAAGTGCACGGGTTGACAATTTTTTTGTTCAAAAAGGCAATTTCCGAATTGATGATCCGTGGACGGTTGAAATTCTTACACCACCTCAGAGCAAAGGTACCGCTGAACTCTCTGAACTCCATTACGGAATGAGGCGCTTTATTTCACTTATCTGGGATACGTTGAGCTTAATCACCTATAGAGCCAAAAATTCCGCAAAACATCAAGAATGTCGGAGGGTACTCACACTGTCGACTTCGCCGGACTGATGAAGTCATCTATATTGTCAACGCCTTGACCTATCAAGGATTCCTTGAAAGAAAAGCAGAAAATTAGCAAGCATTACGATAAGATATCTAAAGAAGCGAGAATTTGGACTTGAATTGTGCCAAAGCGAATTGAGGCAAGGACTCCCAAGCAGTTGTTTGCAAAGTAGCATGAAGTAGTAAGTCTTCTATCTTGCCGCTCATGTGCCACTTACGCTCTTGTAGTTGTACCACTGTTGACGAGAAGCAGCGTTACATACCACTCGTAAATGTATTGAACGCCATTCTACGCGCTGTTGTTGATAATCCTCAAATGAGTTTTTGTCGTAAACGACCCGAGCTAGTCGAGTCCGATCACTTACCAGCGAAGGCAAAAAGTAAGCCCGATAAGCAAGTCTGAGTGATTTACATATACTCTGTATTAAACTGAGAGAAAATGGTGTGTTGAGGAAGATCCTGATATACATATCTGGCTCATTACTTCAAATTCTATTCCAAAGACAGGAAGATCGATATCGATCGGGTGACTGGTAACACAAGTCTCATTAGGTAAAATGGACCAACGCTTTTCATTCATCGGCTTCATACAATCGACGTTTGTGTCTCTCAGAAGAGAATCTCACCCTCTGGTGTCTCATACAAGGTGATTGTCAGGCGTTTAAGCTCGTTTCGCCTTTGTGTTCGTGTATCGACATCGACGACTTGAAGGGAGTCATTCACGCCAAAGTTTCCCGACCTTTCCGAAGTTGCGACAAGACTAGGCCCTTCTCAGAACCTCTCAACGCTCTTTTCGCAGCAATTAGCCCAGGACCACCTGCATACAATCATTCAAATGCCGGCTGTGACCAATTCTGACTACATTGCCATTCCCCTTCCCTCCCAGTCACCGTTAACCCAAATAGTCCTTTCAAAACGCTCAAGATCTACATCCCCAGAGAACGGTCTCTCCCATAAAAAATTGCGGACTAGTGAGCAGCTTCGGCACAGCTCAGGTTATCATCTGATTCATGTTCTTTCGCTCCATCGCCTTAGAGTCGTTTGTACTTGACCCGTCGTCATCCGACTTGCAGAAGACGGGGCGTTTGTCGACAAGAGTTTTGCCCTGAAAGACTTTCTTGAGGAACGCACCCCAGTCCATCTTCTTCTTCGCCCTCGCCGCTCAGGCAAGTCCACTCTCTTAAAGATGTTTCGGTAAGTTTTATCACAGTCATAATGACTTTTGTCTTTCAATGAAACCACCAGAGATTTTTTTATGTTGAAAAGCTGCGACGAGGAAGCTCGGCTAAAGGGTTTATTTAAAAATCTCGCTATCGCTGGGAATGTGAAATTCGAAACGAAGTTTGGAAAGTATCCCGTCATGTATCTGGATTTCTCAGTATGTGGTTCAGTGCTTGTTGCCCTCTCAATGCATTTCTGACGCGCAGTGCAAAGGGAATGTCGGGCGCTACCATGGCAGATCTGCGGAATGCCTTCAAGACACGTGTGATTTCCATGGTACGGGATTTAGAGGACATAGGTCACTTTCAGAATCGTGACGAGCTGCCCAAGAATCAACGGGCTGTCCTCGATAGAGTTCTAGGAGAAACGCTTCCTGATTTGGAGTGGCCTGACGTCTTATTTGAGTTGAGCAGGATCCTTCGTAACCTGCATGGGAACAAAACCATTGTCCTGATCGACGAGTACGACACACCGATAACGAATAGTCCACGCTACAGGCGTCCCTTTAGTACAAGGATCCGAATCCACAGACCAAGTCCTGGCTTACCTACAAAACGAACACAAAATTTCAATTGGATCCTTGTTCCAGTCATCCGATTCCAACAACTTC
>Ga0307514_10002198_pt1 | contig 20909 bp, 19 predicted proteins | sample 16_EM_MG_FD_203088 | JGI IMG/M metagenome (GOLD analysis project Ga0307514, IMG submission 203088) | Populus trichocarpa ectomycorrhiza microbial communities from riparian zone in the Pacific Northwest, United States - 16_EM | ecosystem: Host-associated > Plants > Roots > Unclassified | place...
CGCACGGACGTGCCGGCGCTGATCCGGGCGATCGAGCGTGCTGGCTACCAGGCGGTGCCGGACACGGCGGCCGGCGCGCGTACGCTGCGCCAGCGCGAGGCACGCACGGCGCTATGGCGGCTGTTCGTGGCCGGCCTGTGTGCGATGCAGATCATGATGCTGGCCACGCCCTCCTACGTGGCGGGGCCCGGCGAGCTGGCACCGGACCTGAAGCATTTGCTGGACTGGGGCAGTTGGCTGCTGGCACTGCCGGTGATGGCGTTTTCCGCGACGCCGTTTTTCCGCGGCGCCTGGCGGGCCTGGCAGAACAAGCGCATTGGCATGGACGTGCCTGTGGCGCTGGGCATCGCGGTGGCCTTCATCGGCAGCAGCGGCGCCACCTTCGATCCGGGCGGCCTGTTCGGCGACGCGGTGTATTTCGATTCGCTGACCATGTTCGTGGCCTTCCTGCTGGGCGGGCGGCTGCTGGAGATGCAGGCCAGGCACCGTGCAGCCGTTGCGCTCGAAGACACCCTGGCTGGTTTGCCTGAGCGCGCGCTTCGGGTCCGGGCAGACGGCAGCGTGGAGACGGTGCCGGTGCACCAACTGGTGCGGGGCGACGTGCTGCGCGTACCGGCCGGGCAGGCCTTGGTGGCCGACGGTGTGCTGTTGGAGGGCCACACGGCGGTGGACGAATCGCTGCTCAGTGGCGAGTCGACGCCGGTGGCCAAGGCGCCTGGAGACAGTCTGGTGGCCGGCAGCGTCAACGGCCATGCGGCCTTGCTGATGCGGGTCGAGCGCGTGGGGGCGGACACCCGTTATGAGGCCATCGTCGGGCTGATGCGCCAGGCCCAGACGCTGCGGCCAGTCTCGCTGGCCAGCAGCGAGCGCTGGGCCGGCCCGTTCCTGTGGGCGGTGCTGCTGGTGGCCGGCGCAGCGGCGCTGGCCTGGCAGGCCATTGACCCCGCGCGTGCGGTGTGGGTGGCCGTCTCGGTGCTGATCGTCACCTGCCCGTGTGCGCTGGCGCTGGCGGCGCCATCGGCGCTGCTGGCCGCCGCCGGTGCCATGGGCCGCCGCGGGCTGCTGCTGCGCCGGCTGGACGCGATCGACGGCCTTGCCAGGGTGCAGCTGCTGTGCATCGACAAGACCGGCACCTTGACCGACCCGCGGCAGCAGACGCTGCGGCTGCAGCGCCTCGCGCCCGATGCGCGCTGGGACGACGCTGCGCTGATGCGCATCGGTGCGTCGCTGGCCGGCTGGTCCAGCCATCCGGTGGCCAGGGCGTTGGTGGCCGCAGCACCGGGACCTGCGCATGGCGGCTGCTGGCAGTCGCCCTCGGAAGTGGCGGGCAAGGGGCTGCAGGCGCTGGACGCGCAGGGCCGGGCCTGGCGGCTGGGTGTGGCCGGCTGGGCGGGTGCGCTGGCGAGTGAAGCCCAGCAGCGTGGCGCCGCCACGCTGAGCGTGGACGGCCAGGCGCTGGCCTGCTTCGAGTTGCAGGAGCAGCCGCGGCCCGGCGTGGTCGACTGCCTGCGGCAGCTGCAGCAGGGCGGATTGAAGGTGCTGCTGCTGTCTGGCGACGACCCGGCGCGGGTCGGCCGCTTTGCCGCCAGCGTGGGCCTGGCCGACTGGCGCGGCGGCATGGCACCCGAAGACAAGCTGCGGGTGGTGCGCGAAGCCCAGGCCGCCGGCCTGCGCGTGGCCATGCTGGGCGACGGCATCAACGACGCGCCGGTGCTGGCGCAGGCCGATGTTTCGGTGGCGATGGGCGAGGGCGCTGGTGTGGCCCGCTGCGAGGCAGACGCGGTGCTGGTTTCCAACCGCCTGCAGGACCTGGCCTCGGCGCGCGAACTCGCGCGCAAGACCCGGCGCGTGATGCGCCAGAACCTGGCCTGGGCCGTGGCCTACAACGCGGCCAGCGTGCCGCTGGCGCTGCTGGGCTGGCTGCCGCCCTGGGCCGCCGGCCTCGGCATGGCCGGCAGCTCGCTGGTCGTCGTCTTCAATGCGCTGCGCCTGGCCCGTTGAGCGGCTTCATCCAATGGACATCCTCTACCTCCTGATCCCGCTTTCGGCACTGCTGGTGCTGGGCCTGCTGGCCGTGTTCGCCTGGGCGCTGCAGGGCGGCCAGTTCGATGACCTGGAACAGCAAGGCGAGCAGATTCTGCTGGACGACCGCGCCCCCGATTGACAAGCATCAAGCCCCGAGGGGGGCGGCCAGCAAAGAATCCTTCTGTCGACATTCGACTGGGATCGGAGGACTCTGATGGTGGCAATGCGCGAGACGCCCGGCACGGTGAACTACACCGACGAAACGGTGCGTGGATTTGCGCTGGCGGCGGTGCTGTGGGGCGTGGTGGGCATGACGGTGGGGGTGTTGATCGCCGCCCAGCTGGCCTTTCCTGACCTGACCTACGGCATCCCCTGGCTCAGTTATGGGCGGCTGCGGCCGCTGCACACCAATGCGGTGATCTTTGCCTTCGGCGGTTGTGCGCTGATGGCCACCAGCTTCCACGTCGTGCAGCGCACCTGCCAGGTGCCGCTGTTCCTGCCGTGGCTGGCCAAGTTCGTGTTCTGGGGCTGGCAGGCGGTGATCGTGCTGGCCGCCATCAGCTTGCCGATGGGCTTCACCCAGGGCAAGGAATACGCCGAGCTGGAGTGGCCCATCGACCTGCTGATCGCCGTCGTGTGGGTCGCCTATGCGGTGGTCTTCTTCGGCACGCTGGGTGTGCGCAAGGTGCGCCACATCTACGTGGCCAACTGGTTCTTCGGCGCCTTCATCCTGGCTGTCGCGCTGCTGCACATCGTCAACAGCGCGGCCATGCCGGTGAGCTTCTGGAAGAGCTACTCGGCCTACGCTGGTGTGCAGGACGCCATGATCCAGTGGTGGTACGGCCATAACGCCGTGGGCTTCTTCCTGACTGCCGGCTTCCTCGGGATGATGTACTACTACATCCCCAAGCAGGCCGAGCGGCCGGTGTACTCGTACCGCCTGTCCATCGTGCACTTCTGGGCGCTGATCTTCACCTACATGTGGGCCGGCCCCCACCACCTGCACTACACCGCGCTGCCCGACTGGGCACAAAGCGTGGGCATGCTGTTCTCGCTGGTGCTGCTGGCGCCGAGCTGGGGCGGGATGATCAATGGCGTGATGACGCTGTCGGGGGCCTGGCACAAGCTGCGCGACGACCCGATCCTGAAGTTCCTGATCGTCGCCCTGAGCTTCTACGGCATGTCGACCTTCGAGGGTCCGATGATGTCCATCAAGACGGTGAACGCGCTCTCGCACTACACCGACTGGACGGTTGGCCACGTGCACAGCGGTGCGCTCGGCTGGGTGGGCTTCATCTCGATGGGCTCGCTGTACTACCTGATCCCGCGCATGTACGGCCGCAAGGAGATGTACAGCGTCAAGGCCATCTCGCTGCACTTCTGGATCGCCACGCTGGGCATCGTGCTCTACATCGCCGCGATGTGGATTGCCGGTGTGATGCAGGGCCTGATGTGGCGCGCGCTGAACACCGACGGCACGCTGGTCTACACCTTCGTCGAAGGTGTCAAGGCGACCTGGCCGTTCTATGCGATCCGCCTGCTGGGTGGTCTGTTGTACCTGTCCGGCATGGCTGTGATGGCCTGGAACGTGGTGATGACCGTGCGCAGCGGTCGTCCGGCCCCGTCCCCCATCCCCCGTCTGGTCCAAGCTTGAGGAGCGCCTTGTGAGCACCCATTCTCCCGTCAGCGGCCACGAGCGCATCGAGACGAGCAACTTCTTGATGATCGTGCTGATCCTGCTGGTCATCGCCGTTGGCGGCATGGTCGAGATCATTCCGCTGTTCTTCCAGCGTTCCACCACCCAGCCGGTGACCGGGTTGCAGCCGTACTCGGCGCTACAGCTGGTCGGCCGGGACGTCTACCTGCGCGAGGGTTGCTACAACTGCCACTCGCAGATGATCCGCCCGCTGCATGCCGAAACGCTGCGCTACGGCCACTACTCGATGGCCGGCGAGTTCGTCTACGACCATCCCTTCCAGTGGGGCAGCAAGCGCACAGGGCCCGACCTGCAGCGCGTGGGTGGCAAGTACAGCGACGAGTGGCACCGCCTGCACCTGGCCGGCCCGCGCGACCTGGTGCCCGAGTCCAACATGCCGGCCTACCCCTGGCTGGAGACGGCCGCCATCGAGCCGGCCAGTGTGCCACCCAGGCTCAAGGCCATGCAGCGGCTGGGCGTGCCCTACACCGACGCAGATGTGGCCGGCAGTGCCGAGGCCGTGACAGGCAAGACCGAGCTCGACGCGCTGGTGGCCTACCTGCAGTCGCTGGGCACGCACGTCAAGTGAATTGAGGGACACCATGGACATCAACGACATCCGCAGCCTCGTGACGCTGCTGAGCCTGGCCCTCTTCATCGGGCTGATGGTCTGGACCTGGCGCCCGGCGCAACGCGCCGCGCACGAGGCTGCCGCCCGCCTGGTCTTTGAAGGGGATGACGGCCCTCTCTCCGCTGCCGCGGTGGCTGAAGATCACACGCGAGGGAGCCGGGCATGAGCGACTTCATCAACGCAGGCTGGGGCTACTACGTTGCCGCAGTCACCGTGCTGGGCCTGGTGGCCTGCATCGCGCTGCTGCTGATCGCGGCACGCCGCCGCGTGATGGCGCAGGACAACACCACCGGCCACGTCTGGGACGAGGACCTGCGCGAACTCAACAACCCGCTGCCGCGCTGGTGGATGTGGCTGTTCATCCTCACGGTGGTGTTTGGCGCCGGCTACCTGGCGCTGTACCCCGGCTTGGGCAGCGCGCCTGGCCAGCTGGGCTGGAGCAGCGTCGGCCAGTACAAGGAAGAGCAGGCGGCAGCCAACGCGGTCACCGCGCCGATGTTTGCTGCGTTTGCTGCCAAGACTGCGCCCGAACTGGCCCGGGACCCGCAGGCCATGGCGGTGGGCGAGCGCCTGTTCGCCAACAACTGCGCGGCTTGCCATGGTTCGGATGCGCACGGCAGCAAGGGCTTCCCGAACCTGACCGACCAGGACTGGCTGTGGGGCGGGGCGCCCGAGCGCATCGAGGAGACCATCCGCGAAGGCCGCGTGGGCATCATGCCGCCGATGGTGGCAGCGGTCGGCAATGCCGACGAGGTGCACCAGGTGGCGAACTACGTGCTCAGCCTGTCCGGCAGCCCGCACGACAGCCTGGCTGCACAGCTCGGCAAGTCCAAGTTCGTGGCCTGCGCAGCCTGCCACGGGCCGGATGGCAAGGGCAACCAGGCGCTGGGCGTGCCCAACCTCAGCGACAAGGTCTGGCTGCACGGCTGGGGTGAAGACGCGGTGGTGGCGATGATCAACAAGGGCAAGACCAACGTCATGCCGGCGCACGGCGAGCGCCTCTCGGCGCAGCAGATCCACCTGCTGGCCGCCTACGTCTGGGGCCTGTCCAAGTCCGGCCCGGTGACGACGGCCACGGCCACAACTTCCGCCACGCCGTAAGGCAAATCAAGGCAAGCTGCATGACCCGCGTCATTCCCATCGTGCCAGCCCCGGGTGACGCTGCGTCCGCAGCGGGCGAGGGCGAGATGGTCTCGCTCTACCAGAAGCAGAAGAAGATCTACCCGCGCTCGGTCAAAGGCGGTTTCGCCCGCTGGCGCTGGCTGATGGTGTGGCTCACGCAGGCCTTGTTCTATGGCCTGCCTTGGCTGTCGATGAACGGCAGGCAGGCGGTGCTGTTCGACCTGTCGGCGCGGCGCTTCTACATTGGCCAACTGGTCCTGTACCCGCAGGACTTCATCTACCTCACCGGCCTGTTGGTGCTCAGCGCCTACGGGCTGTTCTTCTTCACCACCGTGGGCGGCCGCCTGTGGTGCGGCTATGCCTGCCCGCAGACGGTCTACACCGAGATCTTCCTGTGGATAGAGCGCCGCTTCGAGGGCGAACGCGGCGCCCGCATGAAGCTGGACGCCGGCCCGTGGACGCTGAACAAGCTCTGGCGCAAGGGCGGCAAGCACGTGGTGTGGGTGCTGCTGGGCCTGTGGACAGGCTTCACCTTCGTGGGCTATTTCACGCCGATCCACAGCCTGTGGACCGAGGCCTTCACGCTGGACTTCGGCCCCTGGGAATGGTTCTGGGTCAATTTCTACGGCCTGGCCACCTACGGCAACGCTGGTTTCCTGCGCGAGCAGGTCTGCCAGTACATGTGCCCGTACGCGCGCTTCCAGAGCGCGATGTTTGACAAGGACACGCTGATCGTCAGCTACGACAGCGCTCGCGGCGACCCACGCGGCACGCGCGCCCGCGGCACCGACCTGGCGAGCGCCGGCCTGGGCCAGTGCATCGACTGCAGCCTGTGCGTGCAGGTCTGCCCGGCCGGCATCGACATCCGCGAGGGGCTGCAGTACGAATGCATCGCCTGCACCGCCTGCATCGACGCCTGCGACGGTGTGATGGACAAGATGCACTATCCGCGCGGCCTGATCCGCTATGCCACGCAGAATGCGCTGGCCCGGCAGGAACCGCATCCGGACCTCACCAAGCCGCCCAAGCCAGCGCTTGACCTGCCGCACCTGCTGCGGCCCCGGGTGCTGATCTATGGCGCGGTGCTGATCGTCATCGCCGTCGCGTTTGTCACCAGCCTCAGTCTGCGCCGCACGCTGAAGGTGGACGTGGTGCGCGACCGCGCCACGCTGGCGCGCATCGTTGAAGACGGCCTGGTCGAGAACGTCTTCCGGCTGCAGTTGATGAATGCCACCGAGCAGCCACAGCGCTATCACGTGGCAGTGCAGGACATTCCCGGCGCTGTGCTGTCCGGCAGCCCGGAGGTCAGCCTGCTGCCTGCCGAAGCCCGCTGGGTGACGCTCGCGGTGCGGGTGCCGCCCGAGCAGGCGGCGGCCTTGAAACCGGGCGCCCACCCGATCCGTTTCGAGGTGTCGCCGCTGGGCGCCGCGGGTGCCGCGGTGAGCGAAAAGTCCTCGTTTGTGATCCCCCGCTGATTCCGCCAACAAGGAGACAAGCCATGAAGGCAAGGCCCATCGAACAGTTTCAACCGACCTTGCCCTGGTGGCGGGTGCCCACTGCCTGGATGGTGTTTGGCGGCCCCGCCCTCGTGGTGGTGGCGAGCTTCGCCACCTTCGGCCTGGCGCTGCACGGCCGGGACCGGCCGCTGCTGGAGGCGGGCAGCGCAGAGCAGGGGGCCACGACCGATGCCATGCAGGCGCGCAATCATGCTGCCAGCCCCGCACGCCGTTGAGGAAGACGAGCCGGAGGAGCGCACCGTCGCTTTCCGGCCCAGGCTTCGCAGCAGGCTGCTGCTGGTGCTCTGGCCTGCATTCGTGATGGCGGGCCTGCTCGCCGGCCTGATGTTCGCCTTCGTGGACCCCGGCCGCGTGCACGACCTGCCAGGCAGCGGCGAATCCGAATGGTCGCGCAACGCCATCTGTTCGCTGGCATTCCTGGTCTTCTGGGTCACGACCGCCATTTCGTCGGCCGCTACTTTGTGGCTGGTGGGCGGCTTGCGGCGCGAGCGCGAGGCGGCGCCCGAATGACCGCTGGCGCCGCGGAGCGCGTCACGCAGGGGGGTGGCACCGCCGCGGCTCGGCTGGATCAGCCGTGCGCGTTGTTGACCAGGCGCTGCAAGGCCTCGGGGTCCAGCACGTCGATCTGCCGCTGGCGCACCGCGAGCACGCCGTCTTCCTGGAACTTCGAGAAGCAGCGGCTCACGGTTTCCAGCTTCAGGCCCAGGTAGGTGCCAATTTCTTCACGCGTCATGCGCAGCACAAGTGACGAGGGCGAGAAGCCGCGCGCCTTGAGCCGCTGCGAGAGGTTCAGCAGGAACACCGCCAGCCGCTCCTCGGCCCGCATGCTGCCCAGCAGCAGCATCACGCCATGGTCGCGCACGATCTCGCGGCTCATGATCTTGTGGAACTGGCGCTGCAGCCCGGGGAACTCGCGCGAGAGCTGCGTGAGCTGGCTGTACGGGATCACGCAGACTTGCGAGTCTTCCAGCGCCACGGCGTCGCAGGCGTGGTGGTCGTTGCCAATGCCGTCCAGCCCCAGCAGCTCGCCCGCCATCTGGAAGCCGGTGACCTGGTCGCGCCCGTCTTCAGGCGTGATGCGCGTCTTGAAGAAGCCGGTGCGCACCGCGTAGACCGCTTCGAACGGATCACCGTGGCGAAACAGCGTGTGGCCGCGGCGCACGCTGCGGCGGGTGGCAACCATGCCGTCCAGGCGTTGCAGTTCGTCGTCCGGAATGCCCACCGGCAGGCACAGCTCGCGCAGATTGCAGTGTGAGCAGGCCACATTGGGCTTGGCCTGGGCGGCGCAGGCATCGGTCAGGGGAATCATGGCGGGGCAGTCTTGATGTGAGACAACAAAGGTCCGGGACCTGATTGTTCAAGCCCGGCTGCTGTGGGCGCTTGCGCCAGATCAAGCCGGCCAAGGCCGGTGCCGGGCAGCATGCCGGGCATGACAGTCCTTTCGTCGACCTCCGCTGGCGCAGAGCAGGCGTCGCCGCTGCTGCCCGAGGCCTTGCTGCGGCGCTTCGACGCCCCCGGCCCGCGCTACACCTCCTACCCCACGGCAGACCGCTTCGTCGAAGCCTTCGGCCCGGCCGAGTGCCGCCGAGCGCTGGCGTTGCGCGGCGGCGGCGCGGCGCTGGGCGGGCCGCTGTCGGTCTACGTGCACATCCCGTTCTGCGAGTCGGTCTGCTATTACTGCGCCTGCAACAAGGTCATCACCCGCCATCACGAGCGCGCCACCGAATACCTGCAGGCGCTGGACACCGAGATCGGCCTGGTGCGCGCCGCACTGGGCGACGGCCCGTCGGCTTCGCAGCTGGTCTCGCAGCTGCACCTGGGCGGCGGCTCGCCGACCTTCCTGTCCGACGAGGAGCTGGGCCGTCTGCTGGCTTCGCTGCGCGCAGCCTTCGGCTTCGCCGAAGGGGCGGAGCTGTCGATCGAGGTCGACCCGCGCACCGTCAGCGCCGAGCGCCTGGCCCACCTGCGCACACTGGGCTTCAACCGCATCAGCTTCGGCGTGCAGGACTTCGATCCGCAGGTGCAGCAGGCGGTGCACCGCGTGCAGCCGTTCGAAAGCGTGAAAGCCTTGATGGTCAGCGCGCGCGAACTGGGCTTCGCCTCCATCAATGCCGACCTGATCTACGGCCTGCCGCAGCAGACGCCGGCCAGCTTCGCGCGCACCATTGCGCAGGTCGGCGAACTGCGGCCGGACCGCCTGGCGCTGTACGCCTATGCCCACCTGCCGCAGCGCTTCAAGCCGCAGCGCCGCATCGACACCCTGCAGCTGCCTAGCGCCGCGCAACGTGTGGAAATGCTGGGCGGTGCCATCGCCGGCTTGCTGGGTCGCGGCTACACCTATGTGGGCATGGACCACTTCGCGCTGCCGGACGATCCTCTTGCCGTGGCCAAGCGCGAAGGTCGGCTGCACCGCAATTTCCAGGGCTACAGCACCCAGCCCGATTGCGACCTGATAGGACTGGGTGTGTCGGCCATCGGCCGCGTGGGCGCGAGCTACCACCAGAACGCCAAGACCCTGCCCGAGTACTACGACGCGCTGCGCCAGGGCGAACTGCCGGTGCAGCGCGGCGTGGCGCTGGTGAGGGACGACCTGGTGCGGCGCGCCGTCATCATGGCGCTGATGTGCCAGGGCCGGGTCGACTTCGAATCCATCGAACTCGCCCACCTGATGGACATGCGCAGCTACTTCGCCACCGAGCTGCAGCAGCTGGCGCCGCTGGCCGAGGCAGGGTTGGTCGAGATTGAGCCGGATGCCTTGCAGGTCACCGCCACCGGCTGGTATGTGGTGCGCGCAGTGGCCATGGTCTTCGACCGCTACCTGCAGACCGACCGCCAGCGCGAGCGTTTCTCCAGGATGATTTGAGCGCCTGATGACCGCTGCCGTGTTGCCGTTGGTGCTTGCCGGCCTGGTCATGGGCGTGGCCGCTTCGCCGCACTGTGCCAGCATGTGCGCCGGGCCGTGTGCGGCGCTCACCGGTGGCTGCGGGCGCAACCTGGCCGGTTTCCAGCTGGGCCGGCTCGTGGGCTACATGGCCGGCGGTGCGCTGGCGGCGGCCAGCGTGGCGGCGCTGGGTGCCTGGAGCCAGGCCGTGCCGGCGCTGCGGCCGCTGTGGGTGGCGCTGCACCTGGCGCTGCTGGCGCTGGGCCTGTGGTGGCTGTTGACCGGCCGCTTGCCGGCTGCCTTGCTGCGCGACGGCGCCAGCCCTGTGCGCTGGGTGGGTGGCCGCCGCCGGCCCTGGCGCGCCGGCCTGGCCGGGCTGGGTTGGGTGGCGCTGCCTTGCGGTGCGCTGCAGGCCGGCCTGTTGCTCGCCACATTGGCGAACGATGCCTTGGGCGGCGCGCTGGTGATGGCCGCGTTTGCGCTGGGCTCCATGCCCGCATTGGCGCTGGCGCCGTGGCTGTGGACCCGCTGGCAAAGCTGGCGCGGCCGGCGCGTCTCGCCCGTGCTGGCGCAGGCCTGGGGCTACCGCATGGCCGGCGCCGGCCTGGTGCTGGGCTCGGGCTGGGCCCTGAGCCATGGCTTGCTGGCGCAGTTCGCCGCCTGGTGCGTGGCCTGAGCGGGCGCCCCGCGGACAGGGGCCGGGGAGAGTCAGGCCTCCCCCCATCAGCCGGCACCAGGAGGGCGTCTTCGGGAGAGGTGGGGAACACAAGCCGTCGCTAGTCTTCCAGGCATCGACCATGGAGACCACGCTGGCATGACCAACCCACCGCAATCCAGCCAGGGCGCCTCCGCAAACGCCGGCAAGCGCCCTTCGATGGCCCTCTATGCGCTGACCATCGGCGCCTTTGGCATCGGCACGACCGAGTTCGTCATCATGGGCCTGCTGCTGCAGCTCGCGGCCGACCTGAAGGTCACCGTGGCCACCGCAGGCCTGCTCATTTCCGGTTACGCGCTCGGCGTGTTCGTGGGGGCGCCGCTGCTCACGGCAGCGCTGAGCAAGGTGCCGCGCAAGACGGCGCTGCTCGCGCTGATGGTCATCTTCACGCTCGGCAACCTGGCCTGTGCGCTGGCGCCCAGCTACGCGGTGCTGATGGTGGCGCGGGTCATCACCTCGCTGGCGCACGGCACCTTCTTCGGCGTGGGCGCAGTCGTCGCCACCAGCGTGGTGCCGCCGGACCGAAAGGCCGCTGCGCTGTCGACGATGTTCACCGGCCTGACGGTCGCAACGCTGCTGGGCGTGCCGGTGGGTTCCTGGCTCGGGCTGAACTTCGGCTGGCGGGCTACGTTCTGGGCCGTGTGCGCCATCGGCCTCGTCGCGATGGCGGTCATCGCGCTGTTCGTCTCGGCGAGGGAGGCGGGCTGCGGCAGCGGCGTGTCGCTGAAGGAGGAACTGAAGGTGCTGGGACGGCTGCACGTCGTGCTCGGGCTCGCGGCCACCGTGTTCGGCTTCGCCGGCGTGTTCGCCGTGTTCACCTACATCCAGCCGCTGTTGACCCAGGTCACCGGCTTTGCCGAGGCCACGGTGTCGGTGATCCTGCTGATGTTCGGCGTCGGCATGATCCTCGGCAACGTGATCGGCGGCCGGCTGACCGACCGCGCGCCGGTGCGCATGCTGCTCGGCTCGCTGGCCGCACTCGCCACCGTGCTGGTGCTGATGGGGTTCGCGATGGGCCACCACCTCACCGCGGTGCTGTTCGTCGGGCTGCTGGGCACCGGCGCGTTCGCCACCGTGGCACCGCTTCAGCTGCGCGTGCTCAGCAAGGCCGAGGGGGCCGGGCAGAGCATGGCGTCCAGCCTCAACATCGCCGCCTTCAACCTGGGCAACGCGCTGGGCGCCTGGCTGGGCGGCGTGGTGATCGACCACGGGCCCGGCCTCGCGCACCTGCCCTGGGTGGCGGCCGTGCTGACGCTGGGCGGCCTTGCGGTGGCGGGCTACAGCGTGTGGCGTGAGCGTGCCGCAGCGCTGAGTGAGTCGTCATTCACCGCGACTCAGCGCAGCGCGTCCAGCAGCAGCGCCTGAAGCAGGTAGCAGCGCTTGTCGGCCTCGGAGCTCTGGCCTTCGAGCTGGTCGGCCAGCGTGTGGCCCGGATGCGCGCCCGAGGCCAGGTCCTGGCAGACCGGCACGCCGGCCTCGCTGCGGATCTGCTGCACCAGCGCGGCGGGCAGGCCCTCGCAGGCCAGCGCCTCATAGAAGCGGCCGAGCAGGCGCAGCGTGGGCTGCAGGTCCTCTGGCGTGCCGGTCTGCCACTGGCTGGGGCGCACCAGCGCCACCTGTGCGCCCAGCGCCAGCGCGGCACGGCGCAGCAGGCCGGCGCCTTGGGTGGGGTCGGCCGCACTGTCTTCGCACAGCAGCCCGAGGTTCAGGCCACGCAGCGGTTGCGAAGCGGTGCCGGCCGCGGCCGCCCGTTGCAGGCTGCGCGCGCTGGCCAGCAGTGTGGCCTGCCGGGCGGCGAGATTCGCGGGAGGCAGCGTCTCGGGCATGGGGGACGGAAGGATGTGGGAGCGGGCAGGCATGGGTTGCGGGGAGGTGCGGCGCAAGCCTTGATTGCGCGGAGGCCCAGCCTAGCGGCGGCAGCGCGGCGCGCATTTGCGCGGCGTCAAGCCCGCCGCCGCCGGCCTGCCTGATACGCGGTTGACACGGTCTGTTGACCCACTGTTACCGAGCGACGCGGGCCGTTGATGCCTGTGTTGCAGGCGCTGCCTAGCATTCATCTCAACCTGAATGCCAACGCCCTGGAGATCCCCATGCACAGCTCTGCCGCCGCCACTGCCTCTGCCATCGCCGTTCCTGCCGCCCACGTGATGGCGATGCCGACGCCCCCGGCTCGGGCCATGGCGCAAGCGCCCAAGCTGCCAGGCCTGGCGCGCACGCAGCTCAGTGCTGCTGCCCAGATCGGTGACACGCTGAGCCTGATCGGCGAGGCGCTTGCGCCGCAGCGCCGCGTGGTGCATGCAGGCGATCGCATCTACCAAGCCGGCGAAGCCTTTGCCTGCCTGCACCTGATGAACGCCGGCTTCGTGAAGCTGGTGCGCCTGTCGGCCGACGGCCGCGAGCAGGTGGTCAGCCTGAAGTTCCGCGGCGACTGGCTGGGCTTCGACGGCATTGCCCACGGCCACTATGGCTGCGATGCCGTGGCCATGGACACCGGCGAGGTCTGGAGCGTGCGCTATGACGCCCTGGTGGCCGCCAGCCTGCGCCAACCGGCTCTGCTGACGGTGCTGCACCAGGCGATGAGCCGCGAGATCACCCGTGACCGTGATTCGCTGATGTCGGTCTGCACGCTGCCTGCCGACGCGCGCGTGGCGGACTTCCTGCGTTACTGGGCCGAGTCGCTGGCCAAGCGTGGCCTGCGCACCGATCAATTCACGCTGCGCATGAGCCGCGCCGAGATCGGCAACTACCTGGGCATGACGCTGGAGACCGTCAGCCGCGCGCTGTCGCGCCTGGCCCGCGACGGGATCATCTGCTTCGCCGAGAAGGGCCGCCGCGAGGTGCAGATCCCGGACGTGAGCGCCCTGTCAGCCTTTGTGCAGCGCTGCCTTTCGCCGGTGGCCGACGAACTGCCGGCTGCGCCTACGTTGCAGTGAGCCAGCGAATCACCTGGTGCCAATGACGCGGGCCAGCGCCTGCGCCAGTTCGCTGCGGCTGTAGGGCTTGCGCAGCAGCTCCCAGTCGGGCGGGGAATCGCGGTCCGCCTCCAGCAGCTCGGCCGAGAAGCCGGACATCAGCAGCACCGCCAGCTGCGGCCAGCGTTGCCTGGCTTTTGCTGCAAGGGCGGTGCCGCGCATGCCGGCGCCCAGCGCGATGTCGCTGAGCAGCACGTCGAAACCGGCATCGGGCAGCTCCGGCGGGTCCAGCTGTTCCAGCATCGACCATGCCGCCTCGCCGCTGGCCACCGGCGTCACCTGGCAGCCCAGCGCCAGGAGGAACTGCCGCACCACCTCGCGCACCTCGGCGTCGTCTTCCACCAGCAGCACGCGTAAGCCTGGCGGCAGCGCTTGCGTGGCCGGCACCGGCTCGCTGGCCGGGGCCTGCGCGTCGGCCTGGGTCGGGATGTAGAGCGTCAGGCAGGTGCCGCTGCCGGGCGTGCTGTCGAGGGTCACGGCGCCATGCGATTGCTTGACGAAGCCGTAGACCGTGCTCAGCCCCAGGCCGGTGCCGCGGCCGGCCTCCTTGGTCGTGAAGAAAGGCTCGAAGGCGCGTTCCTTGACTTCCTCGGACATGCCGCTGCCGGTGTCGCTGATGGCAATCGCGACAAAGCCGCCGTCGGCCTGGCCCTGCGGGTCCAACTCGGCGCGCAGTGCGCCGGGCAGGCGCGCGTGCGGCGTGGCGGTAAAGCGCAGCGTGCCGCCTTCGGGCATCGCGTCGCGGGCGTTGATGGCAATGTTCAGCAGCGTGGATTCGAGCTGTCCGGGGTCGGCCAGCACCGGTGGCAAGTCCACCAGCGGCTCGACTGCAATCTGGATGCGCTGGTCCAGCGTGCGGCGCAGCATGCCGGCCAGCGAGAGCAGCAGTTGGCCCACGTCCACTGCGCTGGGCTGCAGCACCTGGCGGCGCGAAAAGGCCAGCAGCTTGCCGGTCAGCTCGGCGCCGCGGCGGCTGGCCCGGGTGGCCGCGTCCACCAGCTGCAGCGCGTGTGGGTCGGCAGCCAGCGTCGGCAGTTCTTCAAGCACTTGCAGGTTGCCCTGGATCACCGTCAGCAGGTTGTTGAAGTCGTGCGCAATGCCACCGGTCAACTGGCCCACGCTTTCCAGCCTTTGCGCATGGTTCAGCGCTTCTTCGGACTCGGCCCGCTGCAGGCTGGTGGTCAGCAGGTTGGCCAGCGATTCGAGGAAGCGCTGCTCGTCCTCACCGAAGCGCTGCGCCTCGCGCGAGCGCACGACAAGTGCGCCAATGGTGCGCCCGCGGTCGGACAAGGGCACGGCCAGCCCGCTGGTCAGCCCGGCGGCCAGGTAGGCAGGCGGCACCACGAAACGTTGTTCGCACCGGTAGTCGGCCACCGTCACCGGCCCGCCCTGGGCCAGCACGAAGGCCAGCGGGCTGTCCGGCAGGTTCGCCAGCTGCGAGCCGATGGTTTCCTCCGCCAGCACGCCAAAGCCGCTCACCAGCCTGAAGTTCAGCCGGTCTGCCGTGAGCAGGTAGACCGCGGCCAGCTCGACCTGCAGCGCCTGGCCGGCGATCACCGGCACCTGGTCCAGCAGCACCTGCGGGTCGCGGGCATCCACCGCGGCGCGGCCGAGCTGCGCCAGGTGTTCGCTGTAGCGGGCCCGCTGCAGGGCCTGCTTGACGCGCGGGTAGCTGCCAATGTCGCGGATGGCCGCCACCACCAGTGGCAGGCCCTGGCTTTGCAGCGGGCTCAGCGCGATCTCCACCATCACCTCGCTGCCATCGCGCCGCTTGGCCACCAGGTCCATCTGGGTACCCATCGGCCGGGTGCGGGGATGGCGGGCATAGCCCTCGCGGTAAGCCGCGTGCTGAGGTCGGATCGCGTCTGGCACCAGCACGTCCACATTCAGGCCCACCAGCTGCTCGGGGATGTAGCCCAGCAAGGCCGCGGCCGACGGGTTGGCCAGCACGATGGTGCCGCGGGCATCGGCCACGATCAGCGCGTCCGGGTAGGCCGCGAACAGTGAGCGGAACACATCGCGCTCATCCAGCTCCAGCGGCAGGCTGGGCGCCGAGGCGGGCGGAGGGGCAGGGCTGCGCATCTGTCTCAGCCCTTGGTCACCGGCGCCACCAGGATGTAGCCGGCGCCGCGCACGGACTTGATGATCTGCGGATCGTCGGCATCGGCCTCCAGCTTCTTGCGCAGCCGCCCCACCTGCACGTCGATCGTGCGGTCGAACGGCGCGGCGCTGCGGCCGCGGGTCTGCTCCAGCAGGAAGTCGCGCGAGAGCACCCGGCCGGCATGCTGCAGGAAGGTGCTCAGCAGGTCGAATTCGCCTGTGGTCAACACGGTTTCCTGGCCTTGTGCGTCCAGCAGCCTGCGCGCCGAGCTGTCCAGCGACCAGCCGGCAAAGCGCTGCGGGCCGGCGGCTGCAGCAGCAGGGGCCGGAGCGGGTGCCATGGCGGGTGCAGCGGCTTCGTCGGGTGCAATGCGCCGCAGCACGGCCTTGACGCGCGCCAGAAGTTCGCGCAGGTCGAAAGGCTTGGTGACGTAGTCGTCCGCGCCGACCTCCAGGCCCACGACCTTGTCCACCGCGTCCCCGCGGCCGGTGACGATCACCAGCCCACAGTGCCAGTGCTCGCGCAGCTGGCGGGCAATGGAAAAACCGTCTTCGCCGGGCAATCCCAGGTCCAGCAGCACCAGCGAAGGCGCATCACTGCTCATCAGCGCCATCAGCGCGCGGCCACTGTGCAGCTGCGTGACCCGGTAGCCCCGGCCCTGCAGGTAGTTGGCGAGCAGTGCGGTGATGTCAGGCTCGTCGTCGAGAACGGCCAGGTGCAAAGGGCTGACGGCGGCGGGAAGCGACATCCCGCCATCGTAAGGGATGAATGCGTCAGACTCCTTGACTGCTCATGGCTTCTTCACCGGGCAGCCCAGGGCTTCGAACCCTGCCCTGGCCTGGTAGGCCGGCACCGGGTAGTACTCACCCAGCGTGGTCGCCTCGTCCCCCGGCTTCTGCGTGGCCCACAGGCTTTGCGTGAAGCCGGGCGAGGGCTTCATGTGGCGGTGGATGATGTAGCCGCCGTGCGGGTTGTCCATGCCGTCGCCCACGCCCCAGGGCAGCCAGGCCACGCCGCATTCGGCGCGCGCATTGGCTGGCCGGTTGGCGGGCGTGGAGACCACCAGCGTGTAGCGCTGGTTCGCGTCCAGAAGCACCTGTTCGTCCATCAGGCAGGCGTCCACCGCGCCGTCGTGGATCGATCTGCCCTTGCAGAAGGACCAGTAGCGCAGGTCCACGTTGGCGTCCATCACCGCATTGCCCTGCAGCGTGTGCGGCGTGCGCGGCGCCTTGCCCTGGATCACCAGCAGCTCGCCGTAGCGGTCGTCCACGTAGGCCGACATGTAGTAGTTGTCCAGCGTGCCGTAGAAGCCGCTGCGCCGCGTCGCATCCATGCGGTTGCGCGCTTCCTCGAACGGCGTGTTGATCAGCACGCTGGCCATCGTCAGCAGCGGGTTGTAGAAGCCATTCCAGCGCGGCACCGGCTGGGCCGGGTGGTAGGGCGCCTTGGCCCCAGGTACCGCGAACACCGCCTGGTTGCCAGCCTTGCTGGCACGGAAGTCCCGCACGGCCTGGTCCTTGACCACCTGGCCGCGGCACAGTGCATCGCCTTCCACCTGGCTGCCATCGGCCAGCGTCATCACCGGCCGCGGCAGCTTCGCGCCACCCAGCGGCCCCAGCCCATCGTCCGGCGCATACACCCGCAGCCAGAGCTGGTAGGTCGCCTCGCCCGTCGGCACGAAGATCGTGTTCGCCGGCCGTGTCGTCTCGTCCACCCGCACCCCCGCCTGCAGCGCCGCGCGCGCCTGCACGTTCACCGTGAACTGCCGCGGCATGGCCAGCCGCTGCGCGCCGGGGCGGAAGGGATTCACGCTGCCCGCATCTGGCGCAATCCCATCGTCCGCCAGGCCATCGACCGGCTGGCCCAGCGGGTTGTACGAAGCAAACGACATGTAGCGCGCCCGCGGGTACTCACCCTTGAGCACCAGTTTGGCACCCTCGGGCAAGCTGAATTGCGAGATCCAGTAGGTCACCGCCCGGTCCGGACTCAGGATGTTGAAGGTGGCCGGCGACACGGTGCCGACCCAGAAGCAATCCGTCAGGCCCTTGCCGGCCTGCACGCGGTCGATCTCTTCAGCGCTGAAGGGCACGACCTGCGGCGCGGCCTGGCGCAGCAGGTCCATCACGGCAGAGGCGGAAGGCTCAGGCGGCGGTGGCGTTTGGGCCAGCGCGGCTGTGGCGCAAAAGGTGAGGCTGCTCAGCCAACGCAGCGCTTGCAGGGGCATGCCGGTCTCCATTGTTCTCGGTAGACTGGCAAGGTAGCAGAGAACGGCGGTCCTGTTCCTTGCCATTGGTGGCCGAGATGCCACCTGCCGATGGGTTGGGTGCACGCTGTTGGCCACGCGCGCTCGGTCGATCGGCGCTTTCGAATGGCCGCATGGGGAGACCAGGCGGTCACGCAGAAGTCTTTTCCTTCGGCGACCGTCTGGCCTTCGCTGCCGACTTCGACGCGTCGCCCTCGGGTACGGGTTCGGTGAGGCGGTCTCCCCACGAGTGCGTCAACTGCTGAACCACTTCGGCGACGATGCGGCATGCGGGTGAGAGCTTGCCTTGCTTGGGCAAAGCCAGGGTCGTGTGGCGGATCAGGTCGGGCTTGACGAGTTGGCTGGCCTGAAGCCGTCCGCTCTGCAACTCGGCCGCCATCGAGTAGGGGCCGAGCACTGAGTAGAGGCCTTTCGTGTGCGCAACGAGCTCCTTCTGCACGGTCAATGAGTCCGCCTCGGTGACAGTTTCCAACTTGAACCCGAGGCTGCGCGCCGCCTCGTCAAGCGCGTTGCGCCATTGGCCCGGACGCCGGGGCAGCACCAGCCGCAAGTTCGCAAGACGCGTGAAGTTGACCGTTGGCTCACGCGTCAAATCGTCACCTGGCGCGGACACAAGGTAGGTGTGCGCGACGCTCAGCAGCTTCTCCTCACGTCCGCTCGGACGCTTGAAGCGGAAGAGGACCGCGAGGTCAACGGCCCCGCTGTCCAGCATCGCGTCGATCTCCGCGCCTTGCGCCTCGGCGATGTTCAGACGGATGCCCGGATGTTCCTGCTGCAGGCGCTCGAACAGTCGCGTCACCAGCGGATGCGCAGCCGAAGGGATGATGCCCATGCGCACCTCGCCCAGCACCTTGCCCGCATCCGCGCGCAGGTCCTCGGTCAGGCGCTCCGTTTCCTGAAGCCAAGAGCGCAAGCGCAGCGCGGCACGGGAGCCGAGTTCGGTCAACGCCACGCCGCGCCCCGTGCGCCGGAACAAGGGACTACCAAAAGTGGCTTCGAATTCGCTGATCTGCCGGCTGACATGCGACTGCACCGTCTGCCTGCGTGCCGCCACCTTGCTGAGGCTGCCTGCCTCGGCGACTTCCAGGAAGAGTCTCGCGCTGGCGATGTTCATAGGGATTTCCAGTAAGAGCCATGCCAAAAGTGGCAAGTCTGAATCCTCTGAATTCTAAGTAGGCAGAGAGCCTCGGGATTTCTACATTGGCGTCATCCGCTGCAGCGAGCGACTCGGCCGAGCCTCCGACAGCAGCATCCCTCAGTCAGGAGACGCCATTGAAACTCGTCAGCTTCATTCACGCCGGACAGCCCACGTATGGCGTCGTCCAGGGTGATCGTTATGTGCAACCCCCCGCCGATTTCCTGAGCCGCTTTCCGGATCTGCTGGCGGTCCTCAAGGCCGGCGCGCAGAGCGAACTGCAACTGGCCGCGGCCAAGAGCGGCACGTCCGTGGACCCGGCCGCCGTCAAGGCCTTGCCGGTGCTGTCGAATCCGGGCAAGCTGATCTGCGTCGGTCTCAACTACAAGAGCCACGTCGCCGAGACCAAGCGCGCCGACAGCGAGTACCCCTCGCTCTTCCTGCGCTTCAACGACACCCTGGCCGCGCATGGTGATGCGGTGCTGCGGCCGAGCTTCTCCGAGCGCTTCGACTGGGAGGGCGAACTGGCCTTCGTGATCGGCAAGGGCGGCCGGCACATCCCGAAGGCGCAGGCCTTCGAGCACATCGCCGGCTATGCCTGCTTCAACGACGTCAGCGTGCGCGACTGGCAGCGCCATACCCACCAATTCACGCCCGGCAAGAACTTCCCCGGCACGGCGCCGTTCGGCCCCTGGTTGGTCACCCGCGACGATGTACCCGACGTCACGAAGCTGACGCTGGAAACGCGCGTCAACGGCCAGGTGATGCAGCACGCCAGCATCGACGACCTGATCTTCGACATTCCGGTGCTCATCGAATACATCTCGCGCTTCACGCCGCTTTCGCCAGGCGATGTGATTGCCACCGGTACGCCGGGCGGCGTGGGTGATCGCCGTGAGCCGCCGGTCTACATGAAGGATGGCGACGTGGTCGAGGTGGAGATCACAGGCCTGGGTGTGCTGCGCAACCGCATCGCCACGGAAGCCTGAAGCGCGGAGACCGACATGGCAAACCCACGACCCCAACTGCGCATCGCCGTCGACATCGGCGGCACCTTCACCGACATGGCGGCCTTCGATGAGGCCAGTGGCAAGCTGCTGTTCGGCAAGGCGCTGTCAACTCATGGCGAACTCGTCAAGGGCATCCAGGCCACCATCGCCAGCGCCGACATCGACTGGCGCGACGGCAACCTGTTCCTGCACGGCTCGACCATCGCGATCAACACGCTGCTGGAGCGCACCGGTGCCAACACCGCGCTGCTGATCACCGAGGGCTTCCGCGACATCTACGAGATCGGCCGCGTCAACCGGCCCGATGCCTACAACCTCTTCTTCAACAAACACCAGCCGCTGGTGCGGCGCTCGCTGCGCTTCGAGGTCGCCGAGCGCCTGCGCGCCGACGGCAGCACGCACAAGCCGCTGGATGAGGCTGCGGTGCGCGAACTGGCGCGTGAGCTCAAGGGGCAGAAGGTCGAGGCGGTGGCCGTGCTGCTGCTGCACTCGTACCGCAACCCGGCGCACGAGCAGCGCGTCAAGCAGATCCTGCAGGAAGAAATTCCCGGCGCCTTCATCTGCGCCTCGCACGAGCTGAGCCAGGAGTACCGCGAATTCGAGCGCGTATCGACGGCGGTGGCCAATGCCTACGTCGGGCCGCGGGTCTCGGAGTACCTGGGTCAGCTGGAGACCCACCTTTCCGGCCACGGCTTCGAAGGTGACTTCTACATCGTGCAGTCCACCGGCGGCCTGTTCCCGGTGGCGCATGCCAAGGTCGGCTGCGTGCGCATGCTCGAGTCGGGGCCTGCGGCCGGCGTCATCGGTGCCCAGGCGATCTGCGCGCAACTCGGCATGGGCG
>Ga0307514_10002199_pt1 | contig 20896 bp, 13 predicted proteins | sample 16_EM_MG_FD_203088 | JGI IMG/M metagenome (GOLD analysis project Ga0307514, IMG submission 203088) | Populus trichocarpa ectomycorrhiza microbial communities from riparian zone in the Pacific Northwest, United States - 16_EM | ecosystem: Host-associated > Plants > Roots > Unclassified | place...
ACTGTTCACTTAATCCTTGCTTCAGGATGTCAAAGTGTTCTTCGATAGCTTTTGAGATCAATGGCCGAAGGACTGGTAGACTCCTTGTGAGTTGCGCGGCAATAGTAGTGAAGAACTGGCCAGCATGGCTGATATCTCCTCGGCCCCGGGAGAAGAAAAAACTAGCTGCAAGTCTTTTCTTTTCCGCAAAGTCCCAAGCAACGGTACGAGAGATTGTCGATTTCCCAGTACCTGCCATCCCATTAAGCCAGAAGATACATTCACCATTCGGATCCTCGAACCAGTCCGTAATTGTCCGACGGAGCTCTACTCGGGTATCTGGCAAACAGCGGTCTTCATGTTCCCAGAGTCGGTGGTTATATGCCGCACCTTCTGCATCTGGTAGCTTCGAAAGACATTTTTGTTGTTCCTGGGTCTGCACCGAGAGTCAGGGCACGCTCGATACCAGCCGTAGATATATATCAAAGAAGATAACTTTCCTCTAGGTGACTGCCAAGACGAAGAACAGCCGTCCTAGTGAGTGAGGTTAGCCATATTAACTTGTACCCGAGTACATATGAGAGTAATCGGCTTCCTACATTTGGTCGCAATTCATGGCTGTAATCAGAGTTGTCTTGTGCCGCTCAAGTAACTGAACAATCTTTTCCACATCCTCCTTTTGCAATGGCCACTTCAAGCGCCTTCCGAATGATTTCAGGATGCCTTGCCTTTTCCCTGGCTCCAAAATCTTTTGCAGTGTTTTGAACTCCCGCTCGAGCTCCAATGCTGTCCCTTCCACAAGCTCCTTAGACGCAACTAGCTTAGCCGCATCTGGGCCTTTCGCTACAGCCTGGACATGCTGAAATAGATTTTGCAGAGCAAGGACATAGCCCATCAGGCGGTCGATGTCGGGTTTAGCATCCTGAGCATCTGAGTAGTACTTCCAGCATAATGACCAGACCTTGCCAGCAACTTGCACTACTGCAATCACACTAGCTGCACCACTCAGTGGGTCCATGGTGTCGGGAGTAGATAGTAAAGCTTTAGGTGGGAGGAGTTGAGAACTATCGGTTGTGTTGTATGAGGTGGGGAGCTACAGTGTATCATCACATGATTGAATTAGATGGTGTCGTGCCCAGACCGATTTATTTAACGTAAGTTATATATAGGCTGGATGTAAGGTATATATAGACATAAACATAAAATACGCTCTGTATTCATGGTACAAAGGTGTTCTGGTGCCCAGACCGATTTATTTTTGTGTGGTAGCTTAAATCGAATCCGGCGTTGTACAGTTAATTCATCCCCCTATTAAACAATAAGATACAAGAGGTAGATTCTAGGGAAGTTGAATGAGGACCAGTCTCATAACATCAAAAATACCTCTTCTACATTTACTACTACTATTCTTGGTGATAGGTGGAAGATGCAGAGTCTATAGCTACATTTAATTCAACAAGATCAAAGTTAGCTCTAAGCTAAGATAACAGGTAAGTACAGTCGAGGCTACACTACAGTGTCGTGGACAGGTATGTAGTTCGAGAACAAATAGCACAGCGCTACAACAAACTGTTGGACTCAAGGTCAATATACTGTAGATATAGGGAATCCCTATACTGAGTGCGTATCGTAATGGAAAGAGCAAGGATCCCAAGAGGGAAAGTCGTGAGTGCTAATTCTTCGCATGTATTTAGAATTCTGTTCAATTCGAAGAGCGCTATAGTTTTATGTGTTCTCGGTCCCAGACTCTTATCTACATACCTACACTAAAATAATTATGCTTCGGGGACAGACAATGACCGAGTAACTACGGAGTATCAAGCTCAAATATATCTACAGTGCAACCCCCCCTGCAATATTATGCATGGAGGTCGCGGATTCTTTTGCCCACGCACTGTATATTCCACCCCCGCAAATGAGCGACAATTCCTCCGTTCATAACCTCGTAAACGTCATGCTGTTCATATTTTTGCAGTGGGTGATATGATTAGCATGGGTATGACGGATCCAAAACCGATAACAACCGGCTATACTCCATATGCAAAAACCACAGCCGGAGCGCCCCCACCTTATGGATTTGGAGGGTGATATTCCAGAAACTCCGGAAGCTAGACAAACTACACTTCCATTACCCACCACTCGGGTTTCTGTGTAAAGATTTACCCTGAAGCCTTACTTGATCACGGGGGCCAAGGGAAAATGAAACTAGCATCGAATAGGTGAAAACCTGGTAGAATAGCAGGTATATATAAGTAATCGTACTCCATATTTTGTTTAGTAGAGCAGTTAGTTAGTATTCAAGTTCTCCGAGCATTTTACTAGCAATAAAAGTTCACATTCGCCAAAGTCTTCTCTCCGCTCTATCTACCCTCCACTACAACTCCGCACCTACCTACTCATAGCTTGTATTCTTACAGGTTATGAGCCCGGCGCTCAGTTAAAAGCTTTACGAACACACTAAGACGAGATATCCGTGGCAAGACCCGGTAACGCTTAGTTAAATGTACACATCCGAATGGGCTGGGCAACTGAACGACCAAGTAGGAACTTCAGACGCCATTGCAGACCACTGGATTTAACTCCACCAAACCAGGACACCAACCACATCGGAAAATCTGACATCGGAAAATCCTACCCACCAGACTGGAGAAAGCCCCGCTGCGAAGCCTACGTCAACGCAAGGATACATCAACGAGTTTCTCCGATACGAAGAGCAAAGCTTGTAGAATTAATTTACAACAAACCACCATCCGTCGCCACAGCCAGCACCACCACCCTACAGCCAAACTCTCAATCAGCCAACGACATCCAAGGTATCCAGATATCCCACCAGGATAAAAAAGCCTACATCCTGTCACTCTATAAATGAGCGATCCAGAAGGAGGCTCAAGCCAAACACGCGCAAAAAGCCCCGAACTCGAAAAAACAAAAACAGTACAAATGGCATCTATCAACAGAAAGATCCCAACGCTGGTTGTCAAACTATCGGGAGCATCTATCCAGAATGGATCTCATCGATAGAAGAGTACCTGGACCTACTGGAAATACCTGGGACAGATTACAGAGCCTGGGATCTAATTACGGGAGCCTACAAACGACCCGAAGACGAAGATACCAACAAAACAGCACTAAGACTGTGGAAGGATACAAATGGTGTGGCTATCCTAACTATCAAGAAAAACTGCGAGAGTGAAATTCGGGCAAGAATCGGGAGCTACAAAAATGCCAAAGATGCCTATGACGAACTTAAGAAGGCATACGAAGGGAAGTCCGTTACTGAGCTAGGAGCCCTATGAAAAGCGTCACTCGCATGACCTTCGATGATAGAAAAACCAATATCAGAGACCACATAGCTGAGTACGAACGAGCCTGGAATACGTTTGTAGGAGTGATTATGAGACTAGATCTCACTAGTGACGATGGATTCTGTGCCGCTCTCCAAAGCTTTACAAAAAGCGAAAAAGCCAAAACTGAATTCCTACTGGATTCCTTACCACCCTTCTACTCAAATACAGTAGAAAATATCAAGAGCAAGGATGGAAATTACGATGATACCATCCGGAAATTGATTGAGTACGTCCCTATGCGACAAAAAGGGCGAAAACACGAAGGAACAAAGGATGAACCAGTCGTCCTAAAAACTGAAGGAAAGGCTCTCGATAAATCTAAGCAATGTAAATATTGCCAGGATATTAAAGGGTGGAAAGGTATAGGACATACTAAAGATGAATGTCGAACCTATAAAAAGGAGAAAAAAGATAAAGCCAAAGCCAAGCAGGCAAAGGCCGAAGAGGTAGATAGTGAGAGTGATGAGGAGGGAGTAACAGTGTGCATGGTTAGAGTAGGAAAAGTTGGAATTAGAAGGAAAGGATGGTTCCAATACGATACTGGGACATCGCATCCTACAACTAACCAACTCAAATTCCTACGAAACACCAAACAAATCAACCTACCAGTTGAAGCACACGATGGCACTCAATCAATCTGCCATACCAAAGGAACCCTCGAGATAATACATAATGGCAGGACCATAAAACACGAGGACGCCTATATGACCCCACTTACAGCAACCTAATAAGTGGACAACGAATGGGAGACCACGATGTCAAAGCAAGAGGAGACACAGTAACCATCAGCATTGGGGAAAAAATAGTATACCAAGCTGAACGGGACAGTCAAGGGGGAATTTGGATTAGGGAAGGAACTCCAGCAAAAGTAGGAAAATATCTGTAGATCTACAGATAAAAGAACTACATGAAAGGTATGGACATATCTTATTTAACACTATTCTATCCCTACCCGAAGGCCCGGAATTCACCACAAGCAGCTGAATGGACCAAAGCTTTAAAAGCGGAAAGGGAACAATTGGTGAGATACGGAGTATTCACCAAAATCAAAAAATCGGATATCCCAGATGGCACCAAAATCGTCGATACCAAATGGGTCTATATAGTTAAAAGAAAACCTGATGGGGGTATATTAAAGTACAAAGCTCGGAAGGTAGGGAGGGGGTTCTCCCAAGAAGCTGGAAAATCATATGACTCCAACCAAACCTTCGCCCAAATGATGCGACCTGAGACGTTCAAAATGCTTCTGGCCATAGCCCTACACCTTGGTTGGAAAGTCCGGCAATGGGATGTAGTTGCGGCATATTTGCAAGCCCCATTACATCATCAAGTCTATGTCAGCGACATCAACGAAAAAGGAGAAACAGGATATTGGCTACTCCATAAAGCGCTATATGGACTAAAGCAAGCCGGCTATGAGTGGTTCAAAACCTTGCAAGAAATCCTGAGAAAAGCAGGATTAAACCAATGCATAGGGGATGAAGGGACCTACGTCGGGTCTCAAACCATCATCGGCACGCATGTTGATGACCTCCTAGCCATAGGACCAAGCGAGGAAGCTCTGGGCAAAGTGGAACGAGCCATAGAGGACCATGTGGAACTGGACAAAAAAGGGCAGCCTGCACAGATGTTGGGAATGGAAATAAAATGGGGAAAGGATTTTGTAGTGCTAACACAACAACACCTTATAGAATCCACGCACCAGCTCCACTCAATATCATCCTCGCAGTCCAACAAAATGTCGCAGTCCAACAAAACGTCGCTTCCCACAAATACCGAGCCCTTCGAGCGTACCAACAATCCCGAAGAGCCAAGGTGCAACAAGACCAAGTACCAAGCCCTCATAGAGGGTCTATTGTTCATCGCAAGGATGACCCGGCCAGACATAGCAATCCATGTCAATCTACTGGGAAGGTTGGCCGAAGACCCCTCAGTCACCAACCATCAAGCAGCGCTGAAGGTGTTGGGATACTTGTACTCAACAAGATCAGAAGGGGTTACTATAAATCGGCCTTTGAAACTCCAGCTGGAAGCATACGCCGATGCCTCGTACGGGGGCATCGAGCCCCGGTCACAAACGGGGGTAATCCTGACATTGGGACAGCAACCAGTAGGGTGGTACTCCCGACGACAGGACATTGTCTGCCTCAGCATAACCGAAGCGGAATATGTGGCCTGTTGCGAAGGGGCCAAGGACCTGGCTTGGGCAAGGCAATTCCTACGGGGGCTCCAGCTCCCGAATACCAACCCTACTTGTATGCTATGGACAGACTCGGAGGGAGCTCAGGACTTGTCGAAAACAACGAAGTTCATGAGGAGGAGCCGCCATATCAAGCATCGGTTCCATTATCTCCGCCAGCAAGTACAACAAGGGTTGCTCACAATCCACTTCATCCCTGGGAAAGAGAACCCTGCGGATCCCCTAACGAAATTGCTCCAAATGATAGCAATCAACAACTGGAAGATGATATGGATTGGGACGAATGGATCCAATGCTTCGAGGGAGAGGCTTGGTGGAACTAAGGGCATCAGGGCAAGGGAGGGTGTAAAGATTTACCCTGAAGCCTTACTTGATCACGGGGGCCAAGGGAAAATGAAACTAGCATCGAATAGGTGAAAACCTGGTAGAATAGCAGGTATATATACGACAGGATCGTACTCCATATTTTTGTTTAGTAGAGCAGTTAGTTAGTATTCAAGTTCTCCGAGCATTTTACTAGCGATAAAAGTTCACATTCGCCAAAGTCTTCTCTCCGCTCTATCTACCCTCCACTACAATTCCGCACCTACTCATAGCTTGTATTCTTACATTCTGACTCATGTACTTGCAAAAAGTCCTGTTCAAATCGCCGCTGCCAATGCTTTAAAAATGACCACAAATTCACTATCTATTGCTTGCTACACGAAAGTGTGAGCCGATCATGACTGCGGTAACCTCTCAGTTTTGGCTGAGCAAACACAAATTGGGCTGTTGGAGGAGTTGCTTGATGGAGTCGCTAGGCCGCCAGCACCAGAATCAGTCATGGATTTTTTTTTGGAAGCCGAATGTATAGTTATTCTGTGTTGTAGGTATAAGTTAGCTCTAGTTAGGTAATCAATTCAACTGCGTTGTCTACAATAATTAAGGAATTATATAAATTTCCCGCGGGAGGCATGTGCTGCCCTGCCCGCAAGTGACCCAAAACATATGTATTATATATATCTACACTATGTCCCATACGGTATCACCCACGACCTCGTCCTCTGTCATCGACCTGCCTGGGAGAGCACCCCTTGCTTTCCTGTTGAGTCGGTCTCATGAATTAGCATACATCTTTAGCAATTGAATATGCGATGGGAGTAATGATTTTGAAAAAAAGAGAGAACTGCATATGGGCTAGCAGTAATTCGTTTCTTACCTTGAACAACAGCTGAACCTTGTGGAGGTGAAAGCAGATGTGAGGAATCAAGGGCGAGAGCCGTAAAATCGAAGGACATGAAGGTAATATGCCCAGATTGATGACCCATTACAAGAATGTTGTCGCTTACCGCAGAGGAGCATGGTCGATAATCCCAAGGGAGGAATAGTATTTTCTTCCTATCCCAGATGATTCATTCACCAGCAGTATGGAGTGGTGGGGGGAGGACCTCCCATGTGGTACTACTGGGATAGAGGTGAGATGTTAGAGTTGGAATACCCCGGCCTGTACCCAACTTTGCCGCATCAGAGAAGGCTAGGTCCTGAATCCATCGTCCTGTGTGTATTTCTTCAATTGTCGTCTTTTGGGTAACATCCCATAGCCTGACTGTATTATCATATGATGCAGAGGCAACTAACTTCCCGTCTGGCGAGAATACAACTGCACTGACCCAATTTGAATGACCCTTGAGAACCCCGCATGACCCTCCTGTTGCTGGATCCCATAGCCTGACTGTATTATCCCGTGATGCAGAGGCAACTAACTTTCCATCTGGCGAGAACACAACTGCGCTGACCTCACCTGAATGACCCTCGAGAACCCCGCATGACCCTCCAGTTACTGGATCCCATAGCCTGACCGTTTGATCCCTTGATGCAGAGGCAACTAACCTTCCGTCTGGCGAGAATACAACTGCAATGACTCGACCTGAATGACCCTCGAGAACCCCACATGACTCTCCTGTTGCTGGATCCCATAGCCTGACTGTATTATCACCTGATGCAGAGGCAACTAACTTTCCATCTGGTGAGAACACAACGGCGCAGACCCAATCTGCATGACCTTCGAGAACCCCGCATGATCCTCCTGTTGCTGGATCCCATAGCCTGATTGTTTTGTCACGGGATGTAGAGGCAACTAACTTTCCATCTGGCGAGAACACAACTGCGCAGACCCAATCTGAATGACCTTCGAGAATACCGTATGACCCTCCGGTTGCTGGATCCCATAGCCTGACTGTTTCATCATCTGATGCAGAGGCAACTAACTTTCCATCTGGCGAGAACCCAACTGCCCTGACCCAACCTGAATGACCCTCGAGAACCCCGCATGACCCTCCTGTTGCTGGATCCCATAGCCTGACTGTTTTATCATCTGATGCAGAGACAAGTAATTTTCCGTCTGGTGAGAACCGAACTGCATGGGCATAACCTGAATGACCCTCGAGAATCCCGCTTGACCCTCCTGTTGCTGGATCCCATAGCCTAACTGTGTTGTCACGTGATGCAGAGGCAAGTAGCTTTCCGCCTGGCGAGAATACAACTGCACGGACATAATCTGAATGACCCTCGAGAACCCCGCATGACGCTCCTGTTGCTGGATTCCATAGCCTGACTGTTTTGTCACGTGATGCAGAGGCAAGTAACTTTCCGCCTGGCGAGAATACAACTGCAGTGACATAATTTGAATGACCCTGGAGAACCCCGCATGACCCTCCTGTTGCAGGATCCCATAGCCTGACTGTATTATCATCTGATGCAGAGGCAAGTAATTTTCCGTCTGGCGAGAATACAACTGCATTGACCCAACCCGAATGACCCTTGAGAACCCTGCATGACTCTCCTGTTGCTGGATCCCACAGCCTGACTGTTCTGTCATGTGATGCAGAGCCAACTAACTTTCCATCTGACGAGAAAACAACTGCACTGACCCAACGTGAATGACCCTCAAGAACCCCGCATGACTCTCCTGTTGCTGGATCCCATAGCCTAACTGTTTTATCACCTGATGCAGAGGCAACTAGTTTTCCATCTGGCGAGAATACAACTGTGGAGATCCAGTCTGAATGACCCTCGAGAACCCTGCATGATTCTCCTGTTGTTGTATCCCATAGCCTGGCTGTATTATCCCTTGATGCAGAGACGACCAACCTTCCGTCTGGCGAGAACACAACTGCCCTCACAAAATTTGAATGACCCTCGAAGGTTTGTATTAACGGACTCCACTTTGGTATAACTTTAGGCTCCCTAACAATCCAAGGAATTCCTTTCAGGTATTGTTTCCGAACTAGGCTGCTTTCTGGAGTAAATAATAATGCAGCAGAGTAGACTTGAAGTGGTGCCATTTCAATAATTGACCTGTTGTGCAAAATGAAGCGTCTGGCATCATACGCAAATCCTAACAATCTTTGACAAATCCCCAATTTCCCCTGTTTATTTAGCATTGCTTCCTTCATCCAATAGATTGTGGCTCATCTTACCTCCAGTACCAATTCTAAACTCTTCACCATTAGAACTCCGTTTGATACTTCCTTAATCAAACTAAGTGCCTCCAGCCAGTGCAAGAAGTCCTGCTCCAGAAATTGCAGGATTCGATCCATGTCTTCCTGAATGGGATTGCCTTGTTGGAAGTGCTGAAACCAGTAACGGGATGCATAACGGATGTGTGGTGGAATATATTGCTGAATTATATGCTCTGGTATATTATCCACGGAAACACCTGGCTCTCGGAGGTTGCACAAGTCTTGTCGAAGCTCAGCCAACAGTGCTATGCAGTTTCGGAATAGAGTAATGTGTGTCTCTTGTGAGTCTATCGAAAATCTAGAATCAAGACACCTCTGGGGATCTAAAAGGAAGTCTCGGAATGAAGGGTGAAATATTCGTACAGGTTGGCCTTCGTTTTCTGGAACATTCAAAACAGAACGTAATGACACAAGGGTTGTTGATATAGTTCGTAGGTGAAGTAACTTGGCTATCTCCTTTGAAGCCATAACATCGAACAATATTATGATAGAGCCAACGATTTTTCTGAACTGTACTGCTAAATAATCATCCACATGAACAATTTGATTTCCAACTAGTGAGTGTTGCAGCAATTTTGTGTACATGTCATCAAGCTGCTTCGTCGGGGACTGTGAAAGATTATGATCTTCTTCAAGAATTGCTGATAGTTGGTCTTCCGGAGCATGGTTATTATCTCGGATAAATCGATAAATGGTTGCAGCGTAAATGAATAACCCAGCTGCCTTTTCTACCAATCGCTGAATAGTCGGCTCGTCTGGCCATGGTGTAGTGCTCAGTTCGAGTTCTGATTTCACAGAGGACAGTTTCCTTCGGAAGAAGATAGATATGTCCTGGTTGACTGTAGGGGGTGGGATGCTGTGCAGTACAAAATCTTGATATACCTCTCCAGGTAAGTTGCGGAATCCAAGCAAAATGGGGGACTCTGGCCTGCTGGTGACTAAGACTCTAAGCCGAATTGTCTCAAGGCACTTGGCCTGTGCAAGTAGCTTTAGGATCAGCTGGATATCATCTTTGCTGTCACACTCATCAAGTGCATCAATTACAACGACTAGTTGTATTGATTGGGCTGGTGCTTTTTTCAAAGGATCAAGAATGAGATGTTTCCACTGTTCACTTAATCCTTGCTTCAGGATGTCAAAGTGTTCTTCGATAGCTTTTGAGATCAATGGCCGAAGGACTGGTAAACTCCTTGTGAGTTGCGCGGCAATAGTAGTGAAGAACTGGCCAGCGTGGCTGATATCTCCTCGGCCCCGGGAGAAGAAAAAACTAGCTGCAAGTCTTTTCTTTTCCGCAAAGTCCCAAGCGACTGTGCGAGAGATTGTCGATTTCCCAGTACCTGCCATCCCATTAAGCCAGAAGATACATTCACCATTCGGATTCTCGAACCAGTCCATAATTTTTTGGCGGAGCTCTACTCGGGTATCTGGCAAACAGCGGTCTTCATGCTCCCAGAGTCGGTGGTTATATGCCGCACCTTCTGCATCTGGTAGCTTCGAAAGACATTTTTGTTGTTCCTGGGTCTGCACCGAGAGTCAGGGCACACTCGCCGTAGATATATATCAAAGATAACTTTCCTCTAGGTGACTGCCAAGATGAAGAGCAGCCGTCCTAGTGAGATTAGCATATTAGTCTTGTACATATCGTTTTGGAGAGACCCTACATTTGGTCGCAATTCATGGCTGTAATCAGAGTTGTCTTGTGCCGCTCAAGTAACTGAACAATCTTTTCCACATCCTCCTTTTGCAATGGCCACTTCAAACGCCTTCCGAATGATTTCAGAATGCCCCGCCCCCTCCTTGGCTCCAAAATCTTTTGCAGTGTTTTGAACTCCCGCTCGAGCTCCAATGCTGTCCCTTCCACTAGCTCCTTAGACGCAACTAGCTTAGCCGCACCTGGCCCTTTTGCTAAAGCCTGGACATGCTGAAATAGATTTTGTAGAGTAAGGATATAGTTCATAAGGCGGTCGATGTCGGGTTTAGCATCCTGAGCATCTGAGTAGTACTTCCAGCATAATGACCAGACCTTGCCAGCAACTTGCACTACTGCAATCACACTAGCTGCACCACTCAGTGGGTCCATGGTGTTGGAGTAGATACATGTACTAAAGCTTTCGAATTGAGGGGTTGAGATAATTATCAAGACTATGTATGAGGTCAGCTACAATGTATCATCACGTGATTGAATAGCACCTATCTGCTTACTCATACCCTATATATATATAGTCGTGTCTGTATACCGGCTCTGGCATTGGCACACCAGTGCCACCATATAGCCTGAATATCACGGGAATGCATATGCCGTAATAGACTCAATGTATTCGGTAGCGCTATCACTGACGTGTGTGTATTGATTGATCTATCTCTTGATTGATGTTCCTGTCTTCTTCATCCCCTCGAGCCTCTGGTCGGAGTTGGGGGTCTTGGTATGAGACTACCTCGAGCCTTATATATCCCTTCTATCCCATCGGTGAGTCAGTGATGTAGAGTTGTTGATGTAGTTGGTGATGTAGCTGGTGACGTATCATCGGTGATATAGAGTTGGTGATGTAGTTGGTGATGTCGTCGACCTCACTCAGGCAGGTCACCTGACCCTGTCCTGTCAATCACAATATCTATGTGATTTGCGCATATATATATATAATGGCAAACTCAGGTGGCTTCTGTACTAGTACGCTCAAGCCTTGACCCCCAGATCAGATTGCACTCCTTCTGGTATTAGTACGTTCCAAAAATATCCGAGCCTTTTTCAACCAGACTATTTTTTTGAGTCTATACGCCATTCACTGTTCTCGGTCCCAGTCTCTTCTCTGATCTCGGTCCCAGTCTCTTATCTACCTACGCGCTAAAATAATTATGCTGCGGGCAGCGAATGCCAAGATCAGGCTAGAGTGTCTGGTGTTGGAATACCAGGATATGATATGTGGCTAGTAGCTGTGGCAGCGGTACAGACTGGTGGAATGAAGGAACACTTCACTCTTGTGGGAATATGTGATGTGTGACTCTGATGAGAGCATATACGATATGATGTGAACTATCCAGCTACCTATTGTACATGGCGAATAGATAACACATGCTTCTCATATATGTGGCGTGAAATACATGATTAACTTCAGCATGTAAGGCTTCACATAGTTCAGTATGTGGTGAAGTATAAAGTGCGCTAGCACATGTTTCAACATCTGGGAACGAGAACATCTCTTCTCTACCTACGCTGAAATAATTATGCTTCGGGGCCTTTCCCCCAAAGCGCACACCTTTAAAGAATTGAGTTTACACACGGGGCGACATGCTGCCCTGCCTTCCGAACCTTCTCCGCTTCCACTCCTGCCTCAGCCCCCCCTCTGTAATCACTTTCACCATCCCCTCTTCCTCGTCTCCTAACTCTGCCCCCGCTTTAGCCATCTGGCCTGCTGCCTCATTGCCACGAGTTCCGACATGTGCCTTTAACCATGCAAAGCGGACTGCGTTTGGTCCCAGATTTTGCTGTCTCCTTCCACCACCTCCTTCAACTCCCCTGTCCTTGCCCTGCCAGTTCGTCCTGCCTTCCTGACTACCGCAATTGCAGACACTCGGTTGTTTTAACTCTACTCGTGTCTTTTACATATGGTTAACGACTGGTACCGGTAGAGTTACCAGGGCTCCTGGCTGGTGGTTAACTAGAGAATATGCTTCTCACTTTTATTTTTGCTGCGATAACCCGAGGATGTAGCTACATGCAAGTTTTGTCCGCAGCTCCCCGGAAAAGAAAAGGAAAAGGGGAGAAAGAAAGAAAATCCAACAACGACATACCCCGCCCTGGCCTACTCCTCCCCCTCCCCGGCCTCGACCGCTGGCACTTACAGGCTGCCCTCGAGCGGTGAGCTCCTGCCTCTGCCCACCGTTGGACCACCTCCGCTGTGAAGGCACGGGTCTTATGCACCTCGTCCTTCTGGAGCCATACCATCTCCCATCCCGCGTACGCCCGACCGAGCCTCGGTGGCGTCGTGGAGTAGAGGTTGCTTCTCTCCCTGGCTTCCTCCAGGGCAGGGCATTCGGCCATGAGGTGGGCCGCAATGTTGCCTCTGAGAGCATGCCCGTCGGGGCAGAGGCCAGAGGCCCTGGGCCTGCCCGGTGGTGCCGGATCCTAATGAGGCTTCTTTTTTTTTTTTGGGGGGGGGAAACATTAATCGTATTCAACCTCTCTAGGCTATGACGGTGGACTGCAGCACACTGTTTCCAGCTGCCTCTCTCTCCCGCCGGGCCAGTCCCTGCCCCCTAATGAGGCTTCTCAGGTGCCTCTGCTTCCAGTCGAGGATCCCTACCCTCGCCCCACGCTGTCTGGCTCTTGGCCAGTCCCTAGCGCTTCTTGTCCTCGCCTTTGGCCCATGCAGCGGTGAAGGTCTCTAGACACCCAGGTGGGCGGGTAGGGCGACGCCCTTCGTGGTGGGAGGCGACCTCCCGGCCTCAGCGTCGCCGCCCTCTAGTATGGCCCAGCCCACTCCAGCTCTGCCCTCCTCTGTGACCGAGACGTCCGTGAAGAATTGACTAGGTGATCCACGAAGTTGTTAGCTCTTGGCTGGTTGCAACGCCCTTTTCTTGCTGCTTGCAGAATTGGCCTTTGTGCCAGAACAGTCCAGCACTCATCGTGATTCTACAAACCTACCAACCAACTCTACACATCCCTTATTAATGCAATTATGGGCTAAAACAACTATTGCTGGCTAGTGGGCTTTTGATCAAGATGAATAGTGTCCAGTTTATTCAACAGTTTAAGCCGATGGAATTGGAATATAAAGAATCTGATCTGTTGGATGGCTCGTGTCTTTCATAAGAATATTCCATTAGAAAGATATGCGTCCGTTGAAATGGATTGGTGAATCGGTTGGGCTAACATCGTTCTCTGCACACTGAACTGTAAATGGCGTCCCATTGGCCAAGGAGCCGATGTTGGCGTAGGAAGGTTGAGACCATACATCTTTGTAAAGGGGGGGTCTACTGCAGATCGTAGTAACTGCCGGATAAGACTGTAGAACCTTATAAGACCGTACCTGTAAGTAAGATCCTAGTTTTAGCTGGTAGGCGAAAACACTATGAATAAGACTGTATGCTAGAAGCTATGTGGGCCTTAAATAAAGATAAAAGAGTATGAATTTTGAGTAAGTAGTAGAACCTCAGTATACCGGCCTCAAAATTGATCAATCAATACCTTGCCTCAAATGCCTATTTCACACCAACACCCAGGTCCGTCGTCACTGTTTACAGTAATTAGACCATATTTTTACGCTTGAACTTAAATAAATCTGAGCCAGCACCGCCAGGACTTGCAGTCACCACCTTCGACATGGATCCTTCAGATCCGATTCTGATAGCGACTGGATGAGTCTACTACAGTCGAACCTCTATATAATATTAACTTCAACTTCAACTTCAACTTTACTTTCCCGCAAATATAATTATGTCTTCTACCCAAACTCCAAAGCACGCTCTTCTGCTAGTCGATCTATAGCCCGAATTCCAGATTTGCAACCCGTTGAACCATACCGCCGGCACCGGAATCAGTCATAGGTTTTTTTTGGTTTTTTTTATTATGTCGCATGTATAGTTATTTCTGTGTTATATAGCTCTAGTTAGCCAATAAATTCAACTGCGTTGGCTACCATAATTAAGGAATTAGATAAATTGCCCGCGAGCGGCCCAGAACACATATGCTTGTATCTAGAGAAGCGCTAAACCACAAATAGGAGTTTACTTACCCCGCAGTGTAGGTAGAAAATATCCATCTCCGCAATAGTTAGAATAATATCCAACATCAAGTACCTTCAAGATGATGGCATCTTCTCCCACACCTCCTATTCACCAACGCCAGGCTTGGTCAGAGCTTGAACGTCAAACATATGCAGAGGAAAAGCGCTAAGGCTACCTGGCGGACAGATCAAACGGTGATTTGAATCAGAGCGTCAGGAAAAGCGTATTGAGACTCTGGAAATTCAACGCAGGCATCAGCATATTCAGCGACTTTCTGGGACCTCCCGGAACCCCCTCCTCCTCCTCCGCCCCTTGAGATTCTAGCCTCCACATCTACTCTTATTTGCCCATTTGTTGCTTGTAGAGTACAGTATACTCTCCTTGTATTTATTACTTTCTTTCCTACTGCTGGCTAGCCTCATTCCGTACCTTCCTATGATCTCTTGACTTGGGAATATATTGGTTATAAGCATATTTTCCTCCTGTCAGAGCGATATGCTTGCCTAGGGCTCCCTTCGTGGAAAAGACATATAGACTCTATAAAAAAAAAAAATGCTTGTATAGAGAGTACTCTGTAGTGGGCTTATGAATAGTGTCCAGTTTACAGTGAACTCGTGTTATAACCAACTCCTGGGGACCGGGAAAAAGTTGGCGAGTTTTCTTATAACGCGAGATACGTACATACAAAAACTAGGAAATGCCCGAGAGAGACCTAAAAAACTCCGTGAGAGCAGTCTGATAGTGTGCACCCCGAACCGCTTTTTCTTCGATACAGAACAGCCTCCACCTGCTCTCCTCGCTGTGAATTCACATATGAGGGTTTTGAATGCGAAAGAGACGCAGGGCTTCAAGACGTTCAAGTGCAGCCTGATAGGAAATAATAGGTACAGTACATCTTGCATGCCTTCCGGATCGGAATCAGAATCCTGAAGTAAAATAGGCTCATATGTATCTGAAATACGTTGCTCTGAAGACTAGCTTGCTGGAAACCAGGATGCGCAACACGAATGCAGAGAAAATGATTTTTATATGTATTACTAAGCCGCCTATAACCCAAGTTTCTTATTTTCCCATACAAATTCTGTCGTGACCAGAGAATAGCTGCTTATATCGCCAGGTTTCTTATATCGTGGGTTTCTTATAACGCGGGTTCACTGTATTCAACAGTTTAAGCCGGTGGAGCTGGGATATAAAGAATCTAATCTGTTGGATAGCTCGTGCCTTTCATTGCAATGGACGGTTGGGCTAACATCGTTCTCGGGACAATTGGTGAACCGAAGCATCCCATTGGCCAAGGAGTCGATGTTGGCGTAGGAAGGTTGAGTACCATACATCTTTGTAAAGGGGGGGTCTACTGCATATGTATGTATTGTAGGTACAGTATAATGGGCCTTTCCGCCTCATAGCCTAAGGCTCCCTTCGGGGGAAAGGCGTATAGACTCCAAAAAAAATAAAAATAATAGGCCTTTAGCCTAAGGCTCCCCTCGGGGGGAAAGGCGTATAGACTTCAAAAAAAAAAAAAATGTCCCATACTGTATCACCCACTACCTTGCCCTCTGTCACCGGCCTGTCTGGAAGAGCACGGTCTGAGCACCCATTGCGTTCCTATTGAGTCGGCCTCATGAATTAGCATACATTTTTAGCATTCATGCTAACTAAACTTTCAATTGAATATGGGATGGGAGTAATGATTTTGAAGGAAAAAAAAAGGCTGCATATGGGCTAGCAGCAATTCGCATAGTTTCTTACCTTTAACAACAGCTAGACCTTGTGTAGGTGGAAGCAGATGTGAAAAGTCAAGGGCGAGAGCCGTAAAATCGAAGGACATAAAGGTAATATGCCCAGATTGATGACCCATTACAAGAATGTTGTCGCTCACCGCGCTCACCGCAGAGGATAGTCCGGTTGGCATGGTGAGGTGGCATGGTCGATAATCCCAAGGGAGGAATAGTACTTTCTTCCTATCCCAGATCACCCATTCACCAGTAGTATGGAGTGGTGGGGGGAAGACCTCCCATGTGGTACTGCTGGGATAGTGGTGAGATGTTAGAGTTGGCATACCCCGGCCTGTACCCAACGTTGCCGCATCAGAGAAGGCTAGGTCGTGAATCCATCCTCCTGTGTGTATTTCTCCGATTTTCGTCTTTTGAGTAACATCCCATAGCCTGACTGTTTTACCATCTGATACAGAGGCAACTAACTTTCCGTCTGGCGAGAACATAACTGCACTGACATCATTAGAATGACCTTCGAGAACCCCGCATGACCCTCCTGTTGCTGGATCCCATAGCCTGACTGTTTGATCATGTGATGCAGAGGCAAGTAACTTTCCGTCTGGTGAGAACACAACTGCAGTGACATAATTTGAGTGACCCTCGAGGACCCTGCATAACTCTCCTGTTGCTGGATCCCATAGCCTGACTGTATTATCATCTGATGCAGAGGCAAGTAACTTCCCGCCTGGTGAGAATACAACTGCCCTGACCCAATCTGAATGACCCTCGAGAACCCTGCATGACCCTCCTGTTGCTGGATCCCATATCCTGACTGTTTCATCATCTGATGCAGAGGCAAGTAACTTTCCATCTGGCGAGAACACAACTACACTGACCCAATTTGAATGACCCTCGAGAACCCCGCATGACCCTCCTGTTGCTGGATCCCATAGCCTGACTGTATAATCACCTGATGCAGAGGCAACTAACTTTCCATCTGGTGAGAACACAACTGCACAGACCGTATCCAAATGACCTTCGAGAACCCCGCATGACGCTCCTATTGCTGGATCCCATAGCCTGACTGTTTTATCCCATGATGCAGAGGCAACTAGCTTTGCATCTGGCGAGAACGCAACTGCAGTAGCTCGGTCTGAATGACCCTCGAGAACACCGCAAGACCCTCCTGTTGCTGGATCCCATAGCCTGACTGTTTTATCATCTGATGCAGAAGCAAGTAACTTCCCATCTGGCGAGAACACAACTGCAATGACTCGACCTAAATGACTCTCGAGAACCCCGCATGACCCTCCTGTTGCTGGATCCCATAGCCTAACTGTTTTATCATCTGATGCAGAGGCAAGTAACTTTCCGCCTGGTGAGAACACAACTACCCTGACACAATCTAAATGACCTTCGAGAACCCTGCATGACCCTCCTGTTGCTGGATCCCATAGCCTGACTGTGTTATCATGTGATGCAGAGGCAACTAACTTTCCATCTGGCGAGAACACAACTGCATAGACCGTATCCGAATGACCCTTGAGAACCCCGCATGATCCTGCTGTTGCTGGGTCCCATAGCCTGGCTGTTTTGTCATGTGATGCAGAGGCAACTAACTTTCCATCTGGCGAGAATACAACTGCATAGACCGTATCCAAATGACCCTTGAGAACCCCGCATGACCCTCCAGTTGCTGGATCCCATAGCCTGACTGTTTTGTCATGTGATGCAGAGGCAACTAGCTTTCCATCTGGCGAGAACACAACTGCATAGACCGTATCCGAATGACCCTTGAGAACCCCGCATGATCCTGCTGTTGCTGGATCCCATAGCCTGACTGTTTTATCATCTGATGTAGAGGCAAGTAGCTTTCCGCCTGGTGAGAACACAACTGCCCTGACACAATCTGAATGACCTTCGAGAACCCTGCATGACCCTCCTGTTGCTGGATCCCATAGCCTGACTGTATTATCATGTGATGCAGAGGCAACTAACTTTCCATCTGGCGAGAACACAACTATCTTCACCAAATCTGAATGACCCTCGAAGGTTTGTAGTAACGGACTCCACTTTGGTATAACTTTAGGCTCCATAACAATCCAAGGAATCCTTTTCAAATACTGTTTCCGAACTACGCTGGTTTCTGGAGTAAATAATAATGCAGCAGTGTAGACTTGAAGTGGTGCCATTTCAATAATTGACCTGTTGTGCAAAATAAAGCGCCTGGCATCATACGCGAATTCTAACAATCTTGGACAAACCCCCAATTTCCCCTGTTTATTCAGTATGACTTCCTTCATCCAATAGATAGCGGCTCATCTTACCTCCAGTGCCAATTCTAAACCCTTTACCATTAGAACTCCGTCTGATACTTCCTTGATCAAACTAAGCGCCTCTAGCCATTGCAAGAAGTCCTGCTCCAAAAATTGCAAGATTCGATCCATGTCTTCCTGAATGGGATTGCCTAGTTGGAAGTGCTGAAACCAGTAACGGCATGCATAACGAATGTGTGGTGGAATATATTGCTGAATTATTTGCTCTGGTATATCATCCACAGAAACACCTGGCTCTCGAAGGTTACACAAGTCTTGTCGAAGCTCAGCCAAAAGCCCTATGCAGTTTCGAAATAGAGTAATGTGTGTTTCTTGTGAGTCTATCAAAAATCTAGAATCAAGACACCTCTGGGGATCTAAAAGGAAGTCTCGGAATGAAGGATGAAATATTCGTACAGGTTGGCCTTCATTTTCTGGAACATTCAAAACAGAACGTAACAACACAAGGGTTGTTGATATGGTTCGTAGGTGAAGTAACTTGGCTATCTCCTTAGAAGCCATGACATCGAACATTAGTATGATAGAACCAATGATTTTTCTGAACTGTACTACTGAATAATCATCCACATGAACAATTTGATTTCCAACTACTGAGTGTTGCAGCAATTTTGTATACATGTCATCGAGATGCTTCGTCGGGGACTGTGAAAGATTATGATCTTCAAGAATCACTGATAGTTGGTCTTCCGGAGCACGGTTATTATCTCGGATAAATCGATAAATGGTTGCAGCATAGATGAATAACCCAGCTGCCCTTTCCACTAACCGCTGAATAGTCGGCTCATCTGGCCATGGTGTAGTGCTCAGTTCGAGTTCTGATTTCACAGATGACAGCTTTCTTTGGAAGAAGATTGATATGTCCTGGTTGACTGTAGGGGGTGGGATGCTGTGCAGTACAAAATCCTGATATACCTCTCCAGGTAAGTTGCGGAATCCAAGCAAAATGGGGGACTCTGGCCTGCTGGTGACTAAGACTCTAAGCCGGATTGTCTCAAGGCATTTGGCCTGCGCAAGTAGCTTTAGGATCAGCTGAATATCATCTTTGCTGTCACACTCATCAAGAGCATCAATTACAATGACTAGCTGTATTGATTGAGCTGGTGCTCTTTTTAAAGGATCAAGGATGAGATGTTTCCACTGTTCACTTAATCCTTGCTTCAGGATGTCAAAGTGTTCTTCGATAGCTTTTGAGATCAATGGCCGAAGGACTGGTAAACTCCTTGTGAGTTGTGCGGCAATAGTAGTGAAGAACTGTCCAGCATGGCTGATATCTCCTCGGCCCCGGGAGAAGAAAAAACTAGCTGCAAGTCTTTTCTTTTCCGCAAAGTCCCAAGCGACTGTACGAGAGATTGTCGATTTCCCAGTACCGGCCATCCCATTAAGCCAGAAGATACATTCACCATTCGGATCCTCGAACCAGTCCATAATTGTCCGACGGAGCTCTACTCGGGTATCTGGCAAACAGTGATCTTCATGTTCCCAAAGTCGGTGGTTATATGCCGCACCTTCTGCATCTGATAGCTTCGAAAGACATTTTTGTTGTTCCTGGGTCTGCATGGAGAGTCAGGGCACGCTCGATAAGTAGATATATATCAAAGAAGATAACTTTCCTCTAGGTGACTGCCAAGATGAAGAACAGCCGTCCTAGTGAAATTAGCATAATAGCTTGTACATACGAGAGTAATCGGCTTCCTGGGAAAGGCGTATAGACTCAAAAAAAAAAAATCGGCTTCCTACATTTGGTCGCAATTCATGGCTGTAATCAGAGTTGTCTTCTGCCGCTCAAGTAACTGAACAATTTTTTCCACGTCCTCCTTTTGCAATGGCCACTTCAAGCGCCTTCCGAAAGATTTCAGGATGCCTTGCCTTTTCCCTGGCTCCAAAATCTTTTGCAGTGTTTTAAACTCCCGCTCGAGCTCCAATGCTGTCCCTTCCACAAGTTCCTTAGACGCAACTAGCTTAGCCGCACCTGGGCCTTTGGCTAAAGCCTGAACATGCTGAAATAGATTTTGCAGAGCAAGGACATAGCCCATCAGGCGGTCGATGTCGGGTTTAGCATCCTGAGCATCTGAGTAGTACTTCCAGCATAATGACC
>Ga0307514_10002200_pt1 | contig 20895 bp, 19 predicted proteins | sample 16_EM_MG_FD_203088 | JGI IMG/M metagenome (GOLD analysis project Ga0307514, IMG submission 203088) | Populus trichocarpa ectomycorrhiza microbial communities from riparian zone in the Pacific Northwest, United States - 16_EM | ecosystem: Host-associated > Plants > Roots > Unclassified | place...
CCCCACTACCCTTCATCCCCGCTGACAAATGAAAGCTAAAAGATAGACCAAAACAGAAAAGAAAAGAAAAGAAAAGATATAATCCCACTGCCCCTGCTCCCCGCACCTGAGTCAGCATCTGCGCCCGCTTCATACCTCCATTCATTTGGGCGAGAACTTCCTGACTTCAATAGCCGCCAGGAAGTCCATCACCGCTTGATCACACTCTTCAATGGAAAACAGCTCAGAGACCTGCACTTGTCGGCATCTGCCTGCTTTCCAGCCCGTCACCTTTCCCACCGCCTGCCAGAGTGCTTTCTGCTGGTCTCTCCACCGGCTGCACTGGCGGAAGAGGTGCTCCCGCGTCTGGGCCGCTGTCCCTCCACACCACCAGCATTTATCATCCTCTCGGTGGCTGAACCGTTTTAGGTAGACTCCAGTGGGTGCATGCCCGCACTTTAGTCTGTAGAACCTGGTAGCCAGCGACTTCACGCTTGTCATCGGAACAGGTCTCTTGGTCCCCGTCTTGCCCTTGAGTCTGTAACTGCAGTGTTTGCTGCACTTGTCGGCCTCCCACTTTGCCTTGGCTGCTGACCTTCCCTCGGAGATTCGCCTAGCTCTATTCGAGGCCGAGGTACATGGCCGCTCTGTCACCGTGTCTCCGCTAGCATATCGGGCCAGGTTTGCCTGACGGTCTGCCTCTTCGTGTCCAGGGATGCCGGAGTGTCCCGGGACCCAGTGAATCTCAGTTGCGATGCTGTGTGCGAGGAGAGCCTGCGCTCTTCGATTGATCCGCCTCGCTATTCGCTGCCCCGGGCCCGGCTCTAGGTATGCCGCTCGTCGAATTGCGGTTTGTGAGTCGTTAAAGACTACCACCGTCTTCACTCCATGCCTCTGCAAGGTTTCTCTCCTCTTGATCGTCACATCAAGTGCGAGTCCGATCGCCCACGAGGAGCGAGGTTGAAAGTGGGGAGGAGTTTGAGAAGAGTAGGGTAGGGGAGGAGAGCTGGAATTGGATGAAACATTACACTATAACTATATAGTCCTGGTTTATGACAGAATAACTGGGTAATTTAGTGTCGGACTGGTCTAAAATGACACTTTAGGGACCGTACCAATATAGCTAATAACAAATGACGTTCTAATCTCATCTGTCGGTACAGTATCAGAGGTATTTGGAATAATAAATTTCCTATAGAAACCAAGTAGACCTATTTGGCTGGTCGACTTCAGTTATTTGGAGGTTTGTGTTGGAAAAGGTCCTTCACGGACGCCGTTCTTCCACAACCAAAAGTCAAATCAGTTAATTTCAAACTTATACATCGATATTCACCATACTCTCGTGCCACCATACTCTCGTGCAGACTTTTGTTTAGTTTACGAGAATCAGAATACCTGCAATTTTTTCCCAGATTTAAAACTAAGTGCTTGTGGCTTAACGCAGCCATTTGTCAAGGTCTACCTAGAACGGCGACCGTTCTATTCAAACGCAACCTATCCTTCTAGTGGCGTAAATTGATCTGCAAATCAGGCATATGGTGGGGGGGCCTCAAACCGGAGTGCCGGACATTTGGAAAATATACCCACCTTACCCCTCTCAGCTGCTAAGCAGCGAATTTTTGAATTTTGTGCCCAAAAATTGCTTGAATAATTACCCGATTTGGTAAGAAATTGCTCGTTGCTATAGGGAAGTCGCCGTTTTGGGTAATAAATTAACAGAACATTCGCCCCCATGCCCATATCAAAACCCACTTTTCAAATGCTTATTCCTTCACAATCAGAACTTACTTTCAAAATTTGGCTCTGTATGGTGATAGGGAACTATCTAAATAGTTGTTCCATAGAGTTAAAATATTTTTCCAACTTTTTTGGTGGAGGAATTAAGCCTCGAAAATGGTCGCGGATCATGGCAAGAGTGCTCCGGTTTGAGGCTTCCCCCACCATATTTCAAAGAACATCAACTGGGCATTCATGTTGATAATAGCCCTATTCTCTATTTATAAAAACTTCAAGTTTTCATAGCATGGCCGGGTTCAAGATTTGTGGGTTGACGTCTTGGCTACAATATATTCCTTAACAAGACACAAGCAAATAAATACCCACAAGATTTAGCATATTCTTCAGAACAGTGCTACTTGTCTGAAATGATTATACGCAGTATCTTAGGTTATCAATTTCTAACAAATTATGCAGCAAGTTAAAGTTCCCACTTCAAGATAATAATAATGGAGGACATCCGGGCTTCCTACTCTTGCATTCCAGACTTTCTAGGCTGATTCGCGATCAAACACTTGTGAACGATGCGAAAAGTCTGGGCACGAGAACACTGGCTTTCCATAGATCGAGCTCGCGAGCGATGAGAAAATCTGGAATGAGAGCTAACAAACTGCAATTCTAGAACGCATTCCTTCTTACTGCTCAACGCCTCATCATTTCCTCTCCTCACGTATCAGTACAGAACTATCAATCCTGCACTTCAGCCAGTCGGCAGCAAACACGGACGCCGCAAAAAGGAAAAAAGCCGAATTGTTGTCGCTCATTTAACAGCCTTTTGTATGGATGCGTCTAATTCTAATGGGGATCGATTGGAAAACGGGGATCGCCATGTTAAGCGATACGCATGTTTTCGAGTGGTATATACTCCTCGGGGGGTCTCTAACTAGAGACAGTAATATTCTGGTCGATCTGTGGATTTGATTGGAGCGCTCGCTCAGGGTGCAGGTTGGCTCAACATGCATCCCTCACCACATGCCACATGTTCCACTACCGAGCAAAGCTGTAGAATATTAACTGAAAGCACCCCTCAGTACTCCTCTTAATTACCAGAGCCACGCCAGCAAAAGTCCTACAAAAAAGATCCACCAAATACAGAATATCTTGTACGCCTCGCCTCAACGCTCTGACAGTAGGGAATGGTATTGTCTAACTTCGCCTCCAAGTTCGGTTTTGCTAATTATCATTTAGCTCCCTTTCTTCTGACTGACGGACACATCAGACCTATAGCTAAAGGCCCTCCTTTCGGATGCCCTCAAGTACGTTTTTCGAGCAGTGGGACTACCTGCAGATGCTACAATTGACGATTTCAAAGAACTCAAGCAGTTCATGAGAAGCGGCGAAGAATTCGAACCAGTTGACGCGGCTATTGTGCCATCATGCCCGGCCCATTCGACGCGGAGTGGACTCTTCGGAGTGTAACATCCGTTGCCTGAGTTTCTTGGAAATCTGAGAAATGGAACTACTGCGGCTATCGTCTTTCATCTGCGTGGTGAAGATGTCCAAGTGGATCAGAATCCAATGGATTCACACAGTTATATCCCACAACACCTGGGAAGCAGATTATCGCCGAGTGAGTGTACTTTTCAAGACCATCTCTTTCTTCATCAATTGACCTCCGGCAGTATAGTTGCACTCACCGGTCTAAATAGCCATGCTTATGGCTCATGGAAAGCAAAGGGAAACCTTGAGCGAATGTAGTTACGAGATTTCTTCTCGAAAAACTTTCCAGATTATCGGACAATGATATATGGATACAACGCCGACCTGAAAATCAAGTCCATGTACAATATCCTTTATTATTGTCAGCGGTTCTTGAGCGATTTAGAAAGCATTCGACAGTCGGGAGAGGTAGGAATCGTCCCCCGTACATTAACTGACCAACACGCTGGTAAGTATTAAAGGAGGCAAAACGGTCACTCATTTTCATTGGACACAGCTATGGAGGCCTACTTATGGCGCATGTAGGTTGAGTTCGGTCTACCGTTTGACTAGGGCTGACCTCCACCAGACGCTTGTCAAAGCAAAGTTTGGCCAGAGAGGAAAGAACGCTTCCTTGGACTCCCTTATCAAAGGCTACCTATGGCTTTCTTTTCTTTGGGGTTCCGCATCGAGGAATGGTTGTAAAGAATCTCGTTGATGCATTAAGACACTCAACGAATGCAGCTCTTTGAAGAGGTAAAACAGGGGTCAAAGACTCTTGAAATTGAGCTCCGGCGGTTTATTGACTTGTGCGATGAGTTCGAAATATATTCTTTTCATGAAATGGATCAATCGCCGGGTATCATTGTTGTAAGCTTCCGGCCACCACCTGATTGCTTCGGGCCTAATGGTCCATTCTCAGGGAGCAGATGACCCATGGAAGCGAGGAGAGGAATATGCAGTGGTCATTGAAGATACATCATCATGCCAGCGGCATTGGAAAAGAAAATACCGGTAGATGCGGATCATTCGAACCTTGTTAAATTCGAGACTTCGCGACATCCTACTTATCGCGACGTCCATGAGTATTACGCAGCTGATCAAAGTCCTCTGCAGTGACCGTATGCCATTTTTGTACGTAATCCATACGAGACTTTATTCAATTTTAAGTTTTTACTCTTTTGTTTTAGTGCGGAATACTTATTCACAATTCTTACGTGTGGTGTTTTGTAGGCAATATGGATTTCGTAACTGAATACTGTATTCTTCCTAAAGTACCTTTCGAGAGAACAAAAGTTTCGCCAGACAGTCAAAGGAACTCTCGGTCCTTCAAAGGCTGCTCTACGTATCAAGATCCAACAAAGTGGTTGTAGTCTTGCATAGCATGAGCGGGATTAGCAAGACCCAGCCAGCAGCCGAATTCGTGCACTGCCATACGAAACACTTCTCATCGATCTAGTAGGTAAATTGTGTCACAAAAGAAACAGCTCTAAATGATATCATCAATATTGCCCAAGAATTACTTTACCATTATACCTCAGAAGTTAAGGAGACGGAGTCTGCACGAATACTTGGTCTGCAGGGATTAGTTAGTCCTAATGGAAAAATCAATCCGAGGAACAACGCAATCAAGCACCTTATGGGAATACTGTCCCAGTGGTTTAGCCGCAGTAATAATACGAGGTGGCTTCTTGTGTTGGATAATGTGGACGACCTAGAGATATTTGACACCAGTTTACTCTTTCCACGCTGCTCACATGGGACTATTATAATGACAAGCAGAAGAATGGAATGCACCCACAACCAGCTCGCCGTAGCCGTAGACGAAATGCCCCAAGATGCTATTTATAAAGAGCGCCAATCTAGCAACCCTGCAAACCGCAGAATGAATGTATTCTGAATTCAACACAGCATAGCGTAATACTGACATGACATAAAGATAAAGCAAGGGCAGAGTAAATAGTTTCAAACTTCGGCGGTATTCCGTTAGCAATCAACCACGCCGGAGCATACATACGTTCTAAAGGAATGGCAATGGAACGGTATCTAGAGACCTACGACAAAAACTTTCGCTGCATATGGGGCGAAATTCCTAAAGTTTCCTGGTCGACAAACCAAGGCAGGACTGTTTTCACCACCTGAAAGATTTCTCTTGACGCCATCAAAGAACAGGACGCTGAGGCGGCAAACATTTTTATTCTATACTCATTCTTGTCAAACGAAACATTGCGGACGAAATACTCCGTTGTGGCTTGGGATTCAGTACTTCTGGTATGTCTATTTGTTGCTCGGTATACTAGTCATGAACACCTAGCTCTAACTGATTGACGAAGACACTGCTCTCGACGACTGTCTAGAAATGATTTTTTGTATTCATTAGCAAAGCGGAACAAATCATCGCGCAGCTTTTATATTCACCCTTTGGTACATCGCTGGACGAGGGAACACCTTGACAATGGAAGTCAGTCACTGAGTTTGCAAAAGCTTTTTAAGTGGTGGAAATAACGATCGAGACCTTCCAATTAACGAAACTAGGAGAATCCTGGCGAGAATTGAGTTTTGAAATGAACACTATGTCACATATTGAGATGCTGCGGGCGGCAGCCTATAGGTGTCTAAGTGTCAAAACCTCATCTCGCACCCCACCAAAAAAATTATATTTCAATATCGAAAAATAGATAGACAAATTACAGGAGCTAACGCTAATAAATTGTAAAGTCGATACATGGACCCCCTAAATTGTGGCGCGGTGGTGGTGGTGGTGGTGGTGATGATCATGGTAAGCAGTGTTCGCAGGTGGTCAAACGGTTCCCAGTATGACCTTGACCAGGCCAGACTGAAATTTCAGCCGGGCCTGTTTATTACTGGGCAGCTTTTATCCACCATATCTATAAGTATTGCGGATACCGCACCGGGAAAAATGACCATACGCAATGCGCAGCTCATAGAGAAGCTGTTTTTCGGATGGTATTCCATAGGGTATTTAATGCGTGACACTATGAAGTCCTGGAATCAGCGCGTTGACTAGATAACTATGATACCCAAGCAAATATCTACACTTGATACTATACACAACACATTTAGCTCCACACTTCCAAACGCATTTCATTGCTCGCTCTCCCAAGCACGCTCCCAAGCACACTCCCGATTGCACTCAATTGCACACTCCCAGCCTGCTAGACCGTACGTTCCCAAGTAAGCTCCCAAGTACACTCTCAAGTACACTCCTATACCTTAAATGTTGTTGAAGAGGTATGTAGGGTTTTATTTCGTAGGACTACATAGCCACTGAGCAAAATCCCAAGCTCGGTAAAATCGCGAGCTGGGAACTGGCGTTCGGATATGGCACTGCTGTTGGTAACTTACGGAAGCTGATGCTCGTTTTTAGGAACCTCGGGCTACGATTCCTCACTTAAGTCTACTATTCTCCGGCTCACCTTTGGACTATCCAACTCACTATCCAACCAAGGCTTTTGCCGCGATGAAGCGCGTATCACACATTTAATATTTTTATCGTTTGTCCATAATGCAACAACTTGTAGCCAAACATAAACACCGTGTGGGCAGATCCTCGCACTAGAGACCCAGAGAGCAGATATGACAATAACTCAAGATTATATTTAGAAGAAAATGACCGGAAAACTCTTCAGCTCTGAAAAGAATATATAGCATAAATTAGATCGCTAGCAGACTAGTAGCAGTTGCAATGGCGAAACCCATCACGGTGATGATCATGTAATGTGATATAACAGTAAATGCTGATTGTGAGTCTAATTCAAGAATGATTGACCAACATCCACTGACCCCCCACCGGGTACGGTCATGAGGCATGCCTGGCAGTCCCCCGATCGTCCCTATCTTTAGACAAACGGTACTGTGTCCGCCTGGGTCAGATGGACGGGATTGTTGATTTCACTTCACAAACTACATACAAGGCGGCCCAATACCCCAAATCCACCGCCAGCAAAGAGCCAGTATCAGGGGTCACGCAGTGGAGTTTGACCACCTACTCGACCTCATATGTGCATGCGAGTTACTTGTCGACATATATATAGCATCTCTCATTGACTATGCCTGTGCTCGCTTTTGTGTTTTCGTCTGTGCCTTCATATCTGTGTCTTATAGTTGGAGCCCATAACGTGTACACCGCCCTCATATATCAAATTAGCTAGCACAAGTTTTGTACTTTGCTACATGATGCTCATACACTTTGAACAAACGATGAAATATTTACACGCGCTTCATGGCGGTAAAAGTCTTGGTTGGATAGAGAGTTGGATAGTCCGGAGGCAAGCCGACTATTCTCGACTTGCCGAACCACGGCCGCCTTTAATCCAATTGCAAATCACGCTGAATTGGTGCTTATTGTTCCTCTAGGTGGCTGCTGCCTTCGTGTTGCAGATGGGGTTTGGAAAGAAGGACGAGGCAAGCAGTGGTAGTTGAATGGAGTATAGCGTTTGAGTGCTAAGGGGTGACTGTAAAGATATTTTGATGTAAACCTAGATATCACGGATGCTTTTGTCGGATATTTCGCACGCAGGATGACTACGTTATCGAATTTCGCAGCTCTTTGTTGGTATGAAATCAGTTTATTTATCTACTTTATTTCCAACTGTTTCGTTTACATAGTAATAAACATAGCAGCAAAAAATCTTCTGCCCAACCACGAGGATCCATTCACTAACCAGAATTATTAAGCTCTACCTCTACCCAGAGCCTATCAACGAAGGTTCCGCCTTCAAGAGCATCTATTGGAGATGTTTTGGTAGAGATGGTATTTGGATTTTATCCATAATTGGCGAAGTTTATATCAGGAGCCGTGAAGAAAGGGGAGAAACCTGAGGACGGCGGTTTCCCCACCACCCAATGCCGGACTCTACCAAATAATTATATTACTTCATTAGCATACTCTGGAGATTCTCTTGTATGAAGGACTTGAATTCTGTGCAGAATTTGTTTGGCTATAATTAATGAAGGCGAGTGACAGTGTATGTTTCACCTCTCTAATAAATATTTCCATCAACTCTACCTATAAACCAACACTCTCTTGACCAGAGAATTTCAAGTGAATACACATGGATGAATATGATAAAAGATAACGACGTAATGGCTGAGCAAAGCCCCACTTTTGCCTACAAATATGCATGCATAGCTGAGTCGACGGTGTTACCAATTTAATAACCATTAACCGGATATATCAGCACCACCGGCGCTACGAATTGGGAAACTCCGAATAGTATTTTAAACTCTGATTGTCAGATCGAGCAATAATTGCGGGGTGTGAGCTGCGATTGGGTCATTGTCCATCACTCACCAGTTCCAACTTCCTCAAACCTTTGTCCATTTGCAAGAGTTTCTTCACTCAATATGTAACGACGTTGGCGCCCACGATTGGAATACAGTGTGGTGGCCAGTAATATCAAATAACCAGGATTTCCTAAAATTTACTTTTAGAGTAGGTCTGCGTTATATCGTTACTTTGTTCTGTGCTCCTGCAGTTTAACCATCATTAAACTAGGCTGCTTTGTGCTTCTGCCTTGGTACTCTACTACTTTCACTTATTCATACCTCATAACACCTCTTTATCCTTTCATCGACTTCCCCTACAAACCCCCTCCCCTGCTTGAGTTTTTCACATTACTATTTATGAGCATTTGTTGTACATACCGATCGCGAGCACTAACATTTGTACGACTTTCTCTGCTCGGCTTTCGAGTAAGGGAGCTATGACCCGGTAAAGGTTTTGAGTGGAGCAATGGAAGTTTCCTGTTCTGAGCACCCCAAAGAAGCTTTACCACAGCCAAGCGTTTGGAAGCCTTGCAGTTATATCCCATGCAAGCAATGATTTCTTAAATACTGTATCTTACCTGTCATCTAGACCTAGCAGAAAACGGTTATCTGAGCTGAGGCCTGGGGGTTGCAAGTGTTCTATTGTGGGGTAAATGTAGACCCGAGACTACGTAGGGCAATCCACCACACAGCATTCTAAGTCGGGATGCTTGGAGTGTTCAGTTCAGGTTCGTATCCCAGTGACGAAAGTAGGCGGCTTCATGTCTGCAGTTATGCATCTATCTACCGCACGGGTATCCCAATTATAATACCACACAAAAGCAAATGTGAGCTAACAAACTGATACCTGAAAAACAAAATCTAATCTGCAGTGATAACCTTGGGGTGGTTGCAGAAGGGCATATATGCCCGACCAGCTCCTTAAAGGCCTCAGCTACTCATTTGGGCAGCTTTACGCTGCCTACTCCTTTAACCCGCTGCATTTGCCAGATTTGAGCAGGCATAATTCGAAACCGATCATAGACTATCACTTTCACTCTCACACTCATGACGTTATGGCCTCGTGAACGGTAACACCCCAGACGCTCGGTATGTGCAGTATTTCTGATGCAATTCCAAAGCATCATATACTTAGATGCCCTGCGAACTTGGTGCGTAAGCTTCGTGGTCTCTCCTGCTTGATTCCACACCATACCTGTAAAGCAAACGCTCTCCTTTTGTGATCCGCACCTTGGTATCTTATGCTGGAACTGTCAACAAAACTTCGTATTTACAACCCCCCGGTTAACTCCAAACCACCATAAACACCATCGTCTCCGCCGCGGGAGTATTATACAAACCGATCTGAGATGTCCCGGACAGAACGCTACTCGTAGTTACCACGTTTGACACACTTCCATTCGCTAACTTCCCTTCTACCTCTATAACCAACAAGGCGCTCCGAGACTTTGCTTGTCTTTACCGGTGACATGATACTTTCGGTTCGTAGACTATCACAATCATCAGCGATCTCTCACCATGGTACTGTGCTCGGACGAGAAGTGGGCAGTTCGGACCCTAACCTCCAAGCAAATTCCGCAAAATGGTTATCTTGTCACCCAACAATGACTCTTGGCATTGTTGAGATGTAGATCGTGTTTTGGTGGCCAAGCGCATAACCTAATGCATGCACGTTTTCTCGGCCCATTTACGGAACTGCAGGTGCCAGACACGCCAAGCCTCACCTTCTCAATCCACTTAACTTTTCTGCTGCCTACAACTCGTTCGTCCATCTCGCCGTGTCAACCAACTCCATCATGCGAGCCCTCTTCCTTCTCAGTCTCACTATCTTCGTCCCGATAGTCCTAATTCTGGACCCATACCTACCGAAGTTCTACATCTTCGACCCAGTAAAGCTACAAGAGCTCTCCAAAGCCTCGATCGCGGCGGGCACGGGAAATGCAACTACTATCATGCACCACCTCGTGGAATCATTACAAAAGGAGTATGGTACAAAGCACATTAATGCCCTTGAGACCGACAAGTGGTTCTTCAAGCACGTCCTCTCCCTCCCTCGCCCCCCTATCCTTCGCTAACGCGAAACAGCAATGCCGGCGGCGCAATGGGCTCTATGATAATTCTGCACGCGTCCATAACCGAGTACTTGATCCTATTTGGCACGCCAATCGGAACCGAGGGCCACAGCGGAGTGCACCTTGCGCACGACTACTTCACGATCCTCACCGGGGAGCAAAAGTGCTTCGAGCCCGGCAGCATCGAGCCGACTATCTACCGTCCTGGCGACCAGAACTATCTTGCGAGAGGCGGTGCCACGCAGTACACGCTTAACGGCTGGGCGCTGGAACTCGCGCAGGGCTGGATCCCGAGTATGCTGCCGTTTGGCTTCGCGGATACGTTCACGAGCACTCTTGATTTTGCGAACTTGTGGAAGACGGTATGGTTGACGGGTGCCAACACGGTCAGGCAGTTGAAGATTGGGAAGCTTTAGAGGGGTGGTTGTAGTGATATTGTGGATATACCCGGATGCGTTGGACGGTTTTGATTGGAGTAATGGATGCTAGATTTGAGAAGAGATGATGAACAATGTTTATCCAACGTACTGTACTGAGTACAATGGTTCAGACATCACACGTCACAAAGTCCCGTCTAAAGATATTTTATTGAGGATTCCACCCACTCTTAGACATCTGTAGTCAAGGTTCTCTTAAACCTCACAAGCTCAGTTGTGAGACTTGCTAGGTTTGAGAGAATCCAGACTAGGGCATTCGGTATTGACAAAAATCCGTCACAACAAATATCTCATCCGAACCATCGTGCTCGGTACAGTACCTCGCAGAATTAGGGACAAATAATCCTGGGTCTAGTTCAATGTAGCCTTCGAAGCGACAGTGGATCTGCGCTTACTTTACAGCGTTTCAAAATCGTCCAATTTACCTTAACTTCATCCTAACACAAGCCAGCCTACCTGATGATATGAGGCAACCAGTAGATGAGCCCGAGTTGGTTACGATGAGGCACCCTGATCCGCCGAAGACTCCGTTTCCAATTGGGTGGCAGTAGTTGAGGTGGAGGTCAGGGAGGACTGGGGTTGTAGTAGACATCCCCGGGACAGGTGTCTTTGGTTCCGTCTGGGGCGGAGGGGATGAATTGGCCGGTCTGGACGCTGCCGAGGACGTTGTAATGGTATCAGGTTTCGTTGAAGATGGTACCGTTGCAACTGACGGCTACTGCTGCACAGTAGGTGGCGGCGAGGGCGGCTTGGATGGCGGCGACAGAGTAGGTTCCCGAGGAGCGCGGGGTGATTCCGGCGGCAGCGAGAATCCAATGGTTGTTAATAGGGTGACGGGAGTTGAGGGTCATGCAAATAAATAGAGTAGATGTTGCGCGTCTTGAAGAGACTGACAGTCGTCTGCATGTAGTCGATCATCTCCTCTTTCGCGATGTAGGACGTGTAACAGCTCTGCTCGATGGCGCTGATGCATGTGCCTTGTTCGTCTCTGGAATGTTGTGAGCATTAGATCAGCAATGAGACCAGAGGCGCACATACCATTCGTGCTTCCAAAGCTCTCATCATCTCCTTCATAATCCATCCAGTACGTGTCCATGTAATCAAGAAGGTCGGATTTGCCGGCGCCAGCAATTGCGTCGCGAAGCCCAGTATATTCTCTTCTCGAGTCGCAATAGGCCTAATTCGTATGTGCCATGACAAACCCAAGAACACCTGGGGAAAGCATTGTGGATATGATGCTGATGACCCGGTGTGGAGAACGAGAAAACAGTTGGTAATTGTGCCTCAACATTGACAGCTTCCCCGCAGCGATACGACTTGACAAAAATTCAACTGGTAAGCGACAGCATGTTGACCTTGCCGATCCCGATATCCATGATCGTGAGGGCGTGCTCCCGCGTTGATTGGCTATTTATCAAACATCGGAACGAACGAACTGATCTAAAGTACCGACGTCGTTAACTAGGTAGTCCTGGACATGGCTTAAGCTCCCGAAGAAGCCTTTCCTCCTGAAAGCTCTCACTCGGCGGTGTGAATTCAGTATCTGGCATGTAACCTCGTATTATCGATTGTGCATTGCGACTAAGCCTCTTCCTCGGAAAACAGACGGGACTGGAGAAAGCGATCGGTGCATTCGTGAGATAGTCTTTGGGAGGATTGTGGAGAAAGGAGGCTCGCCCAACCAAGCAGATAACCAGCTATGATATCTTATCGGCACTATCAGATCCATCTGGAAGCTGGAGAATCATTAGCTGCAGAGCTAAATATCCATTGTGTAGTTCAACGCACACAACCGACTCTTCGCTTCGTCGTCCTTCCTCTTCTCATTCACTATCGACATCTTAACCAGTCGCATAACTCATAAAGCCCTTCGCTCGATTGATACCGAATGACTCTGAGCCTCCGCGGTTCTGCGGCGTCGTGAGTCACTGCCCTTACCGATGCGATGACTCTTTGTTCGCGTCTCGTATCCCGCAAGCGTATCAACCACGGGTTAACGCACCACTAGAACTCCACCTACGCGAACAATGGACGGCATAAATACGTCGACGCGTCTCCCCGAGTTTCTGTACTCCGCACGTACTCTCCTCTCAGTATCTACCACCGACAACGCAATTGCCCCATCACAAGCTATCATACCATCCAATGGCCCCTCCAACACCCGATCCAGTTCCTCTTCCGAAAGAACTTCCTCCCCTTCCAGTTGCATCGTCTCAATTCCTCCAGCACGTTACCGCAAACCCTCACGTCCCCGTCCGGGAGCTTCTAGAGCCTTATCGCGAGTACGAGTCGACACTTCGCGCTTATTTTGCGCAGGATCCGGAACATGAATTTGTCCGGGACGATACGGTCAATCTTGTAGACGTGTTTGGAGAACACTCCACGGCAGTTAGGGTCGAGAGGAGAGATTTGGAAGGAGAGGCGAGCGAGGTGAGGGATAGGTATGTATTGGTGTAGGTTGTGGAGTGATGGTTAATGTTTGGTGACAGGTATATCATGCAGCTGGACGACAAGCAGAGGAAGCAGTCGGGAGAGAAGTGTATACAATCTACTCTGAAGAACTTCAGAGATAACTTCAATATCTTCACCGAGGGGGCTTTATTGAATCTTGGTAAGGCTCCACGGTACGATTGAGATGCGTTTATTGACAATTTGGTTTCCACAGATTGGAGCAATGTGATCGGTATACATACTTTCCCTGCTTACCCTAACTAAGTCATCATAAAGCTGATAGAGATGCAGTCGCGGGTTCGGCGGTCTTGACTCCTCTTCTCGCTGTTCCTGATGAGCACGCCGAAAGCAAACGCACCCTCCGCAATTGGTACCACGAAATCCTGGCCCCCGCCTCTGACATCGATCTCTTCCTCTACGGCATCACGGACGAGAAAGAAGCCATTGCCAAGATCGAAGCAATCGAGACCACCATCAGGGACAACCTTCTTTGGGAGACTACGTCCGTTTCCTCCATCCCATCGTTCTGACTGTGCTAACCCGAGTGTAGCACGGTCCGAACCCGCAACACAATCACCATCGTCTCGCAATACCCTAACCGCCACGTCCAAATTGTCCTCCGTCTCTACCAAAGCATCTCCCAGATCCTGACTGGTTTCGACGTTAACTGCTCCGCCTTCGCCTACGACGGGTCCCGTGTTCTTGCGCCCCCTCGTGCACTTACAGCTTGCATAATGCAATGCAACGACATCGATCTTTCCCGCCGTTCCCCAAGCTACGAAAACAGGCTGTCGAAATACTCTCATCGCGGATTTGAGGTTTACTGCGACTTCCTTGATCGCTCCAAGATTGATCCTACTATCTTTGAGAGATCATTTGCTCGCACAACGGGGTTAGCGCGGTTACTCGTTCTGGAGGCACTGCCAAAGCCGGAACAGCGCGAGCAGTATCAAGCGAAGAGGCGCGAGGAGATGGGGCGGCCTGAGGTTTCGAACTCACGGTCAAAGGAGGTAGATCGGAAGAATAAGAAGGAGCTGACTACTGATGAAGTGGCGGAATGGGATTTCGAGGATATCAGCGGATATCAAAAGTTTGCCATCCCGTATGGAGAGGGGTATAACGCTAAAAAGTAAGTCTTTATGTCAACTAACTGTTCACCGAAGGCCGTTATTGACGGGGGTGTTATAGAATTGAGAAACTATTCTTCAAGAAGGACCTTCTCTTGAATGCAGAGTGGAACAAAATGAATAAGCCGCCGCACCGTACCGTCAATCTTCACAGACATCCCGTCTTCTTTGGTAATGTGGCCGATGTCGTTGGTGACTGCTGCGGCTACTGCCCTGAACCCCTAAACGACGAAGAAAGGGAAGTCGCGGAAGAGGAAGGGAAGATATATGTCAAAGGACCCATCACTTTTCTTTCCGACGATCCGGGGCGCCAAGAAATTGGTATTTTTCTTGTCCTGATAGCACTTACAGCAACTCACTCGCGTATTAGGATCGTTCAACCCTCTTGGCCCGGAGGATTACACCGACATGGCGTATGTGGGCTCTTCACAACGCCTTTGCGAAGCAATCGTCAATAACGATGTCGACTATGTCAAATCATGGTGCGAACAAGACGGTGTCGATGTGAATGTACGTGACTTTTGCGGGCGCACACCACTGCACCTGGCGTGTCTTAGCACGTCGACAGATATTGAGGTGGCCCAATGCTTGATTGACCACGGAGCGAGACTTGTTGCGAGGTTGCAGGACGGAAGGACAGCTCTTCACATTGCTGCTGCGCGTGGGAGGGCCGATATGGTTGCTAGGCTGCTGAGAAAAAGCGCGGAAAATGAACACCAACGCGATGAGCGGAAGAATGCCAGCAAGACCACCCAGCAAACGGAAGATGTCGACATGGAGGATACTGGAGAGAAGGAGGAGGAAAACGACAGTGACAAATATTCCGAGGACTCTGGCTTTGAGGACTTCGATAAAATTCACGGGAGCGAAGCCAATTCTACACGCGGTGCGCCGACTGCAACCACAGGCGGGTTCGTTAAAGTAGAGACTTCGATGGAGAATGCACTCGATGGGGAAGAGGTGGAGATTGACGATGTCTACGACATCAATGTCACAGATTGGGAGTAAGTTGATCCCACCCCTACTTATATCTGAACCTTTCTCTGATTATGATATAGCTACTTGATGAGCCCGCTTCATCACGCCATACTCCTTGGAAATAACGCCGTAATCGAAACACTCGTCAGTGACTTTGGTGCTGACATCCGAAAACCCATCCTGCCGCGCGACACTCGGTACCGCAACGTTAACCCTCACGCCTTTCTCAGCCTAATCCTCGCACTACACTCAGAATACCCTTGCACAACTGTGTCCACGCTCCTCAAACTTGGCGCCAGCTGTACACAGGCCACTAACCAGCGCGATGGCAGTCGTACCTCAGCATTCCATTATACTGTGAAGGATGGCTCTTTCGAGGTCATGGAGACACTGTTTGAACACGATGCGCCAGGGGCCATGAGTGTGATAAACAATGCACACCGCACTGACCAGGGGTGGGGTCAAAACAAAGTTGTGACCCCGCTGTCCACCGCATTGTTTGTCCCAAAGGATACACTTAAGTTGATCCAATACCTTCTCGCCCACGGTGCTCGCGCACAAATTACAGCTGAGGATCTAGTACGAAACCTGAAGCCGGCGCAGCGGCAGAAAATTACCAAAGAAATACTTGACAGCAATCTAAAAAGTCTAATTCAGCCCCTCGAATATGCCATTAGCATGAACTCGGATGGGCCTCTAGATGCAGAAATTGTCGCTGCGCTCCTGGAACATGGAGCAGATCCGAATCATCTCTGCCAACAGACTACCCAATATCTCAGTCCAACCTCTCCACAGCCGACGAATGGGTTTACGCCTCTCGACAAGGTGCGCCAGAGGATTGAACAGTCCCTGGAGATTATCCATGAGGAGCGTCGCCACAACCAGCACAATGGAATTTCGTATGGCACCTACGAGGACTCGCTGTTGGACGAGTTTGAGTTGAGTAGCTATCGTCGTGCCACTGCGGAGCGGCATTTGCACCGCCTGCGAGCAGGTGCTGCCTTAGCCAACGACTCTCTATCCGTCCGCCACTATGAGAGAGATTTCGCCAAGAAGAAGGACGATGCGATGCGCTTGCTGGAAAAGCTACTGCGAATCGAGTCTCTGCTCCTTGAGGCTGGTGCAAAGACATACCATGAGATGTACCCGGAGGTCCTGCCGGAGTATCTGAAGGGACGGGGGGGGGTAATGGAGACATTCCGACTTCCCCGAGCAGAGTGCAGTGCTGTGGAAGTCACTCCCGAGGCGCCCGAAGTACCAAAGGTTGCGAAGTTTGACCCGTTCAGGTTTGATAACCCTTATCTAGGCAAGGGAAATGCCAAGGAAGGGTACCTTCGACTCTTTGAGGCAGTATGGAGAGGTAATTCTGAGGACTTGGAGACGGTGAAAATGCTCACCACTGGACCTTCGGGTGAGGGAGAAGATTTGATTCCAGCGCTGAGAATATCGGTTGAAGATATCCAAGGCTTCAATGCACTGTTTATTGCGCTGGTGAGAGGGAATGATGAAATGGCAAACTTGATCATGCAAATTGTGGAGGAGCAATATGAACCAGCAGAGCCGGAAGTCGAACGTCCACAGGATAGCGATGCGGGGAGTGATGAAGAAAGTGTTGATGAAGAACCAACGGTCGACGATAGCGGTGTTGAGCACAATGTTTTGAAGTGTGATGTTTCGCCATGGGTAAGTGCGGTCTTCAGATTCATAATCGCTCACTATTAACCACCTTCTCGGTGTAGGTTTATTTCGTAGATACCCAAGTGAGTGTTTACTATCTCTTAGCAGAAGAGGAACTCCAAGGACTTCCAATCGGGGTGGACCACCCCAATGGACTACCAGTAAGCAATCAACGCCTCCTGGAGCCACCAGAGAGCTGCTAAAATCGTTGCAATAGCGTAATACATGGCCGAATCGCGCCGAGAATCTGAGCTTATGGTCGCCCCTCAGCTACGCCATCTACAGAAACTCCATCCCTCTCCTCCGCCGCGTGTTGCAACTTGCCCGTGCTGCTGCAAAAGCATCAAATCTCGACCCCGACACTGTGGTACAAGAATACTTTGTATCTGAACTCCAGACATTGTCGTGCATGATCCCAAACCGCCGCACGACATATCCATTCCGCATCAATCACTCGTCCCGCACCCACCTCCGTCTTGCTATCATCCTCGGCCGCGTCGAAATTCTTGAGGAGCTAATGAAAGCCGTATCCTTTGGTATCTCGTACACGGACCTTGTACAGAAAGACGAGGTGTTACAGAAAGCGCTGAACTCTAAACACTACCGCGGGCTGTCAATCCGTGGCGCAAAGAAAAAAGACTGGGTCAACGCCTCATATCCTGCCGAAAGCACCGATGAATCCGATAAGCAGCAGAAGCCCTTACACCTCGCCGCGTACTACGGGAACCTCCAGAGCTTGCAGTGGATACGGAGTTCGCGCCCCTGGGAATGTCTGCAGGAGTTCATCGCCAGCCATCCCGGAACTCAGCAGGTTCGACTACTCCAGGAAAATGGCGCAGAGGCACTACTGCAGAAAGGTCTCGGGCTAAAAACGATCCTACTCCCGCACCTCGTCATCCGTGGTTGGCACCAGGTCTCTACGCAATCCTGTGACTCAGAAACAATGCTGCGCTATCTCTTCTCCCTCTCCTCCGACGCGATGGAAGCAAAAACAACACTCGGTCTGACACCAGCACTGTTTGCAGTCCGTGAACGCAACGTAGAGGCAATCACCGCGCTCGTCTCCGCCGGTGCAGATTTCTCGGCCCGTGACATGAAAGCACGCAATATCCTCCACCATCTCCTCACCCCCTATGATTCCGCTTCCAACATAGACATTCCTATCTTCCAAAAACTCCTCTCACTCCTCCCGCCCACCGCCGTCGCCAACGCATGGTCTCAACGCGCCTCCGTTAACCTCTCCACCCCACTTGTCCGCTGGATCGCCCTCTGTGCCGGCCACCACTGCTACTCTATTGACAAAGAACAGCTCTCCTTCCTCCTCTCCGTCTCCAAGGGCATCGGCCTCCTCATCCCCGACGTCGCCGGTAACCTCCCGATCCACGAACTGTTCTTGAAGCGTGACTATGAAGCCGCGCTGATGGTGCTGAAACACTCGCCTAGCCTGGTAGCGGTGGAAAACGGCAACGGAAGAACGCCGGTCGAGATCCTGGAGGCGAGCTGGCGGGGGGACGTGTGCAGCACGTTTTCGGAGGTGGCAGTGCCGGACGTGGGGCAGAGACAGTCGGGTTATGGGTGGCAGAAGGAGAGGCCAGTGCTGCGGCGGGAACTGTGGGCTGTGCTGAAGGGAAAGTCGATAGGAAGTGAGGATTTGGAGATGGAGGAGGTGAGGAGGAAGTTGGTCAAATTGGATATTGCCCGCGGAGTTGCACGCAGGGTTAGTGGGATTGCGAAGGCGCCTGTGAAGAATCGGTGGAATGCGAATACTGAGACGGATGATGCGGATGAGGATTTTGGGGATATTGTGGCGCTTTTTTAAATATCCATGAGACGGATGGGAAATATTGCAATTTCTAGGCACGGAACTCTTTTCATTACCAAGCATGAATATATGTCGATGCTCTATGGGTCAAATTCAAATTATTGAACAATTCGTCATCTGTGTCCTGTGTCACTCGTCCTTAAAGTTAGCACCAACCCTTTTCCTCACACTAGACCTCCGTGTAGCATATCTAGCGCTTCTCCAACTCAATGACCTGCGCACATATTCGAAACCTTTGGTCCTATTTAACGGGAATAGCGGCGGAGTTTGGCCAGATTCTAGAGAGTCGCTCAGTTACAGGGTCAAGATGCGCACAGAAGTGAATTGCCCGCTTCGGTGGTGTGGGTACTCAATTGGTTACTGGTTCCAAATGACTACCGCCGGCCCTCAAACTTTGTCGCTTAGATTGGAAGAAACGAGACAAAGGGGATATTTTGTTGCGTACAAGTATAAGTACAAGTTCTGATAGTTTGTTACAATGATAGCCGCGATGAAGGTATACACACCCCTCACCCCTCGTTACCGTTCCATACCCCCAATCTATCCTACTTCTTCTTCTTCGTCTCTTTCGTCTCCTTTGCCACATGTGACACCAAGAGGCTCTCCATCTCACCGGCCCCCTCTTCACTCTCGCTCTCAAATCCCATTCCAAATCTCTCCCTAAACCGTTTCAACCGTCCGGCCTCATCCTCCTCGATATCCGCAAGCTCCCTCATACTCGGATTCCACAGCGGATTGTTCCTGATGTCCTTCACACTCCTGATGACGCCGCGTGGCGACGTCGTGAGTTGCTTGTAGCTCGACCCGTCCGAGAGGATTACGATTTGGTCCAAGAGGTACGGTCGCTTCGGTCGCGGGATCAGGTTTGCGTGCCGGGTCTGCGTGCTGACTGTGGGACGCAGAGCAAAGAGTGGCATGCTACCGAGCACAGTGCGCGTGCGTAGGAGCGGGGTGAGCGCGGTCATTGTAGGTGTTGTGGTTTTGTGAGTTGTGTTGGATGGAGGAATTTGGTGGAGCTTTTTTGCGGCTCTGCAGTTGCTGCCGAGACGCTAACTAGTGGGTGGTGTTAGCTGTAATGGCACACCGAGATTGAACGTCTTTCTTGAGAGCAAGATGCAGAGCAACCGCATTACGAGCCGGGACTTACTCTGGTAGACGACCTTTAAGACTGGTGACTACGGTTTGTTTGGGGATCTGTCGTGTTTGATAGCAGCAGATTGTCCGCGAAAAGAAGGAGATACATACGTTACAGTTGACTGGCTTTGGCTTTCATGAAACCAGACTAGATCATATGCCGACTGGGAGAAGGGAGATTAGTTGTATGATCTAAGATCACGTCGGCTGTGGAGGTATGAGAACTAAATTGAATTCGCAATTTTCTAGGTAGTAATGGCAAGCTAGTAATTGATCGGACTTTCGTGGTGGGTGAGAGTTTGTGATCCGCGCTGTTGCATCTCGAATGGAAAGTGGTGGAGTAATAACAAGACAAAAGATAAGATACCCCGAGACTTTTCGAATTCCATTACATGATCAATACCATCTAGAGCTGATGAATTCTTGACTGGTATGATTTATATGGTTTAATGATGGCGGTTTCTGTTCTGTCTTATACAGTGATTAGGTTTCGAGACGACCACCTCAACAAGCGTAATAACCACCACTTCTCCAGGAAAAAAAAAGCCGTAATCAATTCTCCTAGGCGCCAACGATAAAAAGCCGTCTGACAGACTACAACCCCCCTAATCCAAACCACTACCCCCTCACCCTACTCTCTCCTCATCAACCCCTCCTCTACATCTCCCTCCCTCTCCAACTCAAGCTCATCCTCACTATCACTCCCCTCCTCCCCCTCTTCCCCAACCACAAAA
>Ga0307514_10002201_pt1 | contig 20890 bp, 14 predicted proteins | sample 16_EM_MG_FD_203088 | JGI IMG/M metagenome (GOLD analysis project Ga0307514, IMG submission 203088) | Populus trichocarpa ectomycorrhiza microbial communities from riparian zone in the Pacific Northwest, United States - 16_EM | ecosystem: Host-associated > Plants > Roots > Unclassified | place...
TCATGGTGATAACTTATGTTAACAACAAATCAAGTTCCTTTCATAGCACAAGTGTCGGTTATACCATACAGTAGGCTATGAAAGTGCCAAGTATTTGTTGTACCAAGGGTTGTACAACACAAATCTAAATTAATCATTTAACAAGTAAGGTATTAAGAGTGAGTAAGTTAACAAATACAAAACATGTTAGTATCAAACATTAAAGTCCATGTTGAGTTTGTACTATACTTATTCTTACACCATTAGTGTAACCTTTTCACCTTGATAAAATTAACTTTGTTAAACATAATGAAGAAGAGAAACATAAATAAATAAAATAAAAACTTAATAATGATATACATTAACTAAGTAAAGTAAAGGAAATGAAAAGCATAAACAAGAGATTAATATAACATAAAATAAAACTTGAACATTACAAAATATAAAGAAAAAGAGTAAGAGCAAGATCTTGATCTGAAACCAAGATGTCTAAATGTATGACAAATGCCTCCTTTTATAGGCTAAAATTCAGAACTATTGATTTGATGACTAATTATTGAGTGGGTGGCCACCTCTTGACTTAGTGATAACTATTATCTTCTTGTCTGAACAAAAAGTCATTGTTAACATCATAATTTGAACAGATAGTCTTCATGAAAGTTCTGGGCATTTGTCTTCCAACAAAAAAAAAATGAGTTCATTTAGACTTCTAGAACTCGAGATATAAGTTGAACACTGAATAGTGTCTAGGCTGCAGGACAGATTCTGACTTCTCTTTTGTTGCTACAATTTGAACTTGAAAACGGCCGTTTTGAATCTTGGACTCTTTATAAAAGTTTTAGGCCTATATCTTAGCTTTTCATCCATATAAACCAGACCTAAATCTAAGTTCTACAGCTCCAGTTATGATCCAATAACCGAATGGTGTTCCAGTTTGAATTGAACCAGCATCTCTTCAAAAACTTAGCCATCTCTTTGTCTTTTCACTTTCAATAGTTAAACAAATCAATCAATCCTTTAAATTGTGAGATATGTCTGCATTCAAAATGAGCATTTATCATAAATTAAAGATATCTTATGTTATCAGACTTGCTATTATAAAACATGCTCAAGTTAGTGAATTTAATAATACTTTAAGTGCAATATGATGATATAAAACCTTGATAAAAATGCACTTTTAAGTACTAATCACCACCTGTGATAAATCTCCTAAATCCCTATTTAGGAGAGAATGATTGCTATGCCTAGAGTGCTAGCTCTAATATTATGTTTACGTAGTTTTTTTTATCTAACAGATAACCACTCCTCACTAAAAAATAAGAGACATAGCTTACTATTTATATAAAAATCTAAAAAACCCTATAAATTGGAAAAATATTAATTTGCCCCTGAATAATATCCATATATTAATTCAGGATAATTTTATAAATTAACTCAATCAAGTCCTTACTTGATTTTTCTAGGTTTAGAAATATAATCCTTGTATTAATTATATAATCTTGTTCTTAATTTCTAAAATATATTTTAATCAAGTCATACTTGATTAAATCATCCAAGTTTAATTTCGGACTAACAGTTCTTAATATGTGTGACCCATTAAGTTCTGATTTAACATTAAAGTATGGAGTATGTTTATCATGTTTGATCTCTATATAATAATCATAATCATTTGAATAATATTTAAAACCCTTTTCAAATCTCATTCCATCTTTGTCAAGGATTTCTCAATCAATACTATTTAAGAACAGAGAAAACATTTTTTCTAATTCAGCTAGGGTGATGAATTCTCTCTTGATCACTCAAGTATCTTCATATAGTTTATGTTACACCCAATGTCAGCCCTTTTGTTACCTATATTAAGATAACATGTATCAGGATCAAAACATAACATTCTCTATATAAAATGACTTAGTGATCTAAAATCTAAAGATCACTTACACAATCGTCACGTGAGTTTTTCTATAGACATAAGTGATTTCTCCATATAGAATTCTCATGCGGGTCAGTTCAGTGTATATGTTTTATGACAAGTACCTACATATTAGTTTTAGGTATCTCTTATACCTCAGTTTATGAGAATAACTACTTCTTTATATATATATAAAAAAAAAGAACATAATATGTACCGATCTTTACGGCTTTAATGAATGTCCAGTATTTAAGAGAGTATCGACCATCAACATTTTAGGAACAATGCTTTGATGCAATCAGAATCTCATAATTATAACTTTATAATTTTCTTTGCAAAGTATTTTAGTCTCATGAACTTTATCTTTACTCTAAATTCATTAATCTAATATTATATGAATATTAAAGATAAATTAAAAATTTATTAATAATAAATATATATTTACATGAATATAATAATATAACGTGTAATCAACTGATTAGTTACAAAATATATTAAACTAATAATTTTTTATAAAAACTTATTTGACACATTTGAAGATTTTATCAAACTTCACCCCTTGCCCATGTCTATATATCAACTAGATGTGACCCGTGACAATTTAAATCATAATTGATTTACGTGACTGAAAAGTTTAATCGATTTGTGTAGATAGCTAAAATATAACAATTGTGGATCAAAGCCAAATTCGAGCAATACGTTAATTACAGTTTCAATCGTTCAAAACAGACTATCTTTATGCAGATAGCGATTTTTTAACGTGTTTTGCTTTCTTGCCTTAGTGTCAAATGATTTGACATCATAAACAATGGTCGTGAACGGTAAAACAGACTCTTTTCATTTCATATATATATATATATATATATATATAGACACACGTATGTATTGAGAAATTAGATCCACACGCATATTTTTTATAATTTTTTTTTTTGGAATTATAGTTTTGAAACATGATATTATTATTGAAAATTTGTTTTCAATAAATAAATTATAGATAAATAAAAAATTACAATGAGAAAAGAAAAAACAAAGCTAAAATAATGTCATTTTTACAGAAAGTATTACCGATAAAATAAACTCGTCGATAATATTCGTTCATGAATTCATCCGTAATATTTAAGTTATGACCTGACAAGTGATCCCCTCTCCTCCTATTTCTTCTTCTTCTTCTTCCCCTATTTTTCTCTGCAAAAAACAATAGACCCCATCATTTTATCACAAATCAAACTCTCATCACCACAAATTCGCCTACCTCAATACTCAGTCTGTCAGCATCCCTGTTCTGGTTCAATTTTTTTTAGGATTCCCCACATCAAGTAAGCAAAACTACCTATTTTTTGTTTGAACTTAATTTTTAAATGTTAGTTTTTATCGTATATTTTTGTAGTATATGTAGTTTGTTTGTATGTGTACTTGTTTTATAGCTTTTTCTCATAAAAATTTATTATATGAATGAATGATTTGTATATGTTATGGTTTTTTTTTAGATTTTGAAAAAAAAAATTGTTTGTAATTTTATGAAATTAATTTTGATTTTGTGACATGGGTGTTTTGTAATGAAATAAATAATAACTTATTTAATTAGTATGTTTCCTATGTTGTCAATTTTATTGTTAAGTTGAAAATTTCAGTAAATATGGAGAAATTTGAATTTATTTAGATAATTGATAATGATTTAAGGGTATTGTTAAAATAGATTGAATAAGTTTGAGTTAAACCAATTTAGCTAATTTACTTAATTCACATAAGTATTTAATATATGTTTTCATCAATATTTTATATAGGTTTGATATAAGTAATGGATGATTATTTTTAGATGTATCGAGTCTCACACAAAGAGTTGCGCATGATGGATTATTTAATGGGGCTAAGAGTTTTATTAATTACACACTATCTAATCCGAGAAATATTAGTAGAAGCGGTATAAGATGTCCAAGTAGAAGGTGGAAAAATACTTATGTTGGTTTGCACATAGAGAACCATATGTTCCTTATGAGACCATGATAGAAATGATGGTTAGGTCAACTTCTAGATCTAGCAACATGCATGGAGTTGTAGAGGACAATAATAATCCTTATAGGAATATGGTTATGGATGCAATGAGAATGAATCAGAGTTATGCAGGAAAATATTCAATTGTAGATGAAGAACCAAATATAGACGAGCCAGGTTTTTTGATCTTTTGAAATATTATGACGAACCATTATGGGATGAGTGCACAAATCATAGTAAATTATTAGTTGTTGCACATGTGTTCACCATATAATCAAATCATGGGTTGAGTGAGATTGGTTATGCTAGAATTGTCGAATGGGCGAGAAACATTTTACCTTAAGAGAATAGGTTGAAAGAGAACTTTTATGCTGCATATTATATACCAGAAAATTGACAAATGTCCAAACTTTTGCATGTTGTATTGCCTTGAAAATGCAAATTTGACCAAGTGCAAAACATATGGGCATGCTCGTTATAAACTCATAACTCGCAAGGGAAGGACTCTTGTCACACAAAGAAAACTTAGATACTTCCTAATCACTATTGATTGCAAAGGTTATTCAAGTCTCCAAAAACTAATGAGCACATAACATGGCATCATTCGCATGATGCGGTGGATGGAGTCATGATGCACTCATTCAATGGTGAAGTCTAGAAACATTTTAATAGGGTCCATTGTCAGTTTTCAATGGAATCAAGGAACGTACATCTTAGGTCATGTATAAACGGATTTAATCTATTCGGGTCATTTGTTGCTTCTTATTTTTGTTGGTCGGTGATATTCACGATTTACAACTTACTACTGGCGATGTGTATGGGGTCGGAGTTCATGTTTTTATCTACGTTTATACTTGGTCCTAATAGTCCAGATCATAATATAAATATTTGTCTTCGAACCATTGATTGATTAGTTGAAGCAGTTGTGGTCATCTAGGACTTTGATTTATAATGTTTCAAGTAAACAAAATTTTTAGATAAAGGAAGCTTTGATGTAGACTATCAATGATTTTCCTACATATGGAATGGTTTCTAGTTGGAGCACACATGAAAAATTAGCATGTCCATATTGTATGGAAAATAACAAGTCCTTCACCTTAACACATGGTGGTAAAGCATATTTTTTTATTGCCATCAACAGTTCTTGTCAACTGATCACAAGTACAGAAAGAATAGAAAAGACTTCTTTATTGGTAGAGATGAAAGAGATGTTGCAATACCGGTCATCAGGTGAAGAATTGTATGACATGGTATCACAGTATGCTGATATTGTGTTTAATTTTAAATCCGGTAAGCAGAAGTTTCGTGGTTTTTATGTGACCTATAATTGAGTAAAGCAAAGTATTTTCTAGGAGCTTCTTTAATGGAAGACTAATCTCCTCCGCCATAATCTTGATGTCATGCATATTGAAAAAAATGTTTTGAAAACATTTTAACACGGTTATGAATGTGAATGGAAAGGCAAAGGATAAAATGAAGGCTAGAATGGATATATCTTTGTTTTGTCATTGTAAATATATGGAGTTGGTTATGATGGGTAATAGGTCGCAAAGCCAAAAGACAACTTCACCTTAGACAAGAATGCAAATTTACTTTTCTACTATGACTTAAAAGTCTATGTTATCCCGATGGACATGATTTGAACATATTTAGATTAGTGAATTTAGAGAGTTACACATTGTATAGAATGAAGAGTTATAACTACAACATGTTTTGCAAACACTTATTCAACTTGCTTACTGAGATTTATTGACAAAAGGAATATAAGATGCACTCACAAAGATCAGTCACTTCTTTATAAATATATGCTTTAACAAGTTGCATACCCAACACAAGAAGAGGCTTGAAACGAATATTGTCAAGACAATCTGCAAACTTGGGATGATATTGTCTCCATCATTTTTTGACTCAATGGAGAACCTATACATACATTTATCATTTAAGGAAAAAGTTAGAGGCCTTGTCCAATATAAATGGATGTATCCATTCGAGAGCTTAGGGATTACACATCCATCCTAATTAAATTTCTACTATCTTTTTTCTTTCAAAATATTCATTTAATTCCATGCAGAAACGTGTTCAACCTTAAGAGAAAAGTAAAAAACAATGCGCATGTTGAGACTTTGATATGCAAGGTTTATATTGTTGAAGAGATCTCAACATTCTTCTTGTCATGTTTCAAGCCTTAATTAAGAACAAGCATCAATCGCGTTCTAATGCATAATGATAGTTGGGAAGTGCTTTCGAGTGAGAACTTATCAATATTTTCTCATCATAGACGACTTGTACCAAAAAGTATTGAGGGGAAAATACTTGAAAAAAATCAAATTCAGACATGCACATAATTATATGTTATTTAACTGCGATGAATTAAGATCTTATATTAAGTAAGTAAAATAATTAACATATCATTAATTTTAATAATTTTTCTCTTATACTATCATAAGCTGATAGATTGAGTAATTCTTCGTAGACAACATCGTCAATTTTTACAATCCTAAAACCCACAACTGTTCGAATCTCAAATTTTTGTATTACAAGATGAGTAATTTTCCATGTGTTTCAAAACACAAGGACTGCTTAATTATTTTATCTCTTATAATATTTAATTTCATTACATATTTTTCATTAACTGTTAATGTCTATAATCTTGTATCAGGTTTATCAATTGGGAGGGAATGCTAGTGTTACTTTGAATTTACTATATCTAGGTCTTGATAGAAGGATCAAGTGCTATAACGAGTATTTCATCAATAGACGTCCTTTCATACTAATGGGAAGTTAAAAGAGGTCATGGAATTGTAATATCACAACGAGCAAAATAGAGTTTTTTTATTCAAATGTTATTGGTATGATACCACCAACAGAGAAATTAGAGTATATCTTTATCATGGTTTGGTCAAAATTAATTTAAGGGCTAGACTTCACAACGTTGACGATGCCTTTGTTTTCACCAAGCAATGTCAACAAGTTTATTACACGTACACTCCTTCCTTTAGAAAGAATTGTTCTAGGGTTAATTGGTTGTCTATAGTTAAAACCAAAAAGGGGTCAGGTTCAAGTTGTTCAGGATAGTAATGATAAAGTAACTACAAAAGATGATGTTTTTCAACTTGATGAGTTAGTTGATCCATATCAAGATGCTTTGTCCACTGACTTAGAAGAATATTCAAATTTTCACGTCGTTAAGAATAATTTTGTTGATGTTGACATTAAAGAATTAAATGATGTTTTGAGAACTAATGAACATATAGAAGTCGATGAAGATGATGATATCGACGAATTCATTGTAGAAGATTGCGATGGAGATGACAAAATTAAAGAAGAAGAAAGCAATTCTGATTAATTTGTAAAATATGAAAGCGTAATGAAATTAACTTTAATGTAATATTTATGGATGTTCCTTTATAGTGAAGTGAATTTATTATTACATGACAAGAAAACATTTAATTTTTGTAATTTTATTATTATACATAGAACTAGTGTTATTGTGCTATAATTTTAATGTATTTGTAGAATGGATAGATAAGGAATATAAATATAGTTTCATTTTGGACATAAAAATTGTTTTATACCTATGAAATTACTGACAACATGTAAAATATCAATATATACATTGATGGACTAAGTCTGTCGAGAAATTTCAAAGAGTTTGAAAAAAATTACATGCATTGCCATTGAGCTTTACAGATGAAATCTCCGACGGACCAAAAACATATAGATGGAATCACCGACGACCTAAGTTCAACAGTATATTCCAGAGAGTTAGAAAAAAAATACACTCCAATGCCACTAGTCATTATAGATGGAATCACTAACAGACTAACTCCATTGGTATATTCTAGAGAGTTGAAAAACAATTACACTCCCATGCCACTAGGTAGTACAAATGGAATAATTGACAGACTAAGTCCATCAGGATATTCTAAAGAGTTGGAAAAAAATTACACTCTCATACCACTAGCTATTACAGAAGGATTCACCGATGAACTGAAATGTGTCGGTGATATTTAGGGGGTTTTTGGAAGATTTAGGGTTAAATTAAAATTTTAATTTTTAGCACATAGGAAATTACCAACAAAATTAAAGCATAAATAAATTTTTTATTTATCATCGGTGATTTTATCGGAAAAAAACACTAATTAAAAGACCAGATACCTAACTTTCTTCACACCCGTTTCTTTTCTTCTCTACAACTTTTATTCTCTTTCTCAATGTTTTCTTCTTCTTCACACCTATTCTCTTATTGTTCTCTCTTCCTCTTCTTCTTTGCAACTTCTTTTCTCTCTTTCCACTATTTCTTCTTCTTCTCTGTTTCTTATTCTGGCAACAAACAAGCCTCCAGCGAGTCAGGATTCTTCTACGAGAAAGGTATTTTTTTTAATTTAATTTCATTGTTTCAAATTTGGGATTTCAGAGTTTTTTTTTTAATATTATGGTTGTGAGAATTAATTTGTGTAAATGAATAGTTTTTGTATATATACTTTAGGTTGAACATTTTGAAATAAGTCTAATAAATAATTTTGATGTTATATTTAAATTTATGAGTTTAATGTAAGATTTTTGTAAATTAGGGTTCAATTAGTTTAATATATTGTTTAGTTTAGTGATTAATTTCAGGTTTGTATAATCTGTGGTTTTAATTTTGAGTTGTTGTAAATTAAGAGTTAATTGATATAATTCTATTTTTTTTTTTTTGTCAATTAAGGGTTTGTGAGAATTTTGATTTATATGCTAAATTGGGTTGATTTTGATGTTCTGAATAGTGTTTTGAAATGCATTGAGTTTGTGTATGAACAATGAAATGTGGAATTATGATAAGTTAGTCAATAATAGTATATGTTGAAATATGAAATTATAAAATGTTGCATTATTATTATTATTATTATTATTATTATTATTATTAGTACTACTACTACTACTATTTACTTTTGTTTATATTGAGTATATGTAAATGTTAGGTTTTTGAGTGTGTAAAGAAGGGAGCTAATGATAATTTTAGACTAAAAGTGTTGAAAATAGTGAATTTCAGAAAAAAGCAATGGAATCATTGATTCCTCGTATTTTTTTAGGTTCTTATTTTTTATTTAGAAATTGATAGGAATAAGGACTTGTTATAAATAAAATCAATTGGTTTGTGACTACATATTATTGATGTGTATTTGCAAGTAGTTAAATTGTGGGTAGTCTCACGTCTAGGAGAGGTGTTACAGAATTTTTTAAAAATAGAAATGTTATTACCTTTTTTAATCTTTTAATTTGTGTAGATTCTTGGGAGAAAATCAGTAACGCATTGTACAAACAAGTTCACTAGTAGTTCTTCTAATAGCACTTCTGGTGACCATGAGCTGTTAGATGTTGACAATGAATAGGGAATTGAGGCATAAACAGCCTCTATCGATGCAGGCTCGTCGAGTACGATACTGCCATACTGAAGGCCCATTAAAAGCCCGACCACTCAATGTAAGTATGTTTACCTTTCATGCACTATTACAAAATAAAGAACAACTAATAATTTTTGAAAAACTAATTTCAATTAACGAACAAGATTTCAGGTTTACAAATGTTGAGGTTGCCCGCAAGATAACATCAACGATGAAATCATTGAGATAGAGCTAGGTTTCCAAAAATCCTGAATGGAAACTCATGATTGATGAATGGTTCAGAAAGTTCAAGTTTAGTGTATACTTAAACAATTTTTTTATTATGTTAATCTTGATAATTTATTAATTTTAATGAACTAATTCTTTTATAAATTTGATGTGGAAGGAAAAATTTCACTGGGATAGAGCTAACAATGATGTTGATATGAGGATTTGAGAGAATCACATCACAACGAGGTAAGATTGAATTCAAAATGTTATAGTTTTTATTTAAATGATAAGATTTTATTTTTCAATTATTAACCAACAATTCATTTCTAATATATAGGTTATGTAATTTTTGGTATGAGGCGCAAAAAACCAAAACAATATGCTAAAGAAAGAGGTCTTCTATGATAGAGAGATGTGGTAGTTTAGAGGAATTTCAAACCTCCGTACGTCTCGGAGGCAGAATATATTTAGCACGTGACATCCGAGCATTTTGTGCAGTGATCGTAGTCCGATGTGGAAAACCTAAACAGGGAGATTAACAGTTTTATTACCACGTACACTAGCATATCCATTTTGTTCGTTTCGCATGCAAAGCGAATGGTAAGATTCTTTTTAATTATATCAATTTAAAAAAAATGTTGTTTTATATGAAAATGTTTAAATAACATCAATTTTTTTTTTGTAGGCTATGGTTCTTAGACTCGAACCAAAATAGATAAAACTTTTTGTTGAAACTCATGCAAAATGATAATTGTCAGAAAGGGATGCAACAACTCGTGGATAGCCGAGCTCAGAAGTTCATGGTATATTGGATTTCAATCATTTCTTTTCTTAAGTTTTTTTTTTTTTAACTAGCTGACTTTTGTTTTTAAGGAAACATATACACATCCGATTGCAGGAGAGATACATGGACAATCCTTCGACTCATCCGGAACTCAATCTAAATTTGTGGTTAGAGGTAGGATCCTCTGGTGGACCCGATAGAAATTGGGTTTGCGGTTTTTGAAACATTACGACTGAGGAGTTGTGGATGACCCGAAGTGTCTCAACCGTTGGATGCTCGTAATTGGTTTTGAGAACTCAATCTTTGGACGACCAATCTTGTTGTTGAGATGCCCAAAATCTAGCAATTATACATGGAGCTGAAATCACACATGAGTGATACATGTGGTCCACCTTATCACCCTTTGGTTCTGATGAAGATCTGTCTTCTCCTCCTTCAACACCTTGTTTCTAGATGAATTGTATTTAAACTAATAAATTTTTAAATTTGTAATAAATATTTGATTTTTTATTTGATTTTAATTTCTTTTTATTTTTTCTACTCTGTTTATTAGATTTGTTTTAAAATAAAATATTTAAACAACTTACTAACGGACTTGCCGAGGGAATAAGTGTATCAGAAAATTTAAGAGAGTTGGAAAAGAATTATAGGAAATGTTAATCACTGACAGTTTAATTCCATTCCTAATATGAAAATATATCACCGATGGAATTACACACTGTTTTTTTTTTGTCAATGATATGTCATCTTCACCGACGGAATGATGTCGTTATTTTTTTTATTTGGCATACCTTTTTTTTCTGTAAATCTATCAATGATTATATTACCGACAAAATGATCAATAAAACAAAAATCACCGACGATAAATTTTTCAATGAACAATAATCGTTCATAACCCATCAGTAAAAGTAATGCTGACAGAATTATTGTTTAAATTCTGACGAACTATTTTGTCGCTAAAATACAAATTTCTGGTAGTGTAATAGAACCTATAGTCAAAGGGTATTTGAATTACAAAAATGGTGGGATCATGAAAAAAAAAATGAAAGGGCATGAGCATTACAACTAGTTTAAAAATAAAATCTAGATCAAACAAGACAACCCTTGTATTTTATAATTGGATCATAACTAAGAATCTCATCTATCCTGTTCACAAAAGAAATACCATCTTCCTTCAATCAACATTTATTTCTTTACTTGTATATAAAAGGCAGATTCCCGGGGGGAAATTAGAATTATGGAAGTCCTAAACAATATAAAATACAATATGAGAATATAAGCCACACAAGATGGCAATTTTGATTTAACATATTGTATTTCGCTTTCAATAGGAGCAAGAAATCAACTGTAAAGGGGATTATAGTGGTCCTTGAAGAGTTTTTAATAACTTTTATGAAAAGTAGTTTTTTAAAAATTATTTTTTTAATTTTTATTTTGTTTATCATTAAAAAGATTAATTAACAGAAAATATTTTTTTGTTAAAAAAAAAATTAGCTTGGTATGAAATTTCTTTATCAATTATATTTGGTCACCATTTTTTTTAATTGCTATTTATTTTATTTAAAATAATTTATGAAATTGAGATTTTATTTTTTAATTTCATCATCTTTTAACTTATTGATCTATAAGATTTGGTTTTCATTCTTCATATTATTATTTATTTTATTTAAAATAATTTATAAAATTAAATTATTTTTTTCGATTTCATCCCCCTTCAACTTTTTTATATGTTAGATTTAATTCTCATCCTTTTAATAAACTTGAAAAAAAAATTAAAAAATTAAAAAATTATTTTCTAACTTATTTTCTATAGCATATCCAAATATTGTAAAAAAATATATTTTATTTTCTATAACACACAGTTTTTAGACCCGGCCCGGTCCAAGGGCCGGGTTCCAGGTTTTGACCGGGTCTCCGGGTCAATTTTTTTTTTTAACTCAAAACGACGTCTTTTTAGTATAAAAAAAAAGTCAACAGGTTGCAACCGGTTTTTTTCAGGTCAACCGGGTCGCCGGGTCACACCGGGTTTTTTCTTTTCCTATTTTTTTTCAACCAGACCCGGTTCCAGCCCCGGGTCTGCCGGGTCCCAAGTCAACCCACCGGGCCAAGCCGGGTTTCAAAACTATACTATAACACTACTAAACGTTAACCAGAAATTCACTTGAAACTACTTTTCAAAATAAAACTTCTTTATAGCAAAAAGAAAAGGTATATTTGTGGGGAAAAAAAAGGAGGACAGAACGGGCTAGTGAGGGAGTGTGGGTTTTGTTTGTTTAGTCAGTTAGTGCAGTGAAAACCAAGTTTATAAATTGACAACGCATAACCCCAGTTGTGCTGTGTCTGCGTTTGTTTGCGAGTGTGTAGTGCGCGTATAATTTTCACCTTTTTGAGGCCTTTATTATCCTGCTCTTCTTTTGAATCTCTTTCTATTGAATCCTAAGACCAAAATAACTTTCATTACCTGTCTTTGTTTTCTCATCTTTCTATATTCTCTGCCTCTTCCTCTGGTTATTCCACAATCTTCTCAAACCTTTCAGGTACTCTTTACATTAATCAACTTCTTCGTAGTTTTTTTCTATGTTTCTTGCCTGTTCTTTTCTTTCTAAATTGATTTTATGTTAATGTGTGTGTGTGCAGAGTTTAGTTTATACAAACAGAGATGACAAACCAGAATGTGGTTGTGCCTAATGCCAGAAAAGGTGTTGATATCACCATCACAATGGCCCTGTCCAAGTCTCTGTTTTCACCTGTTGTGCCGAAGCCATTGCCAGCTGCTCCTGGTGGGTATTTCACAATATCCCGGAAGATGTTCGCAAAGAAGACTGAAACTGGAGGCAAAACCAATTCCTGGGCTGATTCTATGAGAGATTCTTCACCTACCCGTGTCAAATCTACTACGTCTTTATCAGAAATCGAGGAGAAAAATACTTGGATTGTAAGTCTTCAAAGACCAAACACTAGTAGTACTCTTATACTATCATTCTGTTAACTCGTTCTTTATTTTTCTTCCTTCAACCTCGCTGATAGTTTTTTTTTGTTTCTTTGTGAATTTAATTAAATATCAAACAGGTAAATCATCCTTCTGCTTTGAACATGTTCGAGCAAATAGCGAATGGCTCAAAGGGAAAACAGATTGTAATGTTTTTAGATTATGATGGTACACTGTCACCCATTGTTGAAGATCCTGACAGGGCATTCATGACCAACGAGGTTAGTGTAGCCTTCATATACGTAATAATCCTTTAGTTTTATGGAAATCTTTTATTTTCTATACAGTAACTTTTGTTTTCCTCCAAAATTTTAGATGAGAGAAGCTGTTAGGGACGTCGCTAGATACTTTCCCACTGCTATAGTGACGGGAAGGTGTAGGGATAAGGTATCCTTTTGTTGTTAGTATTATTATTATTACTATTCGAAAGAAGTTGGTGTTAATGGAGGTTTTTACTGTATTGTAATCAATAATGTTGTTTTCTTCTCCTTGTAAAAATCTTGCAGGTGTACAGCTTCGTAAGATTGGCAGGGCTTTATTACGCTGGTAGCCATGGCATGGACATCAAGGGACCATCCAAGAATTGTTGCAGAAACAAAAAAGTGAGCACGGATGTCTTCAACTTGGGGCTTTCTATTACTATTTGTTTTAATCGTATTTATTCACCAAATAATAATTTCGTATTATTCAGGATTATCAAGGTGTACTTTTTCAACCTGCCAGTGATTTTTTACCCATGATTGATGAGGTTTGTTTCCTTCCCTTGACCTTCTCTTAAAAATAAGTAAGTAATTGATTTATGAAAAGAATCTAAATTTGTACGTTTTTTTTTTAATTTTTTTCAGGTGTACAATGCTTTGCTGGAGAGAACAAAGTATATCCCAGGGGCTAGAGTAGAAGACAACAAATTTTGCATATCCGTACACTTTCGTTGTGTCGAGGAAAAGGTACGTTCTCGTATTTTTCCTTTCACCTTCATTTACTTCGATGCATAATGCGAATGATTTCTAAAAGCTTTCTTGACTTCCCCCCCGACAGATGTGGGCTGCATTAGTAGAGCAAGTAAGATCAGTTCTCAATGGTTATCCAAAACTTAGATTAACTCAAGGGAGGAAGGTATTTTTACAAGAACTCCTTTTCTCTACAAGAACCTGCTTGATTATTTTCATTCGTACTATGTGATTAATTTGCCCAACAATCTTTTATTAATTGAAACAGGTTTTAGAGATCCGACCCACCATTAAATGGGACAAGGGCAAAGCTCTTGAGTTCTTGTTGGAATCATTAGGTGAATATATACTTGTGTCAATACTCTAGTTAATCTCTCATATAATGGTAGATTAACAACAGTTGATTGTTTCTTTGTCAGGATATGCCAATTCTACTGATGTTGTACCAGTTTATATTGGAGATGATCGAACTGATGAGGATGCATTCAAGGTATATATATATCATATTATATCCATTGATCCCTGCCTTTTCTTTTACTATTAATTAACCACATCTTATCTCCAAATTTCATTTCTTCTTCTAAACAATTGGTTATATGCATACTAAACAGGTTCTAAGAAACAGGGGACAAGGGCTTGGGATTCTTGTTTCTAAAGTTCCCAAGGAAACAAATGCCTCGTATTCTCTACAAGAGCCAACAGAGGCAAGTTCTTTAATCTAACAAGCAAAGGGGTTATGATTAATTCTGGTGCTAATTATGGTTGATTTTCAATCTTACAAGATGGACTGATGAATTATGTCTTCAACAGGTTAAAGACTTTTTACGGCGTTTGGTTGAGTGGAAGCGATCAACGTTACAAGGACAAAGCAGAGTGTAAAAACTATAGCAGATGAAGTTGATTCTACCCTAGCTAAAAGTTGGTCGAGGGTGGATTAAAATATGTATTTTTCTTGTTTATTTAGACATTGTAAATTGATGGTAAAAAAAAAAAAAGTGGAATACAAGAAATTCCATAGTGTTGGATCTCTCTCTCTTCTCGAGCATGCCCACTGTTTTCTGTGAGATGTCTTGCGATAATTACTTAAAACAAGAGGTGTGGCTTGCCATATTTGTTTGGTTTACAGCACACAACGAGTAAGAGCTTGCTATTTTAGACAATGCCACGTATGGTCGATATAACATGAAATACACTATTTGAAGAACTGAGAAAATTAGTGTGTGTGTTATATTTTAAAATCTTATTTATTAGTTTAAGTTATTGGATTGAAATGGTTATTTAACTTGATATTATAATCTTGATAACCAAACAATCACGAGTTTGAATCTCATCATTTTTATTTATTTGATAAAAACTAAGCACAAGATAATGTGAGTCTGTGTAAGTTTCAAGCTCAAAGGGGTTTCACTTGAGGAGGTGTTTTAGAGAATAATATAAATCATATCTTAGAACCTCACCTACCAGTTTAAGTAAATATTTATGTTCTATATTTGGTATATTTATATTATTTTTTTAGTTTTTATCTTTATTTAATAAAAAGATGTTTCACTATAGTAATGCAATATTGTCTTATTTTTCTATTACATTAAAAATGATCTTAAGATCTTACAAGTTTTTATTAACGTATATAATCTTTGTTATATTCTATTATATATAAGTATCGATTTTTTTATTTGCAATTATATATATTTTTTACTCAAAGTTAAAAACAAACACGTTGATAATACATGCACATTAATTATTTTGTGTTTGAAAAACATTATTCGACCTGCAGTTAGAAGAGTTGAATAAACACATTAAAATTGTTTTTTGCATTTAGTGGCAAAAATAATTTTTTATTTATTTAATTAAATACATGTATAGATTTTTAATTTTTAATTTATTTTTTTGTGAAAAAATGTATTTAAAAAATTACATATTGTTAAAAAAAATATATATATATATACTAACAGCGATTGAAATAACTAGTTTATCACTAATTAACTACACAAACCGACAAAAACTATTTCCAGCTGTATGCAATATTTTATTAACCTTTGAAGTGTCTGCAAGGAAAACAATTGTCAGATATTAGTTGGAAGAGCATTTTTTCAGTGGGTTACAATTTGTGTAACAGCACATATCCCTGGACTGGCTAAACATGCTAGGTTTCTATTGGTTATCGAAGGACTCGTGCGACAGGAGACCTGAACTTCATTTATTATTATTATTGTGCATTCTTCGAGTCCATACTAATCAAGTCATGCTGTGCAGCAGTGCATGATGTCACTCCGTGTGGCATGTGCTTCGTCCTCCAATATTTTTGCAATCCCTCACGTATAAGGTGGCTCGTTAGTTTTCATGGGATTTATATATCCAAGAACTGTCACCGTGTTCTGTAGGAGATCTGTGGTCTCTTCTTTATTTCCTCGACGCCAAGAAATAGGCAAATGGAATGGTGGGCAGTCAAACTCAACGTGAAATTAGTTCTTGAACTTAGCGTCTCACCACCGTGGTGTCCACGCCAACACACATTGTGTTGAAAACTCAATAATGGAGAGAATCTATAACAGTTGTAAAGATACCATGCGAGCCAGTATCATGGAGCTCTTTGGACATTAAACTTAAGGTATAGGCTTTGCTACATGTTTTCTAGTAAAATCCAATGAACCCTAGGGAATCGCCCCCATCACTAGCCTTTACAAAATGCAAGTGGATCACTGGCTCCTCTCAAACATACAACAAATTGTTTCAATCATTTGTATTCAACCACTTTTAGGGTACATTAATTAGCTGGCACGGATCTGTTCTAGCTTAACCAAAATCCTTGGTTAGAGGCTTAGAAATACAGCTACATTAATTAAATACTCGGTAGGGAAATCTTTTTCGTCCTTGTGGTCCTAGCCTTATATGGTTTTGGATACCGGATGATCTGAAAAAAAATCATTTGTATTCAAGTGGATGCCTTCCTCTCAAAAAATAGAATGTACCTTTCTCATTTATATGGCAAGATTGCATCAATTATCAGCATAAAAACTATATAGCAGTTCATTTCTCTGATTGTAACCCACTTTTAGCATATAATTAAACCAGCCCATATGTTGCAATAAACGGGAAGTTCTACATCTTTGAGCTGCCTAGTAATGCTTACTTAGGAAAGAAAAAAATCCAAATTATGCATGGCCCTCTGATTGACGATAATGTCAGCTATAAACAGTGGGTTTTGAAAAAAGAAGAAAGAAAACAAGAGCAATTTATAGATGTGACTCAAATATTGAAACTGAAAGAAAGTTTGCTGGATGCTTTATCTTGTGATTATAAGTCTTTTCCTTCGATTTTTCATTTTCGACTACTAGTTGTGTTTGCTCCATCGATCCATTACTGAACCAGGATTAGTACTACTTTCCAGCATTGTCACCTAACTATATATCGTTAATAACGATCTTGTTCTTCAATTAATTCACGCAAACTTGTCGTCCTTCAGTACTGTCTTTACTCAAGATAGATCAGCAACATTTTCCTTAGATATATCAAGTACGTTAGTTAAACATATTATCCACACATGTCCATCAATTATTACCAACCTTCTATATATAGTACAATGACAACATTATAAACTGATTGATGTGTTTCGATCGAGTCAATATTCTAACCCTGAAATCATAACTCTTATCCTACAGCAACTGACTATTTGAAGATTAAAATATCCATTCAACATAGTTTCAAGGCAACAGAAGTATTACTATATGACAAAAACAAATAAATTTAATAAGCTAAAGAAGGAAAGAGATGCAATCGCGTAGAGGCCATGAGGGACATAATAATAATTAATAGAACTTAAATCATACATCTTGAGCGGGTATTTAATTAAGACAGTTAATTGAAAGCAAGGATTTTCTTCTTGTTACTGTTATTTCTTTTTTTCTTTGTGGCTGAAGGATAACATATGTTCCCAGTAACCCTTATAAAGAAAAAGACAAGAAAACCATGCAGGTTTAGAGATATGAGACCTGAATCAGTAGAAACCAGACGATTGCTCACAAACAGAAATATCGAGCTAAACCATTGGGCACTGAGATTTGCGAGAGCCCACCTTCAGTTGGATTAAAGAAATCCGAAATGTGGAATTTTTTTTTTTTTTTTTTTTGATAGATCGAAATTCTAGTATAATGGTTATTTTCAAGGGTTAGGTAGTGAAAGGGAAACCCACTAATAGGTGAAGGGGGAATCCATGGTTGCAGAGGAGTTGGAATCCACTTTAAGTGCTTGATTTGAAGAGGACATAAATTTTTTTATGGGGACATCCAACATGCTTCCAAGCAATGGAAAATACCTCTCTGGCTCAATCAAACGTGTAAAGAAAAGCTTCCACTAGATGCAATCCATCATTGGGTGCCATAAACCTAATTAAACTAAACTACTTGAAGCTCTAATTATTGGGGCGAAAGAGGCACTTTCCTTGAACCACCAACATAACAAAGCACACCATGATCTCCAGCATAGATCTAAGAGATTTCAGACAAATCATTCAATCAAAGAATCTATTAGATCTCCTATATATATAAAGCAGATTTAATTTCAAGACACACCTTCCTGCTCCCAACAAACCACAAGTACGGCTACGAAATAAAATATCCTAGTTTAGTATTCTAAGCCCTTTTGCATTCAAAAGTACAGCTTAAAACCATGATTCACGACCATTGAAGCCCCACGCCCATCATACAAAAAAAGAAGCCAACCCCTTTCATCCACATTATACATCCTTGTTAAGGTATCCAAGCTTTCTGATTTGGCAATGTTTGGTCTCTTTAAGAGTGGTCCTATGGCCAAGTTTAATTTTGCTTTGGAGATACTCAATAATGGATGAACACAAGCTCATGGGACGTGTCCTCCCAAGGCAAAATGGTCCCCGCTTAGAGGGCCGAGCTGTAGCCTGCAGGTAAGTTGGCGCAGTTTTCACAAGCATAATCAAAGTTAAAAGGTACGGTATAAGGCAATGGTAGGGTATTTTTCAGCATTGTATAATTCATTTCCCATGTGACCCATATGACCTTGTCATAGGGAACAAATGAATAATGTGTTCGTATATTAGGTTTGCTGCTTCAATCGTACCTGTTCATATTATTGGTGCAAAAAAAATGATAATAATAACACGTGACACCAAGGAATCCACAACAACCCGATCATATATAGATGATTTCTCGAATATAACTAGCAGGGTGTCAAGGAAAGAGTACTGAAGTGGTAAGCTATATATATGGTGTCTGTAGACTCTGTACTAAAAATATCACTGCTATCGTACGTGTTCATACACAGTCCTCTTCTTTCATGTATACATGTTCGTAGTTTATTCAAGAATTATACTTTTGTAATCAAGAAATCATAATGTCACTATATGTGTGGGTGTGTGCGTGTTGGCAGGAAGGAAAGAAGCTTTTTGTTTTAAAATGGTAGTGGTAGCTAGGTTTAGTTTGAACTTCTGTCATTAATCTCTAATCTTTTCTTCCTTTTGGCAATGGCCGGCTGCCACATTTCAGTCCCTTTTTAAAAGTAGTTTAACTGGGGATCATTTAATTTTTATTCTTCTTAATACTTAGACAAAGTTTTACTTTAATTTGGAAAATATACCCATCGTCCACTTGTTCTTGATGCTAGATAGAAATCAAAGAGCTAAAAAACTGTAGTTAGGCAGTCTGATGACCACCTATGTCATTTCCACGGTTGCTTTTTTTATTTTTATTTTTGGGTACATATGGAATTATGCGAATCTCGTGATCACGTGGTCACGCAACCCACATGCAAAGACACCCAATTCCCAGAAAGCCAAGTAAATCAGGTTTGATAGGAGTGTGACACAAAGATAACTTGTACCTAGGCACCAGCACTATTGGAAACAGAAACCCCCACCCAACGAATATTGATTCGCGAACGAGAAGTATAAGGATGATGCCACGAAAACAGTTGTTCTTCGATAAGTTGTTTTTCAGTTCTTTAGAGAACCATGGAAGGGAGATTATCTCACCAACACACACACACACACACACATTCACACAAAGTGTGGCAAATAAGAAGTTTTATTAATCTGAATTGTCTAACTTACATGTCTGATTGTGCTATTTATACTAACTCTAGACTTAAATAAACCCTAATGGACCCCCCTTAGGTGGACTTACATTAATCCCACTTACAATTGACCCAAATAAGTAATAATAACCTAAAGACTAAGAAGAAAATAATAATAATCTGAAAATTACCATCCTAAATATGCTAAAATCAGATTTGTCATCATTAAGAAGTCCTAAATAGACTAGGAAATCTAATCTGAAGGTAGAATTTATTATGAAGTCTTCTTTTCTTTTTGTAACTAGGATGAACAAGGAATCCTTGTAAGAAAAGGATTCTGAAATAATTATGAATCCTTACCACACTTGGAAACTATGTTGCGGCCTATTAAAGATCTTTGTAGAATTATTAGATTTTCAAAATAAGTTGCCACATCCTTTTAGGAAAAGAATCCTAGCCAAATAGGAAGTCCACAAGTTAAAAGGAAGTAAATAACAAAATTCATACAGCCTATGTTGACCCGTATTGAGATGCCTTCCTGAACTCCGATTGACCCAAAATTTTAACCCAAGGTAGGAAACATGTCAGGAGACTTCACGTAAAATTTCAGCATGATCTAACAGTCGGATTGAGAATTATGACTGTTGCCGT
>Ga0307514_10002202_pt1 | contig 20889 bp, 13 predicted proteins | sample 16_EM_MG_FD_203088 | JGI IMG/M metagenome (GOLD analysis project Ga0307514, IMG submission 203088) | Populus trichocarpa ectomycorrhiza microbial communities from riparian zone in the Pacific Northwest, United States - 16_EM | ecosystem: Host-associated > Plants > Roots > Unclassified | place...
CCTTCGAAGTCTCACTACCACTGCGGAGATATCCAGGAGTGTAGCGCATAGGCCCAGCGGCATACGACTCGCAAGTCTCTCTGGCTGGCAGAGTGAATGTGTTGAACTCCCACTCTGCGCATCGTACTGGTGTCGTGAAGCTCGGTGACAAACCATACTGGAGACAAGCGGAGTGGAGGGGTTAAGGTTGTATAACCAATACTTCAAAAGTCATATCTGGGTTTGACTTGAGCAAAAACCAAGGCTGGTAAGACTGTGACTTGAAAGATGACAAAGATGCGATATTGCATGCTGCTGCGAGAGTCGCCCAAGTTAGACAACTGGTAAGCAGGGCGATAGCAATGTGGTTGAAGGACCTTGTGAAGCCGTAGTTAGGTGTTCGCCAGAAGCTCAGGTTCATTCGCTTCATCATGGGCTTGAATTGGTAGGCAAGTGGAGTAGCATATTCCTGTTCTATCACTGGGTGCTTTAGCAGTTCTGGCCTGCTTAAGATTCATAATCTCTGCCTTGACGCTTGTCAATTCCTCTAATTCGCTCCAGATTCGCTCCAGATTTGCCCCAGTCCTTGTGACCAATTCTGCATGTCTGCCCAGCTCCGATGGCGTCTAACATCCATTCAGCTGGGTTAGCATCTGATATGCAGTGTGCTCCATACTTGCTCAAGAGAACATTTGCATCGGTATCAATATCACCAAAGTGGACACACTTCCCCCCAATGTTGGGGGAGCAAGAGCCGGTAAATTGTCACAACACGTTTGGAGCCTGACCTGAAGACCTACACAAGCTATCTTCTCTTGGCAACTTTCCCACTACCTTGGCCTGCAGCTGGTGAGAAGCAGCAAGATCAAGTGGGAGCGCAGAAAACGAAGTACAACATGGCACTTGATAGAAATGAAGCGAGTATGTGGAAAAGGGAAAATATGGACCCCCGCCATGTGCGGAAGGTGATGGGATGGGACTGACAAGAAAGGCGAAAAAAAATCTCGAGAGAGCAGACAGATGTAGGAGAACAAGAGGGGCAGCGGGGTGGGGGTCGCAGCCGGTGAAGGGGGGAGTCCTGTCAGTGAAATGATGGAAATGGAAATAGAGTAGGGAATATTACCAAGAATAACCTGGTCTCGCAGGAACTGCTATATAACCTACATGATATCAAAGTTCGCCTTGTGAATTGGATTAAATTGATGACAGTGTGTTGCACAATCGAAGGGTGGCCCAGTCACGTGTGGGGTTTGTGGTGCCCACTATAGGCTAGGTTCGTGATCTCTAAGTGCTCTAGGTATCTATATATGCACTGATACCGCCAAGGACTCTAGCTAACATATATGTATGCGCAGTCATGTGGTAGGGACCTACCTACCACACCAACCCCACAGCGCTGACACAACGATCCTTATGCGGCTCTATAGGGCAACCATGGGACGCGTGACCATGATAGTCACTTGCAAAGTTACCCATGGCTAGCTTCTCATGAAGACTATGTCCACACAGCAGTGGGTGCAGCTCAAGCAGAATGAGTGATTTTGGCCGCCCTTCTATCTCCGGCGGAGGAGCCTGCCATATTGCTGGGCAGTGCAAAGCGTGAAAATGTGGGTATTTAATAAATCCAAAGATATAAATACATCGAGCGGAAATTGGAATGCACAAGAGTTGCCCCTGAACTGTATCATCTGAGAAATTGACCTCCGCGGGAAATCAAGAACTCTAAACCACAATCATATGACATCACCAAAACTTTTGCGAACCCAAAAGGACGTCATCTTACCCGCTACGACCAATCCTCACATATATACCTTGGATGTATCCTTCCGGTGGGTAATACATTCCTCCTGTCACCGACCAGTGATAGAAGAACTCTGATTTCCACGCACATGAGTTCGGGACATTTCTCGCCCACCTAGCGAGTGTATAGCACAAAACACTGTACCCCAACGGGGCACACAAGTCTACGCTGGCAGTACCATAGATCATCATGCGGCTGCAAGAAAAAGTCCCTGTCTGAGCCCCCGCAATCTGATAACATCTTTTCTTCTTTCCGAGTGCAAATAGAGCATCAATCGCTCCAACGGCCTCCCAGGTTCTGGTTTCTCGATCTCGGTCGCAACTAATGACCTGAGCACTGGAGATCAGACCACCAGGGTCTGGTACAGGACTCACGTCTTGGGTAGGGCTTGCGGAGACTTCTACATGGGGCGGTGGCATGCACTTCGTGGTGCTTTTTCCCACTAATGGTTCAGCATTGACTGTCTCAGTGCTTGATGGAGTCACAGTCAACGCTTGTGCCATTGGGGTTGGTACTGTAGGGGAAGATGTTGGTGAGGCCGGGACAGCTGATGCACGGTATCTCTGGCGAGACTGAATGCCACCGAGTCTCGGAATTGGGGTTGCCTGAGTGCAGATAACGCTCAAAAGGGCCAAGACGAGAATCATTGCTAGGTGCATTTTCGAGGGGATGCATTGGCAAAGGTAGGTGGTGGGAGATGGGGGAGGCCAGCTGCGGGGTGGGCCCTGCCAGGAACTGGAACTGAACCGGAGTCAACGAAGCTGAGAAATATCAAGCTCTGTATGTCCTCGTCCATCTACTGTCTTCAAATAATCTCAGCTATATAGCACTGCCCCTAGCGGGGACTGACAAGCTATAGGAAATGAGCCACGAGATCTCCATCAGCTTCTTTCTTTTGTACGAAATTCCGCTTGCCGTTGACGAAAACCTAGCTTTGAGGTTGCAGGCATTGGCTAGCAAGCGAGATATCGAATCTGGGCCTCTCTTCTGCTGATCCTTTTGATTTTGATACACCCAAATTCGGAAGGGCATTTGTCTATGGGAACTGTTTGGTAAGTTTCGCACTAACATGTAATATACAGATGGCTATTATGTTATATCCAATGTCTAGAGGCAGGAGTTATTATTGGTCAATTTTTACCACCATTCAGTTGGGCGGGGCCTATGGTAGTCCTTTATGCGGCCGAGGGCTATCAAAGGGCGCAAGTACGCAGTAGAAATTGCGTGCGCAGCCGTTGAGGGCATGGTGTAAAATCACTGTATCGTCTTCAGTTCTTCGGCTTGGTCGTTCACGGCAACTAACGCGGGTGTCTTACGATCTACGACTATTCCGGAAGTCCTCACTGAGCACTTTAAGGTTATGGTAAATGGCCGCACGGAGGTGAGGAGAAAATTCATGCCGTGCAATGCGACGGCTTTCCGATCTTTTGGAGCCGAAACAAGCAGAATATTTGGCAGCTCTGTTGGTGGCTGTAATGTTGAAAAAACTTACTTCAACATACCTAATCACAAGTTCTATACCTCATGCCCTCTGGTAGCTACAATGCTGAGGGCAGCTCTAGGGTTTCTTCCACCGCCTGGCCTTCCACAGCAAGTTACCGTCTGGTACGACTATGGGAAAATGCCACAAACTCTTGTTCCCTCATGGGGCAGACCAGGGGGCGCTGGTAAAATCACAGCTCTATCTTGTGCTCTCACACGTGACTGAAGGCCTTGAGTCTCGAATAACCTGCTATCTTCGCTTATGAGCTTAACAGCTGGGAGTTAACTTGGTTTTTTTAGTTCTGCAACATATGCACCACGGCTATCCCATCAACATGCATATGCTGAGGGGGTCCATCACCAAGTGGTGCAATAGAAAAGTTCCTTATTACCTCAATGGCCGTGATAAACTATGATAAAACTTGCATCGGGCAGTGGTACAGAAAACTTCAACAAGTGGACTGATATATGCATCTCAGAAGCTGAACTCCCCACGACTCCTCACGTGGCAATATACCATTACTAGAGCAACCGCAAAACCAATGGGAATCCACTGCTAGCAACCGTATCCCAGACTTCGTTGTGGTCAAATCGGTACCTGGGGTGACTGTATAACAGTTAATACTTAATAGGGCAGAGACTGGCCCGAGAAGGGGAGAGAGGCACCTAGGCAACCGGGGAGCTGCAGTCCATCGCCATAGTCTAGAAAGGCTGAATGCGATTAATGACTCCTTAAAAATATACACATAACAGTTAATATATATCGCGGGGAATTCCGATAACATATCGCAACCACAAATGGTGATTACCAACCATAACAGAGCAGTAAAGGCAACGAAATGGGCGGGCCTTTCTGGGGCCTGAACATACCGACTCTGCACTGCAACTGATCTGTTGAAAAGGCGCCCTCATCTCATAATGCAACATGTATATGACGCCAAAAACGGTATGGGGTGTTTCCCTCCGGTATAGAAGCACGGAAACATCAACTTGCTCTGGTTGAAACCAAATTATCACGCAGGAATTGGTCAGGGCCACTGGTTCCTCTCACGGAAAATAACGAAAGCTGCGTTGCGAAATCTGAAGATACAGCGTGCCGGTAGGAGCCTCACATTAGAGACTTTATTACAATGGTGCCATATCATGGCGGGACGCCAGCTACACTTCCGGCTTGCCGTGTCTCTTTGCATGCCTGCATGTTCCATTGTTGCTACCCTGACCGTTGACATATGCTGGAATAGTAGATGGCGTAGATATAGTCTCGGGCTGGTGCATACAGATCAACCAACCCACGCCTGTTGCCCCCACGGATAGATTTGCCACGCCGTCTTCGGGTTGGCATTCAATTCAATGATTCAATGGCACAGCCACAATCAATTTCCTTATCTGACCCATGCGCCTTGAGAAAAATATTGGGCACCAGCTTTTCCCTCTGGAGAAACTTATCTTTGCACATTTGTGGGGTGCGTATGTAGTGTAACATCCTCATTTAGAAGTGCTATATGGTCTTGGAGAATGGTACAGCCCAATCCACAGAATGCCAGCGACACACTATAGGACTTCATAGCGACTATCAGGATGCGTTCGGAGTACAGGGGCTTGGAATAAGACTACTATCAGGAAGGTATTTGTCACATGCCCGGAGTGGAAGTGCGGCTTCGTTCGGAAGTCGTGCATCCAACTTCTCATGTGCTGTTGGATGGCTCGTGAGAATTTCGAACTAACAGAGACCAACCGCGATCCGACCCGGTATTCCAAGAGAACCCGTGCCCCACCAGTCTTATTTCGGAAATAGCAGGGTCACCACAGTCTGTAAATTATCTGATTTGGTAAGCAATAAGTATATGGTAATAATAATACTTCAATGTAGAGAAACGTGATCAGGGCGAGGCCCTTGACAGGGATATGGTTTCTATACGCATCAGCTACATGGTTACAGGGTCCTGGGATTTGAGCCACACTCACTGAGGAGGCCACTACGGAAGTGACGTAGGCACTGTACACCTACCTGAGACATCAGAAGAGTTTACGGCTACACCTGGGAAGCTCGTGAACCGCTGTCGAGCTCTCCATGGAGGCCCTACACGTCACCCAGTGCTGGCCTTAGTCTTACTAACGGGTACGGTGCAGCTGCAATTGCAGTGTTGTCGTCATATTCTAGATAGGCTGAATACGATTAATGATTCCTTAAAAAAAAGCTGCAGTCTTGGAACATCTCTGAGTGATTTACAACGGGCGCTGCTTGTGAGTGGATTGTAGCACATGGTGGGATGGTTTGGCTATTAGCTTAAGCCTCTTTGAGGCAGATGTATGTATTCACAGTAGCCCTTACATCTCTAATGTCTGAGCTCGAGCATGGATCCAGGGGTGTGAAACTCCATATGGAAAACCGTGCCGCGTCTAGAAAGTGGAGACCATGCCCGGTACAGGTGGGTATACACTGTGTCACGACCGCATGTATCTCAATTGCAAGCTGGGGGTGGTGCGTCCTATCGATGCTCCGGAGGGCCCTAGAATGATCTTGCTGTAAGACTTTGATTAATATATATATACAGGGAATCAGTAGGGCATTGGTTCTAGAACTCTGCAAGTATCACTCAGCCCATACTGCCACAATTTTCAAGCTGCATATCTAGATCAGCCACGTCTGGGGAAGCCCAAGCAGACCTGCACTAGGGCCTGGCCTATACCCCCTTAACTACAACCTTCCATACCGGCCGCCAGTGGCGATGGCTCGGGGTTTTTTTCCCCAGCCCTGCATATCCGCTTATACTCCCGCACAGAATCCGTTAAATGCAATTACTTTTGCAAACCCTTGGCTCCAGGCTGTTCAGCTAGTGCTTCTGTAGCCTTGGATAATTGCCCCTACCTATGTGCAGCTACGCTTAGAGCATCCATTTGTTTAATTAAAGTTACACTTACTTGTTCCCAGCGATAGGATTTGTCCAAGTTGTAAGTAATACATCAGGCTTGTAATACTTTGTGCTGGATACAAAGTACCTACAGCCAGACTAGAGCCAGTAAGGCTTCGACTGACTCGGATACAGGAACCATATTGTATGTTTCAAATATATATAATTTAGCCTTAAGGCCCTGTCGAAATTCGGGATATCAAGAGCTCCGTCAAACATGGATTGCATACCATAATCCTAGGATAGCGACGGATATACTAGAAAAACAATATATCATGCCACGTTTTTTTTTATTTTAATGATCGTAGGTTATATATTGCAATAAAACTCTATTTCTAACGAGATAACCTTGTTCTCTTTATGACGGTAATAAAGTAAATACTTTTCCGCGCTTTGGATTTTAGGAAACGAGAACGAGGCAAGCTTTTTGTGAACAAATATAGTACCTGCACTACATCTCTTCTACCGTAGATCTGTGGGGCCGACCCTAACCCTAAGGGTTGACCTACGGTTTCAAATTTGTGCAATGTGACACGGCGGGGTATTTCCAAAAGAGGTAGCGGCTCTTGCGGGTGAAGAGTAATCCCGATTGCCTGGATAGGAAGTCAAAAACACGTGCGGCGACGCTCGAGACAATTCATATGTCGATGTATTCACCAGTTGGCCACGGTAGTGTAGAGGCACCTGCCCTATGTAGAAATAAATTTCGACTCTCGAGGTCGGCAAAATAATGCTTTATTCTTTTAAGTTAAAGCCATTTGGTGAAACTTAGACAGGTGGTGAGGCTCAGCTAGGAATAGTGCACACATGAGGTCTCCGTTTGCTTTGCTGTTCCCCTTGGGGCAATTGCGATTTTCATAATTTTTTTTTTGCAGAATCTTGCCGGGACTCAAACTGCCGGGTTAATATCATGTGCAACAACTAGGTAGAGCTGCTTTCTCCAAGCAAATGTTGCAAGATTCGGCACGTGCCGCACATATGGTCTGATATTCTTGGAGTTGGCTATTTGTACCCTAGTGTCAAACGCAATGTCATTGGTGACACTGCCCCAGCATGCTGTTCCGTAACCGGGGGCACTCCGATGGGGGCGGGCACACCAGTGTTGCGGATAGATATCGGGATAGTCGGTGCGTGTCGGACAAGCCGTTGGGGGCACTGGGTGCGGGCCAGCGTACACGACATGGTGACCGGGATAAGGGAGCTTGAGACGATCATGACGGGATGACACGGAAGGTATCTACTAGAACATATCTCTACCATGCTTCAAATCAGTTGGTCATCATGTAGCCGGCAAAGAGAAAACAATAAGAGACCTCAATGTTCACATGCACATATATTTGTTGCAGAGACAGTGGCCAGTTTGCGTCGACGCGCCCGGCTATAGCTGGTCCGATATGTTCTGTTCTCGGACAAATGAAGGTCTCAATGAGGCACAGGCTCAATTACGTATCCCCTGAGTTCGTGATACATGCGCTATTTTACTCTCTTCTGACACTAAAGCCGCTTTGGACCCATTCTGCAGGGTATTTACGCACATACAGATCCAATATTTCACAACTCTCGGTCAGTCGAATTACCGGATGCACACTGCTTACTACAATCACGTCACTAGGGGAATCGAGATACATGCATGTTCACATGGTATTACAAGTTGTGTTGGGAGGATTCTTCATTTGGTTCTTGACACAAAAATCTGCACGTCGATGCGGGACCATAAGAGGCCGTGCAACCTAAGGAAATGATTTTTGACAGTTGCTGTGTAGTCTTGCACAGTGTGTAGGGGAAAGTTATGGCGCGCCCCCCTGCATATTTATATGCGCCAATGTGCCATAACTTTCACCTACGCACTGTATATATCGAATTAAGTAGGCCGTTCTACTTTGTAGGGCTGCACGGTCTCGTGCCTGCAATAACTCTAAGTCCACGATATGGATCAACTCTAGTAGGGTCTAGGGCCACGATCGCAAATAAAAGGTGCCAGCGTCGGTGCCCTCAGCCCCTCGGTAGGTTCTTTGTCTGCGTGTAGGTAGGCCTCTTGTTCCCAGGGTACCATGGCCGAAATATATACCAGGACTGGTTGCAACATAAACCTTACCAATGGACAACGGTAGTACAAAAACTCCGTGATGTATATATGCCGATTATTCAACAAAAAAACATAAGGCGGTGAATATTGGCACCACATCGGAGAACTCCCCGCCAGTGTTCCAGATGTAGATGTAGTCTTGTACCAAGGCCCTCTTTATTGCTGGTGTGTAAGGGTTGATCAGAAAATCAAACCAGACGCCTCTTACCAAGAACACCATATACCCAATCCAAAACCACCGACATGCATTGAAGAAACTAGAAGTACAAAAGGAAAACCCAGTGAGCACGAAAGCCCACACCCCACTTTGAAATGCATATCCATTGTGCGCCCAAACGCTGACCCCTAGTTTAACGGGAGGTGATCATCAGCCGCAGACAAAACCGTACTAAACATAAGAGGGCTAGCATAATGAAATAACTAATGTAGCAAAAGGATCAGAGGGCAAGAAACCCTAAGCAGGCATCACACCCTGTTATACAAGAATGCTCTACCAGTAGGTAGACCAGGCGAATGATGATATTAGTGGTACCAAATAAGGGAGTCTAATTGAGTAATGATGCACCAAACAGAGATGTCGAAGTGTCAACTGAATGGCTTGGTATGAAAGATGGAGCATGTCGAGTTCCATTGGTCATCATTAGCTTTGAGTAGCAGCACCCGTATTAACGCCAGCCGTTGCGTGATGGGGTTGTTGCGTCGATTCTCTATATTGTCACTGTCCTGACGCCCCTTTGCTGCCCCCCCCTTGGCGAGTGTGGTTCGCACCGAACTAGTCACACTTCAGCTTAGGCTCACTTTGTACCTGTGTTGAAAGCAGTAGTGCCAGCACTAGCTTCCACTTCCGTTACACCTTACATGAGCTCCTTGCTCTCATTTTGGTGCTACTGATCCCCTATGGCATTCACTTCGTCAGCATCCTGGGTGATAATTTTGTTTATCAAGCACCTCCTCTTCTTGGTTCGGGCAGATTTCCCCGCTGTATCGCATGAGGAGGCCAACACTAGGCCTGGGCCTGGCCCTCGTTTCCGCTTCCGCGTTATATTCATGACTCTTACTTAATGTTATGCGCCAGGAGTCAAGGTTCTTTCGTATTGAAAGTTGGAAGCAAGCAAGCGAGAGAGCCAGCGAGCAGATCGCAGGATTGGGATGCATGCGAGAAGCTGATAGCTCGGGTTGCATGCCACTCGCATAGAGGGTAGGTTACCATAGGCCCAATTCCACGGCCCAGTCCAGGAGGTGGGAATAAGGGAACAAAGAACCTGAGTGAAGAAAGAAAACTTACCCTCGTCTTGTGATCTGGTAGCCTCATCCTCCCCATCATCATCACCGTCACTAGCGCTATATCCCTCCTCGGCTTGCGAATCGTAAGTACTGCTTTTTACGCGCTCTTCACCCGCCTGGCCCATCCACCAATACCGCTTGTGCGGCTTCATGACCAAAATACCTAGATCGGGCCTGGGTTTCGATTGCTTTTTGGCGTGATTCACAGGAATATCAAGCAACCTGTAGTATCTACTCTGAAGCCCGCTGATAGACCTGCTTTCCCATTGTCTACCAGTATCGCGATCATAGAGATCGTTGTAGGCATTCATCACTTGGGTCCATGTCATGCAAAGATCGTCTCTATAGAAACGAATTGCATCTTCCTGCTCTTCGGTATACTGAGGGCGCGGTGGCCGCGGACCAGTGTACCTATCCCTGCGTGTCGGGGTAGTCTCGCATATCTCTGAATCTCCAGTACGAGAGGCTTCGCATTCACCAGACTGATCCTGCTCTGTGTACGGCTCTGCATGTGGTGAGCTTGAGATCACTGCGGCATATAACAGAACATTCACACCTTCAAATTCAGATAATTGTCGTGCATTTCTGTTGACCTCATGCGAATCAGGCGGGCTTCTGTGAGGACTCATATTATATGGGTATCTTGGGGGTCGCCTGAATACTAGAGTATTTATGTATGGCAAAAACAGTCTTGTTGGTAGTTAACCCAGATATTGTTGAGTGTATTGTTAATTGATATTTCAGCACAGAAATGTTATTCTGCAACCTATATACGTATTGGTGAGGCCGTGAGGATGTAAGTTAAATTTGGTGGGAATTCGGCCCTTTTAGTAGTCGGGGATTGATCTCGGCCTCTGCTACCCAGCAGTATTCGTCAGATTCTGGAGCATCAGTATCACTGATGCAGAATTCTTAAGGCAAGGGTAGGTGATATTAAGCGTGTGGAACACCAGCACAGGCTCGCACTGTTCTCCGCTACACAGCGAGGAACGAAGTAATTCCAAATCTTTCCCGGAAGCCTGAATAATTCACCGGCACCCTCCAACGGGGCAATACTGTTGTTACAAAGACAGGCAGTGCTGTCTGTAGACCCTGATGAATTTTTCTGGAACTGGTAATGGGCTTAGGCCACCACCACGGCGCGTTGGAGAAACGCTTTCCCCGTGATAATTACTCTCTATTCGTCTTGATATGGGGCGCCGCACGAATGAAAAATAGAATATCTTTGTTTTGACCGCAGCACAGTCGCTGTGGCGCAACAACCCCCAGCGTTTGTTGATGTGTATGAAGTGTTGCGCACTGCCATTTTTCACGTCAGTTGTAACTCCGACATCCTACTTGCCGGACATGTTCTTCGCCGAACCCAACACACCATAGAGGCAGGAATACTATGCAACATACCCTGGTCTCCTCGACCCGACGATTCGGTACTTAGCCTATAATAGGGGTCACTGGCTATACCCTATGCAGTCGCAAGACAAGAGAGGTACCAGAGTAGGATCGTTGCAGTTGCAGAGGGTTGCTTACTGGAGTTTCACAGCCTCCTTCTTCAAAGCGCTCGTAAATTTAGGTGCTAAGTCCGTACAGAGCTTTGCTGACTACAGTGCGAAAAGCGAACTCTGAGAAAAATGGAGTTAGTCACCCACTCAGGTATTCTCACCGCACTTGTCAAGGAAAATGCTGATCTGACGAGAAAATGCTCGGCCGCAACCACACGCTCGAGATAAGCAAGGATCGACTGCGCCGGCACGATAACAAGAGGCTTGTGTAGATCACGAAGTTGCTCTCCTGTTGTGCAAAGAGCGGGTATTGTTGTAGGGTCTATCCAGACCGAGCAAGAATAAAGGAAAGGAAGCTAGGCAGTATTATATGATAAAGGTAGGATGAGGAGCTTGGGGCTTTGTCAAGGCAAATAATTAAAGGTCAGTACCAAAAGCCAAACAGAACAGCATTCCATCTCATTGTATGATAGGTCAATTCCTACAACGCAAAGGATGTTCCGCAGTCGGCTCAGCACAGATTTGGCAAAGCCGTTTCATGAAATTGCAAGTAGCTCTAGGCTTACTCGCTCCACAGTCTGAAAACGAGGGAATCCCCCGACAAGCCCCACCGTGTTTGTTATAGTAGAAATCATAAAGTGGGGAGCAGGTGGGTATAGCAGCATTTAGGCAGGTCAACCACGAGAGCAAACATGTAAATGCAAGAAATCTGTTTCGTAAAGCGGGAAGAAGAGAGCAACCCCGGGAACACAGTGATTTGGCAAACAATGTATTAAAGGCAAGTTGATGCAGGTGACCTTACCGTCAGTAACTAGGAGCCGTAACCCGGCTGCGTCCTATACGATCCCCCGAACGTGGTGTTGCACAGCAGCCGAAGCAATCAGGCCAGAAACGTGTGGATGGACAAGAGGAAGTGAAGTGATTTGTATGAGCTCGAGGGTGGTTGAACTACTGTGGGTACTTTCGCTGGCAGGTAGGTTGTGTTCTTCCTGTTGCTTTGTGGTGCTGGTGCAGAAGGATATCGAAGTCAGATTGCAGGCGTTTTAAATATATAGGAGTCTTCCTCCAGGCGTGGGATGTAGAAAGAAAAGAAATGTCTGCAAATAAATGTTTTTGGTGTGAATGAATACAATGTTGGGTTGTACTGAGATGAAAAAAAAGACGAACAATAGGTGAGAGGCTTGAGCTGAATGGAAAGCCTATTTCACCCACCATCCAACTTTCAGTCATCAGACTAAGCTAAGTAGGTTCGACAGCTGGCGGTGGGTGGTACTCTTCCATTATATAACCCTTGCATTGATACCTGGTTTTGTCTGGTCTTCCGTTATAGTGGTGGGGTGTCATAAGGTATCGCGAGAAAGATGACTACGCCCGCGGTGTATCCTACATGTTCCGCCCGGTCTTGCATTCCGCGGAAGGCGGAGGGCCAATGCCCACTGCCGACACAAATAGGGTATGATCACTTTCCTTGATGCGTGACGGCAAATTATCACGAGTTGCAATTGAGCCCTGTGGTTAATGAACGAGAGCCTGAGTCACTAGACGGGCTTTGGGCGCACGTGAGTCGAAGCATCTCGTGCAGGTCGTTTCGCATTACAGGACCGGCGATGCAGGTAGACCTTTGCCAGTTCGGGAGGCAAAGTGATGAATACTCGTTATATATACACGGGCATAGCAATAACAATGCATGCAGTTGCCAGCCAGTAAGTGGCGTTAATCATGGGAAGGAAAAGTACAATATACGTACATTCCGTGTGCATTTGCAGTCTGCTAGGCCCAGGAAGAGATCTAAAGCCCAAAATCCCGATTGCAACTATGTACCAGTACTTATATTGATATCAAGCTTCACTTCCCCAAGCACTTGGTTTACGTTGTGCAGGATGCATATAAACTCTCGATAGAGTTTAGAATAAGCATACGCTCAACCTGGCCAGGCAGAGCTTGCACTGGGGCCCTATACAATGTCTAAACCTGAGTAGCCGATTTTACTTTTGCAAGCCTCCGGAAGCATTTTCAGCTCAACGCCATGTTCCCACCATGAGCAGGATGGAGGGAGTGTAATTAATGATGTGATTAACCCTGCTCGCGCGCAGCCATGTACATCAGCACATGTACAATTCACACCTGCTTGGAGCTTGAGCCCTCGCCATACTGAAAGGCCAGAGGCTACACGGTACCAATCCATCTCCCTCTCTCAGCACCCAACCAAGCCTCAAAGCCCCAATTTCATTGACCACATGTATGCCATGTATGCCCTGTTGTAGGAGAATGACCGCAATTAGTTAGCAGGGCAGCGTTAATTAGTCTTACCTAGTGGTGGATCACACATCATAACACAGTATTGGCTAGAAAGAAATTTTTTTAAAAAAGGCATCGAAAGCAATTGTGCCGATGCCGTAGCTATGCGTACGCAACCTAGCAATAATCAATAATCATGATAAGAAGCAAAGCCCAGTAACTACTGGTCTCAAGCCATTACCTTTCCTGGAATTGGGAGCTAACCCTAACAGAATTACGAGCAAGAGCCCTTGGTCAGAATAGGCATCCTGCCCCTCTCGAGATCTAGTGACACCATGACTACTGACAAACAGATCAACGGTGGGTTTTGGTCCCAGAAATTATCAAGGGCTCTTGCTCGCTAAATCTAATTAATGTTTTGTATATTGTAAACAAGGCCCCGGTTTCAACTGCAATTCCACGAAACCACCGGCTGAGGAAATGAAATGTGTCTGGCACAGTTTGAAGTGAGTATTGACAATTGGGGAAAGAATATACACCCCGTAGCCTGGTGGATACCTTCCTTATTACTTTCCCTAATCCTTTCAATAGAATATACCTTGAGCGCCTCTTGCTTTGCTGCATTCTTGCACATTGTGTAGCTCCCCCTAGCCAATTAGAGTAGTAAACATAAAAAGGTAGCAATGGTGTAAGCATTACTGCAAGGCACCTGAACAGATATCACATTTGAATGCCCCCGCCAGGCAAGCTGGGGTGAGCTCATCAGAGGGGCACCAAAGCGGGAGGGCCTACGCAGGTCAAGATTCGAAGGAGGGAGGGAACCGCAGGACAGCGTAGAACAGTATTTCCACTAGCTCTACAGGGAACTGACCTAGGAGGCCAATTTATTTTACAATGAATTCTATTTGTACACTAGGAACTAAGCGGAGGATATTTGTACCTACCCTTCCCCGTGAGTTGTTGAATCCACCCAGGACTTCGGGGGGGGCTCTCCTAATAGAGCATTAAACTTGAAATTTTTTTTTTGAGTCTATACGCCTATTCCCCGAAGGGAGCCTTAGACTATGAGGCGGCCCCGTTCCCGCACCTTTAAAGGATTGGGTTTACACACGGAACAACATGCTGCTTAAACGCCCAGCCTCCCGAACCTAAGAAACAAGAACCCCGAAAGATAGAAGCGTCCGTATACCGTCTCACACCCGGTTCCGGCTCAGTGTCCAGCTGCTCTCGCAGAGCTGGCTCCCGCCACCATGCCCCCACTTCGGTCACTCCCCAGCAGGTAGATATCGCACCCTTCCACCTCCACGCCCTCTTTCCCGGCCATCTCCCCTTAAGTAAAAATTAAACTTGAATAGTTACAGCTTGGTGGCAAAAAAACTCATACCCCACCAAGCAAAATCTCATACAAAAACTCATACAAGGGTATGAGTTTTTTTGCCACCAAGCTGTATATCATTTCACCCTGTAATGTACAGGTCTTATGCCAAGCCCTTCTTTATTACCCAAGATATCAACAGATTACTAATTAATAAATAATCGCTTTGACTTTGTGACAAATTTGCCTGTCGTTCTTACTCATGTTATGAGGAACAATTTTAGATTGCTCTGACTGTGCCAAGCATGCCAGCAGAGTCAGTCCCTAAGATTTATTTGACACCAGTAGGAGGCGAACTCCAGTCTGGTGAGCACCAGGATCTCGGGATAAGAGTTTACTTGTTCCCTACTACTGTAGGTATCTAACTGAAACTGCCTACTTGGTCCAAGAAAGTATTAAACTAGCTCAAATAGATATATTTTAGGTGGGTATGGAACCTACACACTTCGGATTCATAGTTCACCCATGGACTGAGCAGTGTCTGAATACTGTTAGCTGGACTGTACATTGGTAGAGGGCCATGGCGTGCTACCTAGGCATTGACACACACCCCAAAAATAAATTGGTCTGGGCACGAGATCATGCTATGGAACGGACGAATATGCAAGTGAGCCTGAGTAGAATCTGATAAGAGATTACGGATGGGTTGGGTGAAGCTAAATACTGTCGGGTATATCTCAAATTGTTTATTTGAGGGTTTTTTTTTAGACATTGCGTAAACGATGTTGTTATTTGATTGCAAGAGTGGGCGACGGGAATAGAGCTAGAATTGCTAGTAAGGTGGCGGAAGTGGAAAGCCGTACTCTCGCAGTACATTGCCATGGTACGTAGCATGATAGCAGGAGTGCAAGGATGATATCTGTGTGTTCCTCCGTCGCTGGCGGTTGTCGAGTCCAGTTTTGGGCTTGGGCATCTGGTTGGTGGGTATAAGATACACCAGGTTGTAACCTGTGTTTGGTGGAGATATTTTTGGCGGGTAGGGTACTCGTGTATGTATGTGGTTAATAAATTGGATATTCTCAAGATATGGGTTATGTTTTTGTTATGGAAAATACAGAACATAGTCTGGTTGACACAACACCCTCCGAAGCATAGAACAGATAGCGGGGTCCCCTTCCCCATCCGGTGGAAGAATTTGTTAGTCTGGCGGGCACCGGCCTTTCATAGAGAGAGCGGACCAAAGTTAGCCGATTACTCTTTAGAGCTTGGTGTGACATTTAAAATTAGTGGTACCCGGTACCTACAAGGCCTAGTGGAATATACTGTGGTGTAGGCCTTGCATGACTACCTGATGAAGTTAGAAGGAAAGAGTTTGGATCATGTTCATTGGTATATTGGATGGATTCCGCTTTGCAAGTATGGAAAAATGTGTCAAGTGAGAATCCTTTCGTTGTTCAAAGTGACGGGATACCCCCGACCTTGGCAACCCTGTTTAGTGTTGTCAGGCGACCCCTACTCTAGCTTCTTCAAGCCACCACGATGCCTACCAACAAAGAAACCGGCAAAGGACGCCAGAGTACAACAATTGAGCGTGTGACGATAATAGAATTAACTGCAGAGGGTTATTCTAGGAGGGATATTCAGCAGAAATTAGGAATTTCAAAATCAACTGTGCAGAGAGTGATTCAGGAATGGAAATCTAACACTCAACTCCAGCCAGCTTCACGAAGTGGCAGACCACTAGTTCTCAATTCAAGAGATAAAAGACGACTCTATAGACTCTCAGATGCAAATCCCTATGTTTCATTAAGAGATTTAGCTGCAGAGTCTGGGTTAGGGGTATGTCCAGAAACAGTGGCACGGGCTTTACGAGCTAGTGGACGTTATGTTAGATGAGCACGACATAAGCCATATATATGTGAAGAAATCGACTACAACGAGTGAAATGGGCTCGCGGTCAACGACGAACAACAGTTGAAGAGTGGCAAAAGCGAACATTCACAGATGAAATTCACGTGATAGAAACTAAGATACTCGTCGTCGACTGCCAAACTCAGAATATGAAGAAAGATTTCTTGCATCTTCTTCTAAAGGTGAACGAACATCTGTAATGTTTTGGGGAGCTGTTGGATACAACTCCCATTCTCCATTGGTTGCAGTTCGGCGACGAGATCCATCAGAGCGTACAAGTGATAAAGATCGACTTGGTCAGAATTCTATGATGAAATTTTACATCCATACTTGCTTCCACTATTCTCAGCAGACTCAGAGGTTATTGAAGATGATGCTAAGTCATACTTCTAAAGAAACTCGATTATATCGGCTAAAGCATGGGATTTGCAGAATTCCTTGGCCAGCAATTCTCAATTTGATTGAGAACGTATGTATATATGGGCTCTATTGAAGCAGAAGCTCCGGAGGCAATGGCGCAACCCAGATAAACGCCCCCATAATAGAGAAGAGCTTGTTAATCCTGCGCAGGCTGCATAAGAGGAGCTACCTTGGACACGGATATATAGGTGGTTTGAAGGTATGCCAATTCGTGTATTGACAGTCATTCGCCGTGGAGGGCGCTCTACCCGCTGGTAATTTTTTTTCTTTCAACTCACTCCACCTATATATGTATGTATATAGGTATACAACAGCTTCATTAAGATCTTCTATCGCTGGTATTGCTGTCGGGGTCCTCAAATTTCATGTGTCACTTGTTGCCAAGCGCCATTCTCAAGGGTGTTTTGTCACTTTTGTCGGCCATCTGTAGGTATCTTGGGGTTTCGTTTTGAGATACCCAAATACACCTTGTTTTTGTGTGAAAAAACATGTTAGGTAGGATACCCCATATTTATTGATTTGCCTGTGGGGAACGAAGCCTCAGGAGACTCCAGTTCGCATCCAGAAGAGAAAGTGCTGCCGTCTTCGAGCTCCCCTGTCAAAATAACCATAACTCGGGAGATAAACAGCATGGGTGTCATTCGTTCGTTTGCGATGTAACACATCTGCCTACCTATGTACGCAATGTGCACCAACAAACGTGGCACGCACTGATAGCACTATTTATAATACATGCATATTTTCCATGAGCAGTACAGTTTTTTTGTTTTTTTTGAGTCTATACGCCTTTCCCTTCAGGGGAAAGAGCAACTACAGTACTATACTTAGTATAGATCATCATACATGGCATAATATAAAGTGAAACTGGGCCGCCTCAAGGCCAAGGGGGAATATAGACTCAAGGAAAAAAATTGTATACCGTGAGACCAATGCAACAGATATGCAACAAGTATGCAACAAATATGTACAGTACCTCCTCTTGATGCAGGGAGGGTACGAAGCTTTTTTGCCACTTGGCTGAATGGCTTATTGTAGTGCATAATTCTACCTATATACATTTAGTGTAATGGGGACCATCAGATAGCTTTAGCGCAGATAACCTAAAAGTCTGGGAACGACCATCTTATAGCCGAGGGCTCCACAGACGTACGGAGTATAGACTCCAAAAAAAAATGTAAATATAATGGGGATTAACATAATATCAGTCGGGCCACCCAATCAGAAACTTCGTGATATTACTTTTGTGGCTGTGTAGCATGTCAAAAGTTTTTAGCCTTGGTAACTTAAGCTAAAAGAAGTTTAACTTGTTTTGACTTATGCCAGATAGGGGTGTTTCGGACTAAATAGATGGAGTTGTGCAACGTGTGACAATGTCTATCGCTGCCCAGGTGACATGAGTGGCTACAGATCAATTTTGCCCCTTAATTACTTATTTGCGATGTTGGAGTTGATACTTTTTCACTTTTTTCACTTTTTTCCTCCCCGAGTTGTCGGCATCCCAAGCAGTTCCAAGTCTCCACCCTAAAAAAGTGTTTCGGCATGATATATCACGGCGTTTTGGTGGCTTTTCTTACTCGTTATGTTGCAGTCACTGTGGGTGAACATCTCCCACTGCACCTCGGACAAAAAATCGATCAATTTGAATCACTCCTTGCGATCAAGGCCTATGCCGAGCCAGTTTACCAGAAACGCGGGTTCAGCTTGAAGCGTCAAGATGCGGTAGGATCCTGGGCTCTACGCGCAACAAAATGCCCCGACAACACTCAAGACTGTGAGGCGTTTGGCACGGCAATGTTGGCATGCTGTCCAAAATCCACTACTTGTAGCAGTAATATATACAAAGTTGCTTGTTGTGCATCATGTGAGTAGAGGTCCCCAGAAATACCCCCTCCATCACGCTCAGTGCTAATGTCAGTGTGTATTTTCCAGCTGCCAATTGTGATTCGACTGCATTAACATTTCCAAAATGCGGAGACTCATCATGGACGCTGTGGGCAGGGGGGCGTGATGGGTACTTTTGTTGCCAGTTCGTTATATATATGCCATTGTCCCCTGTTCTGTGGTATGTTTAACTGACATCGGTCAGATCAGGAGAGATTGGGTATGTAACAACGTCTAATAGTGGGGCATGTGGGCCTAATACACTCAAACCCACGGGATCTCAAGTTGCGACCTCTGTTGGCAAAAATGGGGGTGGGGATGTATGTATTTCGAGCCTCAGGTTTTGCCGCCAGTCACAGCTGATGATGCATTATAGCAAACCCTGCAGACGTCTACCTCCACCGGAAATAGTGGATCAAACACTGGTAATATCTCCACTACCCCTAGCACTTCCAGGGCATATTCTTCCCCGGACCCTTCCAAAGTCTCTACTTCCTCGGATCCTTCAATAACGTCGAAGATTTCGAGTGGTATTCCAGATAGTTCTTACAGTCAAACCCAAAACCCAAACTCCACTAATAGCTCAGGGTCTTCAGGCTTGCCAATAGGAGCCATTGCTGGCATTGCTGCAGGTGGTGTGATCATTTTGATCTTGGCAGGCGTGGCGATATTTTTTGCGTTGAAAGCAGGGAAAAGGAAGGGTCATGCTGAGGCGGTGGCTGCTTTTCAACAAGGGCAACAGAGCCAACCTGGCAACAACACATACGTACACCAATCGGGAGGAAGCACTCCAGTGGCAGTGCCACCTCCTATGGTGCTACTTCCACCACAGCCTCACAGTCAACCGACCCAATGGAAGTCGGACAGCGTTCCCGAGATAGCTGAAACCCGATTGGGGCCACCAAACGCACCACCACCGCAGTGGAGTGCGCCAGCCAACTCTCCAGACGGCCCAATGTATGAGGCAGATTCAACAACAAACATCTATGCAAATCCAACTCATGCAGAGATGGATGGGTATAACAACCGGGGGAGGTATTAATTTATGAGAGATGTATCTATGCTTGTATTTGTGTTTTTCGGTTATTGGTCCCAGTCACGCCGCTGGATTCATGTCATTCTTGTATTGTTAGCATTTTTTTGCCAGTATTTAATTATACGTGCTATTTTATCATGATCCAATTACCCCTCAATCACCTTATATCAGTTTTCTTCCATCTTCTGAGGACTGTATCTCTGCTCATAGCATACCAAGATTCACTTCTTGCCTTATCCAAGCACTGCACGCGAGGGACAGTAAAATGTATTCTAGTGTCACCTTGGTGAGGACTGCTTTTGGATCTCTGGATTTCACAGGCCCGTGGAACCTTGGACAGCAAATATAAGCAGAACTAGATATATATATTTATACCTATGTATATTGATATATTATTGACTATAGCCAGGATTACCATCCTACAAGCTGATATTTAAGCTTTCGAAAGTAAGCACCTCACGTGCATGTCTATCATAACATGCACTATAATCACTATATTATAACCATCCTTCCTGTTAACAAAGCTTTCACTTATCCCCACACAGTCCCGGACTAAAAATTATGCAAAGCCATGAGCTTAGTTTACGTTCGGTATACTGCTTAGCTCAGTTTACCACTCAGAGCTCACCTAAAATAATTGCAACCCCAATGGCCATTATTCATGATCATATGAGCTATACCAGCACATTCAGGAGGCAAAAATAAAGCAAGGTAGGTAGAGGAGGTTTGAAGGGTTCATAAATAACGTCAACAGATACTAGTTTGCAAAGATACGAAATCAGTATTCAATCCCGAATCGAAGCACACACAGCGACTGCACTGGCAGTGCTTCCCCTGCACACATCATCTCAGGCTAAATGTTTCAGATGCCATAAACGAAGGAAAGACAAGAAAATCAGTCAAACCCCACTTCCATAAATTCACCCTCCTATCCGCCGTTTATCACCCCATTATATCTCAATCAACCTTCTCAAGAACCTCCGCTCCACCTCCAGCCACACCCTCGCCTCCAATCTCCTCCTCACATCCTCCTCGGTATACCTTC
>Ga0307514_10002203_pt1 | contig 20886 bp, 26 predicted proteins | sample 16_EM_MG_FD_203088 | JGI IMG/M metagenome (GOLD analysis project Ga0307514, IMG submission 203088) | Populus trichocarpa ectomycorrhiza microbial communities from riparian zone in the Pacific Northwest, United States - 16_EM | ecosystem: Host-associated > Plants > Roots > Unclassified | place...
AAGATTTCTCTTGTTCTTAAAACGATGTCTTGTCATCTGAATCCTGATCCCGTGATGGTTGTCGAAACTCCATCATCTTCCGAGAAAAATTTGCAACCGCAAAGCAGTCCAAAAAAACGATGGCCCCCTATATCCCTGTTTTCACGCACAGTTGACCATGTTTGAAAAAAATGTCGTTGCGGTGCTTTTTTCGTTGATTTTCCCCCGCCGCTTTTGCGAATTGCTGTTCTTGTGTCATATTAGATTCTTCATGTTTGCTTGCATTCTGTATCAAAATAACGGGCTTCATCTTTTGATTCTTCTACTTGGCGGTTTGGCATGCTGGGTTCCATTTCGAAAAGTGAAACTGTAGACAAAATAGTTTATCCATCTAGACAGGCACAATTTCCCTACTACTTGTATTTGTATGAACGTCTAGCTGCTGCATTCGGCAACTAAGGATTCAAAACCTTTGGGTCGCACTAAAAGTCTTCGGATCACTTCCCTCATTGGTCACTAGTCTCCCATTGAAGGGAGATGAATGACACGACTTGCAAAAAATTTTAGGGTACCTGTGATTTCTTGATGGGGCTGAAGCCTGAAGCCTGAGCTTGAAGCTTGAAGCTTGAAGTCTTTCTCCTTTTGTTATGGAACGTTCGTCCGGGCATGTCACTGGTGTGAACAGGGTGGACCTGCTATCAGGTTGTGCTTCGAGAAGATGTCGCCGATCCCATGCGTCGCGGACCACCTTCTATCCTGTTTCAGTAATTAAGACTTGATGAGTTCGAGGCTTCGACTTCGAAGCCAAGTTCAACCTAAACTGCCAGATTAGGGAGAGTCGGATGTTTTTTGATTTTGTTCAGCCGCTTTGAGGTTGCAGATGCAGACCCGCATGCAGGGGCAACACTTTTATCCCCAATGTATTTGATTCGGATGTGCAGATCCATTGCGGCGACTGTAAGGCTGCCTGTGCTGTGAATCACATTTTATCAGCAAAGCGATGGAGCTAAACCCTTGTTCGAAGATGATAAAAGTGTACAAGGTCGTTTGTTCAATATCAAATGACCTCCCAGTTTTGATGACTTGGACGTGGTGTTCACTGGTCGTTGCAAACTAAACATTGAAAGTGGAGAGAAAAAGAAAGGAGCAACATCTGCATCCGCTCACCACTGTGTTCCGTTATGCACGACAAGGGTCAGGAAAGGTTCCATGCTCTCATTTACACAATAATATGGGGTGACGCATGAGTTGAGATACCCTTGACTCAACCAATCTTATTGACCTATCAAAATGTCAGTACATGGAGTTAGGCATAGAATTAAGATAAGATATAACGCATCTGATCATGGCACACGACCACTCCGATACCATCACCATCATTGGCCATGGCACCCATTTTGTCTGAGAGTTTTACTTCCTCTTCATCGTCTCTACTGCCATCTCCTTACTCTAGAAATAGTTCTGTACAGAGTCTCGTTGATGTACTTATCACTTCATCAACCTCTTGTTCATCATCCCCCACACATCAGGATGTCGCCAGAGAAGAGGGTTTACTCCACGCGAAGATAAGGTTGGATGCAAAGTGAGAACCTTTTTATTATCAGAATCAACAACAAAGGAGAGATCAAGCCTTGTATGCTGAATGCCGCCATGGTCTGAACTTCGTTGACAACAATTGTTCATTACAGATATGCTGACTTCCATTTTTATTTTTATTCTTATTTTCAGGCGGTACAAGGAGGTATTGTTTGCTTCCCAACTTCTTGAGATTCTGCGCCAGTTACGTGTCCGCGTCTGGTGCACAGCGCAAATCTCACCAAAAGAAGTGGACATCCACAGAGTCTCTGGAGCATTGACAAATGCTGTCTTCTTCGTATCATGTCATTCCCTTCCAACTGCTCAAACTCTCTTGCTTCGAGTGTATGGCCCTTCTTCAGGGTCCCTTATTTCTCGCACCCGTGAACTCCATGTCTTGCATATGCTTTCTTCGAGATACCAGATCGGCCCACAAGTATACGGTACCTTTGATAACGGACGAATCGAAGAGTATTTCGACGCTCTGACACTGACACCGTCCGATATTCGCGATCCTCAAATAAGCCAATGGATCGGGGCAAGGATGGCAGATTTGCATTCCGTTAATATAGCTGACGTACTAGACGACACCGCAGAAGATGTAGACGGAGATACGTATAACTTTGGGATCACTGCGAATATCAAGGCGTGGCTTCGTCCTGCCAAAGAGGTTCTCGACCTACCTGGGATTTCTGATACCCTCAGGAACGAGTTTGATTTGCCCAGATTCAAAGAGGAATGGCAACGGTATCTGGTCTGGGCGATTGAAAGGCAACGTACTTTCGGCACCAGAAGAGTATTTGCTCACAACGACGCCCAATACGGAAATATCTTGAGATCGAAAGATTGCTCCGAGGGCGTTGATGAGCATCGACAGGTTAGTATTGTAACTCCCTCACTACCAGGTTTTCTCGCGGAACTGACAATACTTTCACTTGGGGCACAATTTGCAAATTCAATAATCTGTTTCAGATCATCGTTGTTGATTTTGAATACGCATCACCAAACCCAGCAGCTTATGATATTGCTAATCATTTTTACGAATGGACTGCGAACTATCACAGCTCAACGCCTCATGTTCTAACGCCTTCCAGGTATCCATCTCCAATAGAACGGCGAAACTTTTATGCTTCTTACCTCCGCCATGCTGCCATGCTGGCAGACGATCCCTATCTGAACAAAACCGCTCACACTAATATGATGGAAGAACTGGATTCCGATGTCGAAGTCTGGGGAGCCGCATCTCATGCTGGCTGGGCTATTTGGGGTATTGTTCAAGCAAGAGAAACCGTGGAGGGAAATGTAGATGAACCTGAATTTGACTATATTGCTTACGCAGCAGGACGAATGGCCGCCTTCCGAGAGGCATTACAGACATTTGGTATTGCCTTGTAGTTTTTTCCCCTTCATCTTGTAATGTCTTGGCTTTACTTATGCCACCTAATAAAATAAATGTTTCTTTCTACCGTTCGAGTCATGAATATACATGTCGTGGTTATATTTGAATCATAAGTGAATCGGTGAAGTGAAATAAAACATGGTGATGCAGACAGGGTAACACAGGTAAAAGGAACGTGGGGAGAAAGTCTTGAAAGGAATAAGGTATGGGAAAGGCTAGTTACTGGCTTAGATATTCGTCTTATCACAAAAATAGCACATGGTGTCATGGTGGGGAGTCGTTTCCTTATGAAAGAGAGAGATAAACACGTAAGAGAGGAGGGAGTAATAAATGATGGATCGGTGATTGAGAAAAAAAAAGATGAATGGCAGAGTGTATGCAAATTGGTCCATAAGTAGCACAAGTTTTCCACAGGCCAGGACGTATATAAAAATGCGAAAGCTGCGTAGGACTGTCCTGGGCAATAAGAAAGAGATCAGAAAAATGAGGGGACTTTTTTTTTGGTGATCGAGGGACAAACATTAAAGAGGAAAGAAAAAAAAACAGCAAATCAGAACAACGATTAAACCCAGGCCTTCTCATTCAAGAGCGAGGAACCAACAGCTAGTTCCGTAGTCGACCACGGAGAGTTCGTTATGATTTCACCAGCCGAGCTAGTACCATGTTGGAAGCTAGATGTCGAAAGGTGACTGCGGGAGAAGGAAGCCCAGTTCCCCGCGCTACCACCACGAACGTGACCGTTCACTCTGGTTGGCATCGTCTGTGCAGTTGAATCTGAGCCAGTAGACCCTGGATATGCGTGCCCGGAGGCAGGAGGTGGGCTGAAACTGAGCTCAGCTTCGGAGCCACTGAACGAGTGGCGAGGGTTTGATGATGCCGTACTACCCTTTCGTCGATGCTGATAAGAATGAAAATCAGTGATAAGGAAGCATTCAAGACCGCTGACGCCCTACCGTAGGATAACCAACGATCTCCATCCTAGCCAAGTTGTGCCTACCAAGATCAGGTCCTGCAGTGACAGGTGCTGGCGATTTCACTGTAACCTGCTCCTGCGCAGGAAGAAGAATGCCATTGCTTGCGAATGTCGGATACGCAGACTTGTTTTGTTTTACGGAAGGTTCGACATTAGTGGTATCGACTCGCAGCGATCCTGTCGGCGGTCTCGTGAGTGGGAAAGCAGAAGTGGGTGTGGGATTAATGGGCGTAGCAGTCGCGGTGGTGTTAGGCGAACCATCTTGTTGTGAACGCTGGGAGATGCGAGAGAGGAGGGACACCGACGAGGACATATCGGGATCACTATTAGAACGCTCCCTACTGTGCGTAGAAGATTGCGAAGGTGGATTCTCGCCGTTCGCAGGTGATTGCGCTGATGACAATTCAGTGTGAATGAAACAACACCTCTTGCCATAAGGACATGAGCCAGATACCCAAAATGTCTGGATTAGACACCGCTGAGTATCACATTCAACAACTTTTTGGAGTGACTTACTTTGCAAATTTCTGTTTTGTACTATGAAAACAAAAAAGAACATCAACAACACGATGGCGGTATGTAAGGAAATGAAAAGTCACCTTGGGATGCCTAGATACCCTTCGGAGCTCATCCTCTCCATGAGCGAACTGACACTTGGAACCATATCTGCAGGTGCCTTTTTCTTCCCAGCTTCGACACAGCTCAGTTTTGTAAAGACCCAACTTCCTGTTGTTGGCACTGGGTCCTTGCATACAAACGGACTCAGGAGGACTCGGAACAAGATTTTCCATAGGAAGGCCAGGTGAGGTCGGACCTGCAGTGGGCCCATAGGGTCCGGTGTATTGCAGACGAGCAGCCATCTGTTGCTGGATGGCTAGTTCTGGTGTGCCGTAGTACTGATTATACAGCAGCGCAGGAGGAGGCATACCAGGCTGGAACATGCCCGAACCAAAATTTTGCATGTTATTGGTGAGCAGAGCGAGAGTGGCGGCATCACGGATCGAAGATGGTTCAGATGAGGAGTGGTGATGGCTTCCACGAAAAACGTTGTGTTGCTGAGCACGGGTAACAAGAGGATGGCTGTCATGGGGCCCATGAGTCGGAAGCATCATCTCGTAAAGTTGTTGCGTATTTCCAAGGGAGAGATGTGACGTATGATTATTGCCATAACCGAGTGGGCTCGGCCCTTGAACAAAATTGCGAGGCGTTCGATTGTAATTCATTGCGGGTTCAGGTCTTGCCTGAACGAACTGAGGTCGAGGGGAAGTAAGCAAGGCGTTCTGGTTCAACAAGGGTCCCGACATGATATGTGGCGGGACAGAACCAAATGACCGCTGCTGAAGATACTCTAGTTGACGATCATCACTGTCGACATCGTTAAATTGCTGGGTGTTATTAGGAAAACTAAACTGTTGAGGTAGAGGTCGATGAATTTGACTAGTAAGGGACGGATACGACAGCTGATCAGCATTAGATTGGACCCATTGTTGCTGTTGCTGCAGAGGTCGATCATCGGAATCCCCAACTTGTTGCAGTCGGCGCAGTTCAGCGGTGGAAAGTCCCCCGCTAAAAGAATGGGGTCGTTCCTTTGCTTCGGCGACAGTGTTTTTGAGAGGAGAGTGTACGACATGCGAGTTTCCTGTAACTTTCTGGTGTGAATTGGAATCGGTCGAGGCACCCCTCGAATGGGCGATTTGTTGGTCAGGAGTGTGTGGAGAGGAGCTGTTTGATGAAGACGAATCCAGAGGACTGCTGTCGGCGATCTGCGCCACAGCAGCTGCAGATAACTTAGAATTAGGAGGGGTGCGAACGGGAAGTCGAGCGTTCTCAGCATCAGAAGCAACATCGGCAATTTTTAAGCGTCCTATCTCGTCGGATAGACCCCAAGTAGGATCTGGCTCCGCGTCTACAAACCGGCCACTGCCATTAACAACCCAACGACGAGTACCATTAATCATGTTTCGGTCATTTCTTTCAGCAGTACGAGCTGGCATATTAGAGGAGCGGAAATTCTCGGTGGTCGAAGACAAAGGTATCGAGTTGAGTAAATGGTATCTCGTGTCGGACAACTGATTTTCTGTGAAAGAGTTTAGTCATTGGACAACACGTGGCGGAAAAGGCAGATAGTTGTCTGTCAGATTCTTACCTTCAAGGTACGCTGGATAGTACAATCTATGAGATGAAACCAACCGAGTGAATGCTTAATGGCAGTAGGGCGGTTTACAGAGCTGATATGAAGTAGATGACCTCTGCAGGTCACGATGGTGGAGCTTGTTGAAAATTCCGAGTTTACGGCTCTATTGGTCATGCAACTAGGTCAGAATCCAAAAAACTTGAGGCCTGAGGCGATAAGAAAAGGAAAAAAGCAGTCGATACTGACGAGTTACTTAGAAAAGGAAACAGAAGGAGTCGATTGAGTAGGAGATAAAAAGCGAAGAATGGGACGTTGTTAGATATAGATGGAATAGGTATAAAAAAGCAGAGCTTCGTGACTGTATCGTTAGAAAGAACGAGGAGGAGGACCTGCAAGTCTTTGACGGAGAAGAAGATTGTGGATGTGGTTGGATAATAAGGAGAAGAACGTGAGGCAACGGGCAGGCTTATTCTTTTTGATAGCCTTTGCAACGTGCCCTTGACCTTCCCCAATTATCACCGTTGCTAATCATTTTTGTAATTGTTCCTCCGTTTTTCTCTTTTCTCCAACATATCCCTTCTAATTTTCTATCCAGAGCCATCTCAGCTACAACCCAAGTTCTCTTAGTGAAGCTGTAGTTATCTTTCTTGCCACTAACCTCTTTCAAACTCCGAGCATTCATCCTATCACACAACTCGAGTCACCGCAACCCTGTAAAATTAATTGTTCAGATATCTCAAGGGCCATTATTGTAACCTGGGCAGTGCCTGGGATTGCATATCTCTGGTCCATCGATATGACATTATCGATATGAACCCCCTCAGCCGGAACTCAAAAACGACCTTGGGCCCTGCATTTTTCACCAATAATGGCGAGCTAGGACCATGGTTGTTTTCTGTGTTAATCGGCATAAAAACCGACAACCACTGACGCAATTACCCAGGTTACGGTATGCAATGCAATTTTTCTAGCGCCCGCAACAGAGAATGAATAGTCTTCTAATTGGAAAACCTCGAAGCACACGACACCCGACTAACGGGAATCTCAAAAGTGTCAATAGCTCAACGGACGTAATGTTCTGGTCAGGCAAGCAAACTCCCAAGTCCGGTTTCCCTTTGTGAAATGTTTGCGGTCAAAAAGGCCACATCCCAAATAAGACCTAGTCTTTTAAATTTCAGAAAGTCCTCAACAGACTCTGACAACCCAGATCTTGTACGCAGGCCTCCTTTTAAATGTAAATACAAGTCTTCTCATGTACATATATCAAATCAAATGTCCAAAACGTATTCAAAAGTGAGGCTACTCTTCGCACCCTTTCTGTGAAAAGCAGAAATCGAAAACAGCAGAACCGAAAAATTGGCTAGATCGATGAAATATAAGCAACTGTCGATACCGTGAAAGCACTATGTCTTATGCATCTAACATGACAGTATCAAGAGAGGTAATATAGAATACATGGTCCCACACTCACAGTATGACGTCCCCACGAGCATAGTTGACAGGCTCTGTAATTGGTCTTCATTGAACATGAGTTGGTCCTTATGCCAGGTATCCTGAAAGAGCAGATTGTTAAGACAGAATGTCAATGAGACTGTAATCCTTACCTGGTGCGTCTAACAAGGACAACATGTATCAGTAAGGGCTATGCCTAAGAAATTTTACAAGTCTCACCTTTTTGAATTCCGAGGCACATTTACGGATGGTGGTGGAAATAGGAGGAGGATCAGTTGCATGGCGAGCGAGAACTGGTGGGGGAGAGGGAAATGAATCAGAAATCATCAATGAAAGGAATAATAAAAGATAAGAATACTTTCTGTGAGTGGGGGGAGCCAAGGTTCGACAGAATATGGTGTTGTTTCCATAAGCGCACAAAGTCCTAAGATTGCAGAATGGAGCTTTTTCAAAGACTCGGCATAGGTAGAATCGCGTCGTGAAGGGAGAGAGATCTTTCGTGCTTGAGCGATGAATCGATCCTGCCAAAAGAAGCAACGTATGTCAGTGACGCTCGACCCATTAAATCGACCGCAGTAATTCAATACCCTGAGGGGGATAACACTCTGCCGTTGGGCGCATCTAACGACCCCGGAAATGGCTTTCGATGCCATTTCTCTAACTTCAACATTCTCATGAGACAAGCAGTCGAGTAAAATGTCCATCACTTTCAAAATACCGTCCTGTGAAACTGACAACAGATTCTGGTGGAAGAAAGCGACCAAAGCGGGTAACGAATGAAGGCGAATCCTCCATGACTGAGAATAGGTATAAGATTGATCTTGTACGGGGATAGATTTTCGAACTGACCGTGGATGACTTGACCGCTTCAGCGAAGTGATTGAGAAATATCTCGATATCATCTGTAGGTGGAATAAACGCCGAAAGGGTGTGGAGGAAGGCCGAGCTATAACGTTGCAATTCAGAGTTATCGTTGAGCTCTGACATATGAAGGATCTCGGGTCTGATGAAGTTCAGTTACAAATCGGACCGAAATTTGAAATTTCTGCTGCGTACATCAGAGCGACTGCGTAAGGGAACATCAAATACGCAGTGGAACCATGAGAAGTGACCCACAGCCACTGAAGGACTGTTTGGAAAAAATCAGACAGCAACCAATTTTCAAGGTACATTACTTACGTGTGAGCCCAACTTTGTCATACTAAAACCAAAGGTGTGATTTCAACCCTTTCGAAAAAAAATTACCCATACCTCCGATTGGGTTACACGGGGCGGACGCAGCCGTTCACCCCTCCACTTGGGAAGATTCTCTACGAGTGGTAGTAGATAAGGCATGTACGAAGCGCGGCTGACAAACGTATGAGTAGGCAAGGGTGCCGTGGCGAAAACGACATACCGTATCAGTAGAGGATCATTTTCTTTGATGCAAGCTTGTAGAAAAGCTTGGGTCGAGGGATACCATGGCCGCCATTGATGATTTAAGATGACAAAGAGATTCCGACAGATGTGTTGGCGTATCTTACATTAGGATAAGTTGCAAGTGGTTGGTAAAAACATACATGCGAACGTACTTCGGCATAACTCGAGTTGGTGTTTTGGAAAAACAATTTGACATAGGGCTCCGCTCTGGGATTGAAAAAGACACCCAACGCTCCGACAGTGATCTCAAACAGAGTCAATGCTTTTGTCACTATAGGGATAATGTAGGGACAATGTAAGTATAATATTCAGTTTGAAGGTAGTTGCATACTTTCAAAGGCAGAGTCACCATTAAATTCGAGTGGCATGGAAAAAATCCAACTGATAAGGGGGTTATTTCTACGCGGATCGCGTTTAATCAGTTGATACTGAGATGAAATCAGTAATCAGAAAGAATTCCATGCAGATATTTCAAAGCTTGCCTGGAAGACTTCTTCCCAAAGAAGTATGGTTTCAGGTTTAATTTGAGCAAAAATGCGGTTGAGACGATTTGTTGTCCATTGCCATAACTTCTTTGACGGCGTCGGAGCCCAATGTTTAGAACCTGGAACAGCTCAGCGGCAGCAAAAAAAAAAGGTAGGACCTAAGCAATTACCGCGCAAGAGGCCGACCAGAATTTCAGCCCCAGCCCTTTGTTTGTACTTATCTGTGTCAAGGATGAGAGGTTCAACGACTTCTAATGTTCCGTCCAAAATGTCTTCTCCAAAGAATTTCGCTACAACAAACGATCAATATTGCTGAAATATTCGAAAGAGGAAAAATCACCAAGGTATTTGATGAACGATGTATTATCTATACGAATGTCCAATGATCCACCTTTCGATTCTTGACTCCAGAGGGTTGTTAGCTTTTGGAAAAATGTCATGTCTTTCAACGACGACAAAATAACGTGTAATGTTGCGAGAGACCCTTCATCCCATACGAAAGGTTTTTCGCCATCGAGGACAGGTCTGTATCCTTTGATGACCTTTAACCAAGAGATAAATCCAGTTTGAATTGAGTCCAAATAACACCTCAAATAAGTCTATCAGCCAAAACATCAGAAAAAACACGAGATTCGTTCACCCTTGCGATCCCAAACCGCGTTGTAGGCTCCGAAGGAAATCCGCAGGATTCCCGATGACAACTTGACGGGATAAAGGATTCTTCCATTCGTGTAGCCACAGCTCTTCGTCTGACTTGGAGAAACTTCGAATCTTGACAAACGCTAAGAGTTTGACGATAGCTCTGGATTATCAGATTTCGTAAACAGATAATTTCGATTTAGGTGAGACACGGGACATCATACCGTTGAGACGTATTGCGGATGGGAGACTGTGGACTAAGTGTCTGGTCCAAAATAAACTTTGCCAATTCTGGCGATGGACTGACATCCCTGCGTAACAAATAGAACAGGAATTTGTTTGCCATTAAAACATATCGCCACTTTCAATGAAGAAAATCAACACGAGAGAACGATGTGTTGCAAAACAATTCTTACATGCGTAGTGGGTTTCATCGCAAAGTTCAGGATTGAGGAAACCTTGCCATATCTTTAAGTCAGGGAGAGTAAAATGCAAATAAGTAAAGACCGACTGTGTCACGATAAACTGCCTCGCGTCGTGCAACGCGGATAGGCGCCTTTCGCAGGCATTCTTCCAGAAGCTGTTGATTCACACCTCCGGATGCCTCGCTCTCGAGAGCTCTTAGTGCTTCATCTAAACGTGGTGTAGACAAAGTATAGGCTTGAGTTGATGTGGCTTCTTCATTAAGACATGTAACGGAATCTTGCGCGATGCCAGCAACGAGCTTTTGTATCGATGGCTGGAAACGGTCTGAGGCCAAGCATGTTGCCGGAACGATGAAAGCTCACCTTCTCCTCATGTTGACATTCAAGTACAGATAAGAGATACTCCTTGTGAGCAGAATAATCTAGGAAAGCCTCAGCAACTTCATATATTGAGATGTTGTATACTGACCCCCCAGAGCATACGAAGCTGAAAAAAGGAAAAATAAGGTCCAGACGACACAAGTTTGACAGGTCAACACACCGACGGCCTTGTTCCCTAGAACATACAGAGCTCCTTTCATTCTGTCAGGATCAGCACCTTTCTCAAGGGCTTTGAACAAGGACGGAAGTATATATCGTGTCGAGCGAATGTAATACTTATTCAAAATTTCTAGTCAGCACTTGTGCATTTAAACTGGTAGGACTATCAACGACTTACGGACGTCACGTTGAGGAGTACACCTTGCGCCTGCCTAAAATTGTGTCCCAATCTCAAACTTGATCAATCAAAAGCTTCATACCTTCTGACTCTCGTGTATCGAGAAAGAGAAAGCTCTACTAGCTCGCCTATTAGCTTGTCATCGAGTTCAGATCGTAGTCGATACAAAGAATTCAAATAAAGGCGGCCGGTATGATAGACGTGCGCACGCCTCAAAAATATCAACCGAGAATTTTCCTTCTGTCGCAGCCACGATCTGCTAAGACTATGGTGCACAAAGTTAATGCGGCATGAGGAATATATTATGAAACGATGTTCTTACTCTCGGGCTTGAGCATAACTCCTCTGCAAAGACTCAAATTCCCCTCGAGTCACAGCAAACGAAAACAGGTAGACGTCCATGGCTTTGGTCACGCCAATAACAGCATCGGTGTGATCCTCTCCTCCCGTCAAACGTCTGAGAGAAGTCGCCGCAGCAAGAACTACGTGACCGAATTCCTCTCGCCAGCTCAGTGTTTTCTGATAACGTGGATCCTTTGGATCGGACAAAACAAACCCAGCAGCAACATCCAGATGATTTACAATCAGCGCAGGGATTTCATGTTCTTCGTTGATATGTGGATTGACAACGTTTTTAGGCCCATCTTTAAGAAAAGTTGGCAACCCAAGCAATACTGAGCGGCAAACAACAAGATATCTGAGAAACATTAATCTCTTCATAAAAACACTGAAGGTGGAAAGCATAGTGACCTGCAGAAATCATTTCGAGATACGGTGTCCCAATTTCCACCAACTTCAACCAAAGAGTTGACCACTTGTAGAGCAGGTTGGCCGATGTCGTCAATTATTTCCAAGACAAACGCAATCTCTTCTTCGCTAGGAACTTCACGAACACGTTCAAGCAATTTTTTTAATTCAATCTGAATATCCACTCACCGTGCCACTCAATCACGACATCTTGTGCTTTGTAGAGGTGACCCCAATAGATGTAATGGTTCTTGGTAAAATCTGGAAATCGAGTTAGCTTGAAGACTACGAAGGCTTGGAATAAGTCGTACTAGGATTGTCCCATTCATCGGTGTTCATGAAGCGCGAATTCATGGGGTAGACGGTACTGATGGTATTCAGAATTCGGGTAATCAGTCGACCAGTGCTGGAATAACCACGTTCACACTTCGTCTTCTCAACCAAGAGTCTCAACAGTCGGATGATTTGAACCTTGTGTTTCAACAACTATGGAATGCAGTGAGATCCTGACTTTCATGGCTGTCGCGATTTACTTACGGTAGATCCACCATATCCCAGACACCCGTGAAGAATAGCAAGATCTAAGTATATAAGTAAACGCGGTGGAAGATTGCGAGGAGTTTAGAAGACATACTCCAATGCAGTGTTGTGTCGGAAGGCACTGCTGCATGAGACGACGTAGTGCGAATACTTGAGGCGCCATGCTTCAATTCCTCTTCAATTTGAGCGATGCAATGGGGCAAGAATTTCGTGATAGTTTTTTCAGCATTGGCGCGTGCCAAACAAGATACCAACTGGCCAAAGGCACGAACTGAATTCGACTTTGCGTTCGTGGTAGCATGATCGTACACCAACTTGAGCACGAGGTCGAATAGTTGGTCAGATAAGTGGAGGCATACGATGTCCAGCATGCCTTTGACTGACTTCAGTACGCCTTCTTCCTGTTTTCCGCCTGTGGTGTTCTTTTTGCCGCCTTCTTCCGGAAGATTCTCGTAAAGAGCAAGAACACGGCGAAACAAGGAAATGACCCAATCTTGAATGAATTCAGATCTGTATTGATGATCGACCAGAAATACTCACCTACGAAGCTCGCGGTACTGTCGCGCACTAACAACCGTTCCTCGGATCTACTTAAACGAGGAGTGTCACCAGGCTCTGTTCCTTCTGGTAGACGATCGTCATCGACATCCATAGCGTTGAATCCGGGGTCGTCCCCAGACAGTGAGACTCCCGCCTGAGAAAGGTCGCCAATCCTAATATGTTGTACCACAGAGACGATGAACATCGTCGCACAGACGGTCTTGGCTGGGTCATTCTGTAGAAGCCGTATGATGATTGAAGTTATAACAATAAACACCAACACTCACGACGTCAATGCCGGGAATACAAAGTTCGAGGAGAGGCACCACATGTTTCTGTCCGCCAAGCCAGATGCTTTCAGTGACTAAAGGTCGAGCAATACCAGATAGAGTGCTCAGGACAGCAGTGGTCCTGTGAGTTTCGTTAACAACTTCCAAACCTCCGTACGCTCGTTGAATAAGTTCTGGCATAATTAATTGCGGTTCGAGCATAGCCAGAGCGCGAAGCGCCCCTTGAGCAAAGCTCGTAGATACTGGATCTTTAGCAAACATTGCCAGAAGCGCTGGCGTCTTTAGGATATTGACGAAAGCACGTCGGATTGAAGGGTTCAACCTATGGATCTGAAAGCAATATTGAATTCACTACACATCGAGTAGATATAAACAACACACCACAGGCGTTTTGCACGCTTCCTGGTGTTCTTCCTTCCAGCGTTTGGTAAATTCAGATGCAAGCCGTTGAATAAAGGTTGCCAGCTTTATCTTTGTCAATTAACCTGACTTGTTCAGAAGAAAATGCGAGACGAACGAATATTGACCACGTCCCGCCATTGGTGGGGTGGAAGAATAATTCGACGCTAGTGAGCATGCGATGTAAAGCGTCGACCGCATTTGAACCAGCAATGAAACCGAGTTGTTTTGTCGATTCGACATCAGATACATTGTGATCAGCAGAGGGCAGCTCGCGGAACTCGCCATCAACACTCATAGCGTAAACCAATACTTTGGCAAGAGAACCTGCAACGGAATGTCACAAAAATGGATCAGAGGTGACAAAAGATAGGACGCAACCAATCTTGTTGATGGTTTTCTTTATCTTGCCCCCACTTTTATCTATCAGGTCGGCATAAGTTGCCGTACTTGACAAACCCTGGCAAAAGGCTGGATTAGAATTTATATAATGCTGTCACTCTACATGGACAGACGCACAGATCCCGTTTGAACACCTTGAAAAGATGAGTTTTGATATCATGAGAACAACACAGGCAGAGTCACATACTCAGAGATGTAAGACCCTTTCGAACGAGGATATTCCATTGAGCTTGGGTCCAGATGCCGACATTCTTCCAAACTGTTCCACCTTCTTCACTTCCAAGTGCAACGGATCCAGAAACAAGTTCCTCAGAGAGATCTCCACACATTTCCATGAATCTATCATCAATCACGGTTGAGTTAAAACTCTTCCATATTGTGAAACAGGCTGGGAGATATAGGTGTGTCTGCACAGGAGGCAAAAAGGATGTTAAAACGGGGACCATTGTCAAAATTGTCTAAAAAATGGTATGGATTAGCTGTTATATATTTGTAATCGATGATCCTGACATCTTGGGTTAAGAGAGGAAGAAAGGCATCAAGCATTGCGGGAATTTCGGACGGTGGATAGTAGCGTTTGCACTGCTCGGCCACAAACAATAATATGTTGACGACATTTCGTCTGATCGATGATGAGGTTAGGTCGTCGGGATATCTGATCTTGTGGGACTTACGAAGAATCGTCCAAACTACCTTTAAACCATAGTTCCTTTTGTAAAACACGCCAAAGAGGCAACCAAGATAATTCGAGATCCGTGGTTTCTAGTTTTCTCTGAAGACCTGGTTTATTACAAAGCAGACGTGAAAGCATATCGGCCCAGCTGCGGGTGACGCGGGGCTCGATTCCAGGGACAAGACACAACTCATAGTAGAGTTGCACAAGGGCAGCGCGAGTTTTTTTCTGCATGGGATACCGCATCAACAACCAACTATATTCAATTGCATCAGTTGAAGTGTGTTGGATTGAATGAAGTCTAACTACCACTGAAGGATGCCATCCCAAGTAGTAAGGACGGCCCAATTCTTTGATTTCGCACAGATAAATAGTTTTTCTATGATCTCTTCGAGTTTAGCCTGCATATATTCCACCGGTTCGCACTTGTAAGGCAAGGCATTGATATAGGTTTGTAAAGAAGCAAGTTGCTTTTCGTAAGCATTCGGATCTGTCGCCTCTGCAGGTGTATCATCAGCTATAGAGAGATCGTCGTCGTCGAATTGGTTTGATTTCAGTAAAGACTCGATAAGAGACTGTGTAAGTTGGAGTTCATTTTTGACCGAAATCAATTCAGAAATTGACATAGTCGGGTGTAGAAAGAACAGATTTGGGTTATGGCGTACCCGCACGCTATTTATGTTCTTGTCGCAGGTGACGCGCAAGCAACGAGACGCGTAAGTCCCCCACACGTGAGTCTGCGCCGCACCTTCACGCACAAATATCCTTCGTCAGACTAACCCGTCCATTTCGGCCACCAACAATCTATCGCTTTGCGTCGGCCGTAGGTATCCAAGCAACGCGTCATCACTGTGCATAGACACGTAATATTTTTAATCCAAAAAAAAGTACACAATACAAAATTCAAATGGTACATATACAAAAAAAATCGTGGCTAACGAGAGCTCAATATAGTTAAATAAAAAAAGTGATTTTATTTAGAGCCATAATACAAAAGAGTTGTCGTATTTAAATACATTCGGGTTTCGAGAGAAATCCAGGACCTGCACCACGGCCGCTAATAGGGGGATGAGAAGAGAAGAACAAATAGAAGGGGGAGGAGGCATAGTGGAAGGCAAGAGAACAAGGTGGAGATGGGAGAGCAGGAGGCCGGTGATTGTTCTCTCCTTTACCAGATCTCGCGGGTGAAGTCAGCGTTTGGATAGACCGCCTTGATCCATTCAAGGAGACGCCAGGCAGGGGTTGCATAGGTGACGTAGATGGCCGTCATACCGGCCTTTGCCTTGCCAGAATGAAGCAAACCCACCATTTCCCCCTTAGCGTTGACAATGAGGGAACCAGAGTCACCTTTGGCTGAGAATGGGCCAGACTGCTTGTCATAATTGTAAATTGCGAGCTCAATAGACCGGACGCCATTCTCGTCGCATAAATACGACTCGAGTCCAGCGGAGCGGCCAAGGGTGAGACCTGTACTGCAGCCGTCTTTCATGACAACGAAGCAGGGCTGCCCTTCGCTATCGAGGGTGTCCGGGTTGGCCAGCTTCTCTTTGGCGACGACGCCCCTGATCCTCAAGAGACGATCTGGGGGGTATTTGAATGTGGTTTCGCTGTCATGTCGAGGATACAGTAGCGTTGTGAGTGCACTGGGAGAGATGGGGGTTCCTAAAAGGGTTGTTTTTTGTTAGACGAGGTGAAATATTGGTAAGTAGAAACGCACCTAAATCGATTGCGTTGCCCACAAAGTTAGGCTTGAACTTGTCCGAGTTGAGTCGGATGGTAGCCCAATCCTCGGTGTATCCCTTGTCATTGTGATTGACGGAGATTGGTGGGGAATATTCAAGGACGCCGATGTTGCGACGGGTGATGTCGCCCCAACTGGCGTTGATCTCTTTGTAGAGCCTCTCCAGCTCGATGATGGCCGCTCTATGACCCTCCAGTACTCCACGGGCTTCGTCAAGAATGTGTATATCGCCCTCGTTCCTGCCCCCACTCGCCACCTTAACCTCCAGCTCGGCAATTTTTTCGGCACAGACACTGGCGTTGGTGCCGTGGTTAAAGACGGCGGCCTTGATCTCGTCGAGGCCTTGCTGGAAGCGGCGGGGTCCGCAGACCCGGACCTGCTGGCGAGGCGAGTTCTGGGCCCTGTAGTCGTACATCTTGTCGTCGACCTTACAAAGAACGTGGTGATTTGTTATGGCGAGGACCTTGTCGCTGAGGTTGCCGTGCATGTCGACATTCTCGTGGAAGAAGAATCCCACGCTGCCCTGGCCGTCCTCCTTCTCCTTCTCTGCAGGGGCAATGGGCATTCCAAGCACAGCTGTGAGATGGCGACAGACATGGGCAGTGGCGTTTCGTCTGCTGATGGGTAGAAGGGGTGGACCTGCCAACCTGGATGTGACACCCTCACACCACTCCACCTGCACATCGTTGACACCATTCTGGGTGAGAAACTGTAGGAAAACTGAGAGACCTTGTGGGCAGTGTCAACCGAGATCTTAGAGTCGGGATGGACAGTCACCCAGATGACGGCGGAACCGAGGGTCCCGTTCTTGACGTCCTCTCCCTGGGGGACAGTGAAAAAGCGGACGGGATCGATGGAGTAGCACCTCGAGACGATGGCGCAGACCAGGTCGTCAACGAAGGAACCGACGATGTCCCACTTCTTCTGGAGTAACGTACCATGAACTGGACGAGGGAACTTAATGGGCGGGTGGGCGAATCTGCTCGTCGACGCCACCCATGGTTCCGTCTCCGAGCTCGTACGGTAGAGCAGCTCGGGTTGGTCGCCGTCGTCGGTAACGCCATTGTAGTACCAGACCCGCTCCTGCGCTGAAACTGCATGAGGCGCGCCAACTGTGTCATCACTTTTCTGGGAGATGAGAGCCGAGAGCTGCGAGGTATCGCTCGGGGTTGGGGAGCCTGGTGACGTCGAGCCTCTACTGTCCACCGCCCACGTCATACATTCGATAACAAAAGGCGACACATCTAAAGTGAACGTGGTAAGTGTACCATAGACGCTGAAAGAAACCTAGCGACTCGCCCTCAAAATCATGGTGCACGCCCATAGCCTTGACGAAGCGTTTGACGATTTCTGGAGTGTCTACAAGAGAGGTACCAAGTGTGGTAGAGGGGAAAGACGACACAGTGCTCGGACTGTGTTCAGGTACAATGAGTTTAGATTCCTCCTCACGAATTGCTGATATAATGTCATTCATGGGCACTGAGACATTCAAATTTTCCAGTGCAGCCGTGACCGAGTCAAGGCAGACATATTCAGGTTGAGAAATGGGTTGGAGACCAGGTGGGATGGCAATATCGTCTAGAGGAGGGCATTCATGCCTGGTTGGTAGGGAAGGGCTTGGGTTCACCGTCGGAGGAGACATGTGTTTGAAACACCGAAAGGTATAACAGGAACAAGCGAAAAAACGACAAGTCTTTTATGCTGCTCGATAAACGGTGTCTTAGACACTTTACAAATTTGTAACGCGGTCACTAGTAATGCATTAATGACTGACCTTAATATTGATATCTGCGGACAAAGCAAAGCTTTATGGTGCTCTCACCCTTCATAGACGGACCGGCCTCCGGTCTAGCAGGCAAGACGCTGAGTCTGCTCCGCACATTCACGCACAAATGTCCTTCTTCGTCAGACTAACCCGTCCATTTCGGCCACCAACAATCTATCGCTGCGCGTCGGGCGTAGCTATCCAAGCAACGCGTCATCACTTTGCGTTTGCATTTGCGACCTCGGTCATAGGAGTCTCGACATATCTTGCGATTACACCCAAACAAATCCACCTTGACAGTCAGCTCCAGCCGCAGACAAAGCAGGTGCAAGATGTGGTGGAAGAAACGCTAGGCACGTAATATTCGTCTTTAATTTTCTTTTTCTTGCTGAGGCAATGTGCTTAGCGGATCCGGCCACTTCAATCTCCTTTCCGAAAACAATGCGTATCCCTTCCAATATAGGGATTCCTCCACTGACCCTTGTCGGTGTTGGAGTTCGTACTGTCTCGTTTTTAGGTATCAAAGTATATTCTGTTGGATTCTATGTCGACTTGGACAACCCGAATCTCAAAGTTAGTCCATAATCTCTCACCACGTGTATTTTATATCCTGTGGTAATTTTAGGTTCCACTCAATATGCCTCCCGAACAAAAGATCGAATATATCATCAGGAATACTTGCTGTGTTATTCGAATAGGTATGAGGCTGTCCCAAATCCCAGTTCAATGTGACTTTGATTCTTCCAGTGCCTACTCGATCGACGTCCTTTACCCACCTACGAGACGCTTTTCTACGGGCTCTGCAATCTCGTCTTTCAACTGCCATTAAAACAGGAATGATTACAGAGGACGTTGCTCTAGCTGCGTCATCATCAATGCGGAAACTAAAAGGTTTATTTCCGAATTCATCCATGGCAAAATACTCTTCGCTAGATATCTTCTTGTCGGCCCCGACGCCGAGTCGGAAAAGAGCTCTAGTATTAAGAGATCTGGGTTCTGTTGAGGATGACTGGATACCAACTGAATTTATGTTACATTACTTCGAAGGAACAGGTCCCAGTCCTCCTGTATGTCTTCAACTTTTCTAGCTGGCCCGGCTCACTAACGAAACACATACAGTTGAAAGCTTCCGTCTTAGAAAACTTGAAATCATACTCTAGATGATACATATCTAGATAGATAATATTCGACATTCATTCTAGGGATACGTCTAGTCACGGAGTAACTAACAGAAAGGCTTTATGTAAGAATCAACAAGGTATTTATACTGACATTGACCAATTGGCAATGACATTGACAATGAATGTAGTTCGTTGACAGTCACGTGCCCCAACGCGCAGGACGCGACGTTGATTTTTTGATTTCTTTATTTGAGTCACCAACCTTTTATAAAGCCGGAGATCGTCGAATTCCAAACACTTTCATCTTTCCTTTCCTCCACCACCACCTCGCTCAACATCGTCCAGCTCGTACCTGATGGCCCGCACTAAGCAAACTGCCCGCAAGTCTACTGGAGGTATGTAAACTCGGGTCGTATGCTCCGACCATCTCACCTTGGGACATATCACAGGCAAGGCCCCTCGTAAGCAACTCGCATCAAAGTCTGCTGCTCGCAAGACCGCTTCTGTAATTATCTTCCTTCATTTGTGTGTAGCTTCCACAGTTCTCATGTCGAATCATTATAGACCGCCGCTGGTGGTGTGAAGAAACCCCATCGCTTCCGGCCTGGTACTGTCGCCCTCCGTGAAATTCGACGCTACCAAAAGTCCACCGAGCTTCTCATTCGTAAGCTCCCCTTCCAACGTCTCGTTCGCGAGATTGCCCAGGACTTCAAGGTAACGTTTATTAGTCCAAGTCTATAGACTGATGTCTAAAACAATTGCTTTTTTGGAAAGACCGACCTGCGTTTCCAATCATCCGCTGTTATGGCTCTTCAAGAAGCAGCCGAGGCGTACCTCGTTTCACTCTTTGAAGACACGAATTTAGCTGCTATTCACGCCAAGCGTGTCACCATCCAACCCAAGGATCTCGCATTGGCAAGAAGGTTGAGAGGCGAACGCTCATAAATACATTGTCCCCGTTTCTTTGCTTGTGGATGTACTTCTAGATTGTAATACCAGCGACGAGGTGTTATATTATGCATATGTGTTTTGTTCATCGCTCCAACCTGAATAGATTTCTTAAGGGTAAAGACTTCGTTTGGATTGCCCATTGTCAGCTGAGTGTGGGGAATTTCCGAGTCACGACCGTAAACCGTAAACATTGTTCGACCGTTTTCACGATCCGGTTACTTAGTAGATACTCATGATGAGCGTCAACGGATTACGACCTCTGGCGCGAACGCGATGTACCACTTCCCTGAAACCTCGTGTGTTGCGGAGTCCCGGTCGCAATGCATGCATTCGACATTGTAGATCTTCGCGAAATTACGCAACGCACAGCTCATTCAATATGGATTTCGGGAGTACAGATTCTTCGCTATTGAAGAAGGCAACAGGTTCGAGGCAAACCTCTGAACCCAAGCATGACCATGTTGGTCCGTTTCAGCTTGGTCTTTCTGCTGCGTCTCTGCGACAGGGAGAGAAAGTTCC
>Ga0307514_10002204_pt1 | contig 20871 bp, 24 predicted proteins | sample 16_EM_MG_FD_203088 | JGI IMG/M metagenome (GOLD analysis project Ga0307514, IMG submission 203088) | Populus trichocarpa ectomycorrhiza microbial communities from riparian zone in the Pacific Northwest, United States - 16_EM | ecosystem: Host-associated > Plants > Roots > Unclassified | place...
CTTGGGCATTGGAATTTCCTGTACCGGCTGCGAACGCGGCCGGTTTGGCGGTTTGCTAGGCCGCGGGGTTGAGTTGATGAGTTCACCGTCCCCGGGGTGGCGCGGGCGCGCCAGCAGGCAGGGGCGGTGGGCCCGGCCGTCGCTGAGTCAGCGGTTCAGAACGGCCTGCGGGCCTGCCACCAGCCCAACACCTGTTCGACCGATGCATCGATCGACAAGGCGGAGTTGTCCAGCAAGACCGCATCTTCGGCCGGTTTGCAGGGTGCAACGCTGCGCAACATGTCGCGCTCGTCACGGGCCCGCAAGTCGGCCAATAGACCGTCGAGTGTAGCAGCTACGCCTTTTCCCAGCAATTGCTTGAGCCGGCGGCTGGCGCGTTGCTCGACGCTGGCCGTCAGGAAAACCTTCAGCTCGGCGCTGGGAAAAACCACGGTGCCCATGTCGCGCCCATCGGCCACCAGCCCGGGCAGGCGGCGGAAGCTCAGCTGCAGCTGGAACAAGGCCTGGCGCACGGCGGGGTGGACCGAGACCCGCGAGGCCATGCCGCCGGTGGATTCCAGGCGCAGCGGGTCTGTGATGTCGCGCCCGCCCAGCAGCACGCGGTGACCGTCGAAACGCAGGTCCAGTTGGGCTGCCATCATTGCCAGCGAGGCTTCATCTTCCAGCGAGATGCCGGCGTCCTGCGCGGCCAGCGCGGTCGCGCGGTACAGCGCACCGGAGTCCAGCAGGTGGTAGCCCAGCTTGGCGGCGAGCTCGCTGGCCAGCGTGCCCTTGCCGGAGGCGGTCGGCCCGTCAACCGTCAGCACCGGCACGCTGCCGGCCAGTGGCTGCACCAGGTCGAACAAGGCCTCGAAGTAGTCCGGGAAGGTCTTGGCGACGCAGCGCGGGTCTTCGATGCGCACAGGCACCGGTTGTCCAGCGCCTGCGAGCGGATTCAGCGCGGCCAGCGACAGGCACATCGCCATGCGATGGTCGTCGTAGGTGTGAATGCTGGCGGCGCGCCAGGTACCGGCCGGCAGCGGTTGCACCTCGATGAAGTCCGCGCCTTCCTCGACCGTGGCGCCCAGCTTGCGCAGCTCGGTGGCCATGGCCGCGATGCGGTCGGTTTCCTTCACGCGCCAGCTGGCGATGTCGGTCAGCCGGGTCGGGCCGTCGGCATACAGCGCCATCACCGCCAGCGTCATCGCCGCGTCGGGGATGTGGTTGCAGTTCAGCGTGATGCCTTTCAGCGGCCAGGCGCCACGCTTGACTTCCAGCCAGCCATCGCCGCCCTTGACCTGCGCGCCCATGGCTTGCGCGGCGTCGATGAAGCGGATGTCGCCCTGGATCGAGTCCAGGCCCACGCCTTCGATGCGCACCGGCTTGTCTGTCGCGGCGATGGCGCCCAGTGCGACGAAATACGAGGCTGACGAAGCATCGCCTTCGACGTGGATGCGGCCGGGCGTGCGGTAGGCCGAGCCCTGCGGCAGCACGAAACGCCGGTAGCCATCGCGCTGCACGTCAATGCCAAAGCGCGCCAGCAGGCGCAGCGTGATGTCGATGTAGGGCTTGCTGATCAGCTCGCCGTCGACTTCGATGGTGACGGGGCCGTCGGTCGTGACCAGTGGCAGCGCGAGCAGCAGCGCGGTCAGGAATTGGCTGGAGACATCGCCGCGCACGCGGATCGGTGCGCCGGTCTGCAGCATGTGCGTGGCGCCATCGCCCACGCGCAGCGGCGGGAAGCCGGGTTGAGCCAGGTCGGCGACCGGGCAGCCGAGCTGGCGCAGTGCGTCGACCAGGTCGCCGATGGGCCGCTCGTGCATGCGTGGCACGCCCGAGAGTTCAAAGGCACCGCCTTGCGTGGCGGCCAGCACCGCCAGCGCGGCGGTCAGCGGGCGCATCGCAGTGCCGGCGTTGCCGAGGAACAGCTTGGCTTCGCGGGTGCGCAGTTGGCCGCCGATTCCGGTGACCAGCAGCGAGGCGCGGTTGCGCTGCAGCCTGCAACCCAGCGCTTCCAGCGCGGCCAGCATCACGCGGGTGTCGTCGGAATCCAGCAGGTCGCGCACGTCGGTCGTGCCTTCGGCCAGGCCGGCCAGCAGCAGCACGCGGTTGGAAATGCTCTTGGAGCCGGGCAGGCGCACCGTGCCGGCGGCATTCACCAGTGGCGGCAGGTCGAGGAAAGCGGTCGAGTACATGCGGGAATCAGGAACGGCGCGGTGCGCCCAGGCGCCATTGGGCGCGTGCTTCGGAAATGCCTTGCACCAGCGCTTCAAGGGACTCGCCCTGGCAGTCGCGCAAGGTCTGCTCCAACACGCCGAGTGCTCCTCGGAAGTACTCGGACTGGCGCAGCACTTCCTCGCGGTTGGCGATCAGGATGTCGCGCCAGACGGCGGGATCGCTGGCGGCGATGCGGGTGAAGTCGCGGAAGCCCGGGCCGGCCAGTGCGAGGAAGTCCTCGCTCTCTGGCTGCTGCAGGATGCCGGTGAAATACGCGAAGGCCAGCAAATGTGGCAGGTGGCTGACCGCGGCAAACGCGGCGTCATGCGCCTCGGGCGTCATCAGCCGCACGTGCGCACCAATGCCGGTCCAGACGGCGCGGGCCTTTTCCACCAGCGTCGGCAGCGTCTGCGGCAACGGCGTGAGGATGACCTGCCGGTCGCGGTACAGCTGCGCATCGGCATGCTGCACGCCTGAGAGTTCCTTGCCGGCGACGGGGTGCGCCGGCACGAAGGCCACCGCGCGCTCCTTCAGCGAGCGCCGCGCGGCGTCCACCACGTCGCGCTTGGTGCTGCCCACGTCCATGAACAGCACGTCCGGCGAGACCAGGTGGCGGATGGCGCGGAAGGTGGCATCGGTGGCGGCCACTGGCACGGCGATCAGCACGATGTCGGCACCAGAGACGGCCAGCAACGCGCTTTCCGCCGACTGGTCGATCACGCCGAGCTGCTTGGCGCGTTCGGTCGTGGAGGGTGACTTGCTGTAGCCGATCACGCGCTCGACCAGGCCGGCCTGTTTCATGGCCAGCGCAAACGAGCCGCCCATCAGGCCGCAGCCGATCAATCCCAATTGTTTGAACATCGTGTGGGGGTTGCTCAGTGCACGTCCAGCGGGTAGGTGCCCAGCACCTTGAAATAGGCGCAGGCCTGGCGGAGTTCCTGCATGGCGGTGTGCACATGCGGCTCGTCCGGGTGGCCTTGCAGGTCGATGTAGAAGTAGTACTCCCACTGGCCCGAGCGCGCTGGGCGAGACTCGAAGCGCGTCATCGACACATCGTGCGCCTTCAGTGGCTTCAGGATGTCGTACATCGCGCCGGGGCGGTTGACCACCGAGACGACCAGGCTGGTGCAGTCGTGCCCCGAGGCCTTGGGGGCAGGGTGGCGATGCGGGTCGGTGACGATCGCGAAGCGGGTGCGGTTGTGGGTGTCGTCCTGGATCGCGGGCGAGACCAGGTGCAGGCCGTATTCGCTGCCGGCGCGCACGCTGGCGATGGCGGCCAGCTTGGGGTTCAGGGCGGCCTGGCGCGCGGCCTCGGCATTGCTGGCCATGGGCTGGCGTTCGACGTTGGGCAGGTGGCTGGAGAGCCAGCCGTGGCACTGCGCCAGCGCCTGCGGATGCGCGGCCACCACCTCGATGCCTTCGAGCGAGTTTTCCTTGCGCAGCAGGTTGTGGCGCACGAACAGGCTGGTCTCGCCGATGATGAACAGCGGCGTGGTCAGGAAGATGTCCAGCGAACGGGCGACCACGCCTTCGGTCGAGTTCTCGACCGGCACGACGCCGAAGTCGGCGGCGCCAGCCGCGGTGGTGCGGAACACGTCGTCGATGCTGGTGCAGGGCACGCGCACGATGGACGAGCCGAAATAGCCGAGCGCAGCCTCTTCGCTGAAGGTGCCGGCCGGGCCCAGGTAGGCCACGCGGGTGGGCGTTTCCAGCGCACGGCAGGCCGACATGATCTCGCGCCAGATGGGCGCCACGCTGTCGAGCTTCAGCGGGCCCGGGTTCGAGGCCTTCAGGCCGTCGATGACCTGGGCTTCGCGCTCGGGGCGGAAGACCACCGAGCCTTCCTTCTTTTTCAGCTCGCCAACGGCCAGCGCCAGGCCGGCGCGGCGGTTCAGCAGGGCCAGCAGGTCCTGGTCCAGCGAGTCGATCTGCTCGCGCAGCGCCAGCAGTTCCGGCGCGATCGTGGCCGGGGTGGCGGCAGGGTTGGCGGCGGGAGTGCCGGAGGTCGGGTCAGCCATGGCGGCGCACAAAATCCTTCATGTACTCGACCAGCGTTTGCACGCCGGCGAGTGGCATGGCGTTGTAGAGGGAGGCCCGCATGCCGCCGACGGACTTGTGTCCTTTCAGCTGCAGCAGGCCTGCTTCGCGAGCGCCGGCCAGGAAGGCTTCGTTGTGCGAAGCATCGGCCAGGAAAAACGGCACGTTCATGCGGGAACGTGCGTCGGCCGCCACCGGGTTGCGGTAGAAGCCGCCGTTGTCATCGAGGTAGCGATACAGCAGCTGCGAGCGTTCGATCGCGCGCCGCTCCATTTCGGCCACGCCGCCCTGGCGCAGCACGTGCTGGAAGACCAGGCCAGCGATGTAGATGCCGTAGGTCGGCGGCGTGTTGAACATCGAGCCATGTTCGGCGACGACGGTGTAGTCGAAGGCCGTTGGGCAGATCGGCAGCGCGTGGCCCAGCAGGTCTTCGCGCACGAAGACGATGGTGAGCCCGGCCGGGCCGATGTTCTTCTGCGCGCCGGCAAAGGCTAGGCCCACGCGGGACCAGTCGATGCTGCGCGACAGGATGTGCGAAGAGCAGTCGACCACCAGCGGCGCACTGCTGCCCAGCGCGGCGAGGTCGGGCAGCGTCTGGAACTCGACGCCGTGGATGGTCTCGTTCGAGCACAGGTGCAGGTAGCTCGCGCCTTCGCGCAGTTCCCAGCTGGCCGGCGCCGGCAGGGTGGTGAAACCGCTGGCTTCGTTGCTGGCAGCCGCGCAGGCATTGGCGTAGCGGCCGGCCTCTCCGAGCGACTTCTTGCTCCACGCGCCGGTGACGATAACGTCCACCAGACCGCCGCGCGACAGGTTCATCGGCACGATGGCGTTTTCACCCAGTCCGCCGCCCTGCATGAACAGGATGCGGAACTCGGGTGGCACCGCCAGCAGGGCGCGCAGGTTGCGCTCTGCCGTCTCGTAGATCTCGATGAACTCCTTGCCGCGGTGGCTCATCTCCATCACGCCCATGCCGGAGCCATGCCAGTCCAGCATCTCGGCTGCGGCTTCGCGCAGCACCTCTTCAGGCAGCATGGCCGGGCCGGCCGAGAAGTTGAAGGGGCGGGTACGCGCTGTCATGGCGGGCGGGTCGGCAGGGAAACGGAGAGGGCTGGCAGCCGCGGGGCGCTGCCAGCAGGAGCGTGCAACTTACTTCTTGACTGGCGCCTTGGCAGCCGGCTTGGCCGCACCGGATGCCGCAGGCGCGGGTGCCGCCGCGCCGTTGATGCCCAGCTTCTTGCGCAACGAATCTTCCAGCGCGCGCAGCTTGGGCTCCACCGTCGGCTTGGTGTCAGCCACCAGCTTCTCCTGCAGGTTGTTCAGCATCTGCGGGCCGACTTCGTTGAACTTCTTTGCGGCCGGTGATTCGAGCCACGCGACCAGCTGCTTGAGCTCGTCCTCGCTCATCTTCTCGTCCAGCAGCGAGCCCATCGCGGTTGGCGCCAGCTTGGTTGCGCGGTCGCGCAGCAGCGGGGCCAGTTCGTCATAGAACTGCTTGATGTCGGCTTGCACCGACTTGCCGACGGCTTCCTGCTTGTCCGCTGGAAGTTGGCTGACCGCCTGGCCGGCAACCTGCAGCACCTGCTGGGCCGTCTGGCCCGCGATGTTCTGGCCGATCTGCTCGATCGACGGTTGCTGCAGCTGGATGACGCGCGCGATCAAGTCCTTCTTGGCTTGCGAGCTTTGGGCCTGGGCGGCGCCGGTCAGGGCAAAGCCTGCCAGCACGAGCGCGGCGAGCCGCGTGCGATGGTTCATCATCATCCGTTGGTGTCCTCTGGGCCGGTGTCGGCGTCGGTTTCAGGTTCGATGGCGTCTGCCGCGTCGTTTTCGACGATGCGTTGCAGGCCGGAAAGTTGGGAGCCGTCGTCCAGTGCGATCAGGGTCACGCCTTGCGTGGCGCGGCCCAGTTCGCGGATCTCCGAGACCCGGGTGCGCACCAGCACGCCCTTGTCGGTGATCAGCATGATCTCGTCGTTCGGGCGCACCAGCGTGGCAGCGACGACCTTGCCGTTGCGCTCGCTTTGCTGGATGGCGATCATGCCCTTGGTGCCACGGCCGTGGCGGGTGTACTCCACGATGCTGGTGCGCTTGCCGTAGCCGTTCTGGGTGGCAGTCAGCACGCTTTGCGTTTCGTCTTCGGCGACCAGCATCGCGATCACGGTTTGCGTGTCTTCCAGCATCATGCCGCGCACGCCGCGGGCCTGGCGGCCCAGCGGGCGCACGTCGTCCTCGTCGAAGCGCACGGCCTTGCCGCCGTCGGAGAACAGCATCACGTCGTGCTTGCCGTCGGTCAGCGCGGCGCCGATCAGGTAGTCACCCTCGTCCAGGTCCACGGCAATGATGCCGGCCTTGCGCGGGTTGCTGAATTCGTCCAGTGCCGTCTTCTTCACGGTGCCGCGTGCGGTGCACATGAAGATGAAATGGTCAGCCGGGAACACGCGGTTGTCACCGGTCAGCGGCAGCACCACGGTCACCTTCTCGCCAGGCTGCAACGGGAACATGTTGACGATGGGCTTGCCGCGGCTGGCGCGCCCGCCCTGCGGCACTTCCCAGACCTTCAGCCAGTAGACGCGGCCGCGGTCGGAGAAGCACAGGATCCAGTCGTGTGTGTTGGCAATGAAGAGCTGGTCGACCCAGTCGTCTTCCTTGGTCGCTGTGGCCTGCTTGCCGCGGCCGCCGCGCTTCTGGGCGCGGTACTCGGCCAGCGGCTGGCTCTTGAAGTAACCGGTGTGGCTGAGCGTCACGACCATGTCGGTCGGCGTGATCAGGTCCTCGGTGCCGAGTTCCTGTACGTTGTGCTCGACCACCGAGCGGCGCGCGCCGATCTTGGTCTGGCCGAATTCCTGGCGCACGGCGGTCAGCTCTTCACCGATGATGAAGGTCACGCGCTCGGGCTTGGCGAGGATATCCAGCAGGTCGGCAATCACCGACATGACTTCCTTGTACTCGCCAATGATCTTGTCCTGCTCCAGGCCGGTCAGGCGCTGCAGGCGCATCTGCAGGATTTCGCCTGCCTGGTCTTCCGAGAGTCGGTACAGGCCGTCCGGCTGCATGCCGAAGTGCGCTGGCAGGCCTTCTGGGCGGAAGGACTCGCGGCCGCCAGGCGCGTCCTGCTCGGCGCGGGTGAGCATCTCACGCACCAGCGAAGAGTCCCAGCTCTTGGCCATCAGGCCGGTGCGGGCGACCGGCGGCGTCGGCGAGTTCTTGATGATCTCGATGAAGTCGTCGATGTTGGCCAGTGCCACCGCCAGGCCTTCGAGCACATGGCCGCGCTCGCGCGCCTTGCGCAGCTCGTACACCGTGCGGCGCGTGACGACTTCGCGGCGGTGCTCCAGGAAGATGTCCAGCAGCTGCTTCAGGTTGCAGAGCTTGGGCTGGCCGTCGATCAGGGCCACCATGTTGATGCCGAAGGTGTCCTGCAGCTGCGTCTGCTTGTACAGGTTGTTCAGCACCACCTCGGGCACTTCACCGCGCTTGAGCTCGATCACCACCCGCATGCCGGACTTGTCCGACTCGTCCTGCAGGTGGCTGATGCCTTCGATCTTCTTCTCGTGCACCAGCTCGGCAATGCGCTCCAGCAGCGTCTTCTTGTTGACCTGGTACGGCAGCTCGTCCACGATGATGGACTGGCGCGCGCCCTTGTCGATGTCCTCGAAATGCACCTTGGCGCGCATCACCACCCGGCCGCGGCCGGTTCGGTAGCCTTCACGCACGCCGTTGATGCCGTAGATGATCCCGGCGGTCGGGAAGTCCGGCGCCGGAATGATCTCCATCAGCTGTTCCAGCGTCGCGTCCGGCACCTTCAGCAGGTGCAGGCAGGCGTCCACCACCTCGTTGAGGTTGTGCGGCGGAATGTTGGTTGCCATGCCGACGGCAATGCCGGTCGCGCCATTGACCAGCAGGTTGGGCAGCCGGGTCGGCAGCACCAGCGGTTCCCTCTCGGAGCCGTCGTAGTTCGGGCCGAAATCGACGGTTTCCTTGTCGAGGTCGGCCAGCATCTCGTGGGCGATCTTCGACAGGCGGATTTCGGTGTACCGCATCGCTGCGGCGTTGTCGCCGTCGACCGAGCCGAAGTTGCCCTGGCCGTCCACCAGCATGTGGCGCAGCGAAAAATCCTGCGCCATGCGCACGATGGTGTCGTACACAGCCGTGTCACCGTGCGGGTGGTACTTACCGATCACGTCGCCGACGATGCGGGCGGACTTCTTGTAAGCCCGGTTCCAGTCATTGTTCAACTCGTGCATCGCGAACAGCACGCGGCGGTGCACCGGCTTCAGGCCGTCGCGCGCATCGGGCAATGCGCGCCCCACGATCACGCTCATCGCGTAGTCGAGGTAGGAGCGCCGCATTTCCTCTTCGAGGCTGATGGGCAGGGTTTCTTTGGCGAATTGGGTCATGAAGCGACAGGGTGCGGCCAGCCTTGACGCAGTGCGCGCGGGCGAAGCGTTCATTCTAAGCTGCCGGGCTTGTGGCTCATGAACAACAAGTTCGGCGTGATTGGTCGGCCGCGCCCAGAGAATACGAGCCAGCGGAAGCCCTATGGCACAATCAGTTGTCGCTGGTGAATGCTAGGGAAAACTAGCGTTTGCTGGGTATTTCGCTTCCGATTTGGACGTATCGCAGGCAACCTGCGGCTTTCCTTGAGAGGAGAATCATGAAGAAACTGAACAAGGTGGCGATGCTGTTCGCAGCTGCCGCACTTGCCGCGCCGATGTCGAGCGCTTTTGCCCAGACCGTCGATAACTGGCGCGCTTCCGATGGCACCGTTTGGAAGAACGGCACCAACGAACTGTGCTGGCGTGACAACTTCTGGACGCCTGCTACCGCGGCCCCTGAATGCGATGGCGCGCTGAAGCCTGAGGTGAAGCCGGTCGCTCCGCCTCCGGCCGTCGCTCCGGCGCCTGTGGCCCCGCCGGTTCCGCCGAAGCCGGTGCCTGTCGCTCCTGTGAGCGAGAAGGTGACCTACGCTGCTGACGCCTTCTTCGACTTCGACAAGTCTGTCCTGAAGCCCGAAGCCAAGGCGAAGTTGGATGACCTGGTCAGCAAGACCGCTGGTATGAACCTGGAAGTCATCATCGCCGTCGGCCACACCGACAGCGTTGGTTCTGACGCGTACAACCAGAAGCTGTCGGTTCGCCGCTCGGAAGCTGTCAAGGAATACCTGGTCAGCAAGGGCATCGAAAAGAACCGCGTGTACACCGAAGGCAAGGGCGAGAAGCAGCCTGTGGCCGACAACAAGACCGCCGAAGGCCGCGCGAAGAATCGCCGCGTGGAAATCGAAGTGGTTGGTACCCGCGCCAAGTAATCGGTTTTCCGATCACATGGAAACCCCGCCCCGGCGGGGTTTTTTCATTTCTCGCCGTACCATTCGAGCCATGGTGAATGCAGATCCCCAAGAACTGAGCAAATTCGGCGAACTGGCCCACCGCTGGTGGGACGCTGAAGGTGAATTCCGGCCTTTGCACCAGATCAATCCCTTGCGGCTGGACTGGATCGCCGGCCTGGCGAAGCTGCCTGCCGCCGAGGTGCTGGACGTGGGCTGCGGCGGTGGCATCCTGGCTGAATCGATGGCGCGCCGCCAGGCCACGGTGCTGGGCATCGACCTGTCGGTCAAGCCGCTGAAAGTGGCTCAGTTGCACGCGCTGGAAGCCGGCGTCGAGAACCTCAGCTATCGCGAGGTCGCGGTCGAGGTCCTGGCCGAAGAGCGGCCGGCCAGCTTCGACATCGTGACCTGCATGGAGATGCTGGAGCATGTGCCCGATCCGGCGTCCGTGGTGCGCGCCTGTGCCACGCTGGTCAAGCCCGGTGGCCGGGTGTTCTTCTCCACCCTGAACCGCAACCTGAAGTCTTTCCTGTTTGCCATCGTCGGTGCCGAGCACGTGCTCAAACTGCTGCCCAAGGGCACGCACGAATACGCGCGCTTCCTCAAGCCCAGCGAGCTTTCGGCCTTCGCGCGTGAAGCCGGGCTGGAGGTCTCGGCGTTCAAGGGCATGGAATACAACCCTTTCACGCAGCGCTACTGGTTGTCCACGCGCACCGACGTGAACTATCTGATGGCTTGCCGCAAGCCGGCATGAACCCGGGTTCACAAAACCGGCCGGCGGCCGTCCTGTTCGACCTTGATGGCACCTTGATCGACAGCGCGCCCGACCTGGCCAATGCGGCAAACTGGCTGCGCGGCCAGCATGACTTGCCGCCGCTGCCATACGCGCAGCTGCGGCCCATGGTGGGCAGCGGTGCCCGCGGCATGATCGGCGTGGCCTTTGGTGTCACACCGGCAGACACTCGCTTCGAGGCCTTGCGCGATGCCTTTCTGGCTCGCTATGCCGAAGCCCTGCTGCAAGACACCACGGTATTTGCCGAGGCGCAGCCGCTGCTGGCGGCGCTGGATGGCGCCAGCCTGCCCTGGGGCATCGTCACCAACAAGGCGGCCCGTTTTGCCGAGCTGGTGGTGCGGGGCCTGGCCTTGCACACGCGGGCCGGCACGCTGGTCTGCGGCGACACCATGCCTCAGGCCAAGCCCCACCCGGCGCCACTGCTGGAAGCTGCGCGCCGCCTGGGCGTGGCACCACATGACTGCGTCTACGTGGGCGACGACCTGCGCGACGTCCAAGCCGGCCAGGCCGCCGGCATGCGCACCGTGGCCGTTCGCTGGGGCTACCTCGGCGTGGGCGAGCGCATCGAGGACTGGGGTGCCGATCTTGTCGTCGAAAGCCCCGATCAGCTCTTGAACTGGCTGGATCTGGCTTAAACTAAGCCTCTTGGGGCCGACCTGGTTTCGACGTTGGTACTGAGTTGGGACAGGGCATGCCGAGCACCAGTTCGCTCGTAAAACCACTGGAAACAAAGTAACTGCAAACGACTCTACGTTCGCACTCGCCGCTTAATTGCGGTTGAGCCTCTCAACGGTTGGCCTATGGGCCGGGTCCAAGCCGCAAGGCAAGGACTGAGAGGTTAATCACATAGGCTGGTGTCCCGGTTGGCCATGGGCCGGGATGCGAGATCAAGTGGCTGGTTGGCTGGATAGCGTGCTGCTGCGCGATCCGGTCGGCGAGATCCAAATCAGACAGCTAAGCATGTAGATCTTCCTGGCGATGGCTGACGGACGGGGGTTCAATTCCCCCCGGCTCCACCATTCACACCGGTTCACAGCGAACCGAAAAAGGCAAAAAGCCCTAGAGAATCAACGCTCTAGGGCTTTTTCTTTGCCTGGACGCCTGAGGTGTGAAACGCTGTTCGTACCCCCGGATGGCCTGCCGATTCGCACGGAATTCGCATGGAAATTCGCATGGAATTCGGGGACCCTTGTCCGCGACTTCGTCGGCTGCCTGGCCGTGGATGAGGTCACTTGTGCAGGACTGCCACGACCAGGAAGAGAAGGGTCGCCCAGCCCACTAACCTCGGCCAAAGCCAACCACGTAGGCTTCCAAAAGCTACAGCGAACGTTGGCGTTGCAGCGACTAGAGTCCAGACAAGCACGGCTAGACGCTCTTCGTTGAGGTTCGGCCCGCCAACGAGGTTCGGCACTAGGACGGCGAGAAACACCAGCATGAGCGCCGCTGCGAAAGCAATCTCGACGAACTTGCTGGCAAGTCGCAGGAACGAAAAGGTCATGAGCGGGTGGGCGCGGTCGCCAGTTTGCCTGCACATCCTAGCGAAGCTGTATGTCAGCATGCGTCGCAGTCCCGCCTGTCGCTGACTCGAGGATTTGGCATCCAGTGGCTACAGAGTGCTGCGTTGCCGCCCAGCTCGGCCGTCGTCGCCAAGAAGTAAACGTCCTAAGCAGGGGGGTCCACGGCGCGAAGCTGTGGGCGCCTATAGTCCTCGGCAATGAACTTGCCGTAGACGCGGAAGACCATCTGCACGTCGACGTGGCCCAGCTGCTGGGCGACGTACCAGGGGTTCTCGCCGGCCGTCAGCATCGAGCTGGCGTAGGTGTGCCGGAGTTGGTAGACGTTGCGGTAGCGCAGCTTGGCCCGCGCCATCAAGGGTTGCCACAGCAATCGGCGGATCTGCTGGTCCGTCTGCCACCCGACGCCCGACCTGCCATTCACGAACGCGTGCTCGGCAGCCGGATGCCCCAGCGCCTGCTGGGCCAGTAGCGCCTCCATGGCCTGGTCGTTGAGCGCAACGTTGCGGATACCGGCCTCGGTCTTCGGGTCTTTCTCCACGCCCGCGACCAGGTTCAGGTCGATCCTGGCCAGGCGCTTGGTGGCGTCGATCTTGGACAGCCGCAGCGCCATCATCTCGCCCGGCCGCAGCCCGGTGTTCAGCCAAAACTGCAGCAGTGGCCTCTCGTCGGCCCGTGCCGCAGCGAGCAATTGCGCTCGCTCGTCGGCCGAGAAAGGGTCAACCTCGTAGTCGCTGGCCTTGGTGGTCTCCTTCATGAGCTTGGCCAGCGCGATCCGGTCGAACGGGTTGAAGGTGATCAGCTCGTCGTTGAGCGCATCTTCAAAGACGCTTCGCAGCGGCGTGATCAGGTTCCTGACGCGCTTCGGCGTCACATCCAGCGTGCGCACCCATTCGCGCAGGACCGCCGGCGTCGCATCGCCGATCGTCTTGTCGAGCCAGAAGGACATGCGCTTGCTGTTGATCGCCTTGAGGTATCCGTCCAGCGTGGATTTGGCCAGGTTGCCGTTGGTGTGCATGGCCCGATAGCGGGTCTCCTGGCTTTCAAGCAAGGAACGCATCGTGACGGTCCGACCTTTGGAACTCAGCTGTTGCGCTCGCAGCGAGTCGGGGAAGTATTCGGCATAGACAAACGTCCCCAGCGAAATCTTGCGGCGGATCTCTGCGCGCAGCCCCGCGGCGTGGTTGATCGCGGTCTGAGTGAGCGGCTCCGGAGGCAGCAGCTCGCGGCATTCGACCCCCTGGTAGGAAAACGCCAGCTGCAGGCGGTCTCGGGCTTCACGATGCACGCTCGTCACCCCGCGCGGGTACGCCAGTTCCCGTTTCGGCTTGCTCATGAAGGCGCGCCCTCCGCGATCCCCTCGACCCAGCGGTTCACTGCATCGACGTTCACCCACAAGTTGCCGTCGACCACCTTGCAGTGGGTGCCGTCGACCCAGACGCGACGCCGTCGACGCTTGTGCACGGCGGCGGGCGTGTCGTCCGAAGCCTTGCAGTATTTGGAGAGGCGCACCCAGCGCAGCCGGTCTTGCACCTGCAAAGTGATGTTCTGTGTGTCCATGATTGCTTTCCCTGGCCAGGTCCCTGCACGCCGTGCCGCCCGGCCTCTGTTTTGGTTTTTCTGAAGGCGGCTGCAGCGCTTCCGTGCGTTGCAGCCGCGGCGCGTTCACCGGGCTGGCCGGCGGGCGCGCTCAATTCGTGATTCGCATGCCACCCCACCGGGGTAGGAGCTGCGCGTCAGTTGCCCGGCTGTGCCGACACCGTCAGCCACTGACCGGGCTTGGTCGCACTGCCGACCCGGGCCGCCAGCACTGCACCCGAGTCATGCGCCGGAACTTCCTGCCAGTCGCCCACCCAGTAGTCCCAGGCCGACGTCACCGACACGCTGCCCATGTTTGCCGCTTCCTTCAGAGAGACGTAGAACGGGGTGGTCGTGTCGGTGGTCATCGCGTAGCAGTAGCCCGCGTAGTACTGCGGGATCGTCACGATGGCCCGCGTGCCGGGCTCAATCACCGTGGCGGGGAAGGTCTCGGCGCCCACCAGCTGGCAGCGCACGGTCACGTCGGTGTTCGTGTTCTTGACGCTGACGCTCACGTCGGCGAAGGCCGCCGCACCGATGCAGCTCAGGGCCATTGCGAGGACGATCTGTAAGGTCTTCTTCATGAGAAATTGCTTTGCTTTTGATGATGCGAAATTGCACCCGGCAGCCACCGAGGAAAGCGGAGGCTGCGAGCTGGAATCTGGTCGCGTCAGGGCGCTGCTTCGAGGTACGAGCTGAAGCCCGTTTCAGCCAGGTACTGTCCTGGCCGCATCGACGCAAAGCCACCGATCACGGGTTGGGTGACGGCGTACCGACCCGGAGGCGCAGCCTCAGTGGTGCGCGTTACGTCCGGCGGGGTCACCACCTCGGCCGACAGCGCGCCGGGCTTGATCGACACCGGTGCCGGCAGGCCGGCCGGCGGTGCCACCACGGCCAGGTTGCCCAGGGCCAAGCGAGGCGGAAGCTTGGGCTTGCGCGGCCGCGGCGCGGCCTGCCGCTCTGCTGCATTGCGGCTGGCGATCCGGGCTTCGATCTCAGCCTGCTTGCGCTGCGGCGCCGTCGGCTGCTGCGCCTGGTGCGCTTCGTTCGGGATGTCGCTGCGCATGGTCACAGCCCCTGCGCTGCCAGGTATTCGGACTGCTTGACCTGGCGCAGCCAGGCCGGGCCGACGAAGGGCGCTTTCGGGTCAACGGGCACCTGCAGCAGCAGCTGGCCCTTGACGGTGCCGGCACAGCTCACCGACACACCGCGGCCCGTCGGCGAGGCCGGGTTGGCCACCGGGCGGGTGCGGCGCGCCTGAAGCGCGGTCACCAACCAGTCGCTGAAGTTGAAGCCGCCGATCGCCGCCGCTTCGGCGGCGATGGCCTTGCCGGCCTGGTTGCGCGGGTCGGGCGTGAACAGCTGGTAGCGCGTGTCGCCCGTGGCCTCGGTGTCGAGGTAGCGCAGGCCAGGCCGGCGGCTGATGGCGTCCTCGTGCTCGCACTCATACGCCAGCGCATGGATGTGGCCGTCGCGGAACTTGCTGACAGCGTCGGCGCCGTGCTTGCGCTGGAACGCATCGACCTTGTTCATGTGCGCCGACAGCAAGGCCAGGCCGCGCTGGACCAGCTCGGTGGCCTCGGCGCCGGTGCCGATGAAGTACAGCGTCGAGCTGGCCGCCGCTGAAGGCCGCGGCGTGTGGTGATGGGCGGTGCTCATCGTGAAGGTCTCAGAAGAGTTGAGGGGATTCATCGCGGTCGCCTGAAGCGGCGCGTTTGCCGTCAATGCCGGTATGGCGCGGCATTGACGCGGGGGAGGGCGCTCGCCGCGTTGGCGAGCTCAGGTGCGGCAGCCACGCCGCGATGGCGAGCGGCGGCTCGGCCGACTGGCCAAGCGCCAGGCCGAAGGCCATTGCGCGCACCAGGCGTTTTCGCACCGGGTGCTGCATCGCCTCCTCGAAGTCGCCCGGCCAATCCGGCAGCCGGCGCCGCATCTGCCAGAAGGCCTTCAGCAGCAGTTCCGTGCTGACGCTGACGACGGGCTTGGTGGCCATCACAGCGCGCCCACCCGGATCAGCGCGCACAGGCCCAGCCAGGCCAGCGTGCCGCCCAGCAGCAGGCCAATGCCCAGGCCAGCGCACAGCGCCGGCATGAACTCGGCCTTGGCGCCGTCGACGCGGCCCTGGTCATACGAGCGGTCCAGCAGGTCACCGAGCTTCACCGGCACCGGCCTTGCCGGGACATCGCCGGCCACCCGCTGCACCAGCTGCGCCTGGCGGGCGCGCTCGAAGGTCAGCCGAATGTCGGTGTCGGCCGCGCGCACGTAGGTGGGCTGCATGGCACCGCCCCTCATGCCACGCAGGCGCCGGCGCGCCGCATGTGGTCACCGTAGACGGCCTGCAGTGCGTCCAGCGCAGCAGAGGTGCTGGCTGCGACCAGAAAGATCTCGCAGCGCGTGCCGTCGTCGAAACAGCAGCGGCAGCGAATGAGTCGTGTGTTCATGGTTGGGGCTCCTCTCAGGCGCGCTTGGCGCCGGTCGTTTTGCGATCGAAGACCCAGCACCAGATCGTGGTGCTGGCGTTGGTGGCGTTGCCTTCCTTGATGCCGCTGTTCACGGCCCGGCAGTCGACAAAGCGGTAGCGCTTGCTGGTGCGCAGCGCCTTCTTCAGGTCGCTGATCACGGGCGCGGTCTGGCCGCGTTCCCTGCATGCAGCGACGAAGTGATTCAGGTTCACGGCGACCAGCTCGGGGTCGCGGCTGTGGTTCAGCGGGCAGTTGCCGTCGTCCAGGAACTCGAAGGTTTCCCAGAACTCGGCCACCACCGGGTGATCGGTGTTGATGGCCGCCTGGCGCTCCTGCGCCATGGTCTGGAGCTGGGCCTGCAGCGCCGCGTGCTGCTCCTCGGTCAGCGGCACCACCAGGCGCAGCGCGTCGGCCAGGGCCAGCATCTGTCCGTGGTTCTTGGCAATGCGGGTGGACTTCACGCCCGGCAGCGCCTGCAGCTGCGCCTCGTACACCGGCGTCTGCTTGGCCAGCGTCTTCAGGACCTCGTCCTCGCGCAGCGCCGCACGCAGCACAAACCCGCTCACCTCCGACACCGGCATCTGCTCCAGCGCCAGGGCCGCCTCGCGCGTCTTGGGCGTCTGGCCGGCGCGGTCGAAGGTCAGGTGCACGATCCGCTGCAGGATCGGCTCGCTGGCGTTCACCTCGTTGTTCTGGCTGATGACGATGGCGCCGCGGAACGGCGGCTCGTAGGTCTCGTTGCCGCCGGTGGCCATGCCGCGTGCGCGCACGCTGCGGCCGTTGAAGGCAGTCTTCAGCTCGTCCCAGTCAAACGACTTGACGTGCATGCCCTTGTCGTTGCCCAGCTTCTCGCGGTCGCTCTCGATCAGCACCACAGGCATGTTCGAAACCTGGGCGAAGTTGCGCGCCCGCGCCGCCAGGCTGGACTTGCTCGGGTCGAAGCCCTCGTAGTCCGCCCGCCCGATCAGCTTCCACAGGAACTCGATCAGCGTGGACTTGCCGGCGCCGGCCTCGCCTACCACCTCCAGGAAGGGATAGGACTTCTGGCTGCCGCGGATCTGCTCGGCGAACAGCGAGCCGAACCAGTAGGTGAGGGCTGCCAGGCCCTTCGCGCCGAAGCAGCGCCACAGCAAGTCCAGCCACGCGGCCCGGTACTCGGCCAGGTCGCGGTTGATGTGCAGCGACACGCTCTGGTTCAGGCTCTTCAGGCTCAGCTTGCCGAAGTCGAAGAAGTCCTCGGCGTTCAGGTCGTAGACCTTGCCGTCGCGCACCGCCACGTCGCCCAGCAGGTAGCAGCCGTGCTCCTTGCTGTAGCCCAGGAAGTCGATGGTCTCGACGCGCTGGATCTGGAAGAGGCTCTCTTCCATCATGCGTTCCAGCATCGAGCTGGTACCGCTGAAGACTGCGCCGGGGGCGATGGACAGCAGGCGCTTCTTGAACTCGGCCGAAGCGCTCAGCGCCGAGGCGCTGAAGGTGTTCTTGACCGGCGCGCCGTCGTGCGGGAAGTCGACCCGGAAGTAGTACCAGCTCTCGTCGGTGACCAGGTTGGCCTGGTAGTACAGCGGCCGCGGCAGGCAGTTGGCAATCGGCCGAATCACATGCGCCTGCTTCAGCGCCTCCTCGCGCAAGGCCTCGTCGTCGTTGTCGTGCCGGCCTTCCTTCTCCAGCTGCTGCTGGGCGCGGTTGAAGCCGTCCAGGTCCAGCTTGAACCAGTAGAGCCGGTTGTCGTGGTCGAAAGGGAACTCGGTTCGCTTGCCGCCGGCGTGGCGGTAGATCAGCAGGCCCTTCTCGCTCGCGCTGGCGGCGATCAGCAGAGCGCCTTCGTACCGGTACTCCGCCAGGTCCTTGGCGCCCAGCTTCTCGCGCTGGTGCATGTCGTTCCAGTCGAGCTTGGCGCGGCCCTTCTGCGTCACCTGTGCGGCTTCGCATTCCCAGCCCGCATCGCGCGCCTGGCGCACCCATTTGCGGGTGAAGCCCTTGCCGGCGTTGTCACTGTCCAGCGCCCACACCAGCGTGCATTCGGTGCCGCGCAGCGCATGCGCCTTGCGCAGCTCGGCCAGGCCGTGCTCGGGGTAGTTGTTGCATGACATGGCCGCCGCCGCGGCAATGCCGTGGTGCGCCAGCGCAATGGCGTTGAAGATGCCTTCAACAATCCACAGCTCGTGCACCTCGGCCAGGTCCAGGCCGGGCGGCAGCCACCAGTGGCCCTTGTACGAGCCGGCGTAGCCGAAGTGCGCCTTCTTCTTGCCGAAGCGCGCCGGCCTGTCGATGATCCGTTCCCAGTAGGTGTCGGCCAGCGGGAAGCGCACCGTTGCGCTGCCGGCGCCGCGGCCGTGGTCGGCCTCGGCGCTGTAGTAGCTCTCCTGCCGGTACCAGCCCTGGATGCGCGCCAGGTCGAAGCCGCGAGCCTGGGCCAGGTAGTCGTCGGCGGCCGCGTTCGGGTTGGTGGCCATGCGCGGCGCGGCGCGCTTGCTCCAGTCCTCGAACAGCTCGGGGTACAGCTCCTTGATGTGCGCCTCGTAGCCGCACTTGTCCAGCCGGCCACAGCGCAAGATCCACGGGTGCGCGGCGCTGGTGTACAGCTCCTTCTTGTGGCAGCTCGGGCACTCGCCCTTGCGCAGCCAGCCCGCCTCTTCCTTGAAGCTGAACTCGCCGAGGTGCCGCAGCACGTCGTGATGCAGGTCCGGTGTCACGCGGCCAGGCTCCCGGCGGCGGCCATCGCGGCCAGCGTGGGCAGGTTCGACAGGGTGACGCGCAGCCGGCCGCGCTTGAGGCGCATGACCGACCAGCTGCATTGGTCCTCGTGGCTCAGGACCTGGAAGCCGAGGTCTTGCAGGGCCGCCGCACAGCGCACGTCCCAGTCCTTGCCGCCGAAGATTTGGGTCAGGCGCAGGGTCTTGTCGTACTCGGTCCAAGTGATCAGGTCGAGTTCCAGCTCGACGCCGCGTGCGCGCAAGCCGGGCACACATGCATCGAGCAGTGCGAGCTGGGCTTTCATGCGCTTCAGCTGCTGCAGGCGGGCCGCCAGGGCCTGCTCTGCGTGCAGCACCGCCGACGCGTACAGCGTGGTCGGAGTGGGCTGCTTTTTCATGGGTTTGGTTCCGTATGGGCGTGCTGATCCCGCAGGGCCTGAAAACAGGCTCCGCAGGGCATGGGCAATGGGGTGGGACCGGGCTCTACCCGGTCAGGCGATCAGGCCGGGCTGTAGCGCGGGCCGTCGTTGAACAGGTCACCGGTGGTGGGGATGGGCGGTGGGCACATGCCGCCGCCCTTGGCTTCCGGCAGGTGCTCCAGCTGGGTCAGCAGGTCGCGCCGGCGCACGTGCTTGCTCAGCGGCACGTTGATGCCATTCGGCGAAGGAAACGCCCCGGGGTTGAGCGTGCGAATGGCTTCGAGGGCCACGACGAAGGTGTGGCCGCAATCGATGTTCGAGCATCGATACCCGGCTTCCATCAGCGTGGGGCTGATGGTTTTGAGCTTGACGCTGGTGGCGCGTGAATCGCACTTCCAGCAAATGAACCCCATGCGCATTTAGCGGCCTCTTTTCCCAACAACTGCAGCCTGGCGCTTTTTGATTTCCGCCAGGCCAACGACGAAGCACTCGCGCGAAAACGCGGCCATCGTGACGTTGGCCTCGGCGCTCAGCGCTTCGACTTCTTCTCGCTCTTCAGGCATCAGCCGCAGCGCCACAGGGCGTGGGTCAATGCCGTTCGGCGTCCGTTTTCTGCCCCCATCGTGGGGAGTCTTGTTTGCCGCGGGACGATGGCTCATGCCTGCCCATCCCGCTTGTTCTTGACAGCAGCAACCATAGGTGCGCGGGCAGGTCGCGCGCGTGAGCGGACCGGCTTTGCAGGCTTGCTGCGCGCCAGCCACTCGGCAGGGACTGCGCTCGGCCGCACGACAACTCGGCGAAGCAGCGTTTGCATCGTGTCGGTCCTTCAGTGCGTGTGGGACTTGAGCAGGGCCTGGGGGTCCTTCGCGTATTCGGCCAGGCCAAGCAGCGTGGTCAGTCGCACGAAGTTGGTCATCGTGCGAGCCTCGCGGTCGGCACCTGCGCGCAGCTTGGCGGCATCGGCAGCGGAGAAGCGGACGTTGACCACAACGTCGTCGTCTCGACGCGAAGCCGCGGTGGCAAGTGCCTTCTTGGGCATAGAACCTCCTGTGTAGGATCAAGGTTGAGAAAAGATGACTTGAGAAAATTATGGTCAATAAAAAGATACCAGTCAACGATTTGAGTAAAGAAAAAGCAAATGTTGGCGCGCGTCTCCTCGAAGAGCGGCAGCGGCTGGGCCTGAGCCAAACGGGATTGGCCGAACAGGCAGACGTCACGAAGTTCACGCAGCTGAAGTACGAGAAGGGCGAGAGCAGCCCGAACACCGACTACTTGCACAGCGTTGCAGCCATCGGCGTCGATGTGGTGTACGTGCTGACCGGCGACAGGGCCATGGCTCGCGTCGAGGAAGGCGAGGAGCGGCCGCAACTGGATCCTCGAAGCCAGCAACTGCTGCTCAAGTTCCAAGGGGCCGACGATGTGGGCAAAACCTACATCGAGGGCGTGGCCCAGCTGGCCGCAGCGCAGGCGGAAGGCCGCGGCGCCGCATCACCAGGCGCGCGCGAAGTGGCCCTCGCCGCACAGCTGAGCCGTGCAGCCGGCGCCGTGGCTTCAGAGAAGGACGACCCGGCGCTCTGGCGCGCGGTGGCACGCGGGCTGCAAACGGCCCCCAATGCGAACAGTCGGGCTCACCTCAGCATGGCCCAGTGGCTGGACATCGTCGATCAGGCCTACGCCATGGAATTGGCAAAACGGGCACCGAATCCGCCCCGAACTGCAGCAAAACCACGTCGGAAAGCGCCGCATCCTCAAGGTTGAGGATGTGAGCTGCGGCGGGGCGGTCCGGAGCTCGGCGGCCACGGTCTTTGTGAGAGAGTGTGTGATTCGTATCTGGCATGTTTCTCGCTGCCAGGTCGACG
>Ga0307514_10002206_pt1 | contig 20852 bp, 19 predicted proteins | sample 16_EM_MG_FD_203088 | JGI IMG/M metagenome (GOLD analysis project Ga0307514, IMG submission 203088) | Populus trichocarpa ectomycorrhiza microbial communities from riparian zone in the Pacific Northwest, United States - 16_EM | ecosystem: Host-associated > Plants > Roots > Unclassified | place...
CCACCAGCCCGAGCTGGCCGAGACCTTCTTCAACTCGGTCACCACCAAGATCCTGCACCGCAGCTACTTCCACAACGACTTCATCTTTCTGCGGCCGGCCGTGTCGACCGAATACATCGAAAACGAAGAGCCGGCCGCGATGCCGACCTACCGCGCCTACTACCCGACCAAAGAAAGCCTGCGCGACAGCTGGCTGCGGGTGATCCACAACTTCCAGCTGCAACGCGAGTTCGAAGACCTGGGCCGCGATGTCGACCACGTGATGACGGCGGTGGCCCGCGAGCTGGGCGACTTCCGCCCGCGCGCGAACTTCCAGATCCAGGTGCTGAGCTCGCTGTTCTTCCGCAACAAGGGCGCCTATGTGGTCGGCAAGATCATCAACGGCTTCAAGGAAACGCCGTTTGCGTTGCCGATCTTGCACACGCCAGGTGGGGGTTTACTGGCCATCGACACGGTGCTCTTCGGCGAAGACGAGCTGCAGATGCTGTTCAGCTTTGCGCGCGCCTACTTCCTCGTGAACATGGAGATCCCGTCGGCCTACGTGCAGTTCTTGCGCTCGCTGATGCCGCGCAAGCCGCGCTCGGAGATCTACAACGCGCTCGGCCTGCAGAAGCAGGGCAAGAACCTGTTCTACCGCGACTTCCTCGCCCACCTGCGGCACAGCAGCGACAACTTCCGCATCGCGCCCGGCATCAAGGGCATGGTGATGCTGGTGTTCGACCTGCCGTCGTTCCCCTTCGTGTTCAAGGTGATCAAGGACTTCTACCCGCCGCAGAAAGACACCACGCGCGAACTCATCAAGAGCAAGTACCTGCTGGTGAAAACGCACGACCGCGTGGGCCGCATGGCCGACACGCTCGAGTACAGCAACGTGGCCTTTCCCCTCGTGCGCTTCGAAGAAGAGCTGATCGCCGAGCTGAAGCACTTCTGCCCCAGCCTGCTGGAAGAAGACGGCAACGACCTGGTGATCCGCCACGTCTACATCGAGCGGCGCATGATCCCGCTCAACATCTACCTGCAAGAGGCCCACCCCGAGGGCCTGGCGCATGCGGTCGTGGAATACGGCAACGCCATCAAGGACCTGGTGGCCGCCAACATCTTCCCCGGCGACATGCTGTGGAAGAACTTCGGCGTCACGCGCAATGGCAAGGTCGTGTTCTACGACTATGACGAGATCGAATACCTCACCGACTGCAACTTCCGCAAGGTGCCCGAGGCACGCAACGAAGAGGAAGAGATGTCGAGCGAGGTCTGGTACCGCGTCGGCCCGCGCGATGTGTTCCCCGAGACCTTCGAGCCCTTCTTGCTCGGCAACGCGAGCGTGCGCGAGGTGTTCATGAAGCACCACGCCGACCTGCTCGACCCGGCGTTCTGGCAAGGCCACAAGGAGCGCATCCTTGCCGGCCATGTGCACGATGTGTTTCCCTACGAGCCGTCCAAGCGCTTCAAGAACCAGCGGCGCTTGCGCGACGGCGCTTCCCCTTCGGGCAACGAGCGCCGCGCGTCGCTCAGGTCGCCCGGCAATTCTTCGATCGACAACAGCCTGGCCTAGCGCCCGGCATCACTTGGAGCCACCACCATGTCCGCTTCGTCCGACGACCCCGTCGTCATCGTCTCTGCCGCCCGCACGCCCATCGGCGGCCTGCTGGGCGATTTCAGCAGCCTCGCCGCGCATCAGCTCGGCGCCATCGCGATCAAGGCCGCGGTGGAACGCGCCGGCATCACCGGCGACGCCGTCAACGAGGTGTTGATGGGCAACTGCCTGATGGCCGGCCAGGGCCAAGCGCCCGCGCGGCAGGCCACCTTGGGGGCCGGCCTGCCGCAATCGGTGGGCGCCGTCACGCTGTCGAAGATGTGCGGCTCCGGCATGCGCGCGATGATGTTCGCGCACGACATGCTGAAGGCCGAGAGCGCCGACGTGATGGTGGCCGGCGGCATGGAAAGCATGACCAATGCGCCGCACCTGATGTTCGCGCGCAAGGGCGTGCGCTACGGCGCGGCGCAGATGTTCGACCACATGGCGATCGATGGCCTGGAGGATGCGTACGACAAGGGCCGCGCCATGGGCGTGTTCGCCGAAGACTGCGTGGCCAAGTACAACTTCACCCGCGAGGCGCAAGACGCATTCGCCATCGCATCCACCCAGCGCAGCAGATCAGCCAACGAAGACGGCAGCTTCGACTGGGAAATCGCACCGGTCACCATTCCCGGCAAGGCAGGCGACACAGTGGTCAAGTTCGACGAGCAGCCTTTCAAGGCCAAGCTCGACAAGATTCCCGGCCTGAAGCCCGCGTTCAAGAAAGACGGCACCATCACCGCCGCCAATGCGTCAAGCATTTCGGACGGCGCGGCCGCGCTGGTGCTGATGCGTGAGTCCACTGCCCGCAAGCTGGGCGTGACGCCGCTGGCCCGCATCGCCGGCCACACGGTTCACGCGCAGGCGCCCGCCTGGTTCAGCACCGCGCCGGTGGGCGCCATCGACAAGCTGCTGAAGAAGACCGGCTGGGCCGCGAAAGACGTCGACCTGTGGGAAGTGAACGAAGCCTTCGCCGCCGTCACGATGGCCGCGATGCACGAGTTCAAGCTGCCGCACGAGATCGTCAACGTGCACGGCGGCGCCTGCGCGCTGGGCCACCCCATCGGGGCGAGCGGGGCGCGCATCGTCGTCACGCTGCTGGGCGCGCTGCGCAAGCGTGGGTTGAAGAAGGGTGTCGCCGCGCTGTGCATCGGCGGCGGCGAGGCAACGGCTCTGGCCTTGGAGCTGGTCTGAATGGACAAACTTATGGACACACGGCTGATTGCCGTCGGCGAGAAGGTCACGCGGCGCATGCGTTATTCGCGTGACGACATCGCCCAGTTCTCGCGCATGAGCCTGGACGAGAACCCGCTGCACCTTGATTCGATGGTCGCGCAGCGGGCGCGCTTCGGCGAGATCGTTGCGAGCGGCCAGCAGACTGCGGCCATTCTGATGGGCATGCTGGCGACCCACTACTCGCGCAGCGACGACGGCGTGGCGCGGCAGATGATCTGCCTGAACATGAACTTCGCGTTCAAGGCGCCGGTGTTCGCCGAGCAAGAGATCGTGCTGCAGTGGCAGGTGTCGTCGGTCACGCCCAACGTCAAGCTCCAGGGCCTGGTCGGGCTGCTCGACGGCCACGCATCGGTGGCGCACGGCAAGCCGGCCGTGGTCGCGCGCGGCACCATTCTCGTGAACTCGCCGGCATGAAGGTTCTCATCGTCGGCGCCTCCCGCGGCATCGGCCTCGAGTTCGTTCGACAGTACCGCGCAGCCGGTGTTGCCGTCACCGCCACAACGCTCGCGCTCGACGTGGCCGATGCCGTGAACGCATCGGGCCTGGCATCGCAGATCGATGGCAAGGCCTTCGACTGGTGACCATGAGCCAATTCTGGAGCGACGTCGTTCACCAGCTCACGCCCTATGTGCCGGGCGAGCAGCCGCAGATCACCGGGCTGATCAAGCTCAACACCAACGAGAACCCGTACCCGCCCAGCCCGCGCGTGCTCGAAGCCTTGCGCATGGAAGTGGGCGACACACTCCGCCTCTACCCCGAGCCCACCGGCAAGGTGCTGCGTGCGGCCGTGGCCCAGCAGATGAAGCTCAAGCCCGAGCAGGTGTTCGTCGGCAACAGCTCCGACGAAGTGCTGGCCCATGCGTTCATGGGCTTGCTGCAGCATGGCCCGCGGCCACTGCTGTTCCCAGTCATCAGCTATGCCTTCTATCCGGTGTACTGCCGGCTCTACGGCATCGCGCACCGCACGGTGCCGCTGGATGCGCAGTTGGGCCTGCGTGTCGACGACTATGTGCAGCCCGATGCCGGCGCGATCATCTTCCCCAACCCGAATGCGCCGACCGGCCGTGCGCTGCCGCGCGCCGAGATCGAGCGCCTGCTCACGGCCTGCCCCGATACCGTGGTCGTGATCGATGAAGCGTATGTGGATTTCGGCGCCGAATCGGCCGTGCCTTTGATCGACGCCCACCCCAACCTGCTGGTGGTGCAGACCTTGTCGAAGTCGCGTTCTCTGGCCGGCTTGCGCGTGGGCTACGCGCTCGGCCAGGCACCGCTGATCGAAGGCCTGACGCGCGTGAAAGACAGCTTCAACTCCTACCCGCTCGACCGCCTGGCCACGGCCGGTGCGGTGGTGGCGATGGAAGACGCGCCGTACTTCGAGCGCACGCGCCGCGCGGTGATCGAGAGCCGCGAGCGCCTGGCCGCGGCGCTGCGCGCCTTGCACTTCGAGGTGCTGCCCTCGCAGGCCAATTTTCTTTTCGCGCGCCACCCTGCGCACCGCGGCGCCGAGCTGGCGGCCGCCCTGCGCGAGCGCGGCATTCTCGTGCGCCGTTTCGACGAGCCGGCGCGCATTGCCGACTACCTGCGCATCAGCATCGGCACTGACGCGCAATGCGATGCCCTGGTCAAAGCGCTGACCGAGTTGACGGAGTAACCCATGCTGCTGTCCGAAGACCACATCGCCGTTCAAGACGCCGTGCGCGCCTACGTGCAAGACCACATCGCGCCGCAGGCCGCGCAGTGGGACAAGACGCACCACTTCCCTGCAGCGGAGCTCAAGGGCCTCGCTGCACTGGGCTGCTATGGCGTGGCCGTGCCCACCGAGTGGGATGGTGCGGGCCTCGACTACCTGAGCTTGTCGCTGATCCTGGAAGAGATCGCCGCCGGTGACGGCGCCACCTCCACCGTCGTGAGCGTCAACAACTGCCCGGTGTGTTCGATCCTGATGGCCTGGGCGAACGATGCGCAGAAAGAGCAGTGGCTCAAGCCGCTCGCGCGCGGCGACATGCTCGGTGCCTTCTGCCTGACCGAGCCGCACGTCGGCTCCCAGGCCGACGGGTTGAAGACCACCGCCACGCGTGACGGCGACCACTACGTGATCAACGGCGTGAAGCAGTTCATCACCAGCGGCAAGAACGGCGACGTGGCGATCGTGATGGCCGTCACCGACAAGGCGGCGGGCAAGAAGGGCATCAGCGCCTTCATCGTGCCGACGAAGACACCCGGCTACACGGTGGCCCGCATAGAAGACAAGCTCGGGCAGCATGCGAGCGACACCGCGCAGATCGTGTTCGAGAACTGCCGTGTGCCCGCCGCCAACCTGCTGGGCGAAGAAGGGCAGGGCCTGAAGATTGCGCTCTCGGGCCTCGAAGGCGGGCGCATCGGCATCGCGTCGCAAGCGGTGGGCATGGCGCGTGCGGCCTTCGAGGCGGCGCTGCGTTATTCCAAGGAGCGTGTCGCCTTCGGCAAGCCCATCTTCGAACACCAGGCCGTGCAGTTCCGTCTCGGCGAGATGGCAACGCAGATCGAGGCTGCACGCCAGCTGATCCACCATGCCGCGAGCTTGAAGGACGCCGGCAAGCCGTGCCTCAAAGAAGCCGCGATGGCCAAGCTCTTCGCGAGCGAGATGGCCGAGCGTGTGTGCTCGGATGCGATCCAGGTGCACGGCGGCTACGGCTACCTGAGCGACTTTCCCGTCGAGCGCATCTACCGCGACGTGCGCGTGTGCCAGATCTACGAAGGCACGAGCGACGTGCAGAAGATCCTGATCGGCCGCGCGCTGGCCTAAGTTTTCTTCTTGCGCGCGCCGGTCGGCTTCGCACCTTCAGGCCGCCGCGCCATCACCCATTCGTAGAAGCCCTGGGCAGCAACCGACAGGCCGCGGTCGCGCCGCCGCACGAGGTAGAGGTGGCGCACGAGCCCCGGCCACGAGAGGCGGCGCGTCACCAGGCCGGGCACCTGGAAGTGGAACAAGGTCAGCCACGGCACGACGCTGATGCCCAGGCCGGCGCGCACCATGCCCATCACGGTGGCGAGTTGGTCGACCTCGAGCACGCTGTTCATCATCTGCGGCTGCGTGGCGGCGTCGAGGTACTGGCGCACGCTGGTCGTGCGCGACAGGTGGATGAAGGGGTAGGGCGCCACGTCGCGCGGGCGCACCTCCTTCAGCCGCGCGAGCGCATGGCCGGCCGGGCAGACGAGGTGGAAGTCGTCGCTGCAGAAAGGCTCGGCGCGCAGCTCCGGCGTTTCGGCGCGCGTGGCGGCGAGCGCGAAGTCGGCCTCGCCGCTGCGCACGAGCTCGATGCAGGGCTCCGACAGCACATCGGCCACCTGCATCTCGATGCCGGGGTACTCGGCGCGAAAACCCGCCAGCACCTGCGGCAGCCAGCCCGCGGCGAGAGACGGCAATAGTGCGATCGACACGCGCCCGCGCCGGCGCGCAGCCTGGTCGCGCACGCCGCTCAAGGCGCTGTCGAACTCGTCGAGCACGCGCCGCGCCGAGGCTTCGAACTCGCGGCCTTCCACCGTCAGCTCCACCGAGCGCGTGCTGCGGTCGAAGAGACGCAGCCCGACCGCTTCTTCGAGCTGCCGGATCAGCGCGCTGAAGGCAGGCTGCGACAGGTGCGATTGCACCGCGGCGCGTGTGAAGTTGCGCTGCTCGGCCAGCGCGATGAAAGCGCGCAGCTGGCGGGTCGAGACGTTCAGGCGGCTTGCTGCATTCATCTGCATTTCAAATCAACTCATCTGAACATACGAATTCTCATATTAATCGCCAGTGCCTACATTGCGTTTGATTCGCTTCAACAGATACCCGCGGCCAAGCCCGTCTGGACAGGAGACGCATGAACCGCGAACTCTTGCGCATCGGCTGCGCCGCCGGCTTTTCGGGCGACCGCACCGATGCGGCCGCGCCGGTGGTCGACGCGTTGATCGCGGCAGGCGGCCCGGCCGTGCTGATCTTCGAGACGCTGGCCGAGCGCACGTTGGCGCTCGCGCAACTCGCACGGCGCGAGAACCCCGACGCCGGCTACGAACCGCTGCTTGACGAGTTGCTGCGCCCGGTGCTGGCGCGGTGCCTTCAGCATGGCGTGCGCATCGTCAGCAACTTCGGCGCGGCCAACCCCGTGGGCGCAGCGCGGCGCATTGCCGCACTGGCACAAGAACTCGGCCTGCGCGCGCCGCGCATTGCCGTGATCGAAGGCGACGACCTGATGGGCGACGCACACCGCGCCCTGTTGGCCGACGCGCTCGGCCCGCAGGCGCAAGGCCTGAAGATCGTCTCCGCCAACGCCTACCTCGGTGCCGAGGCCATCGCCGATGCCTTGCTGGCCGGTGCCGACATCGTGGTCGCCGGCCGCGTGGCCGACCCGTCGCTGACCGTCGGCCCGGCCCTCGCGCATTTCGGCTGGGCGCGTGACGACTGGGACCGGCTCGCCCGCGCGACGATGGCCGGCCACCTGCTCGAGTGCGGCGCCCAGGTCACCGGCGGCTACTACGCCGACCCCGGCTACAAAGACGTGCCGGGCATGGCGAGCCTGGGCTACCCCATCGCCGAGATCGATCCCGACGGCCACTGCGTCATCACCAAGCCGCCCAGCACCGGTGGCCGCATCGACGAGCACACGGTGAAGGAGCAGCTGCTCTACGAACTGCACGACCCCGCCGCCTACCTCACACCCGACGTGGTGGCCGACATCGGCGAGGCGCAGGTCACGCAGCTCGGCGCCGACCGCGTGCGCCTGAGCGGCGTGCGCGGCCATGCGCGCCCGGCCACGCTGAAGGTCAACGTGTGCCACGAGACCGGCTGGCTCGCCGAAGGCGAGATCTCGTACGCCGGGCCGCGCGCCGAAGCACGCGCCCGCCTGGCCGCCGAGGTCTTGCGCGAGCGATTGAAGGGCATCGGCCCGATGCGCGCCGACCTGATCGGCGTCAGCAGCGTGTTTGCCGACGACGCCGGCGACTGGCTTGCCGCCCACACCGACAGCGGCGCCCGCGACGTGCGCCTGCGCGTGGCACTGCACCACGCCGACCGCCAGCAGGCCGAGCGCCTGGCGCGCGAGGTGACAGCGCTTTACACCTGCGGCCCCGCTGGCGGCGGCGGCGTGCGCACGGCGCTGCGGCGCCGCCTGGGCACCGTGAGCTGCACCGTGCCGCGCGACAGCGCACCAGGTCGCTACGTCTTTCTCCCCTGATGCCGAGACGAGGATCCACCATGCTCACCGTACCGCTCTACCGCGCCGCGCATGCGCGCACCGGCGACAAGGGCAACCGCTCCAACATCAGCCTGATCGCCTGGCACCCGCACTTGTGGGAGTTGCTGGTCGAGCAGGTGACCGAAGCGGTGGTGGCGCGCCAGTTCGCCCACCGCCGGCCGAGCCGCGTGGTGCGCCACCTGCTGCCCAATTTGCACGCGATGAACTTCGTGCTCGACGATGTGCTCGATGGCGGCGTCAACGACGCGCTCAACCTCGACAGCCATGGCAAGGCGCTGTCCTTCCTGCTGCTCGACCTCTCGCTGCAAGTGCCGCTCAACCTGGGCGATTGCCTGGCCGGCCACAGCGCTTCCACACCCGATGTGATCCCTTGACCTGAACAACGACGGAGACCGAACCATGAACACATCCACCCACCGACGCCGAATCACCACCGGCCTGCTGCTGGCCCTCACGCTGCCAGGCGCTGCCTGGGCGCAGGCCTACCCGGCCAAGCCCATCACCTTCGTGGTCCCGTTTGCGGCCGGCAGCGCCACCGACCAGCTTGCGCGTGCGCTCGGCCAGTCCATCACCACCGACACCAAGCAGGCCGTGGTGGTCGACAACAAGGCCGGTGCGAGCGGCATGATCGCCGCGCAGAGCGTGGCCAAGTCGGCGCCCGACGGCTACACCGTGCTGATCACTTCCAACACCACGCACGCGGCCAACGAGCACCTCTACAAGAAGCTGCCCTACGACCCGGTGAAAGACTTCGCGCCCCTCACTGCGCTCGGCAAGGGCAGCCAGGTGTTGGTCGTGAACGTGAATTCGCCCTACAAGACCGTGGGCGAGCTGCTGGCCAAAGCCAAGGCCGAGCCGGGCAAGCTCGCCTTCGGCAGCGGAAGTTCGTCCAGCCGCGTGGCGGGTGAACTCTTCAAGCAGATGGCTGGCGTGGAACTGCTGCACGTGCCCTACAAGAGCAACCCGCTCGCCATCACCGACCTGCTCGGCGGCCAGATCGACCTGATGATCACCGACACCTCGACCGGCGTGCCGCAGGTGAAAGGCGGCAAGCTGCGCGCGCTCGGCGTGTCGACGCAGCAGCGCACCGCGCTGCTGCCCGACGTGCCGACCATCGACGAGGCCGGCGTGAAAGGCTACGACATGGGCTACTGGTTCGCCGCCTACGCACCGGCCGGCACGCCGCCTGCGGTGGTGAAGCGCCTGCACGATCTGCTGGTGGCCGGCACCGCGAGTGCATCGGCCAAAGCCTTCTTCGACAACAGCGGCTCGGTGCCCTTCACCACCACGCCTGAAGGCCTGGCCAAGTTCCAGGCCGGTGAGACCGAGAAATGGGGCCGCGTGATCAAGGCGGCCGGCATCGAGGCGGAGTAGAGAAGCCTCGTCCTGGGGGCGATGTGGCCGGCGAACGGTCGGGCGTTTTCCACCGGGCCTTTCGCGTTGCTCGACCCAAGCTGGCGACAAGCCCGAAATGAATGCGCGTGAGTGTCGATTTCGGGCTTGTCCGTTCGTCGTGGTGAGTGGGTTGCGGCTTCGTCGGAGTGCAAGGCCCACCGGGACCACCCAGGCAAGCTCGATTCCCCATACTGACCGGCGAGGCATCATGAAGTTTCTTCTTACTTCCGCGGGCATCAAGAACGCGAGCATCCGCGAAGCGCTGCTCGACCTTCTCGGCAAACCGATCGCCGACTGCAAAGCCCTGTGCATCCCGACCGCGGGATACGGGCACCCACAGTGCGGCCCCGAGAGCGCGTGGCGTTTCATCAGCGGCAACGAGTCCACACCCATGTGCGAGCTGGGGTGGAAGTCCCTGGGCGTGCTGGAGCTCACCGCGCTGCCCAGCATCGACAAGGAACGCTGGGTGCGCTGGGTCCGGGAGGCCGATGTCCTGCTGGTGAACGGCGGCGACGCCCTGTACCTGTGTCATTGGATGCGGCAGTCCGGGCTCGCGGACCTGTTGCCTTCGCTGCGCGACACGGTCTGGGTGGGCTTGAGCGCCGGCAGCATGGTGATGGCCCCGCGCATCGGCGCAGACTTCGTCGGCTGGAAGTCGCCCACCGGCAGCGACGACACGCTGGGCGTCGTCGACTTCTGCATCTTTCCGCACCTGAACCACGAGGCTCTGCCCGAAAACACCCTGGCCGACGCGGAACGATGGGCGGCCGCCATTCCAGGTCCGGCCTATGCGATCGATGACGAAACGGCGATCAAGGTGGTCGACGGAAAGGTGGAAGTTATCTCCGAGGGGCACTGGAAGCTGTTTGCCCGCTGACAGCATCCGGCCGACGCCGCCCTATCCGCGCTGACGGGTCAGACAGAGGCGGCCGGTTCAATGCGCGATCGGTGGTGCCGCCACGAGCCCCGGATCGCGTTCGACACGGTTGCGTCCGTTGGCCTTGGCGCGGTAAAGAGCCGAGTCGGCTCGGTGCAGGAGGCTGTGCATGTCGTCGTGCATGGGGTCGAGCACGGCGATGCCGATGCTCACGGTGATCGACACCTCGCCGCTTGCGACTTTCACCGCGTTTGCCGACACGGCGCGCAGGATGCGTTCCGAGGTGTGGTGGGCGTTGTCCAGGTTGGCGCCAGGCAGCAGCGCCACGAACTCCTCTCCGCCCCAGCGGCCCAGATGGTCGCCATCGCGCAGCTCGGCTTGCAGCCGTTGCGCGACCGCGGCCAGGCATGCATCGCCGATGCCGTGGCCGAATCGGTCGTTGATCGACTTGAAGTGATCGATGTCGACGAACAGCACGCCCAGCCCGCTGCCGCCGGCGCGAGCCTCGCTCGCCAGTGCGCGCAGTTGCATCTCGATCGCGCGCCGGCTTTGCACCCCCGTCAGCATGTCTTCCTCGGCCATCTTTCGTGCGACGTCGCGCTCGCGCCGGAAGCCGAGCACACGGTCGGCGATACCCAGCGTCAGGGCCAACGCTTCCCACACCGCGCCGAGCGCATACAGGTACACCTCGTTGGCCGCGATGTCGACCAGGCCTGCCGCCTGCATGCTGCGCACCGACGTGGCAACGGTCAACGGAACCCAGCCGGCAAGGAAGTAGTAGCCGTAGCGGTCGCGAGCGAGCGCCGCACGCACCCCGAGGCCGATCATCAGGAGGTTGGTCGCCAGCAGTACCGTCACGATCACCATGCCGAACCGGCTCGCCGGCCACGGCCATGCCGCGATCACGACTGCGGACAGCAGCAAGGCGGTGCGCAGACGATCCATCACCGAAAGCAGGCGAGGCGCATGACGCCCGATGTCCAGGAAGTCGCGCGCGAAACCAACGGCGAAGCCGATCGCCGCCGTGGCGGCGGCCCACTGCCCGTGAATGCCGAGGCGCCCAAGCCAGTCGCCACCCGGCGCGGCATAGAGCAGCCCGGCGCTGGCGGTCATGAAGAGGATCAGGCTCAGCAGATAGCAGGTGTAGTCGGCAAACATCCGCTCGCGCAGCGCGACCCAGTAGCAGCCGGCGATCACCGCGAACGCGATGAGAGAGGCATACATCGCGGCCGACACGATCAGGCGCGTCTTCTCGTACTCGCGCCATGCCTCCCCGGCGACGATGGAGAAGTCGACGTTGACCCGGTGGCCGTGCGCAAGGTGCAACAGCAGCGGCGCGCCGGGCTCGAGCGACGCCGGCAGCGGGAAGACCAGCGCGATCACGGAGCCGTCACGCTCAGGGGGCTGAACCTTGGAGCGCTCGATGCGCGTCCCGTCCGGCAAGACGAGCAGCACCGATCCGGCGACCTGGCCTTCGACGACCAGCAGCGCCTTGGGCGGCAGCGCGCCAGGCGTGATGCGCACCCAGCTGCCGTGCTCCCGGTACGGCAGCATCCTCTGCACGCGCGTGCCCTCGGCCTCCCACAGCGGCGGCACGTCGCTGCGGGCCGATGCCGGCGGCAAGGTGTCCGCCGACAGGTCGGCCGCGATGAGCGTCGCCTTCAGTGCGGCCTGCGCCAAGTCCGGCTGACCGGCGTGGGCCGCGCCGGCCCCGCAAAGCAGGAACGCAAGGCAAAGCAAGGCGAGGCGGCGTAGCGCGACAGTCATGGGCGTCGGGGCGGATTGGAGGCCAAACCGGGGAGCCTAACGTCCCGCGCGCAACTTTTGAGAGGGCTGGACGATGGCAGTGCGACGGATTGCACGGTTGCCATTCGGTGCCGTCGATGCTCGGCATGGCCGAGACCGCGTGCGAAGGGTTGAATCCGAGAATCGCGAATGGGCGTTCTCCGTTGTTGTCCTTCGAAATGTCGAATTCGCCGCCGAAAAGCGGTCGTTGCTCTCTCGATTTCAGTGCTCGACCGGTAGCCCCGATCCGCCGTTCAACTTTGAGATCGCCCATCGCTGCGAGTTCTCAAACTCGTACTTCACTTCATACGAGAAGTCGGCATTGAGCTCAACCAGTGCCACTTTGAACGGACTGGCCGACTGAAGCGAATCGCGAATCTGCCCGGCGATCCCGCTCGCCCAATGGATGAAGGGCTTATGAGCGATGACGTCGACGATTTCGATGCCATGCGAGCCGACGAACGACGCCTTGACCTCGATCACGCCGGGTGCATTCGCGATCCGAAGGAAACCGCGCTGCCAAGCCGAATCCATCGTTGACATCTCTTGGGCAAATGCTTTGATGAGTTCAACGGTCAGCGCTGCGTTTCTGGCTTGATCTGGCATACGTGTTTGCTCGCCATTGCTTCGGTTGCCACGAGTGTGCCATTGGGCAGTCCCAACGGCGGACACAAGCGAAAGACGGTGGCCGAGCGCGCGCAGTACTCGATCTCGTCGACGCAGCAACGCAGCAACGCAGTCGAGCACAGAACTCCGCAACACCAGGGCAGGGCTTCACCTGTTCGCGCACATGATCCGAACACCACCACCCGTGCGCAACCCGTCCTTGCGCCGCGCGAAGTAACGCGCGTTGAGATCGTCCGGCGTGGCACTCTCTGCGGAACTGAAACCCAGCTCAAGCAGTTGGCTCTGCAACTGCACCGGATCGAAGGTCGACAGCCAGGGTTCACCGATCGCCGCAATCTGCTGCTCGAGGACTTCATTGATCACGCGCTCGATCGGGTTCAGCATCGTCACCGGGACGCGGTAGTCGAAGCACAAGCAGCTGCCCGCGGCAAAGCCAGCCACCGTGCCGAGCGTCGTCAGCACCGCGTTGGCCGTCAGGTACATGGTCACGCCCATCCAGCTGACGCAGGCCGGCTGGTTGGCCCGAAACCCCGACTGCTGCAACGCCCCGCCCAGATCGTCGCGCTCGAAGTCCACCGGCACGAAAGTCAGCGATGCAGGCACGTCGATCCGAGCCTCGGCCAACAGTTGCTGCTTCCAGCGCTGTGTGCCGGGATGGTCCACCTCGAACACCCGCAGGCCCTCATTGCCGTACGGATTGCGATACGCAAAGGTGTCGAGGCCGGCACCCAACAAGACGTACTGGCGCACACCCGCCGCCACGCAGCGCGCGAGCTCATCCTCGACGAACCGGCTGCGCGCGACCAGTGCGCCGCGAAGGCCCCGCGACATCGGGTCGTTCAGCACGAACGGATCGTCCCGCAGCGCGGCCTCGGCGGGCGCGCCCAGCAAGGGCAGCGCAATCCGGTCCGGGAAGACCAGCGGCTCGTCGAGCAGCTGGTGCACGGCGCGCAACGAGGCGACTGTCAGCGCCGAGCGGCTGGGCTCGCCCTGGCGAACGATGTTGGTTGGCAAGGTGGTGGACATCGGAACCTCCTGTTGTCGTAGAGGCCTCATCGTCCACCCTCACGTTGCGTGAGGGTCAAGGGGCCGCAGCCCGCTCCATGTAGCGCAGTGTCTCCAGCGTGAAGACCTGTCCGGCTTGAATCAGCGGTTCGTTCTCGTATGCCGCGAGCAGCCGGGCGCGCAAGGTGGCGTCGTGTCGCACCATCCGGTCCAGCAAAGCTTGCCATTCGTGCGCCAGCTGTCGCGCTTGCGCGGAATGCGGCGGCACGCCATTGGCCATGAGGCGCTCGACGCGCTCGCTGAGTGCGCGCCAGTCCGGATCCAGCGTCTTGTCCAGGCGCTGCCACTCGTCCTCGCTGATGTACTTGGCAAGCACGGCCAGCCGCAGCTGAATTGCCTGGTCGATGTAGTCCAGCAAGGCTCGATCCATCCCGGTTGGCAGCGGCAGACTCGGCTGCTCGCGCAACATGCTGCCCCAGCGCTTCAGGAGTGCGACGTCGCCATTGGCCCAACGCGCCGCCACGTCCATCCATCGCCGCGCCAGCGGCTGCAACTCGATCGAATCGGGCAGCACGCCGCGGTCCATCGCGTCGCGGATCGCCTGCAACAGCGGTGGCCACTCGGCCTGGCTGCGCTTCCACCGCTCGAAGATGAGCTTGAGTTCGGCAGCGCTGAAATACTGCTCGAACGTGTTCATCATCGACAGGCTGGCGAGCCAGTCGGCGATCTCAGGCTGACCACCGCCGGCGAGGATGAGTTGCATCACACTGAGCCGCTCACGCAACGCCTGGGCCCGGACGATCTCCTGATCCAGCGTGCTGATCTGCTGCGCGACGATGGCCGGCAGCGTGACAGCGCCGCCATCAAGCAACTTCGCCACATCGCCAAGCGGCAGACCCATGCGGCGCAGGGTCTGGATGCCATGCAGCCGCGCAACATCGTCACGGCTGTACAGCCGATACCCGCTCTCGGAGCGCCCCGACGCGCGCAGCAGCCCGATGCTGTCGTAGTGATGCAATGCGCGCACGGTCAGACCGGTACGCTTGGCCAGTTCACCGACTTTGAGGAGCATGTGAGGAGTATCCATCTGCGATGGATAGCGTATCCAGAGAGACAGAGGAACTCAGGCCTTGCGGCGCGGACGGAGTCCCTCTGACCATCCCTGATGGAGGCGTCAAGGTTGACGCCCGCGCGTGCCATCGGCGACCTTGTTGTCGCGAATGACTCCAATGGCCGAGCGCGCATTGCTCTGGGGCTGCCATCGACCCTTCGCGGACTGCGCGCGAGGGTTGCGGCGTTGGAGTTTTTTTTATCGCCAAGGCGCAAAGGACGCCAAGGTCGCAAAGAAGAGACCGAAGCCTTCTGTATTTCCTTGGCGTCCTTTGCGCTCTTTGCGCCTTGGCGGTAAAAAGAAAGTTGCGCAAAGCACCTATGCCATGACGCGCGCATCGTCCGCAACGGGCCGGCGAGCGGCTGAGCCGATGTCTGCTTCGGTTAGGCCCGGCTGCTGCAGCGGCCACCGGCACATTGCGCGAGCCGCTCCTGTCATTCGGTAGCTCAACAGGAATGTCGGCATAGCGTGCCTCGCGAATCAGCTTGCCGTTGCCCACTGTCTCGGCTCGGAATCGAGGCCCTTGCCCGACGACTCATCGGTGCTCGACAACCCTTGAGCAGAAGTTCTTGCCCTTCGTCGCAAAACGGATGCGCGCGCCCCGTCGTGGCCGGAAACTCCACCACAGGAGGTATCCCCCATGCGAACAGCTTCTCTCTCAGCCTTGATGGTCGGGTTGGTCTTGGCGACGTCCAGCGGCGCATGGGCACAGGCGAAGGCCAGCCCGCCGTGGACCTTGCCTCAATGGGTAGCCACGAAGGACGCCGGGCCGCGGACCTATCGGTTCACTGTCGACTACCAGAGCGCCAATCCACAGGGCGTGGTGGTGCATCGTCAGCGCATCGTGGGCGAGTACACGCGTGGGCTGGCGGGGGGAGAGGTGCAGTGGAAGAATGTCGCCCAGGCAGATGCGGACGGGGCGAGCGGGCCATTCGGCGCGCCCGAGAAGCGGGGCTTCATGGAGGGCTTCCGCTACGTGAACGATCTTGGCGCCACCATGCAGCCCGAGTTCTTCAAGGGGTTTCCTCCCACCGCCGTCTTCGAGCGCAACCTCGTGTGGGACACCGGAATGATGGAGCTGTTCGGTCAGGGGTACTTCGAGAAGTTGAAGCTCAACGAGCCGTACCACGCCATGGCCAACCAGGACGTGAAGATGCCCGCCATGGGGGCCTTCCACAATCGCGATGTCGTGCTTGAGTGGGTTGGGCGCTCTTACCGAAACGGGCAAGAGTGCGCGCTGATTGACTACCGCGCCTTCCTGAACCCTCTGGAGATTTCGACCGGCGGGATGACGCTGCGCGCACGCAGCGACTACTGGGGGCAGATCTGGGTTTCCCTGAAGACCAAGCAGATCGAATACGGCACCCTCTACGAGGAAGTGCTGGGTGAGATGCAGCTGCCCGGCCAGGCTGCCCCGCAGCCCCTCAGCGTCTTTCGCAACGGTGTGCTCGAGCATGTGGCCGCACCGTAGTCGAACCATGGACATGGCCGGCAACAAGTGGGCGTTGGCCTTGCTCTGGATCAACCTGGCGGTCGCCATCGTGATCGTGGTCGAGAACGCCGCGGGCCAGTTTGCGAGCCTGCAAGACCTGATGCGCGCGGCCGCCTTCGCGCTCGTCTACGCCAACCTGGCCGGCCTCTTCGGCACCCTGGTCCTGGGCGTCTTGGCGGAACGGCTGGCGCAGCGCGGCGTTTCATTGCGCTTCGTGGTGCCGGTGGGCATCGTCGTCTTCACGGCGCTTGGCGGGCTGTTGGCGCAGGCCTTGCTGATGCAGCTGGGCTACGGCGCGCCAGAACATTTCTGGCCCGAGTACCTCAACAACTTGCGTGTGGCCACACCGCTCGCGCTGGTGTTCGGGCTCGGCGCGTTTGCACACGCGTCGCTGCAGACCCGTGTCGCGGCCCTGGAAGAGAAGCTCCACGTGCAGCAGTTGAACGACGAGCGAACCCGCAAACTGGCGGCAGAGGCGCGGCTTCAATCGCTCGAAGCCCGGGTCCACCCGCACTTCCTGTTCAACACGCTCAACTCGATCAGCGCGCTCATCCCGGTGAACCCGGTGCAGGCAGAGCAGCTCGTCGGCCGTCTGGCCGTGTTGTTGCGCGCCTCGCTGGACTCCGGCCGCCAAGCGCTGATTCCTCTTCGGGAGGAGCTCAACATGGTCGCAAGCTACCTGGACATCGAGAGGGCGCGGTTCGGCGACAAGCTGCAAAGCTCGATCGACGTGCAAGCCGAGGCCCAGGAGCGGCCGGTGCCTCCGATGTCGGTGCAATCGCTCGTGGAAAACGCCGTGAAGCACGGCCTCATGGCCCGAGGCGAGGGTGGCATCTTCGTGAAGGCCGTTGTGGACGGGCCCAATCTTCGCCTTCGCGTCGAGGTTCGCGACACCGGGCCTGGCTTCGACTTGACGGTGGTTCCCGCCGGCCACGGCCTCGACAACCTGGCGGAACGTCTCCAGGCCCTCTTTGGCGACTCGGCGGGCCTGCGTGTCTTCCGGCGCGACGAGCAGACCGTCGTGGAAATGGCCTTGCCCGCCCGATGAGCCTGCGCGCCTACCTCGTGGACGACGAGCCCCTGGCACTCGAACGCCTGCAGCGGCTGCTCGAGCGCACCGGGCGTGTGGAAGTCACGGGAGCCACCACCGACCCCGAAGAAGCCGTGGCGGCCTTGATGGCGGCGCCGCCCGACGTGTGCTTCCTGGACATCCAGATGCCGCGGCTGAACGGCTTCGAGGTGTTGGGCCGCCTGACCCGCCCGCCCCACGTCGTCTTCACGACCGCCTATGACCAGTACGCGCTGCAGGCCTTCGGCGTGAGCGCCGTGGACTACCTGCTCAAGCCGATCGACCTCGGGCCGTTGAATGACGCGCTCACGAAGGTGGAGCGGCTGCGCGGCGCGGGGCGGCTCGTGCAGGCGGACGTGCAGGCGATGGCGCAGCAGCTGGCCGCGGCCCTGCAGGCTGCAAAGCCCGTGTACCCGGACCGCATCGCCTCGCGGCTCGGCGAGCGGCTCCTGTTTCTCGACCTGGCCCGGGTGACGCATTTCCACGCGGAAGACAAGCTCACGTTCGCGATGTCGGAAGGCAGAGCCTATTGCGTGGACCATGGGCTCGGGCAGCTGGAAGCGATCCTGGACCCCAAGAAGTGGCTTCGCGTCCACCGCAGCAGCGTGGTCAACGTAGCATGGATCAAGGAGGTCGCGCCGCTGCCGGGTGGAGCGCTTTGTCTGCGGCTCAAGAACGAGGCGAACACCGAGTTGACGGTCGCGCGCGACCGGGCCCGCGACTTCAAGGCGCGCATGGTCGGCCAGGTCACGCCCCGGCGTGAATAGCTCTGATCGGAAGCTCGAATGAGCTCGGCGCGCAGTGAGCAACTCAGCGTGTCGTGGCGGCCGGTGCCGCTTCGGCCATCTCGCGAAGCACTTCGGCTCGGTAGCGCTCGATCAAGCCCTCTGCCTTCATCTGCTTCAGCGCGGCCGCCATGCGCGGCGCCAGCTCGGCATGGCGCTTGTGCACCAGTGGGAACAGCGGGTTGGCACCGATGTCGAGCACGCGGTGCGAGATGTCCACGCCACGCAACTCGGGCAGGGTCTGCAGCGTCGGCAGGGACAGGTCGCCGGTGCAGTGCAGATCGCTGCGGCCGACCCGCAGCATGCTGAAGCCCTGGGCATCGGTGCCGACGTCGAGCAGCCGCTCGGGCGGCACCACCGTCTTCAGCGCCGTCTCGCAGATGGCAATGCCACGCTGGTAGGTCACGCGCAAGGGCCGTACAGCGAGTTCGTTCAGCGAGCCAAGCTGCAGGCCCGTGTCGATCGAGAACAGCGCCCAGGCGATGTCGTACACCGGTTCGTCGACGCGCACCAGTTCCGCGTGTTGCGATGCATAACTGCCGATGCGGGCCACTTCGCCATCAACGGCGCCTTGCTCGCTCGCGATGGTCAAGCGCTGCAGCGGCATGACCCGGAACTGCACCGTCAGCCCCAAGCGCCGGAACAGCTCCGGATAGATGCGGCGCTGCCAACGTCCGACGAAGGTCTCGGCCTCCTGGGAGGTGCCGATGAAGAACGGCTTGGCATCGCCGCCGGTCTGCGCGAACACCATGCCGGCGCTCAGCAGCCAAAGCGCCGCCAACGCCGCCCACAAACATCGAAAACGCTTCATCAGCATCCCCGCCCATGCCCGCTCTCAGTGTAGTCCTCTCCCTCGAAAATCTGGGCATCGACGCACTGTTGGCGCAGGCGCGGCAACCGGATTGACCGGCTTCGGCGATGCGGATTTCATGCCGCATCTGGCCCGCCTCTGGCCGATGCCTTCGTGCCCCGGCGATTCGGCATCACCGTGGAATCGCGCATGGCGGTGACCCCGGCGCTGTGAGACGATCACAGCCTGATTGGCTGATAACCATTGGAGCCTGCCTCTCAATGTGCGCCTGTGCTTGAGTCCTTGCTGAGGTCTTGGCGGCGCAGTCGGTTCGCGAGTGGCGCATCGGCGGTGACGCGGCGTGCCGAGCGCCGGCTGGGCCCGCGGCTGCTGGCCGCGATCGTGCTGGCGAGTTCGGGGTTGGCGCTGCTGGCCACCGCGATCCAGCTTGCGCTGGACTACCGGCGCGACATCGAAGAGATCGACGCCCGCTTCGTGCTGATCGACCACACCCTGGCCGACACGCTGGGCCGCAGCCTGTGGTCGATGGACAAGGCGCAGATCGAGTTGCAGCTCGACAGCCTGCACCGCCTGCACGACGTGGAGTTCGTGCGCGTGCAAGGCCAGCTCGGTGAGCAGTTCGCGGTCGGCCAGGAAAGCGGTGACATGAAGCGCCGCGACGTGCAGCTGCGCGCACCGGGTGGCGAGCGTGAGGTGATCGGCACGCTGACGGTCGGCGTGGGTCTTTCAGGCGTATACCACCGGCTGTTCGACCGTGCGCTCGTGATCTTCGTGACGCAAGCGGCCAAGGCCGCGCTGATCGCGCTGTTCATCCTGTTCATCGTGCGGCGCTGGGTCACGCGCCATCTCGAGCGCCTGGCCGCGCATGCGCGTGGACTGAGCGCCGACAACATGACGCATCCACTCGCGCTGGCGCGCCACTCGGGTCGTGCCGCCGACGAGATCGACGACGTTGCGCAGGCGCTCAACGATCTGAGCCGCCGCCTGGCCGCCGAACTGGACCGGCGCGGCGTGACCGAGGCCGAGTTGCGCCAGCACCGTGACCACCTCGAAGACCTGGTCGTGCACCGCACCGCCGAGCTGCAGCAGGCGGTCAAGCGCGCCGAGGCTGCCAACGCCGCCAAGAGTGAGTTCCTGTCGCGCATGAGCCATGAACTGCGCACCCCGCTGAACGCGGTGCTCGGCTACGCGCAGCTGCTGCGCATGAGCGGCGGCCTCAGCGACAAGCAGGCCAGCGGGCTGGACATCATCCACGCCAGTGGCGAGCACCTGCTCGGGCTGATCGTCGACATCCTCGACCTGGCGCGCATCGAGGCCGGCCGCGCCGAGATGAACCCGGGCGAGATCGACCTGCGCGCCTTCGTGCGAAGCGTGGCCGACATCGTGCGCATCAAGGCCGAAGAGAAGCAGCTTGCACTGCTGATCGAGATCGACGAAGGCTTGCCTGGGCGCGTATGGGTCGACGAGCAGCGCCTGCGGCAGGTGCTGCTGAACCTGTTGAGCAACGCCGTCAAGTTCACCGACCGCGGTGAAGTGCGGCTGCGCGTGGCGGCTGCCGCAACGCCCGGCCTGGCGCTGCGCTTCGAGGTGCGCGACACCGGCATCGGCATTGCCGAGGCCGACCGCGAGCGCATGTTCGAGCCTTTCGAGCAAGGCGGCGAGTTGCATCGCCGCAGCGCCGGCACCGGCCTGGGACTGGCGATCAGCCGCCAACTGGTGCGGCAGATGGGCAGCGAGATCCGGCTCGAGGCCCATACCGGAGGCGGCAGCCTGTTCTGGTTCGAGGCTGCCGAGCCGCTCGTGTCGCCACCCTCGGCCTCGCCACGAGCACCGCATTAGGACCGCCCTGCTGGGGCTCCACTGGACCTGCTGA
>Ga0307514_10002207_pt1 | contig 20838 bp, 22 predicted proteins | sample 16_EM_MG_FD_203088 | JGI IMG/M metagenome (GOLD analysis project Ga0307514, IMG submission 203088) | Populus trichocarpa ectomycorrhiza microbial communities from riparian zone in the Pacific Northwest, United States - 16_EM | ecosystem: Host-associated > Plants > Roots > Unclassified | place...
ATTACCCTGAAAGGGCGGGGCATCAGCCACGAGACTTCACAAATAAACACCGCGAGGCCGCCACAAAAGCGCAACAAAAACTTTCGGAGAATCATGTTCATCGCAGCTAAAATAAATAAATTGAATCACATAGGTATATATATCTGCCATGATAAGCCCTGTATGTATATACATACAGGTACTTAGGCACCATCCCTACCCAAAAGTCTTGGTGAAACATCGGAAACATAGTGCGGTAGTTCGAACTTCGAGAGCGTTTTTGGTATCGAGCACCTCTGGAAAAGTCCATATAAATTAGAGTCATTTTGGGTTTCTGGGGATTACTCCTCCCCAGAAGAGGGACTGTGAACTTTCCTCTTCGATCTAAATTTTTTTGGTATGATTTCACAAAGAGCCATTTTGGCCGTTTTCAGTTTGTGAAACCTTGTACGGAGAATTCCTTGAAGCGGCTCCGAGACATGGAAGTGCACCCGACAGGCGTGGGGGTGAAAGAATACTGGAAGCTTGTACGGATACAGTTATGGAACTGATGCTCTGATACTCTCTATCTAAATGAGGGAATCCTGACCCCCCCCCCTTGTCTTGTACGGGCAAACCTGTCTGGTACACGTGCTCATACCACGCGAGAGGATTCTCGCTTATCGGATCTAGATTGTCTAGATCGAAAGCAAGCTCAGGGTAAGCGTCCCCTGCCCTTGCAACTAGCCAGGTACACATGATATACTGTAAGTAGTATATACAATACATACAATATGATCATTATTTTACGTACAGCTGTACATAACTTGACTGTAGTCTGGTTGCACTACCGTAGCCCCTCGTAGAGGGACTTGACTGTACTTAGCCCCAGCGGGGTGAGCATTGGCATGTACTTACCGCCGAGTTTGGGTGAGAGTTGCGCTATTTCGAATTGCCGAAAATTTGTGGAACAGAAATAAAGTATCAAAGTCTGCATATAAAGTTTTTTTTTTCTCACAGCAGGCTCAGAGTGTGAAATGGGTCTAGTGATGACTATGGAGAGTACGAAAGATTTTACATCTATACAACATACATATATATCTACATACATACAGTATAAGCGAATAGCCACAAGCAGCACATATTTGTATTCCTTATGGTCAGGTAAACATAGTGGTGGCTATTGGATCGATAACAACTCCAACGCTAACCCGGTGTACCCAGTGCTTACCCCAATGAGGTTGTGGTATATTACCAGATCCCAAGAATACTCTATATAGGTACTCTACATGTCCATCACAAAAATTCCTATGTCTGTTTGGATAGCCCCCGCCAATTAGTGTGGAGGGACGGGGGGGTGAGAGACCTCACTCTGTAACACAGATCCCCATATCATACCAATAATGTTCCTATCCTGCACTCGGCGTCTGAGTCGTGCATGCATGCCAATGACCAGGGCTCTCTCAACAATCAACTGGAAGTTGCTTACAAGTTGTTTATTCGCCCTCTATACTATTACCAAGGGTCAGTGGTTCAGATCTCTTTCCCTCTGGGTGTCAGGGTGTTTTGGTGCTTCAGATCTGCAAAATGTATCTCTGGGGATTATCGAATCCAAAACTGCAAGTGACCTCCCCTACTCCCTCTCCTGCTCTGCACCCCATAAGCTCATTTGAAAGCTGATGGATGCCTCTCGCCCCTTCCTGCCCTTCAATTCAAGACTGCTGGCAAGTCATCTGTTTTATTTTCTCCAGTTACAGACTACAGACCACATAGACCACATATTCTCATTTAATACCCGTTTCCTTTAAATTTCTGAATAACTTAGCGAGCAGGCATTCTACCTTCCCCTTGCCCCCCCATCTCACGTCACAGGGTTCAGGAACAGGGTTTCTGGTGTAGGATTTGCACGCGAGTTAAACACACTTTACCCATATGCCGAACGCTTGGCACTGATTCTCAGTACTTCAATGTCAGGTCCCCAACATTAAACTTCACGAATTGCCATTCATCCCGTCTCTCTCGTTCCTAAAAACTCCGTCGCAAAGATGAATATGCCCACAAGAGACCCCGAGCCTACATGTATGCACTTTGTAACTCTAAATTGCGACTTCTCCCCCCTCCTAGTTTTAGCCTGTTGTTGTCGTTTGTGCTAATTGTTGATGTTTGCGCGTGTGCGACACAGGGAACCCGGCGTACAACCAAAATCCACCTCTTTTTGATAAAGACCTTGTGACCCGCTCGACGCTGGTTTGCGGTGGAGGCAAGCTCAAGGAAGATGACTACAATCTGGGATTGCATGTCATGGCGTTGTTTGTGGTGCTCACACAGAGTACATTGGGTACGACAAACGCATCTCAAATCTCAGATCTAGATTTCAATCTCACCCTGGACCCTGCCGAACCTTTATTTCAACGTTGTCGCTGACAAACAATACAGCATGTGCATTCCCACTGATTGCCAAAAAATTCCACTGGCTCCGCATCCCTCCCATATTCCTCTTTTATGCCCGCCACTTTGGCACCGGCGTACTTATTGCTACTGCATTCGTCCATCTGCTCCCGACGGCATTCATCTCTTTGGGTGATCCATGTCTCCCCCCGATTTGGAATCAGGATTATCCGGCTATGCCCGGGGCCATCTCCATGGCTGCTGTCTTTTTCGTGACGATTGTGGAAATGATATTTACTAGAGGACATATGTGTGGAGGCGACCATGCGGGGCCAGTGTTGGATGAGGAGAGGGGAGCGGGGAAGAGGGGGTTGAGGGGGGGGAAGAAGAATAGGGGGGCGGTCGATGTGGATACTATCTCGGAGGAGGGATCCTATGACGAATCGGCTATTGGTGGTGTTGAACAGCCAGGCTTTGGTATGGCTGGGAATAGACGAAGCAGGAGTCACTCCATGAGTCGGGGTTTGAGAGCACTAGCGGAGCAGCAAACCCAGGCATATAGCGAGAAAGATGTCATTGTCAATAATACTGGCACCAGTAATTCCGGGCAAGTTCCCATTAGTATCCCAAATATTTTCAACAGGGGATTGGAGCAAGAAGTCACGGAAAATCGCGGGGATGACCGAGTTATATTGACTCCGGAGCAAGTGCATAAAAGGGCACTCTTACAATGCGCGCTTTTGGAAATGGGAATTCTGTTTCATAGTGTTTTTATTGGAATGGCGTTGAGTGTTACTGGGGGGCCCGGGTTTGTGGTTCTTTTACTGGCTATTATTTTTCATCGTATGTTACCCCCCACCTCCCCTTAATATTTCCTTTCCCCAACCGGATACTAACCCTCCATAGAAACCTTCGAAGGTCTTGCCCTCGGCTCCCGCATCGCTGTCCTCAAATGGAGGCCCGGGCAAAAACAGCCATGGCTCATGGCCCTCGCATATGGACTCACCACCCCCATTGGACAAGCCATCGGCCTAGCCACCCACACGCTCTATTCCCCCCAAAGCCAAACCGGGTTATTGATGGTTGGGATCATGAACAGTATCTCGAGCGGGCTGTTGGTGTTTGCGGGGTTGGTAGAGTTGCTTGCGGAGGACTTTTTGAGCGATGAAAGCTGGAGGGAGTTGAGGGGGAAGAAGAGGATTGTGGCGTGTGCGTTTGTGGGGTTGGGTGCCATTGGGATGGCGACCGTGGGGGCGTGGGCGTAATGGTATTTTTTGGAGGAGCGGGGTTTTGGTTTTTGCCTAGACGTTTGGGCGGTGAGGCCTATTTACCAATATATATACCAATGGGAATAGCAATGGAGGTGGCGTAGGAAAAAGGATGGAAGTGGAATGATGATAAATATGGGAATGGGGGATATCAAATATGATTTACAATGCGTTTTGTTTTTTTAAATATCTGTGATTTGTAGAGTTGTATATATCACATTTATCCACCAAAGATTTATTATTCTTTTATATATGGTGACCTTGTTCTCCTTCCTGCCCCCCATGTATTGGTACTGTATGTGACAGATACAAAGAGTCTTGGCACGAGTCAATGGTGGCCCAGGTTGTTACTCTGGACAACAAATATAATGTAGATTCAAATAAAAATATTTAAATAAAAAAAAACACGAAATCTATTATATATAGATGTTTACTGTCCCTATTACTCCGTACCTATCGATATTAATCCAGTCCAAGGAAGCAACACAGGGCCGGGGATGAAGATAGTCACATTCCGCATCCTATACTCCTTCACACACTCTCGCATGGAGCACATCTCGCCAAAATCTCGTTATCAATTACCAGACTGATGAATTTATAACAAGGCAATTAGTATCCTACAATTAATAATAATCCTTACAAGTATTTACACTACTACCCCTCATCAGATCGTTACCCTGTTGCAATACACCATCTGCTCCAACTCACTTAAAAGATATCCTCGACCCCCTTCCACTCTCCCCCACCCAGCGCCACCTCCTTCCTCATCTCCCAGTACTCATGCATAAACTCCCAATACTCCTCCCCAGTAACCTTACATCTACTCCTCTTAAACCACCTCGGCTCATACTCCTCTCCACTCGCCTCCCTCTCTCTCCTCTTCGCCCTCTGCTTCTCCTCCAATCGGCTCTTCTCCTCCGCCGCAAAATCATACTTCCCATCCTCCATCGCCCTCTGATCCGGTCTCAACCTAGTATCCGTTGGGCACAAAACTGGCCTCAGCTTCTCTGGTAGCGCATTCAATGACACAGCAAACTGTGTAAGATTAAACGGCATGTTCGGACGAGGATTACTCTCCCAAATCAAAAAGGTGGATTGATTCTTAAATGCTGAAGATCCCGGTGCTGCAATCTCTCCAGAATCATTCGATCCCGTACTCTTCCGTGCGTAAATCTTGTCGTTCCATCGCCCACCTATACTCCAGATATGTTGGCCCTGGGCGTCTATAACCTTGCCCTTGACCTGATAAGCGGTAGAAATCGTCCATCCACGCTGCTTGAAGTCCAATATGCATGTATCCCCGGTAGTATGATTCGTAATTTCCATCAAGCCATAGTTGTCCACAGTCGGAGACCCTGTGATAATCCCCACAACTGAAGTCGTGACCTTCTTCCAGGTGTATAACTCTTCCTGCCCGCCAACTGGCCTTAATTTCAAGAACCACGTCCCAAGTGGGTTGATATCGAATGATTTTCCGTAGAACTTCGACTTTACTGCCGATTCTCCCCAGTAATCCCACTTTGGTGCCTCCGCCCAAGCAGCTCCAATGGGAGGGTGATGGCTGACCTGCTCCACAAAGAACCTGTAGCCCTTGTCTGGTCTGCAATATTCATAAGTTTCTCCAAGAAGGGGGTTGAATGGCTTAGCAATGCGGCTGATTGTGGAAGAATACTCGCTTGCGGCGAAGGCAGCTACATAAACCATTCTCTCCGTAGTGTCCTGTCTATCTGCTGCTGTATCCAGTAAATCGGTATATTCCATATCCTCTGCAACACGCTGAAGTAGTGATGTACATTCATTGAACGAGACGGGAAGTGTCATTTTCGTCATATCCTTTCCAATCATGGACTTCAATATTCCCTAGAAGTAGGAAGGCACACGTTAGTCCTTGAGTGTAGACTATGCAAAAAATGCCCATACCCATAAAGAAATTTTAGGCCTATCATCTGAATCCATAGCAAGCCTCGCTCTCGGGGGGTCTTCATATCCAATCATGCTAGGCTTAATGATCTGCTCCTTATGGTCACGAATATCAATATCATACTCTCGCGCGGGCTCCGGTGGAGGGCTCTTTGGCATCTGCGTTTGAACTTCCACCTCGCCCGCATCGACCGCATCAAAGAACTCCTCATCATCGTCATCACTGCTGCTATCCAGGCCTAGCTCCAGTGGTTTAGATTTTAATGACTGTAATGATCTCCTCCTATCCTTAGCTACTCCAGAAGAATCGAGCTCCACATTGCTCAAAGCTTGGGAAATTCTCTGTAGGCAAGTTAACTATCTATGTAGATAAAGGGTAAAGATCACCTGTTCGGGCTCACTACCTTCGGTTCGGGCGCTTCAGCAGTCATTTCAAATGCCTCCTCCTCCTCCTCTTCCTCCCCATCTACCTCAGCGTGCTCATCATGCTTAGGCCCAAGCCCCGCGCTCGTAACACTTGAGCCGAGGGCCTGTTCCCGCCTTAAGACCTCCTTCAGCACCCGCTTCGTCCTCTTCCTCTTGCCTCTTTCCATCCCGACCTCGCCTTGAAGCACCTCATGCTCTTCCACCAACCTTTGCATATTTTCTTCCCATAATCTTCTCAAGTCCCGTTCCTTGCTAACCCTGTACTTCCAATACCTTTCCCTCTCCTTAGTCATCTTAAGGACATCTCCAACAAGTTTTATAAGACCCTTGACTGCTCCATCGTAACCCTCTAGCGCAGCAGAAACGACCTCATCACCAAGGGTGATATTTGGATCTTCTTGGCGCCGGAACTGCAAAGCAAGGCAGACTTGAGCAAGAAGATCTAACTGCAGCCGCGCGGAATTGGCTACAAGAGCCAAAGCATCAGAAGTGGGCGGCTCCTTCCGGGAGTTTGAATCAGAGCCATTATCGTCATCATCTTCACTGCCGCTTTCTTCACCCCTAGGTATCTTTGTAGTTATTTGTGCAGGTTGGCGTTGTTCCGGGTACAAAGCTTCATTTGCTGTCGCTCCCAGATCGACAATACTAGAAGATCTAGTACTTTGGCTTAGTGTCAGTTCAGTGTTGGATGCATTTCTCTGATTCTGTAACTGCTGGTGTTGTTGGACGGTCAACTCTTTCAGTCTACCCATTCTCTGGGCCTCAGCACCTTTGCGCTTCTCAGCATCCTTTGCCTCATCCTTCGCCCATTGGATTGCATTATTGAGGGTCCAGTACCAACGCTTAGCCTCAACAACATGATTCGCCTTCAGGTGGTACTTGACAGAGCTTTTGCCAAGGATCTCGAAGCGTTGCTTATCTTGCGGATCCATATGAAGACTAGCAATTCTCATGTTGATGGCTCCACGGCAAGCAGACCCGATGTCGTCTATCGTTTGATATCAGTCATGCAGTCTTGACACGATCATTGTCTTTCTCACCTTGGTGCTTGTAGTAACTCAATACACCATCTTCAAGCACAAACCACCTCAGTTTCCAGCCTCCTGTGTAATTTGTCCACTTCTTCAGGTAGCCCTTCATTTCTCGTCCTTGCTCACCAATAGCTTCTATTCCAACAGCTCCCTGTGCACCCCCCAAGATTGCCCTCTCTTCAATTCCCCTTTGTGCGTGTGCTGCAGCGGGGGACTTCTTGAGGACGGCTTTGATTTTATCATCCTTGGTGACATCTTGAGGTAGCCTTCCTTTCTTATCACGCCTAAAAGGGTCCGCTCCATGAAGCAAAAGTATCTGAATCAGCTGGGCATCTTTATTCCGCGCCGCTTCATGCAAGAGAGTAGAACCGCCAACTACATCCACTGAAGAGCTTTGCCCTTCCTTGAACGCAATCTTCGCGAGTCTTCTCGAATCTTTCCCTGATCCAGAATGAGGTCTGTCAAATGATGAATTGTAATCAGAAGGTGTGACATCGATAGTATTGACATCAAGCCATCCCTTCACTCGTTCACTATCCAGTAATCTCTCTATCTCTCGGTAATCCTTCCGAGCCACCAGATCGAGCAGCCGCTTTGTAGCATCTTCGACAAACATACTCTTCGCAAGCTCAAGTTTCTCGAATACACCAGGCGAGCGTGCTAAATCAAGGGCTGTCTTGCCTTGAAAATTCGGGATTGAATCGTTGATTGTTGGTTGCGAAAGTAATATGCTGAGCACATCTTGACGAGCAAGTTGTGCCGCTACATGAAGTGGTGTATTTCCAGTTGCTGGGTCCCGAGTATTAATGTCAAGATATGGTAGGCCTGGTTGAGAGATAGATGAGGGCGGTGTGGGACTAGTGTGTAAAAGTAAATATTCAATGACAGGAAGCTCTGCACACTGAATAGCTAAGTGGAGTATTTGATTCCTTGCAGCAGTGGAGCCTTCGGCAGAATCCCCACGTAGTGTCTTGGATATAAATGCAGTATCCCCGCTCCTCAGAGCTTCATAAAGCCTGAATACCTTCACAGCTCCTTCTACAGACCTACCCTCACTCTTTGGGATAGAGTGTCCAGAAGGCGAGTATCCAGATCCCTGGCCACCCGTCGGCAGAGAAGTCGAGCTTCCGTTGGAGTCACTCTTCATATCTGATGCTACGGGCCTAGACCCAGTCGATACTCGTGCTTTCTTTGGGTTTTCGCTGACTGGAACAAGATATTGGGAATTGCCCTGGGCGGAGCTGAGTACTGAGCCGTGGACTGAGTGCCGGGGATTTTGTGAGTTTTGCCCTGGCCCTGAACCTCCAAGAAGGTTAACCATCACCGACTTTGTCCGTCGGTGACTGCTGTAGCTTTCCATTAGTTTGCAGTCAAGGCAAACCCTTGTATCCCGTACCATACCTGGAATCTTCCATTTTTGAACCGTCGGCCGCTAGCCTCTAAGATCCGTTTGATAGATTCGATGCTGAGGAGATGGGTGCTGTGTTGTGGGGTAGGTTATGGACAGGCCCAGGAGGTTGCTGGGACTTTGAGACTTGATCACACGCTTTGGCCCCTAGATAAGGTGAATCACGAGGATCAAGAACTTACAGGACTACGACATAATCGGGCATGTGAAAACGCTCATGTCGTAGTAATATAAATGTTTATCTTTCTCAAAGAGTTTCTTGTTTCTTTTAATACAAAGAAATACTCACCAATTCAAGATGATATAAGGCCGTGACTAGTAACCCTTACCCTCCCTCTCCCGCAACCAGACTACCCTGTCTTCCCATTACAAGAGGCCAGTCTCTAGCTTTACGTTTTTACGCTACGTCTTGCACCTGAATTTTTATTTAGTCGGCTACGACAACTATAGTTTTTGCTACTTATAGTCTTTACCGCAGCCAAAGCCATTTTCTTATAAGCAGGAATTCAATTGGTCCTATGCGTCATGAAATCAACTGTGGATTCTTCTACTCTTAATCTGACACTTGTACTCAGTACCAGTACCGTACGTAGGAGCGTACTGGGTTTAGTCTGGTAACACAAATTGGGTTAGTCTGGCTTCAGCTGACTGGGCTACAAAACGAATTGGTGTTGTGTCAAAACATCATTCATTTCAGTCCTTGATGGCAACCAGACTACATGGCCTGGTTTTCATCAACTTAGCATGAAACTCCATATGCGTGATGATACATGTACCTGAACCCCGCCTAGGTAAGGCTCCCTTCGGGGGAAAGGTCAAAAAAAAAAAAAACATGTACCTGAACTATGTTAGTAGCAGTGAAGGGGGAAAAAACAAGAAAGCTATGCCAATGCAAAGTAATCCGCCTGTGCACGCCGAGAATGAGCAAAGGATAAAAATGTTAAGAAACAGCGAAATATCAAGAAGTGAAATTATTCACAATGGGTAATTCCTTACTCCCCAGATCGTGTTGGTATCACCTGATCTACCAGTCCCTCAAGAGAAATGGTATGCCGAAGGGTTAGTACTGCTGTATGATAAATGCGGTTCAAGAAATTTGAAGAAAAAGTGTGAGAGTCCACAAAATCTCGTCTATGCGCCCAGTGAAACCCCGCCCAAACAGAGGCAGAAAGAGAAATTAAAAACCCTTGCCACAAGGCAGATCTTCCTCGCAAACAAATACCTTTTGGTTTCTTGAGAGAAAGTTGAGTCCAACCAGAAACGAAACACAGAGTGAGGACGAAACAAAAACATATACAGCCTTGGGGAAAGGATTGCATGAAATACAATGAAGCCAAACACCACTATATTTGGTTTGACTCGCCACCTCTAATCAAACAAAACTCTCGGGGGCAGAGGTTCCTGGATTTATGCAATCAGTTCATTCCACACCATCAGCATTCCAGCATGAATTTGTCTCGGTATGTCCCCTTAGGTCATGTACCACACATTCCGCCATGCTCTTAAAAACCTGGCCCAAGAACCCTTCACCGTTTCCTTAGCTTCCTCGGCAATGAATTCACACTTTTCCAGCGCATACGAGACGACCTCTCTGACGTGCTCCCAGGGATCAAGTCGTGGCTCCCCCACGCCCCAAGGCACGAGGGAGGATCCGGGCCCAGGGAGAGCCGCCCTACCTCCTACCCCCCCATGCCCCATGTCGCCATGCTCTTCAACCCTTTCTTTAATACCAATATTTTCACCCATGTCCCGTTCACCTTCGGCCCAGCTCGCCGATCCTTTATTGGTACGTCCCTCCTTGAGAAACTGGTGGTTATGTACCAACTTCCTTCTTTGGGCGGTCTCCCCCCCCTCTGTATCTGTATCCACATCCCTCGGAGCTGAGTTTGGCTCCAGCCACAAGGCATCCTTGTCTATTTGCACTGTTTCTCCTTCCAGTAATTTTTTAACTGACATAGCTCCACCGTTTTTGGCGTCCCCTATAACCAACACAACGACGTCGCCACCTTGGTGGATTCTAACCCTCCTCCACCTCGCGTCTCCGAAGCTGACTCCATAGACACTTTCGAACACACTTTGGAATGCCCTCATCTCATTTCTCACTTGGCTGATTTCATCCATCAGGTCCGATATTTTAACCCTTGCTTCAAATACAAAAATGGACAAAAAGCAGAGTAGAAATATATATATAGTATATTTCAATAAAACCTGCAAGACACTCCACCCCGACTGGGGTGGTTTCGAAAGTGGTGGCATCTCCATGGTTGAAGATTGGAGGCCGCTAGAGATCCTCGAAATATCTTTGCTCTGGCGCTTTTTAGATGAACATCGTGTGCATGAGGCACTCTTGCTCCTCTCGGCCTTTGTCACAATATTGCGAGTGAAGCCCTCTTTGCCCACATCAGACGAAGTGGTTTCAGAGGTTGGTGCAACTGTAGGCTCAGATTCAAAGGAATCAGTAGTAATATTCCTCTGTACCTGAAGGGGTCTGGCGCTTCGAACACCACGAGATTCTGGATTGCTCGATACAATATTGACAGAGGAAACATTCTGGGGTCTATTCGTTCGGGCTGCCTCAGACACTGGTCCTTGCGGGGTCTCATTAATATTACACTTCCCTTGGCTCACTGCCACTTGCCCTTGACTGCTAGAATGTTCCTCCCTCAATTCTGGCGGGCTTCCCGGCACTTTCTTCACCGTTTCTGCCCTCCTAATCCCCTTCTCTATTGGGGTATATAAGTATACTTTCGCTCCTGCTCGAGCAACATAAAGTCCTTCTTCCCGATGTATTTCCCCTTTCAAAGTCCCGCGACACATGTGGTTACTGTTCATCCCAGAAACCCGTCCTCTAGAGCCCCCAGGAGCCTGCGAAATGGTAACGTCGTCGTACACCTTACAAGGCGAAAAGAGCAAATGCTCTCGGTGAAGTGTACCCGACTTTGAGGCAGACGTGTCTGGTCTGCGTGGAGGGAGGCTTGAACTTCGGGGAGGGATAGAGGCACCGAGCCAATTCGATTCGATGCCTATTGGGGAACATTAACCCCCGTCATCAGACACAATTTAGAGGGACACCAACCATGATGTCCACGTTGAACCTTGCACTCAACGTGTACCCACTTATCCATGACGTATGGTACTTCCAAACACATATACTTGTCCATCTCGCTGGATTCTTCTGTACTCGTGATGTCGCCATCCTTGGTTAAAAATACTTCTCTTCCGGTTCCAGTCCAGTGACTTTCCATGAAAACAGGTCCTCCATTCCTGCCATAATCATTATTAACGATAACCCAAATATCTTTCGCCTCATTGCAAGACTGAAAGATGCCGTCCCCGTATGTCCCATTGAAGGATATTTTGACATTGCGCCATTTCCCAGATGCGATCGTAAAAACACGTTCGTTATGCGCTAGGGAATTAGTCTCGTAACGTATGTCCATTTCCACTGTAAACGGCGAGTGCCCGCCTGCAATCTCGGCATCAATGATAGGAACAACAGAATATGAAACGATGTCCACAACATCATTCCTACTCTCTTCTTGAATCTCATTACCAGGCAACGGAAACCCTAGGGGATTCATAACAAGCCCAAAGCTAAATGTGTCGATTTGATTTCCCACCGAGTAATAAGCTCTGGTCCATATATTCGGGCTTTCATTGCTTTGCACTTTTCTCCAAGACATCTGTTCATCCAATCCAATATAAGCTATGGGTTGGTCACCCAGCTCTTCTAAGAGCACAGTTTCCGCAATCGGTATGCCCCCAGCAGCAACAAATCTCGGTAATTCAATTTTAGCAAGGGTGTTCAGATTCCGTTGTGTTATTATCGTCAGCGCAATATCCTGAAACGTTTCTTCAGCTGGCCTCACGATTTCTAGGTTCGTGCAATCTTCACTATAATCATCCAGTTCTGCACCATCTGGTAGTGTATCCCATTTGTCACCCGCCTGAAGATTGTATATCTTGAAAGACAAGGTTGAGCATCTGCTGGGCTCTACAGGGTGTGTCCCGTTCATGATAATTTTGACACTATATATGATGGCGACATTGGCAGCTTCCAGATTTGGAATTGGAGAGACTTGAGTAATAAGGTCGACGGTAAAGTCTGTAGGAACTTGAAGACGCGGGATTTTGTGACTACGAATAACCAATGTGTTATCTCTAATCAGGCTGCTGGTGAAGTATGTTCCGGTGAACCAATTTTCTCCTATTTCTAGAACATCGGAGAGAACTGGTTTCGTGTCGTAAACCCACTCGAAATTGGAAGAGGAGGACTCGATTTGAAATGACACACTGATACCTTTCCTGCAATACGGTAAACTGGCGAGCACAAAAGACGAATCCTCTGGTGGAGTATCGACAGGCTTTATTGGTTCGGTCTCAAGATAAATTTCCACAACTGGTATTTAGTTAGTCTTTCTTCAGTAACCATTCGCAAGGAGAACTACCTAGTGGATCTCGTCTAACATTTTCATCAAAGCTGATGCCAAGGTGGCCGGATGCATTCTCCGTTAATCTAGTTCCGGAGTTATAATTTTCCAGCCACTTATCCGCTTCATTTCCTGCTTCAGCAGCGTCAACCCTAGAATCTCCTCCGGAGTCACCGTTGCTTGTATTGTCACCATGCCCATCGGAGAGCATCTCAGGACTGAGGATGGCAGCAATAGAAGAACTGACCGTATCCCCTGAGTAGTTGCTGAGCTCCCCATCACTCTCATAAGCATCATCAATATTCACTAAGTCTTCTTGACTTGAGATTTCGGAGGGCCTGCGTCGGCAAAGCTTGACCTTCCCACCAGCAGTCCGGTGATACCGCCCTTCTACGATTGGAATACCTAAAGCCGTTGGCCCTGGTGCCTCTCGAGGACAAGATCCATCAGGCAGCAGAGGGATGGCCCTGTATGATCCTAGCTTGAGGTGCATATTTTTATTGAGGTGTAGGACTTCGAGCGTGGAACCGGGAAGAGGTATAATCTATATACCTCGTGATCAGGATCAACAGCTTACCAGACGATATCTGGTACTCACCCTTAAAAATAAAGCGAATTCTGCGTTCTTTTCAATAGGTTCGACACTCAGCCCTTTTCTATTCAATTTTTCGCCCTCCGGTATATCCCAATGCCCAACAATCATCATATCAGTAACGATGGCTTTTGGGGAGTCATTTTTAGCAGGTGTACGTCTTGTTGCTGAGGAAGTGCTTGTAGCGGTTCCGGGACGACTACTTCTCGTTGGTGTTGGTATCCTGCTCCGTAAAGGGGCCCCATTTGGCTTCTTAGGGGTTATTCGGATAGTCTCGTCGTTGTTATGATCATGAAAGGTTCCCAGGCTTAAGTCTCTCATCCCTGTAGCCATGATGATGATGGGTTTGGATCAGGTCCAATCAAGATGTACGGTCACGAGACCAAACCGCTTATTGGACCAAGGTAAGCAGGCGGAAGGTGCGAAAGAAACCGTGAATACCGAAAAAGTCCAGAGTTGTGGGGCGATGCAGAAAAGGGAATGATTGTAAACAAATAAGCTAGATGTGAAGGTTCGACAAGGTTGGCTACATCTCTTAGTAAGCTTTTCATGCACGCCGCTTTGACCAGACTCTAGATAGCAGGTCGCCAGCATTGTCACAGAATATTTACCCGTCAACGTCAAGTTGACCCGTCAAAAGATCACAAACATAATCATACGTTCTGTAGCGCTACCCCAACATATTTTGGTACGTTGGCAAGTTGTGCAGGGTGGCAGAATACCCTAGTAACGTCGCACTGTTAGGGGGGTCAAGAAAGTAGACTGTATACCATATGTACTGTACGTAAGTATGGTTATATTAGATACATACACTGCCGGACTTAAGTACACAAGACTCACAACGCTGCTGAGAGCTGGCTTTGGTAACGTCCGTGCACATGTGTTGCTGCAATATAGTGTAAAAAATGAGCCGGCTAAGTAGCAGCTGCAGCCTGGAAGCATGATCAGGAGTTCGACAAATCAGCCCGTTTCTCATACATATATCCTAGGCTAAGAGTTGAGGGTAATCATCGTTCACCAATGACGCTAATATTGAGAAACAAAATTGACTTTTGTGACCTCACCTTTAAAAATCCTACCAGTACAGATTCGGCAGCCTGTACCATGGCACATGAGCGGGAGAGAGCCAAGGGTACAAGACACACCATTGGACATGGTTAATCGACCACATACTGGTGCTAACTATCCACCAGAGGGTCCCTGTATCTCCTACACGAAAACGGTGGCTGGTAAGTGGTTGGCCCTTAAAATCGGATACTAGTATCTACCATTTCTTCCATCTGTGCTTTATTTAACCTTCCACTCTCATTGGACCTTATCGCTGCAGATGATACGACCCCGCTTTTGATGATACCCTAATATCTACGAGGTCAGAATGGGCACTCCACCCTGGCTATTGATAATTGGGCATCTAAGCCTCCGAACCGCAACCATGTGTCACAGTAATGAGCTAAACCCCGCACCCTCTGCTCTAGGCTTCCATATCACCAAATTTCAGACCCTAAACCTCACAAGGCTGTAGCGTCAATTCCACAAGTGATAGCTAGTCTAGTTACACTAGCCCCGGATAATAGCAACGATAATTGTTACAATATTTCGATTTCGACTGTACGCGGTTGCTAATTATACCCTACCTTGAGAGCATTATTTGGTTCACTCGTGCTTCCCACCCGGTAGCACAGGCCAATTTACTACAACCTATGAATGCCAGATGAAAACTTAGGCGAGTTCATGCACCGGGCGTGGATCAGGAGCAGTTTATGCAAGGCTATATATCTTGCGTTTTACTTATAGAGTAGTCTCGCCCCGATCGGGTGAGGAAGTAGAGTATGTTTGCCACCCCACGTCCATTTAACCTGAGCTCAAATAAGCTGACACAAGAGGTTAAGTAGAGTCTTGTCGCCCATGCATGAAATGATCTACTCCGTACTGGCCATGTATTTAGGTAAATTACCAGAGAGTGGGGGAAAAAGAAACGAAAGAAGTCCACACTTCCAGTCAAAACCTCGATTGAAGATGTACACTGCAAGTCTGTACTCGAGTAATGCGGGTTGCATGCGGTCGTTACCTTAGTCACGAGCATGTATGGTCACACCCCCAGGGTACAATGCCAGTTTACACATTTATTTGTGGAAAGGAAGTAAAAACAGGGGCGCGTGAAGCGCTGGCGCGGTAGTGCATCGTATGATTCTCCTTGACTTCTGACCATTCGAAATCCAGATTGGGACGTGGCTCGTTAAAAAACAAAACCAACTCCCAGACTATCTCCAAATCTTGTTTATAACGATCTGTTGTGGTTGCACCATCACTCAGACATCCAAGATTTGGTCAATCTTCACACTTCACCAATCAACGAGCAATAGGGGGCAGGGATAAAAACGTTACCTGAAGCAGATACCTGGCTCGCGCACCACAATTACACGGAAGCGAATCTGACGTCCTCTAGGAATTGCGTCAAGTGAGACATTTCACACCTTTCATGGGTACATACTTAGAATAGCGGCTGGTTAATTGATCAGAGGGCCTGTGCGTAGCATGCATTCCCTTCATTTGTAATCATCCAAGGAAATGTAAAAGAAATGTTAAGTCATGTTAGCATTGTACATAATGACAAACCTATCCAAAAGCCGCAGTAAATAGATATGTGATACGAAAAGGAGATGAAAAGGGAATGTTTGAACATATGAAGCTGTATACCATCTTCACCCTAAGATAATTCCCGAAATAATCCAATTGAAAAACTAGACGTAAAGACCTTGTATATCCCATCCCTGACATAGCACCCGTTACACCCCCACATCTTCCAGACAAGAACTGAAATAGCATCACAAAGAAAATGATCAAAATCAGGAGATGAACATCTCAACCGGGGAGTGACGCCTTTAAATGGATCATTAGATGAATATGAACCTTACATGATGTCCCTTTGGGAACTTAGACACACGAGCGGAAGCCCAGTGTGGATATACAATGGGTATTAGGGAGTTGAAAATGGAAACGATACTAGATGTTATGACCTGACCAAAACTGTAAGAAAAGACCCAACCGAGGCAATGCAAATTACGGTATAGCCCAGAACCTCAAATGAAATCAGAGCTATTGACAACATGTGAATGATCGCGAGTAGTAAACAAGCCCACAGGCATTGCTGCAACCTGTTATCACGGCATTAAAGGAGGAGTCCAGGTCATGCAGGTGAATGCTGTGGTTGCTGCTGCTGCGCCGCGGAGTCAAAAGATGTCGGAGGTCCCCGGTAGTTGCTTTGATCACGTATCACATGAGGGTGGGGTCCGTGGTGGATAGGAGAGGTTATCTGTGAGCTTGTAATCGGTGGAAGATTCAGCGGGGGAAGATATAACCCAGAGGATGGAGGCGGTCTGTGCGGAGAGGGCGGTGGTGGAGCCATGCCTACAGCTGGGACGTGAGGCTGAGCAGCACGGCCTAGATTTGATGAAGTTGGTAATGAGATTGTCGTATTTGAACTTTGGTGTGAAACATGCTGGTGTGGTGAAGGATATGAGTTATGGTGGCCCGAAGGTGATGGAATCCGCACATGAGAGATTGGCGCACGCGAAGGATGGTGTGTATGATGCTGAGAATGGTGGGAAGGAGGCTGACCGTGAATAGATGACAACTGTGATGTGCCATAACTTTGGTGATATGGGGTATTAGTAAGTGACAAGGAGGCTCGCTGTTGTGGATATTGGGACCTTGGTGAATGGTAGGGAGAAGTAGATGATGTGGGATGAGGCGGACGATAAGCAAAGTCAGCTGCTGTAGGAAGCCCTGGTGTATGCGATGTATGTGATGGATGTGGAGTATGAGGGGTGTGGGGTGTATGAGGTGTTTGTGGAGTATGAGGTGCGGAAGGTTGAGCGTAATTAAGATACGAATGGCAGTATTGTGGCTGAGAGGGCTGTGGATAAGTGCTATATGGCGATTGCTGCTCTGGGTATGAGGGCGGCCTTGATTGGTAAGAATCTGGGTGGTGATTGTGTGAGCTATGCATACTTTCGGTCTTCACCCGCTTGGATGACTCTATATATGGAGGTGGTGGTTGAGGGTACTCTCTGCTGGGCGATAGGTTGTGATATCCTGCTGCATGAGGAGGAGTGATTCTGGATACCGAGCGTGGATCAGGCATTTGGGAGACAAATGGCCTGGGGAATTCCTCCGGGCGCAGAGTGTGTGACGGGCGCTTCCTGCTGACGTTTAGCTCCTAGCTTTCCCTTACCACAGCAAAGGGTTTCAACTCACACTATTGTTCTCGGTTCCTTCCTAATGCGTAATCGAACACCCTGGTCCCCAAAGGACCGAGAGAGGAACGTAGACTCGGACATTCCAGGAAAATTTTTGGCGGCATATACTAGAAACTTCCATCAGTATTGAATAGACAAAGGTAAAGCAGGAAACTACCTGTGAAAGGCTCCGATGTGATCGACTTGATGTGAACCACCTCGTTTCTATCCCTTTGAGTCAGTATAAGCGGTAGGAACTCCCTTATCAGCCGAGCGAGACATACTTCAACATCTCAAAAAGGCTGAAGCGTAGCCTGAATTCACCTTCAATTTTTATTGATAGATCACCAAAAACAAAAAACCCACCATCTATAGTCTGGTTAGTTCTGAATCCCATGGTCTTCTAGTGGCACATACCACTATTATCTATATCCTTCAGTCTGTGAAGTGAGGAAACCAATGTGCCAGCAAGAGCTTGGTGGGGTGCAATTGGCGTGGGTTTCTCATTAACGGTGTAAAGGTTTGTGCACATGAAATAATATGGGCTTTGCAGATAATTTCTACAACTCTGTTAGCATGAACACGAAAACAAGAAGCTGAAGACCCACTGAGCAGGATCCTGATCGTCTCGAATTTTCAGCTGTATGATTGGGGGAGGGTCTACTGGTTTCCGATCTGAGTATATTCAACATTAGCACTATGGAAGACATCGAAGTCCCATGGGTCATCTTACCCTTCTCTTTGACACCAGCAACTCGGGCACGTTCGGGTCCTTGCCTGATATGGAGTTCATAGTCCTCACTAACACAATCGTCAGCAACCACTCCACAAGCATACATTTCAAGGTCGTTCTTGCCTTCTTAGTCGACGTGCTCGAGAGGAAGCATCTGCAAATGTGTGGGAGTTCATCCGAGCTGCTTTGGTGCAGTCTCTGAGAGAGGCTGGGCAAGTAGTGAAGCCTTGATTACCTTCCAGGTATGTTGCCGTTCCAGTCCCTTTTGACAATCTCCTAGGCCGCCCTTGTAGATTTGGACTCTTGTTTTCCGATGGAGAGCACAATGACCACCTACACCCGTATGCTCTTTTGGTTGCGTTGAAGATACGGAAGATGCGAGTGCGTGAAGACCACCAATGCAGTATGCGGCACAAGACTAGCAGGATGCTCCACAGAATAGAACCCACCCCCCCCCTGGTAAAGCAGCCTCAAGGCGAAAAAAAATGCCAAACCAGTCCACTTGCCTGAGGACTTATCTCGGCTCAATCAACAAGAAATTCGCGACAATTTTTACTCAAGCGGGTCCCCGGTACAGATGATCGACTTCCTTCGAGCGGGCGGCTACAGTAACGGATGTGCCAGTTTCCCCAAATCTCAAACCCAGGGATGCCGAGGATCTCAGTAGTATTGGGGGGAGCTGCCGGTGGGAGCACTTTATTTAGAGGTTCAAAATGTCCTTGGGAAGACTTCCATGTAGTGGTGAAATAAATCGTAATTTTGATCGATGAGTGTAATTTTCGCAGATAGCTTTAGCTTTTGCTTCACTTTCCGGGAGATTAACCTCAAGGGTCTTCTTTAAACACTGTATATGGTGTGAGGCCTTCACCAATCCGCCCTCTCCCTTCGTTTGAGCCCCACTTGATGCTGAGAGCGAACTGAAATAGAGCAATTGTGATACTGTGATCCCACCTCAGGTGGTGTGAGGTTCTGGAGTCCTGGAGGATTTTTTCTGTGTTGACTTTGTAGTGCAACGGTGGGTGAAGTGGGTGGGATGGTAAACGAGTGAATTTAACTGAACGAAAGAAAAGTTGCTTCAAGCCCGTCCCCGATATATCTACACCACAAGGTTGGCCTAATCCTCGTGGATACGCCACCAGAAGCGAATAATTGGGTGCCAAGGAGGACTTACCCGTTCACGCAAGCTGGAAACAAAAGAACTGTCAAAACACAATAATGTAAAGTGGCGTAGGACCGTCTCCCAGTCTATAACGAGGAAGAAACTAAGGGAGAAGAGGTTTGTGCTGCGTGACTAATGAATTATGTGCAATGTACCGACCGTTCGATTGATCAATACGAACTTCAAATTTGTTTTGGATGAAGGGAGTAGGCCAGCTAGGCCGAAGAAGTACAACAATGCAGTGGTTGGCTGGGTATCTTTACCCCAGTACAACGGATTCCGACTCTCGAAGGAGTGATGTCCTTTGTGTGTTGAACTGTTGCGCCTTGCGGCCGGTCTATCTGCGGTGTGCGCCCTGAATTGTGTCCACTGATTTGAGCCCTGTAATAAAACAGCCCAAAGACTGCGGGAAGGGGTGAAGAACACCCTGTTGAATGGCTGATCCGTCTAAGGAAAATACGGCCTGGCCGCTGGATCAACAGCACTGGAGGTTTTTTCTTTTCGGAGAGCTGCAGCATGCACATGCGCACTGAGGATGAGGGATGGCAGAAAGAAAGCGACCTTGAAAAAAAGCAGGGTTTGGTGAATCGATTGTGGTTGGAAGATAGACTACGGAGACGCAGGGGTGGAACCTCATGGACCAGAGGAGGGGTGTAGAATATGCACTAGATATGTGGTGAAGCACGCGTCCAGGTGCTCACTCTAGACTCGTACCAGAGCTGCGGTTGGTTTATCTTCACGATTTTGCATGTTCCTAGCGATAGGTTTTCGAATTCTTCTGGTGCTGCGGCGCCGCCTCACAGCGAGTAACATATACTGTATGTGCATCGATATCCAGGCAACGGCTTGCAGATTCCATAGTACGACGAACTGCAACTGACAGATTGACAACGGTTAGAAAGACGATGCCCTATCCCTCTTTTGAGATCCTTGTTCAATTCGAGAATGGACGATGTTGATGTCTCGGGTGGCGAAATGAGGCAGCACAGGAACGGCGGCTGGATGTGACGGTGGAACGCTAGGTAAGATGCATACACGCATCCAGTACCTACTTTCTCGACGTCCCTGGTAGGAGTAGTCACGGGCCCAGCGGCGGATAAAGGGGGGTTGGGGTGAACCCCGTGGTTTGCTTGGCTTCAAGTTGGTTTAGGTGGTGGGGGTAACCCATTCTTGTTGTGTTCCTAACTTTATGTGTGCATGGGTGGTGGTATATGTGTGAGTGGTGTGGTGTGTGTGTGTGTGTGTGTGTGTGTGTGTTGGGGTGTGGTGTGTGGTGGGGGGAAGGGG
>Ga0307514_10002208_pt1 | contig 20830 bp, 27 predicted proteins | sample 16_EM_MG_FD_203088 | JGI IMG/M metagenome (GOLD analysis project Ga0307514, IMG submission 203088) | Populus trichocarpa ectomycorrhiza microbial communities from riparian zone in the Pacific Northwest, United States - 16_EM | ecosystem: Host-associated > Plants > Roots > Unclassified | place...
AACTATCCATTTGCCACAATCGAGCCCGAGGTAATCTTGATGTCTCCACATCCCATCTCTTGTATTTGATGCCGGCTCAATCAGGAAGCTCGGATCCCAGTGCCAGACACACGCTTCGATTGGCTCTGCGACCTCTACAAGCCTGCATCTCGTGTCCCAGCCTTCCTTACTTGCCTGGACATTGCTGGGCTCGTGTCTGGAGCGTCCACCGGTGCTGGTCTGGGGAATGCCTTCCTTTCACACGTGAGATCGGTCGACGGAATATTTCAGGTCGTTCGCGCGTTTGACGATGACGAAGTCACCCACGTAGAGGGCGACGTAAACCCAATACGTGACATGGAGATCATCCAGACAGAATTGCGTCTGAAAGATATCGAATGGGTCCAGAAGCAATTGGAAAGCAGCAAGAGAACTGGCAGGTCGTTGGGAAGCAACAGTCTTGCGGACAAGGCTCGTAAAGAGGAGATCGTATGTGGTCCATCGCAGCTCACCTTTCGTGTATCCGTGTTGAAAAACCCTCTAGGCAACGACAGAGAAGGTACTCAAAGTCTTGTCAGAAGAAAATAAGGACGTCCGAAAGGTCGAATGGACAAACAAAGAGGTATGCCATATTTCACTGGTCTCAGTGAACCCCAGCCCAACGTGCAAATGGACACCTGGAGCGCTCGGCTTCCCCATCCAGGGAAGACGCCTCACCGCCCCTCGGTTGTATTTTCCAGTTCAGGGTCGAGTCTCTGACGCGTTCATAGATTGATGTCGTCAATTCGCTTCAACTTCTCACCGCAAAGCCGGTCACATACCTGGTAAACCTCAGCGAAAAGGATTACATCCGGAAAAAGAATAAATGGTTTGTCCTGCTTCGGATCATTGAGGCGTGTACTCATGGTTCTGATTAGGTTACCAAAAATCAAGGCTTGGATAGACAACAATAACCCAGGGGACCCCCTAATTCCGTTCTCGGTATCCCTTGAGGAAAGACTTCTCAAGCTATCCGACGAGGATCAAAAAGCGGAGCTCAAGAATATCGGCACCCAGTCCGGTCTGGGAAAGATCACCCAAGCCGGCTACAGCAGCCTAGACGTGCGTGTAACCCCCAAGTCGCGCAACGTGGGTCTAACCTCCTTTCAAAGCTAATCCGGTATTTTACTTGTGGCCCTGACGAGGTGAGAGCGTGGACTATTCGTAAAGGTACCAAGGCACCCCAAGCCGCTGGTGTTATTCAGTACGCTTCTCCAGTTTGCCATCGGATCGTGCTTCTACTAACATTTGACCAGCTCGGACTTTGAGAATAAGTTTGTTTGCGGTGAAATCATGGCTTACGAAGATTTGAAAGAGTACGGTAGCGAGAGTGCGGTCAAGGCTGCCGGAAAACTTCGACAGCAGGGGAAACCATACGAGAGTAAGTCTGCTCGTTTCTCTTCCTTTTTCATCCCCAACTGATCCCGTATTAGTGGTCGACGGAGACATTGCGTACTGGAAAGCGGGGGGTTAGCTAGATTTTCGTGTACATACATTCCTATAACATGGACTTATGCCACCATGCAACCGGGTCCTTTCCCGGTAATTCCCGGATCACACGCAACTTTGAACTCGCCTTTCACGCAGAACGATCATGTCTTACACCAGGGCTCTCGGAGTTGCTCGTGCATTGAACAACTCGGGGTTACAGGTTCGCCTGGGTGGGTAGTGCTATTTCATTGTCGCGGGAGTCGGCTCTGATAATTCATGCGTGACAGCCCGAAGCACATTCAGACCAGTTGCTTTTCAACGGTAAGGGGCAAACAGCTCGGGTTGGATACCATCGAAAGCTCACGAATACTCATTTTCAGAGGGATCCAGATTCAATCTCTACCACCTAGCTCATCCCAGACCATCCTGAACAAACAACGCCTCCGCCGTCCCTCATCCCCTCATTTCACCATCTACCAGCCCCAGCTGACATGGATCACTTCCATCGCTAATCGAGTCACTGGTGTTGGTCTCAGTGTTTGTGAGCACAACGTGTCAACCTCCGTCTCCTGCATCTAATCCATTACAGTGATGTACGGCTACTTCCTGGCATACCTTGCCGCCCCTGGAACTTTCGACTCCGCACATGTACTGGGGGTCATCTCTGGACTTCCCGAGGCAGTCAAGTATTCCGCCAAGGTCATATTGGCGGCGCCTTTCGCTTTCCACACTTTGAACGGCATCAGGCATCTAGGATGGGATGTTGGAAAGTGTACGTCCCGGGGGTGCTTTCACACATCTGTTCAATAGCTGACTTCGTCCCAGTCCTAACGCTCAAGGGTTCGTATCGAGCAGGCTACACTGTCCTGGCAGCCACGGCGGTCTCCACCGTCGCTTTGGTCTTACTTTGATCGACGGCCAAGGTTCCATAGTCCTGGAAATGAAGCTTGCATCATTAAGTGACTGTCCATTATCCCACAAACATTAGGTATCATCACATCCGTCGTAGTAGGGTGCCATTGTCCAAGGCATACTTCCATGTATCTGAGAACTTCAGCATCGTGCACACCAATGAAACAACGATCGTATGTCGAGTCCATCCGCGGTGATCGATGTGCGCACAATGGAGAGGTTGTTGATGTCAGTCGGCGCCGAGTTCGGTCCATCTGTTCTTCATCTCGAGATTGCTTGGGCGGCACACGACCAAGCACGTACTTGATTGCCGTGTTTCAAACGTTTTCCTGTCTAACACCTCCCTGTACCGCCATCTATTATCAATCATCCCAAGGTTTTCGAACCTGCAGACCCTGAACTGCATCCCCACCTCGGTTTCACCCACGACGACTTCTTTCACAACCGTCAATCCGGATCTCCTGCCAAGACCGGCCACCCCTATTCCCGTATTATTTTCGTTCCCTCAAAAAAGTTCTCCAGAGACTACGCCTACACGTCAACGTTGAACGTTTGAACGCTTCGTCACTTTTAAGATGGATCAATCGATCACATTTCGGTCCCACCTAGACCGAGACGCATGCACACACGCTTCCGATGCTACAGATAGTATCACAGTTCATTGATTTAAGGGAGCTCCGAAATAACAGGTTCTGGTAGAGTGCACCATACAGCAATGCGAGATATCGCCCGTACCCACCAATCACCCGCAACCTGGTAGCTATGAGATGACACCCAGGGGCACCCTCCATCATGGACAAACCAGATATCGCGTCTGCTCGGAGCGAAACAAGGTATGCGTTCCGGTTTCGTCTGAGACTCAACAACATCACTGGTAGATCCGTTACAAATGTTCAGTTTATGGAGGTTCGGGGAATACGTGGTAAACGCAACATTGCAGGAGTCGGAGGAGATCGATGCCTTGATCGCGGCGAACCTCCGAGGTTTATGGTCCGGGTACATCAGCATAAGGCATAGGGCCGTCAGGCGGCAGAGCCCGGGACTCCTCAGGTGGACCGCCGGTTCGTCATACCGTTGAGAAATCAGCGATCATATGTAGTAAATAGATATACATTGCTGGACTTACACTTCTCGTCTGACTTACACTTCGCTTGGTGTTGGTGCACTGACTTCTGGAAATTCTAACACGATCGGCTTATGTGAAGTGGGGACTTGGCTTATAGAAGTGCACTTCTCAGCACTTCTCCCCACTTCCACTGCTAAGTTCGCTCGCCCCAAAAGTGATCGGTGGATTCCCTGAAGAGAGTGTTCAGATTCCAAATTTCAAATGTTGCTCGCAATTCCCCATTTGAGGTGGGAACCCGGCTGCGGAGTTTGAATCAGTGCAAAGGGTTGCCGGTCCCTATCGCCGATGCACCTTTCCCCTCCCTTCTCGTCGCAGGATGCTGCACCTCATAGCAACGTGCTGGGAAGAAATTCGCAAATCCTTCCAAAACCAAGTACCTCCCGAGATTCACAACCATCAAATCAGCACTGTCGGCGCAGAGGGCTCCAACGGTGAGTATCCATCTCGCAACTAGTGAGGTTGACGGGACCAACAAAGCAATGAGACTAGATATCAACCACGGGGAGGGTCCTTTGAGCGAGGAACTCGGTCGCAGCACTTCTGTTTTCCACTCTGATGAGAGGGACCCGAGTATTCGCAATAGGAGGGAGCATGGAGATCGGGGACCGGTTGTTCAGTGGCCTTCAGAGATCGCCCCTGAACGTGCATCCGGCGGTGGCCAGGATGGCGGGGATACCCACAAGCTAGTCCAGTCTGGGAGGTCCGGCGGTAAGTCTTGGTGTTCTGGAGACATTGGAGTCTGTATTGATCGTTACTAGTCAAGGGGAGAAGCTGGTTCTACTGGATTCCTGGACATGCTGTGGCTATGACCAACCTCACGGAAGGTCAAGCCGAATCACTTGATCCCCTCAAAGCCATCTTGGAGCTCATCTCCTCTCTCCGCGCCCAATATCAGGTTCGTTTTTATGTTCTGTTCATGGTCCTCCTCCGACAATTACATCTTCAGGCCACCGTTGACATCAAGGAGAGGATGGACATACTTTACTCACGCATAACTAGGCTGGCGGAGCTTTTCGGGGTGCCCGCAAGCGATGGGGTGGAAGAAGATCGTCGTGAAAGATTTTTAACGTATGCAATTGGTCTCCGTTTAGGCTGGATGCTGAAACCCTTCCAGTAAATTCACAGTGATCGGAAGACATCTGAGGTCGTTGTACGAGAAGTCTGTGCCACTGCGACTTATCGATAATGGCCAGGAAAATGGACGCGTCAGCGGACTTCTCGAAGATCTACAAGAGGCTGTTGGGGACTACATGGTTCGTCCATGACTGTGACACTCTCCTTGGTGTTGACCAGGACAACAGGTGATGCAACAAACGGCCATCTACGATCAAGGATGTAAGCTTATGGTGGGTGCCCCCCTTTTCATATCCGAACAAATGGAATAATCTTTCTCTACAGAATGCAGGTCAGTAAATCTCCCCGCTTTAGACGGCGGGTGTCTGACATGGAGCTCTGGCAGCCGAAAAGTCAACTCTCGATCATTTCCGGAGTGCGCACGGGGTCGAGTACCGACATTGCGAGCACGAAGGTTGCCTCAAAGGAACACGCGGAGTCGTCCTTAACTCCATCGAACTCTGGGCAAGGGACCCCAGCAGTCCCCCTGTCTACTGGCTGAATGGGCTGGCCGGAACGGGGAAGAGCACCGTTGCGAAGACGATCGTGGAGAGATTGTTTGCGGATGGCCAGCTTGGGGCCTCCTTCTTCTGTTCAAAGGGTTCTGGAGATCGGGGAAAAGTTCAGCTCATATTCCCAACACTGGCCGCTCAACTTGCGCGCAAGTACATCAAAATCCGAAAGATCCTCATCCCATTGATGCATTCGCATTCGTACATCGCCTACCAACCACTGTGCGTCCAGATGCGCAATTTGATCGTCCTGCCCCTCAAGCAATCCGACATTTCAACTGTAATCGTCATCGACGCTTTAGACGAGTGTGAAGGCGAGGAACCAGCTTCTGCTATCCTGCCTCTCCTTCGGCTGTTTGCGCCCGAGATCCCGAAAGTCAAGTTCCTCCTTACCAGCCGCCCGGAGCCACACATTTCCGATGCTTTCAATCGCCTGCTGCTGGCGAAGACGGCGGAAGTGTTTTTTCTTCATAACGTCGAGCCGTCCCAAGTCAACAGCGACATACGGCTGTTCTTCAGAACCAAGTTCCTGGAACTTCCGAGTCGGGATAGGCTGGGTAACTGGCCGGCCGAAGACCAACTGGACCACCTTTGTATGCGGGCGGCAGGACTGTTTGCCTATGCTGCCTCAGTGGTCAAGTTTATTGACGATAGCGGGGGGGATCCCAGGAAACAGTTAGATCTCCTTCTACGGTCGCGGAAGATTGGTTCCCATGAGGGGAAGACCCTGGACAAGATGTATGAGTTAACTCTTCAAGGCGCTTTCTGCGAAAATGGCCCGATGGATGATGCCGGGATCCGCTCCGTCCTCGGCACTGTTGTTGTCGCTTTGTACCCTCTCTCTCCATCCGCTATCGCCATGCTCTTGGGATTCGATATTACACATGCCCTTTTCCCACTGTCGTCAATCAACTCGCTCCTTATCCTCGAGGAGGATGTCAGCCGTCCAGTTCGACCATTCCATAAGTCATTCCCCGACTTCATCACGGATCGGTGCACCAACCCGAGATTTCGCATCTTCCCCCCAGTTCACCACTTACAACTTGTGATTGGTTGCCTCGGTTTAATGAATCAGATGCTGGCTAAGAACATGTGCAAGCTCCCAGACGCCGCCGCAAACTCGGATGTCAGCGACTTGGAGGAAAGGACAAAGAAATACATCGGTCCAGCTTTACGATACGCGTGTTTGTCGTGGCACAAGCACCTCGTTAACGGGACCACAGGACCGGCTGACGCACCCGCAGTCACCCTCGCCCTACACCAGTTCCTGGAGGAGAAGTTTTTGTTCTGGCTGGAGGTACTCAGTGTCCTTGGCGCCGCCAGGGACATTGTTGAAGCGTTGGAATCCATTACCCATTGGTCGGAGGTGTGTCGAGTTTCTACTCTTGATGTCTTGCCCACGTTTACTCAGACGGGATCCAGAAGTCACCAATGCTTGACCTCGCAAATGACCGCCTTCATTTCGTGGCCGAACACCTCGAGCTCATTAGCACATCCGCTCCGCATATCTACTCGGCACTCGCTTTTTCTCCCCTGGAATCACAGACTGAGGTGGCTAAGATGAATCCGATTTGGCGAGAGGAGGACTTACAGCCCCTCCTGAAAACCTTGGCTTCATCGACTTCTTTTTCGGTCCGACGTTGACAGCTGCTGCGTCTGATATGTCAAAAAATACTGCATGGCAGGATCCGCCCGGTTTTTTTATAGCTGTTTTGACCGGGATTTGCCCGCATCTCACTGGGTCTGTCGGGTGGATGGGGAGTGGGAGTGGGTTGCAGTCCTCTGTCGTTGTAATCATAGGGTAGTATCATGATAACAATTTATTTTTTTGGTTTTCCCCATTTTCATCGTTCAATCTCCCTGCACAACGAACATGGGAGGATGCTACCCCAATTTTCTCAATGATCCCGACGCACACACAGACCGATTACTCGACTTAAAACCTCATGCACCTCTAGAGAGTTTCGCCATCAAAACCTGAGTATCTCCCATCCAGAGCAAGAGTTTAACTGAAGGAAAAAAGGAGGTATCAGAATGGATGAGTGCTGGATAGGACAAATGGAAACCTACGGTGGAGGTCCCCCCTCTCTGCACCCTCTACATACCTCCTCGAGTAGGTACCTATGCGCAGGGAGGAGTTTGCGGTCATTGGATAGAGCCTCAAACCTCGGGAGAACCGATGGCCAATGCAAGAGCAGCCTCCTAGTTGCCTCCTTAATACGTCCCACTGACTTCCCATCGATTTCATCGGCTTCTCGGGACAACCATAAGACCATCATCCAAACACCCAACTCCTCCCACTTCCCAGCAGCCTCAAGGATCCCAATAACCTCCAGATCGCCCTCTACGAAAACTACAGGAGAGCCGTTTGTTGATGCCTCCTTTCCCAGAAAACTCCAGTAATTGCGGGACAGGGTCCACGGTTCCATGACTGAACGTATTAGCCATACCAGCAGCATTGCCCATCGGGTTGGGGTGGTCACTTCAACCTCACCAATGTCGAGTTGGTTCAGAAAATGGATAACCTCCAACCCTGACTCCACAAGCCCGGCATTACTGGCACTCTCGATGGCATCTGCAGAAACCCGCAATAACCTTTGGGAAATGGGTGCACCTTGCTCAAACCGCTTGCTGAAATAGCGCAGAAGTGAGGTGGACTGTATAGGTTTCGCAATCAATATGGACATGGCATCTGCAATAATGTCATCGTCATTGCTGGAGAAGGCAGTATTGAGTATCCAGTCGTAGGATGGAGGTTGGGGATGTTGTAGTGTGTCGCTCCTTGGTACAACCTGGCGGAATCCAATTTCGAGGGCGATGAAGAGAAGTCGCGTGTAGTCACCGAGGATCGGATATCCAGGATCAGGAGGGTATGGGCATCCAACTAGGGCGAAATAATTTTCGGAATTTGTGGATGGAAGTGAATCAGGGGACTGGTACCGTGGTCGAAGTTGGTATGGAGCTTGTTGGGTGTGTCCTTCCTCAAGTTTTGTGGCTGCATCTGCAATAGCGACACACCACTGATAAGCTATTCCAATCAAAGACACGGGTCGTTTCTTCCATGCCACCAAAAATTCGAAGAGGAAGTTGAGATGCTGGAGGAATTTTTGATCAGCGATAGAGCTGACCACTTTTGTGGAGAGGTGGAAGAGGATATTCTCTAATGAACCACTGGCACCCAGAAATTGAGCAGGTGGAAAGAAAGGAAATGAGAACACTGCGTACGACTTGTCATCGACCCAGAAGGTTTCCTCCTCAACATCCCCACCTAGGCTCATGTACCACATGATAAGGGTGTTCGCAATCACAGCCTGGTTGTCAGCAATGGCTGCGCTGAGGTAGGACGTATACGATTTAAGGGTCGGCTTTGGGTCTATGCGGATCAGGTCCAGAAACAGGTTTGACATCCACAGTGAGTGAGCGGGGGTATTTATGCCTGTTCTAGGGAAGTCAAGGGTGGGTGTGGCGAAGTTCTGGTTGAACATGGAGATTATATGGCGAAGGTCAGGGTCAGGTATACTTTGTGAAATGGCCAGATATCCGAAAGGGCGCTCCTGGAGTTGAGCCTTTGCCCATGTATTGATTCGGAGCATAGCCTGGACTGAGAAGTATGCCCGGTCCTTCATCCCTGGGCGCAGCTCCTGGGTTGAATTAAAGCATGACTCGAAGGTAACCGCAATAGCGTCAAATGAGGACCGATCAAATTTGTAGGCACCACCAGACCATCGGATGGCCCCCGCAAGACGTGTCACAAACTCAAGAGCTTCTGGTTCGGTGATCCTCTGGAGAATCCAGCCGACACAGCATCCATCACCTATGTCCTGTCTTTGCAGACCTTGCAGGGTTTGTACGGGCACTTGGAGCCCTGGAGTAACGAGTTTCATGGGGCGTGAATCCATGGTGGCAAGTGGGAGGATGGTGAGTGCGGGGGTGGTGAGCGTGGGGGTGGTGAGTGGTAGTTCTTTATGCGTATTCTCTTCAGCTGCCTGGTGTCTTTTTTTGAGGAAAGCCATGGACACTGGGGTCTGGAATGGGCACTCGTATGAGGATGTCCCGGCGATCAAAGTCCCAATATAGAAGAGGAGGATGAGGAGCGTGAAGAAGATGATGATGGATGTGATGGAGGTATTGACTGGCCACATGTATAGTGACAGGCCACAAGCGAAGACAAAGACCGTGGCCTGGGGTATGATGATGAGATTATCCATAAAGAACCGGAAGGGCCATTTTTTGAGGCCGTCAAGCTTCCGCTGGCGATCACCACAGCGCTCAACCATAGACCCACCAATGTGGTAGAGATATCTGTTCACCCACTGTCTGCCCGCCGATGCAGCGAATACAGTGGTTACTGATAGAAGTAGACCCGTATATAAGAGGCTTGAGGTTGCAATGATACTCTGCGTTGGGCCATTCCAAGCTGTAGGAGCGGTGGGTCCCTCGTCTAGGAGGGATTCGTCGAGGGCACGGATAATAATACGGAGGTATGCTTCTAAACGTTCATCAGGGTCTGGTCGAAGCGCCGGTTGAGTGATGGCAATGAATGTTGAGCTGGCCGCAGAGAATAGACCACCCTAGAAGTGCAGTCAACGCAGTACAGCGATAAGGTTATCGAAAAAACACACAAATATCAAGAGGATGTTGAGATTGTCATTGTATCGCTGTGCAAGAGCGGTGTCATAATCCGTCATCTCCCGCTTGTATATTTTGTAGAAATCAGCTCGAGGGTCCCGGTCATCATTCCTGAGGGGCTGAAAGAACTTTCGGAGGGCGTCTTGAATGCTTGAACCGTAAGATCAGTCTTTCAGTCCTCGCATTCCACACGCTAGTACGCACCACTCAGGATCAATTTTGACCGGTTTTGCATCCTCTTCATCACTCATTCTAATATCTTATTGGGCGGGGGTGGTGAAGGAGTGGGTGGATGGGTGGGAGATTAGAAGCGAGTCTCTCGGACGATGGTTCGAAATGCGAGAACGGAACGAATCACCCTACCTTACGATTACAGGAAGTGATGCACCTCCTTCGCGGATGGTTCGATTTCAGGGCGGCGCCGTTCCACGCTCAAAAAAGTGAGTTGATCTTCGCCGAAAATTGACACTTACTCTGGTAAGCACGCCACCGATGAAGCCCGCAGTGCCGGCTTCCGACGTCCAGTCCGTCTACGCCCCAACCACTGGCGAAGGTGTCGGGGTACTCAGCTTCACCCAAAAGTCGCCCCTTCTCCAGTTCAAACTGATGGAAGGCATCGCCAAAAGATGGCAATGTTTAGGCGACATCCAAGGCAATTCACTGCCATAGAACCGCGCCTGCAGCGCAACGACTGGGAATTCGTACGAATTTTGCTGATAGCTATGGCCGGTCGTCCATCAGCAAGTCGTGGAAAGTCCGGCATCACCTTACAGCGCCGGTGATCCTCGATAGGGGGTTATAACGGGCTTCAATCCATCGCCTGCTTCCTCGGCGGGAATTACAATCGAATGCATATCCGTGCCATTTCTTCCCTAGACCTTATAACGCCCCACGTTGTTTCTACTGAAGTATGTAATCGTGTTCGAGGACTTGTCATCATCCGCGCGCACGGTTGTATTGCATGATAACCCATTATCCCACACCCACCAGAACCTGGTGGGTATATAATCCCCTGCATGCCCATCTGCACGTTAGCAGGAGGGCAGGTTCAGGATGGAGCTGCTGCTATTCGAAATTCGAAATCCTGATAATGTATCTCGTTCTCGTTTCGCCCATAAGGAGGTGAAAGGAGGAATTAAACAAGCACCGCCGTGGTTTTGTGGTTCAGAGTACTTATATTGCAGTCGCGATCATATGCCGAAGCTGCATACATGTAGATCAGAAGTGCTGTCGAAAGTAGTAATTGCTGGAGGATGGATACAATGAAGCCGTTCTATTAGAGGCGAGCTGGGATGGGGGAGATGTTTGACATAGAGATAGCCGTTCCACAGGGAAGCACAAACACCAGGAGGCTCGCCAGGCCGCGATATCGCGAAGATAAACGAAGATGCGCGTTGGGGGCCGGGATACATTGATGAAAAATGCGAGTGCATTCGTGGTGTATTGTGAAGAACATATAGACTCGAGGACTTCTAAAAGGTGGTCGATAAAAACGTTTACACCGGCAATTCCCCACATTGCTTGGGGCCCCACCTCTGGTGATCCGCTCACGACGGTGTCTATCCAACGCCAACAGAAGAGGCGACGAGGGAAGGTACCGTGGTCACAAGCAAAGCGGCTGGCTCTGTAAGTCAAAAAAAATATTGTGCGAAGTACCGAACGACTTACAGAGCAACCTGATCTTCCTCGAGAAGGGTGAAGTATCGACACACCTGCTGTGAAGGCTGGGGAGGACTTCATCGGGACGCGTGATCCTTAACTTGATGAAGACGCGTTCGAATGGTGGTGTAGAAAGACATTGAATGGGAACACCAAGGGGAATGGAAACGAAGCCGAGAGCAAGTGAGATACCCCGCTCGCGACTGGGGATACGGGTGACTTGGAAAGTGGTACCACCGACGAATGTGACGAGAACCTGACTGCCAATTTCTACAAGTCACAACCAGTGTTGAAACTCACGAGAGCGCAGAAGCGAGTAATGTACCAATCGAGATGATCCCAATGAAATATCTGTTCCCTCAAGATGTTGAGCCTGTTGTCGAGCCTCCTGCAGTTGACCGAATTGAAGATCTGGGCGAAGACGAACGTATTGAACATGAGAGTCGTCAAAACCCTGTCTCCGTGGTCCGTGTGATCCAAACAGAGGATGCCGTGGCCAAGGAAGCAGAAAACGAGGATCGTGATGATTTGGTAGATCGACTGCCCGAGGATCACCTTGATCATATCAGCGGGGAAGTCTTGTTCCACGGGTATCCGGTTTCTTGTTCAATAGAGATACCAAGGCAGGGTTGGTAGCGAGGGCGAGTGACAAACGGGTCCACGATGATGGTAATCCAGAACAGTTGGATGGCAGTGAGCGCGGACTCTTCCTCATCTGTGGCGATGGTGGAAACGAAGGTGATTATGATCGCGATGATGTTCGTTCAGATCTGGAATTGCATGGACTTACGGACAGTGTCGTTCACGCAACGACTCCACTATTGCCTTGACCTTGTTTCTGTCGTCCATGTGATCCAAAATTCCTCCCTGTAACCTTCGACGTACATCTTCTCCACTCCCTCGCAGCCGAACACCAGCCCAGCAACATCATGTGGGTAACCGTGATAGTTAACGATGACCCCCTTGCCCCTAGCGAACAAGTTCTTGGAGTCAGGATCTGAGGTTGCGTGCGGGTGGGAACCGAAGGATCTGAGGACCATCAAATTGGTGACTTTCGCAACCTCTTGCGAAGCTCTGGAACAATCTTGCGGAGGAGAGTGGCGGTGGCAGCGGTGACTTTGACGGCGGCTTCTATACCAATACCAATGAGGGCAACATCCAGACGGAGACCTTCGTTGGTGGAGCAGAACCTCCGGATGCTTGCCCTGCAGAGACCTGGTCTAGAGATATTGGGGCGGGAGCGGCGAACATGCCCGTGGTGGCGTTAATCCAGAACAGTTGAATGACAGTGGGAGTGGGCTTCTCATTCGGGGCGACAGCAAAGACAGGGACGACGATGACCACGGTGATGTTCGTTGGGGTCTGGAATTGCAGGAACTTGTGGGCGGCGTTGTTATGACCCCACATTATTGTCTTAACAATTGAGGTGAGCTCTTGGGGGTCCCGGGGTGAAGAATAAAACCAGGGACAGGCCAGCGCCGGTGCATAGAATGAGGCCAAGGTTGAACAAGCCCCTCGAAGCCAAGCTGTTTGTTCAAAATACCCCGTCCAATCATCATAAGCTTGTGAATCAAAGACTACCATCAAAGGACCCGCAAAGATAAGAGTCGCTCGCGTGAATCCTCCAGCACCCATCGACGGCATGTTCAGGGAAAAAATACCAGCGACAGATGCGGCCCAAAGGTTGAGTAAGTAACTCGAGACAATTTGGAACCCATCTTGAAGCCTCATCCGGAATTAGCGAATGGTAAGAGTCCGAAAAAACCAAGGGTATCGGGACTCTTCTTCGATGCTCCTTTCTTCTCATCGGCAGCCCGGAACACTTCCTGGTCCCTCTCTTCTTGTAGGCAACCAAGTCGCTCATCAACACCTGATCGTGGGTTGACGCTCGGAAGACCATCTCCAAAGCTTCTGGAGCGGAAGGGACGTTGGTGGAAGATCTTCCTGGGGCGAATTCATGCTCGTGGGGGTCGGTGCATCCGACGAGATAGCCGGGGTGTACCTTGGCGTGGATGGGACTTGTATCGGAGTTCCTCGAAATACACTCCAGCTTCGGGGGTGGACCGAAGTAGACCTGACAACCGTGATCAAGGACAATAGCCTTGTCGAAAAGGTCGCGGATGCTCTCTCCCGCTTGATAGAGGCTGGCGAAAGTTGTCTGACTGAGAATGTCCATGATCCTCGGAGGCCACAGGTCAAATTGTCCCATGATTGGACGCGAGCCCGAGTTGCCATGGTCGTCGCCAGTCCTGTAGATGCGTTCTCCGGGGACACAAATGGGTTGGAAACAAAGGAACTCTCGGTCTGTTCGGGCTGGTTGAGGTATCCCCGAGCGAGCTGAACGCCGCCGACAAACAACTCAGTCGACGGAAGCCTCGGCAGGACTGTACGCGTTCGTGAACTTGACGCGTTTGGACCAATCCTTGATCAATTTCTTGCCGAGAGCTTTGCCAGCGACTACGGTGGTCTCCAAGGTCGGGTGGACTTCGAGAGGAACGACAGCGAGGATGCTTGGGGCGCAGTGGACGACGTTGATGCGGAGTGTTGGTCGCCTTTCCAACATCACCGAGAACGAGTTCCTCGCGTCCAGTGACGAGGTGGCCCCAGAGGAGAGGGCGCCAAAGACATCAGCTGCGAATGGATCGAAGGCGTAGGCAAGGGATGAGAGACCGCGAACGCCCTGGCGGTAACCGTATGGCTGGGAATTCAGGACCAAGTTGGCGATCGAACGGCGCTCGATCGCGACGCCCCTTGGTTTCCCGGTACTTCCGCTCGCAAACCTATGAGAACGTAAGTTATCGCATAAGAAATGGAAGAGACGAGGACGAACGTCACGTAGGCCAGGTTGGTGGGAGTATGTCCAGGAACTTCGAAGTGGCTGTCGTCGAACTCAAGCAGCCTCTTCTCGAAGGTGGAGTCATCGACGTATGCGACCTGTTGGCGGATAATTAGATATTGCGAAATGAAAGCGGATAACTTTACTTACAACAACCTTTGAGGCGAGAGCCTTGTCGAAGTCATGGCACTGTGAGTAAGTAGCCAAGAGGATCTTGGCATTCGTGTCGACAATTAGCATCTCTTTCGGAGGGTGGGGTCATCAGGGTCGAGGGGAAGGAAGGCGCCTCCGGCCTTGAGGATACTGAGGATGGCCAAAACTTGAGGGATACCGCGTTCGAAGCAGATAGCCGCAACACAGTCGGGACCGACGCCCTGCTGGCTCAACATGCGAGCAAGACAGTTGGCCTTGGAGTTGAGCTGAGCGTAGGTGAGATACTGGTCCTCGTATTCGATAGCAACCGCGGCAGGAGTCTTGGCAGCTTGAGCCTCAACGAGTTGGCGCAACTTGCTCTCGACTAGGGTGACGGGCCCTGAAGTTGACAATTCCTTGATGAGACGAGTAAGTTCTTTGTCACTGAGACGTCGCCGATCTTGACGTACGGGTCCTTTCCGAGAGTATCGACGAGACCGGTATAGGGGTCCAAGAATTGATGAGCGGTCTCTTCGGCGTACAGGTAGTTGTCGAAACGGAGCATAACCTCGCCAGTCTTGTTGTGGACGGTGAACAAGAACTCATACTTCTCTTCGCCGTTGGGGAGGGAGAGGATCCAAGTGGCAGTAATATCGGAGGTGTTGAGCTGGTTGACGACGCGCATGTTGAGCCCACCACAAGCGAATAAGTGTTTGAAGTAGGAACGGTCCTGAGAAGACGACTTGGTCCGGAAGACAACATCCTCGTAGGTAACGTCGTCGTTTAGAGAGATCACTAACCAAGTCGTAGCGGAACATCTCCAAGTACTCGGCGAAGGTCATCTCGTCCTCAATCGTTGTTCGAATCGGGAGCATGTTAGCGAAGAAACCGATGACGTCATGAAGCTGAGCCAGAGTGACGGCCGTACCAACGACGGAGGAGTTTTGAGCGGAGTACTTGTAGGGGAGCAAGTTGTAGATGGCGAAGAATGCGGCGAAGGGCATGGCGGAAGTGGTTGAAACCCAGTTGTTGTACCTCTTGAGAGGGGATCGACGCGTCCTTCTCTGGGCGACCAGGCTCGGTTCGGCCTCGGAAGCCTTCGCGAGGGTCAAGACGAGTGGTTGGACGTCTTGCAACTTCTGGCTCCAGTACTTGATCTGCTCGTCACGAAGCTCCACACGACGATCAGCTGTGCGAATCAACCAATTGCTGAAATCAGAATAGCGGAACTGAACTAGCGGAAGACTGTCGATGCCGTGGATGTAGAGCTGGAACAACTCATAGAAGAAGATGCCAAGAGAGGGCTCGTCGGTCATAATGTGGTGGACGGTGATGTTGAACGCGTAAGATTCGCCACCCAAGTTGTACGTGACGGAGGAGATGAGTGGGAGCTTTCCGAGATCGAATTTGGGGTTCATGTTATTGGCCACCGACATGTCGTACGCCTTCTTATATGCGTTGGGCTCCTCGCTGAGGTCGATGACTCTGGTGGTGTTGTGGACGTTGGCCGAGGGATGAATAGTCTGCGTGAGTTTAGCCTTCTCCTCATCCCAATGGAAAGTGGTCCTGAAAGAACCGTGGCGGTTGACAGTCTCCTCCAAAGCTTGGCCCATCCTTTTGAGATCGATAGGAATCTTCGAGCTGATGCTAATGAAGTATCCCTCATGGGTATCCCACTGGGTAGCACCGAAACGCTTCGTGGCAGAATCAACGACAGCGACATTCCTCGTCCTGGAGTTATCGTACTCGCGCTGAGCCAACCAGATGCGGTATTGATGAGGGGAGGCATCGGTGGCGTAGGGTTCGTCGTAGGCAAGGCGATCGTTGAAGATTGGCACAAGAGGTTCTCCGTACTTGCCGGAACCGTCACCGAGAGCAGTGGACGAAGTAGCAGTGGCATCGCTGATGCGGGACTTGGCAACAATCTCGTTAAGGATGCCGATTGTCATGGAACCCAAAAGTTCGATCTGGCTGACGTCAATGCCAAAGGCGCTCTTGAGTCGAGAGCTGAATAGGGTAGCTACGCGATTGTCGTTAGAAGTGCACACGGAGAGATAATAAGAATACCGTACCAGCCAAAGAGTCGAGACCATAGGAGGTGATGAGAGCGTTGTCAGAAATCAGATCTGCCGTGAGGCCGAGGAGACCAGACAACAAAGTTGCTGGGGACTCTACACTCTCGTCCTCGGAAGCACCACCTGCAGCCAAAAGCTGAGGAGGGAGCAAGTGCGAGAACAACAGAGGCTCGCAAGCTTCGAAGACTTCGGGGCAGGCCTTGTGGTTGAGGAGGGGTAAGTAGCGGGGGATCTTGCGAATGATGGGATCTCCGATGAACTCGCAAACTTGAGGAGTCGTCGTTCCGAGTTGTCCGACCTGGCCGGCGTTTGCGCCGCCAGTCGACTGGACAAGACGCTTGAAGATACCCGAGTCGGTAATGGGAGGGAAGGACATCGAGATGGCGTTGGGTAACTTCTCGGCGATCTTGTCGAGGTAGCTGTTATAATGCCAAGTCAGCGATGAGAAGTACAAAAGCGAGATAAAAACGTACAACTGAGAAACGAGGTACGGAGCTTGACCGGCCTTACCAAAGACGGTTCCGATGGTGGAGAAGAGGAGGTTGAAATCGATCTTGGTCGAGTCAACGAGATCAAGGATAACGTTCAATGCGGCGACCTGGGACTGGTATGCGTCGTCAAAGTGTTGCTGGGTAAGGTTGGCGAACGAAGAGTCCCTCAAAACGACAGTCATCAACGCGATACCACCAATAGGTCCAACAGCCTCAGAATCCTTGATGAGCTTAACAACGAGGGCGGTGATGCGAAAGCTCTCCCGGTTGATGCTCTGAATAAGGACGACGTGGCTGAGTCCACGAACGTACAACTCGTCGACTGGGGACAGAGCCTTTTGACCATGACGAGAAGTAAGGCAGATGCGGCGGGCTCCGTGGCGGAACCTCCAGACAGTGATTCCGATGCCGAACTCACTGCATCCGCCGATTCAACGCGTAGACCTTGTGGGGATCAAACAATTGGGCAGCGGGATCGAGGCGAACGTCGTCGGGGCGAGTGTTTTGGTAACCAGAACTTGTCCGGAGGTGACGTTCTCAACGGGACGAACGAGATCTGAGAACAATATGGTAACAGGTGAAAGTTTGAAGGGCGTGGTGGAGGGTGATTTGAGGATGGCATCGAGGAAATGAGTCAGCTTGGTCGGGTATTTCTGGATCGTGGACGCGATATCGACGACGCGAGCAGAGGGAGCGTCAGCGGGGAGTTTGACTGGTTCAGCGGAGTCCTCGTAGCGGACGTAGAAACCGAACCCAGTCCCAACGTCCTCGATGGGGGCGAGGCCAGAGCGTCCGCTGGCGTTGAAGATGATGTCGAAGAATTCGAGACTGGAAGGCTTGAGCCAAGCCCAAGCGGCGGCGAGAGCAGCGACGGCGGCGGCGTTTGAAGCGATGAAATTTGAATCGACGCCTTACTCGCCGTTCTCCCTCTGGGGTAGGAACGTTCGCGAGGGAGGTTGGTCATCGGGCCGTCGATTCCGTTCGCAACGCGGAATTCCAAGGAAAGAAACTCAGGCTTCCTGACAAGCTCTACTCCCCGCAGACTCGAGGCGCGTCAGGAGCAAGAGGGTTGGCTTCAGGGCGGCTGTTCCTTCTTCAGAGTACAAGAGGGGCGCCAATGCAACACCGTCGCATTCAACAGCTCCCGCGAGGGACCCAATTGCAGAAGAAGTCGCGGCCACCCTGGGGAGGGCCGGAAGGAGGGAGCGGGGGAATGAGAGAGTGGAGGAAAAGCCATGAAACCCCGAATTTAAGCGGGGTGGGACGCTCGGTTAAGACGCAGGAGGGAAGCGTCGGGAAAAGGGGGAAACCGTTATGACGCCGAACGAGGTTTATAAACCGCGAATACTTAGCTTATTCGCGTTTCGTAAACCTAACGGGGGTTTCATGAGGGTATTTTTAGGCGAACAACGGTTTATATACGCGGTATGTATATAGTTAATAGGATTTGCGTTGACTTCACGCGAAGTTCATATGGACTACAACGTATTGAAAATCCTATATTACAAGGGAAGTATAACTTTCCCACGTTTCTGATTGGTTAGACAAACCGGTATCAGCGTAACGGCCTGTATCCTTCGGTACTTTTACACCCTCAGCCCTTCCTTCCCGTATATCGACCGCAATGCATCCCCTGCAGCCATCCAATCCCGTTCGCTACACGGCTGGGGTGTCTGTATTTGGGCAGCTTTGGCGTCCAGTGTCCTCACGCAACGAGTGCATTACACTGTAACCTTATAATACAAGGGAAGTACGTCAGACAACCTGTATCCTGATTGGCTAAAACACAGCAGGGTCTGTCGGTTTCTTCTTCGGTACGTTTAATGTCAGTATACAGCATGCCTTTCGTGTCGTGTTGATATCGCATCGCACCTCCTGTAGACATCTTGATTGCTGCTGGCTGCGGTTGGGTTCTCGGGATTTCGGTCATCCAACTACTGTACCACTACAGTATTCTGCACGCTCACATACTGTGGGTAGCACCTCGACACAGTGATGTGGTAGGCCAGTTTGACGGTGCATACTGTTCAAAGATACGTCGCTACGCCTGAAACGATCCGATGGTAAGAGCACTTTCATTCGTCTCACCCACACGTACCTAACAGTCGCATCGAATGTTCAAGAATTCGGCCCACCCGCGATCGATGTGCACCGGCGGTTTGGGGATCCCACCCGTGGCATCGGCAAACGCGCGTTCTGTTCTGGAGATTCCAGGAAAATCATGGAAAATGACCATGCGGTAACAACGGTGAACGCTATCAGCGGAAAGCCAAGCAGAATGAATGGCAAAGGTGAGATTATTGCAATAGTGTCGTTACGCATCTTTGAGACACCCAAACAGGTCGATGTCTAATGGTGGTCCCACAACTCCCTATCCCGACTTAACCGTGAGTTGGATGATCATAAGAGGCAACGCCGTATGTCGGTGGGTAGCTCACGTTGCATTCATGAACAACTAACGAATACAGTTCAGAATTCCCCTCACCCCGGACCCAAAGCTTGACGGCGACGGTGTAAGAGGGAAAGGCGTAAACGTGAGCTTTCACGGAAACGATCAACAGTAGGCGCATTTGTGCACATTTCTTCATGTATGTTTACAGAGATTCAAGCCCGTTACGAGGCCGTCGGGAGCGCCACTACCCACCCCTCCATTGACGCAGAATCCTGTCACCGTGCACATTTCTTTGTGTATAGGTGGACTTATTCGCCCACCCCTCCATCAGAATCCCACCAACCCCTGGCCTGGACAGAACTTACCCATTGCACGACGGTCGTATTGCGAACCAACCCAAAGGCATGGCTTTGGGCCAATAGCTCATCCACTCTTTATGATGTATTGCAACTCCGGGGACGTTGAGCTACCTACCACCCGCGGTACCTCCACCCGAAGAATTCCACTACCTCTTCACGGCAGCAACACCACAAGCCGAGCGGTTCTGCCAACACATTCGTCAATACAATGCAGTCCTCGCATTCGCATCACTCGAAGTTGGGGTAGACAGCAGAATTAACGAAGGTGTAGGAAGCCCCCTAACACGGCGAACTCTGTCACCAGCTCAGTTTTCTCCTTCCATGTCACGGAGACCGTCCCGTATACTGATGCAACGCTTGACCCGATCATCGCTTATAGAATCTCATCCTCACACGCCGCCACTAGGCTCGCATCTTCAAACATGCCATGGAGGTACTTGAGGGAAACTGCTTTGAAGGTGTTTTGGTTCGACCCACGGAAAACAAGAACCGCGATCGGCGCCACTGGGAGTTTCCAATGGCTGATGAAGTGACGGTCATTATGCCAGGCGACGGGGCCCAGTCTTATGGCCGCAGAGTCGCCGTTCTTCACTGTCCAGATGGTCCTCTCCGAAGAATTAGTGATGGGTCCCTGACGGTGCAGGCCAAACGAGTTCTCCTTGCTCCTCCTCGGGGCCGTCTCTTCCAACAGCACTGACTGACGTGTGGGCAGCCGTTGATCAGAATGACATGCGGGCATTATTATACACAGGTCTCGCCGATGCAATTGATCGCGACACGAACCTCGATGACATCAGCCAGTGGTTCATTCATACACAGGTGGCCCACGCTACATGAAGCAGTGTCTCCAGGACTCTATCGACTATCAATTATTCCACAGAGTATCTTTGATTGTCCAGTTACAATAACAACCGAATAAAGTCATCTCCACTCAGATTTCAGGTTTCGAGATTACTTATCGTATGTCACGGGTTTTTGCTAGTAGTATACATAGCATTTGAAACGTATTTTTCCGTCGTGGTGAGATCCATTTGGTCCTCAACATCCGTGCACCTACACTGTAGGTGCGCAACTTCCAACCCACAGTCGAGACAGCGGAGACGAGTGACAGGCGTACGCGGCCGGGGAAGACCACCCTACAGGTA
>Ga0307514_10002209_pt1 | contig 20827 bp, 17 predicted proteins | sample 16_EM_MG_FD_203088 | JGI IMG/M metagenome (GOLD analysis project Ga0307514, IMG submission 203088) | Populus trichocarpa ectomycorrhiza microbial communities from riparian zone in the Pacific Northwest, United States - 16_EM | ecosystem: Host-associated > Plants > Roots > Unclassified | place...
AGTTCGTAGGATTCTATCAATCAGATGAGTTAATATATTAAAATTCATAAGATTCCGTCGCACCGGAGGGACTATATACTTATTATTATCTGGACGTTCTGCGCTGTTGATGGACTGTAGGCGGCCTGCAGGCGGCCTAGGCCAGCCCAGGCCATTTGTACTCTGGCCTAGGACGGCCTAGGCCACTTTTCTCATGGCCCGGGCCCGCCCGTTTATGGCCCGACTAGGCCGCCTATAGTCCGGCCGGCCTGTTGCCCACACTGGCTACAGATAGCCTGGTTTCACTACGCCTCGTAGAAGGGCCATAGTCGGGGGATCGAAATGCAACTGGGACAAGGAAGGGCAGGGACTGCTACTCGTCAGAGGGACAGTGGACGTCGACCATAGTTTACGACGTTGGCGTGAGTGGGATTTAGCTAAGAGGCTTAAGGGACAAAGGACGCGCACCTATTTCATGAGCTTCGAAAGGAGCAAAAGAGGTAGCTCCAACCTCAATCGTCATAAGATTGTTTATTTAGAATAGGGAGACGACCATGCAAGGAGTCAGGGCAAGACGAGCGAGCGAGACTATAGGTATAGTTCCTCTCTATCCTCATCATCACTGCCATAAAGCAAGGGCAGCATGGCATAGCACATAGCATCCCACTCAATTCATATTAGACTCCCCGGGCTTGGGTTGACCTCTGCTCTGAGTGAACTTTCTTCCTTTTCTTTATTTCACAGGAACCCAGTTGTAGTCTCATACCAAGACCCCCAACTCCGACCAGAACCCAGCTGTTAGCCGCCCCCAGCCTTTTTTTTGCTTATGTATCAACAAATGCGCGCTAGCATAAATTAGGGTAGGCTCGCATTCATCCCACTCGCAAGTTTCTAAGTGGCTAGTCAAGAGTATCTAACCAAATTACGACATGGATACTCAGGCCTATACACAATTAGGAAATGAAGAAAGTAGCCAATACTATGTACTTCTCGAATGGACCAAAAGCTAGCGAGATGGCCGAGTTGGTTATGGCGCCAGGTTAAGGAATGTATCCTTAGCATAGTATCCTGGTAGGGAAACCTGCGTGGGTTCAAGTCCCACTCTCGTCAATACTTTTTACACTTTTTTTCACACCATATTTGTTTTCGGCACGAGATTTTTTCAAACTACTACTAACCTACTTAGGCAGCCCAACCACTGCGTTTATATGGAGTAAATATTTGGGGGGCTTTACTTTTTTTGAAAATAATTACTCGTATTCAGTCCATCTAGTCTATGACGTGTGGGGGGCTTTACTTGTAACAGCGAATCAACCGAAAGCTTTGAAGGCAGGGACTGGCTCGTTGGGAGGAGAGATGCCACCCCGAGCTTGCTCGCAACGTCGTCATAGTCTACATAGGCTGAATGCGACTAATAATTCCTTAAAAAACCCGGAAGCTTTATTCGATAACTATCTCTCAAGTCCTATTTCCGTTCAATGACATCAAAGTGAGGTGAGTTTTCCATGAATAGCCAGGCCAAATATAGCCATCAAACATCAACAGTCGATTTAAAAAAGTAAAGCTGAGTGCCCTCTAGACACTAATAAGTGATGGTAGTTGCCCAAAGGCTTGCAGACGCAGGAACTGGTCTCTCCCTGACACTGTTTTCATCACGTTTCTCTCCAACATGTTCAGGTTTCTCCTCAGGGCAGGCCTTCACAATGTGACCAGTTTGCTTGCATCTGGCACAATAAGGCTTAACACCGTCCATGATGAAGCCAGCCTCGTCAAGGCGTGCCAAATTTTCTTCAGCGTTTGCAGCAATAAGAGCACCAACCAATCCACTGCGCTTAGGTTTGGAACCAAACTGAAACTTCACAACATACTTTTGATCTGGTTTCCCCTGCAGATTCACAATTGTCTTATTGCCAAACGTTTGGGTTTCCTATATACCCCTGTCAGTCAGACACAGCAGACATACGATATCGGCGCGACAGGTATACCATAGCAATGAGATGAACTCGGAAGTGTAAGTTGTCACTCCTGAAAGCTTCCTCCAAATCCCGGAAAGTAACCTCGGGCAAAGCGCGGGAATACTCCATCAGATGCTATGACAGTTAGCCTTTTTTCAACCCACAGAATGGAATAAAATTGATACCTGTTTGAAGTCTTCCAAGTCTCCATTCGCATCTGCTTCCATCATCTTGGCCCAAGATTCGTCTGCTGGGGTAATGGGAACACCATCGCGAGCATGGTGAATCTTTCTGGGCTCGGTACAGGCGGAAATAGTATGCCCTTGGTAATGTTAGCCATTAATAGGGACAACCAGAGTGGTGAGTTGTACCTTCTTGCCCGCAGTTTCGGCAGAGTAAGGCAGGTTTATCGGGGCACTCAGAAGCAGGATGGCCCTCTTTGGAGCAAACTCTGCAAGCTCCTTTGAATACCCTTGGATTGGGACAATCCTTGCTGCCGTGTCTGTGCCGGAGGAGTTAGATGCCTGTTATAGGGACATTCTGTCAGAGGTCTCTTACCCAGCCTGGTTGCAATTGTAACAGGTCATCTCGGGCTTGTCAGGACACTCAGCAGCAGGGTGGCCCTCCACATTGCAGTGCCGGCATGGCCCTTTGAAAACCTTGGGATTTGGGCAATCTCCCTTGCTGTGCCTACACGAGGGTGAGACTCCTGAGGCCGATTGCGTTGAGGGTGAAGCTTACCCTTCCTCCCCGCAATTGTAACACACCAACTTGGGCTTGTCAGGGCAATCACTCCCGTGGTGTCCCTCCACACCACAATGGCGGCAGGTTCCTCGAAACTTCTTTGGGTTAATACAGTCTACTTTATTGTGTCTGAAATTATTTGTCAGAAGTTTGGAGACTAAATTGTATAGCAGATTCTCCATAACACTCACCCAGGCTCTCCACAATTGAAGCAAACCTGAGGCTCTGGGCAGTTCTTCGCAAAGTGGCCTGGCTTTTTGCATCTGCATCCGGTTAGCAGTTGGAAGTGGCAAGCATCATGAGACCAAGGCTCTCACCGACGACACCCATCCTCATGAAGTGGTTCAGCATCTGAAGGCCCTAAACTGAAGCCTCCAGAATCACCAAATCCTTGACCTCCGTCGTTGGCAAAGCCGTCATAATTACCCCAATCTTCGCCATCCCCAGCTGTCGTGGGTGGCAAAGAATTGTCCATAGCAGAGGTATCCCATGCATCTTGAGAAGGACTACCCCAGCTCATCTTGCCTGCTCGAGTGGGTAAGGGACAGAAGGTTGTGAGAAAGTTTGCTGGAGATTAAAGGGGGAGACTGTGCGGTAACCTTGTGGCTAACCTTGTGTGAAGGGTCGAATTGGTGGAGCAGGTTGGAGAGGAAGGGAAGCCCATGGCCAGTTGCAAGTTTGCAAAGTTGCCTTAGTAAGATCGCTAGGTTTTCTAGGATGGGTTAGTCTTTGTGCCGCAGGGCCACCTATTTAGGCAGGTAGCCTTGGCGCAAGTGCCCAGGCCCATGTCTTTATTTTTTTTTTGAGTCTATACGTCTGTGGAGATTAAGTCTGAGGCGGCCCCGTTTCCTCCCCTTTGGCATTCACGGAACAATGAGCTGCTTGAGCCCGAGCCAAAGAAAAACAAAGGAAACCCCAGAGAAAAGTCCGGCTTGACCGGCTCCCGTCACCACGCCCTCCCTTCTAATGAGCGGTGAGCCGTGATTCCAATGAAGGAAGTGCTACGTGAGAGCGAAAGAGAAGAAGAGTTAAAAGTTCTGTATTGTATAGTTGTATAATAATGATTACCCGTAATACCTTTCACCGAAGTTGTAGCAGGCAATGTTTGAGATATATACATGAAAATAGTGAGAACATAGGTATGTGAAGCGTAAACTAGGTGAATAGGCTCAAGGTATGAAACACAGTATGTGCTGAATGGAATGCATAGAGGAGTGGAGTGATATGCATGTAGGAATGGCATGTGGTATGTGTATATAGGAATGGCATGCACTGGATGGCATGCATATATTCTAATGCCCTCGGCCAGCGTCCCCGGCAAAACTGTTCTCGTACCCAGGCCTTCTGCGCTGCCAAGGCAATTAAATACGGCAAAACCACACCTCGCACTCCTCCACCGCCACGCCCTCATTCCCCCGGTCATCCTCCCTTAGTCTGGTTGCACGACCCCTCCTATGGAATCTCCCCTGTAAGTACAGATAGATATCAAAGGAAATTCGTTAACGCATGTCTAGATTGACGGAAAACGTTTCTACCAAATCTACGACATACTCTCCTCCAGGGTCCTTCGTCTTCTTCATCCACCGTCCGGTCCGTCCCTTCCCATCCATATCCCTCCCCAGACCCCACCTTCCTCCGACCGCTCCCCCACGCGTGTACACCAAGGCTACGTGCTTGCCTAGTCTGGCTGACACCGTATTTCCGACGGACCCCTAGCTTGGCGAGCACTAACCAGACTAGGCGAGCACCAGCCTCCCGTAGTGAACCCTGCACATTGCTGGACTGTGCCCACGAGAACGGCTGTACAACCAGACTACGCTTACCCGCGGGAAGATGCATCTAGATGGCAAAGTACTGGATTATGTAGTTATTTGCGTTTTGTTTTGTTTCATAGCACATTGACAGCTGCCACCCAAGCAGTTCTGCCTGTGTACCCCGCCCACTACTACCTCAGCAGACACTACTGCTATCACCCACATTGCCTCGACCCACAGCATAATGGTGGAGCACTAGGTAGTTAGCTACCCATACCCTGAGTTGCTATGGTACCTGCCGTCGAAATTGACGAGGAGCCGCTTGAGTTGAGGGTAAAAGGCTACACTATGCTGGCCTTGCATATTTACATCGCTATGTTACATTGCTCAAGTATTCTTTATAGCACACCCCTACGACGTACAGCAACCCCCACACTGGAGCCAGCACCCAATGTAGTAGTAGCCTTGCATCAAGGAAATTATATCAACAACATGGTATGTCGCGTATTCTTGCGGAAAATTGGCTGGGTCACGAGAGTTAACCCTTGCAGCAGGGGCTGGAGTTACGATCAACTTGCCTAAGCCGAGGATAGTGGCGAAGGACGGTCCTACATGCTTGGAGCCATAACATTATGTGTAGAAGGTCATGAAAATATACCTATATAGTCAACCAACCTCCACCGATTGAGATTCATTCAACCTTTTACATCTCAAAGCAGCACTTGACAATGGTGCAAAAGGAGATAACCCGAAATCAATTTACCCTCCAGAACGCCGAGGATGCCGATACCAACGGCAACCCTACCCCAGTCCCACAAACTCCGAGTTTTGTCGGAAGTGGGAAAGACTCTGATCTTGAGAAGGCGGAGACGCCTCCCCCAGGTGTGCCGAAGGAGGGAGCGACCATGGATTCACAAATTTTGAGCCAGGCTTTGCAGGATCTGCCACCTCCAGATGGGGGGCTTAAAGCATGGATGCAAGTACTCGGAGCACATGCAGTTGTTATGGTTACGTGGTGAGCCACCTCCTGGGTAGATTCGCCCTCGGGCTGTTTTCAAATCTAACGCAATCTTTCAGGGGATATTCAACATCTTTTGGATTCTTCCAGGCGCATTACCTCGACCTCCTACCATCGTCCACCCCCTCTGATATCTCATGGATTGGATCGATGCAGTTGTTTTGCCTTTTCTTTGTGGGCACATTCAGTGGAGTGGCCTTGGATGTGGGGCACTTCCGGGGGTTGATGACTATCGGTGCCACCCTCCTCTTACTCGGTGTATTCATGACTTCCCTCGCCACCACATACAATCAGGTCTTCCTGGCGCATGGCATATGTGTTGGCCTCGCGAATGGATGCCTGTTCGTCCCAACTTTGGCAGTTGTTACCAGCTACTTCACTACAAGGCGGGGGATCGCAATTGGGCTCATGGCCTGCGGCTCTGCGACAGGTGGGATTCTTTTTCCGGCCATAATACTCAAGTCTCTGCCTCAATTGGGACTCCCGGTGACAATTCGAATCCTGGGGTGTGTGGTCGCATTTCTGCTCTGCATTGCCTCATGTTTGGTACGACCAAGAATTACACCCCGAAAGGCAAGAGGATTCATTGACAAGACGGTATTCAGAGACTATCCCTTTTGCCTATTCGCATTGGGCATGTTTTTCCTCTTCTTGGCTCTCATGACGCCATTTTACTATATATCAACGTACGCTAGCCTACTCCTCCCACCCGGAACAGCATCTAGCACCCCGACCACACTTATCATGGTCATGAATGCTACGGGAATACCGGGGCGACTTGTCTCCGCTCGGGTGGCCGACAAGATTACTGGACCATTCAACTCACTCATACCATTCGCATTCTTTGCCTCCATTATCCTTTTTGGCTGGATTGGTGTGAAGTCTGTTGCAGGGGCTTACGTATTTGCCGGCTTTTACGGTTACACTGCGGCAGCAATTCTCACACTATTCCCATACACAATGAATAGTCAGATCACACCGCTGAACCGGCTAGGAGTAGTCTCGGGGATGGTGTGCAGCTTCGTCAGTTTTGCTTTCCTGTTCGGAGCGCCCATTTCCGGCGCCTTGCTACAATCGAATGCTGGCAAACCGGGGACCGAGACCTTTCTGAGCGCACAAATATTCTCCGGCTGCATGGCACTTGTATCAGGAGTTCTTCTGACTATTGCACGAATGATGATGGTGAAGGGGAAATTAATCATCTGGATATAGTTTGACTCCTGTTGTTCGTTGCTAGTCGTTTCTCAGTATTGAAGGAAGTTCACTTGAGGGAATTGGTTCTGTATTGTCTTCTGTTTCTCGTAAGTCTCGTCAGCGTGCTGCAGGCTGCCTCCGATTTGCTCACGCTTTGAGAATTTCTTCTGTTTTTGTATCTGTTTATTGGGGATCTGGAGATCTACTGACGTTTTCCTGTTTCGTTAATGAAAGCCTTCCTGCCACTTGCATTATCGAACTTGCCATTGACCCTGAAAGGGCAACGGCCCTCGCTGGCTGATGGAGCTCACGCCGCATCAAGCTGGGGAATTTTCAGCAAAGTCTATTTTTGTGTTTCACTTTTTACTTTCTATAACTTGTATCCGCGAGATACCCGTGTGATACCACTTTCATATACTTCGGATTTGTGATTTTTCGGGAAAGGGATATACCACCAGGTAATGCGTCGGCTTGAATGTTTTACTGCTTTTGAATACAGAAAAGGGCTAGTTATTACTCCTCTCGCAAATATCATCTAATTTCTGAATCCGCGATGCCAATATTCCCTGATGCTTTGCATCACCGTGATTTCCAGCATGACATCCAAGCCAAACCAGACTTGGTTGGCACGGTGTTGCTTTGCCTTTATAGGAAAGGGACCCCTGCTGTCCTGCTTGTCGTGTTCCGAACTCTGTGCTTGTTTGCTTTTTCTTTTACTCCGGTACTCTGGTCTTGCCATGCATGCACGGGACTTTGTTACTGTACAGCGGAGCCAGCATGAGGTAGGTACCTACTCTAGCAAGATCTACATACATGCTTTTTTATTTGTGGGTGGGAGGATACGTATACGGACACACCGCCGGGGGGGGGGGGTTGCAGGGAAGTAGAGGTTGGAAATCTTGTGTGTTGGGAAAATATATGATTTGATTTTTTCGTTGGTGATGAGGTAGGTGTACTTAGACTACCCTCGTGGGTACTTGTAGGTAATGCTTGCGTAGCCATGAGGGGGATATTATTGCCTGCTCCATTCATGACGGCATTAATCCGTGGGGGTGAGTTAGGCCCAATGCTTTTGATAACACTAACGTGATTCAGATTGCGTTAATTCCTGGTGCAGTGAGACATGCACGTACCGGTAGGTAGCTCCCACAACAGACTGTCGCTGTATGAGCAGGGGGGTTAAGCTCGCATGCATGCGGGATACCGCTGCCGCATTGAAGCTGTCATGCAGAAACTTCATTTAAAAAACGCCATACATAGTGCGGTACAGTCCACCCTTGCTATAACGGACCTCGGTATCATACCGGACCCCTTGCTATACTGGACGGCCATACAATACCGTACCGGACGGAGTGTAAAGGTTTTTATATCCCTGTTCCCATACATTCCTCCCCTGTTATAACGGACGGAGCTAAGCTACCTACATGCGTCAATTGCGGCCTCAACCCTTCTGATCACTGTTTCGCTTACATCGCTTGCTTCGCTTGCTTCTCTTGCTTCACCTGCTCTGGTTGATGTGCCTAATTCATCTGATTTGGAGTGAATGTTAAGCCACCTATGGAGGGTCTGTTATTTGCGCTTGGTATGTTGATGGGCCTGGATCGCAAGGGATAGGTGTTGGAGGTATGTAGCCTACAGTGTCGGAAATATAAAATCAAGTAAGACTCGGTATGTAATTACCTACCTCATCATCAATGAAATTCTTACCAAAGTCACTAAGCTTCTCTTTTGCATGTTCTGGCTCCAGCCGCTTGCGACATATCTCACGCATTTCCAGTACATCCGGTGCTCTGCGTTTTCCTGCACTTCTCAACATAATTGATACTGGTATCGCTGGTATTGCAATTGCAAGGCCGCTCCAGAACCCACTACTCATATACCAAGCCCAACCCCTGTCATTTTCTATACCAGATCCCTTGCTACCGGTATACCGGACAGAAAGCGCCGGATTTTAGCCGCCCGTTATAGCAAGGGTGGACTGTAGCCGTGCGGTCACAGTATGGCGGGGGCTAGTACTGTTCTGTTCTGGCCTGCCCGGGAAGCCATATAATTCGTTGGGAGGCCGGCCCACAGGGGAATACGGTAAGGCCTACCCGGGAATGCAGAACTGATATTCTTCGATTCCCCGGCAGGCTAGAAGCGGCCTCCCCGGGAATGTGATTACCAAATGTAGGAATTTCGGAAGTAATGGATACATAGAAGTATTAACACCTACATTAACTTTTTTTTTTTTTGAAAATCCGCACTTTATAACTAGGAACCGCATATACGTTAACGCTGATGGACATGAATTGTACTAAACATTGAAAATATCGGTGTGCCTGTCCCCCATTTCTTCTGCATCCTCCATCTCAATCTCCCTCGTAGTATTTATTATTAGACTGAAATGTCATTTAAATAACAGGGCAAACAATACCTCCGTCTTCGCAATCCCATAATATCGCTCATTAATAGCTTGGAAAGTCTTAGTACGTCCGACATGAAGCAATGATGTGTATTCCCAATTATATCATAGACTTCATGCTCTAAAACAACCTCCCGACTGCCCACTCCTTCTGTTGCGTCATAGGTACTCGGTTTTTCCACGAGTGCACCAACATCGCTAACCAGGTATTCATTCAATGCGGTCTATTTCATTTTTGATGTCGCATTTGTCGTATCTGGCTATTGAGAATGCTCCGAATACATATCTCGCCATTTTTGGTATGAAAGCCGGAAACGATTAGAACCAGCTGCACGATATTCCTCAAAAGCATTGCGTGCAGCTTGAGAAAATGTGAGGCGTTGAGATGTGAAGCTATTCGGTGAAGCCATCATAAAGCGTAATTAAGGTTCAGGTTGATGTTGGGTGCAGAAAAGCAGATGGTAGAAGCTGCGCTCTCAATATATTATATATACCCACCAAATTGGAATTTCCGTATTGTTGATGTCTTCCGTGTGTGCACCTATGCGCGTATTTAGCTGTCAAGTTACGGATATTCAGCAATGGCGAATATTCAGCGATGGCAAGATACATATTCAGCTGCAGTTTATTCGGCGGTGGCGAAAATTCAGTTGTGGCAAGATACATGCAATTTACAACATTCCCGGAGAGGCCAGCCCACCCAAGAACAGGCCGGTCTACCCGGGAACGCGAATGGGCCGATTCCCGGGCAGACCAGAACAGTACTATTAATGTGTGCCGAAGATTCGGGTATTTACGCACCAAAAAAAAAATAATAAGTCTGGGCACGAGAAAAAATTTACATACTTACTCTCCCTGCACATATTTACTAAAACAGTCATACCCAACATTCCCTGTCAATAAAAGCTTCCTTAGCACGGAAGACAAACATAAACTTTACTCGAAACAATCGCCATTCACATGCATGCGACTAATCACTCTTTCGGGATTCAAGTAATTCAAGGCGTGCAATATAGATATTCTTGGTATCAGTCACCCTCCCTCTACCCACCACTAATGCAGCATTATCTAGAATGCTGGTAGTGCCTGCTTGGGTCTTGCAGCCAGAACTGTATAAATACCACTCGTTCCCTCCCTCTGATACTGGGCTTAAAACGACCTGCTTTTGTTTATATGGACAAGCCGCTACCTGACTTCCCCGCTATGCTATACTCATTTAAAAGTAAGATCTTCCACCCGCCTTTTTGTTAGATCCTGTGTGCCATTGTGTTTGTGCATACCCACTTCCTCCATTCTCTTCCACCGTCACCCCAACGCCTCTAATATTGCTTCAGATGAAACTCCTCCCACCCTTCGCAAGTATTTCTAAATCCAACGAATTGTCCCTGTCATCCCTCCCCTCACGCATTGCTTCCTCATATGCAGCATCCAACTTCGTAAGATAGCACTGCCTCAAAATCCAAACTCTCAGTGACTCCTCTGTCAACCTCTTACGAAATTTCCTCGGGCAGTTGAATAAAGGAAGAGAACGACTTTTGGACAGACCTGCTTCAATACCGAGCTCGTGTAGCTCAGCAGAAAATGGCATTCCGCCAAGGGGGGACCCTTCAGCCTGGACTTGGCTGGGTAGATCTTTTGACGCAGGCGCCTGATGAGGCCTCGGTATGATAGGTGAAGAAACAAGGTATGGGGTAATTGGTGGGGAAGGTAATCTAGGGGCAGACTTGGGTGGGGTAGGTAGCCTGGTGGGGGGCGATGGTCTGACTGGAGGTGGGTCAAACCTTCTCTGTGGCGAAAGGTGGCCATGGTAAGTCCCCCTGTCGCACGGGACGGGAATGCGAGATGGGCCTCTCTGGTAGTTTGGGAGTCGCCAGCTCGGCGGAGGCGTGGGGAGACCTAAGGGTCCTAATGGAGGCAGGGAAGGGATTCGGCTCTCCTGGCTTGGGGGAGCTGACATACCACCCCCGGTCCCTGCCTCGCTTGCATCGGTGACACCTCCTAACAGGTTTGGTCCACTAGTAGTAGAAGTCGTTGGACGTGGGGTTGTTTGCCAGGGATTCAGCGGTTCTGTAATTGCCCACCCATATTCAATCTCTCCTTGTGCGTGTTCTGCCCCTTTCAGAAGCTCTCGTCTGAGAGGCATGAGTTCGTGGTAGGGTAGCGGGGCCAGCGACCCCTTTGCGTGCTCTGTAGCTCCAGGCTCTCCCTCCTGATTCACAGGGTTTTCAGTTGACAAGGCATGGGTATGATGGGGGGTGTTTGCAGTGGTCTGGTTTCTTATCCATGGAGGACGAAGTGGCATCATCACCCTATACTTCAGAACTTCTCCTCCCCTCAGTGATAGCTTCCGAGCACCATATCTCTTGGCTCCCGGGGTCTCTCGGTAGTTACGGTCACGGGATTCCTTGCTCCGGAATGGGCTGTCAGGTTTGGGCTGGAATAGCGCTTGGCCGGGGCGGAGTCGAATAATGCCCGCTATGGTGGGGCTTGTTCTGCCGTATATTTGGTAAATGTCAGGGACCGAAGTGGCCGGCGGGGGTGTACCTCTTGCACCCTGCTTAGTGATAGCATTCCTGGTAGCGAACTTCTGTGATTGCATGTGCAATATGTCATTCTGTACATGAATAGGTGGCTTAAGCTTAGACGAAGAACTGGCGTCATAGCTTAATGGTACTCTATCCGCATTGTGGTCTGTAGGAAGGCCAGAGGAAGTGGCAGGGAGCTCGAACGAGGGGGACTTACCCAAGCCCCCCTGCCCTGGTGGCAGTCGCAGGGGAGAGGGAGCAGCCCTAGGTAAGCACAGCTTGGGGGGCTCGGGAAAAGAACTGCCGCCTCCCACTTGGCCAGTGGGTATTAGCTCGAGTCTTGAAGTGGGGTCTCTCATGGGCCTTAAGGATGCACTGGGATCTGATTGAGATGAGGTTGCGAGAATGGAGTGGCTGTATCGAGTAGATGCTTCATTTTTTGATAATCTGCGAATGATATCAGGTGCAGTGTGAGAAGAGGCAATGATATTCGGCTTGATCTTCGGCACGTTTGTTTTGGTGGACGAATACTTTTCCCAGGTGTAGGCATGGGGACTTCTCGCTGGGATATGAGGCGGGTTTGTCATGATGGACAAATACCTTCCCCAGGCAGAGGTTTGGAAGTTTTTCGGTGGCATCGGTAGGGAGTCTTTTGATATTACCCAGCTTGAAATTTCGGCCCCACGGTGACCTGCTTTTTGGAGTGGAACATGGGCATCCCCTTGCTCAGTCCTCGGATTCTGGGTGAAGCCTATCATCAAAGGAGGATGGAATGCTAACCCTAGTCTATCATTATAACCATTATAGGAACTTTGGTGAAATCGAGGGATTGCGAGCTGGCCTGGGCGATATTGAGTTACCGGATTGGCGTTCACATGTGAGATTAGGGGTTCCTGGTAGGTGTGAGGTTTCATGGGTTGCCGCTGGGGAAACTGATTTGCCCGAATCTGGTTACGAGTAGGAACTCTCGTGGATACGTTGCATGCGCGAGGGTGGATGTATGGCACGAGTGCCCCGGATGATGGACTTGGCATTAGGGGGTCCCTGGTCTCGCCCAGTTTCGTCGTGATCACCACCGGTGGAGGATCCAAAGACCGGAGGCGGTTATCAAAGGGCACTGTCCGGGGCCATTCTTGGCTGTTGAGATTCGCGCCTGCAATAATAGCTGGAGCAGGGGCAGGGGAGTTGTGATTAGACAGAAGCGGAGAAGCAGAACGCCTGACAGCTGGCGGGAGTGCTGGGCGTCGTGGCCGCCGCCGAAATGTGCCTGTGCGATAGCTGACATAACTCCCCACACCTAGCTGTTCGAGTAGGGTTCGATCTCTCAGGTTTCTCAGCATCTCCGATCCGGTGGCAACCCCCGCCTCTGGTACAACGTTTCTTTCCTCTCCACGTAGAATGCCACATGAACCACGCTTCTGTGTACTCTCTCGCTTGTTTTTGCCCGCATTAACCGGTACCTCTTCATCCACAATACGGGGCTGTGTCTGCCTTGGATAACCACCTGACATTTGACCTCCTCGATGTGAGTGGAGCTGCAGCGGTGCAGGTTGTTTGCCAGCCTCTGGAAGAATCAGCTGTGTCTGTCACAGTGAGAGATAAAGAAAGTGCATCCATACCTTGCTGTTCTTCGGGATTGTAAGCTTCAACCGTAGGGACGAAATACGAGAAAATAGCGGCCCCCGTGGTAAGGGCAAGCAGAATATCCATTTTTGAGATATTGGGGGTTATACGTCTGAGGGGCGTGAAAGGGGGTCCGTTGCAGATTGTGAGCGAGAGCTCGCAGATGTAGAGGATATATAGAGGAACACCAGAGGGATCGCACCGCCGAATGTGTCAGAGTCTCCGACTAGGTAGCTGAGGGCGGGACTCGTAGGTGGGTATCTATATGCTACTTACCTATTCTTGCTTTCGTTAAGCCATAGTCTGGCATTCAAGCCTCCTTGTGGTTAACCCTTCAGTAACCACACTAGTGAAATATAGTCATGGTGCAGTACAGATGACTCTCGTTACAAGTCAACTAGACTACGTTGCAAGCATATGGAGGGTCGGGGTGGTTCAGGGTAATATATGGCGAGTGTAGTGGCAGGGTAGAGAGGGGTCATGTAAGTTAGATAATGCTTGGGGGGGAGCATGACGCCAAGCCGCAACAAACGTCTGTGGCGAGACTGAGGCCGGCCTGGACACCAGACGATTTGCTGGACTGTAGTTCAAGGATGCCATCTCTCGTCATAAGTTGGGTTGAATACGCTGGGTTTGCTTACTAGCTTTGGAGGCTGGTTGAGAATCACTTTTGTCGAGCTGGTGTATTCCCTGGACGTCAATGCAATTTGTAAGTCGAATTAAGAAGTGGGTCGCAATATTGGTATCAGGATAACTACTGGTAACTACGTTGCAGAACTCTTGTCTGCTCTATGAGCTATTATTACATGTCATGCCTAGCTGATAATGTCTTGTTCAATTGCTCTCATCTTGTCATTCGGTGCAGTCTTGGTGCTCTGAATAAACTCTAAATTGGGGCAGATGTGTGTGTGGCTGGTGTGTGGCTGGTTTGCCTGCTTGTTTGTTTCTGGAGATATGCGGTTCACAGTCAAAGCTCCCAGGGCTAGCCAACTACATCAACTGGAGGGCTGCATGCTTGAACGCACATCCCCTTTGATCTCACAAGATAAATATTGCGTATGTTCACACCCGTGCTAGCCTTCGATTGGCAGGAGTGAGCACGAACTTGTATTGCACCCAGCTACTGATCTGTTAATAATTATTTAGACTAGGAGGTCTGTAAAGAGCCGTTCGCGCAGCTCTTCAAGCCTCTGGTCTGCTGGTAGCGGTGCGAACTTCCAATTCCCCAACTACACAGCTTAATTGGTAATCTTGCTGCAGCCGTGTTCTGTGCGTAGTGTTTTTAGGTGCGGCAGCTTTCAAGGGCGAAGGGCAGAAGAGCTACAAGCGGCAAGGCCCTGTCACAGATGCCTCTCCCACGGTGCCACAGCAGTGTACATAGCGGCAGTAACCAGAATCAGCAGCCGATTTGGCCTCCTTCGCTAGCCCTGCCGAGGCGGCTTTCCCCCCCGGTGCGACCCCCCCTATCAATCCAACACCCTCCACCAATGCAGTCCTCACCGCAGACTCAACTCTTACCAGATTTGCGGCACACACAGCCGATGGGAGTCAAGCGAAAGTACGAATCGCCTAACGTGCTGGACCGTGACTATTCCCCCCCAAGGCCTGAGGAGCGGAATATCCGGACCCAAGCACAACCGGCACCACTATCATTCTACCCACGACTGGGTCGTAATGAGGGGGTACCCCGCCAAGCACCACACTCCACGGAGTCAACACGATACGGCCAGCATCCCAAGGGCAGCATATCACGTACAGAGACAAAAAGAATTGCAGCCCTTCCACGTGGCATGTCACACCATCCTCGACCCCGTGCACAGGCCACAGAGGTAAACCTGACTGAAGTTTTACCACGCCAAACCCGGAGAGGTGCATTTATCCGACGACAAGTTCAACGCAGAGTGGAGATGGAGAGATTGGCAGCTGAGCGTATGGAGAGGGATATGGGAGATGGTGCGTCAGATGGGGAGAGGTACTGGAAGGGAGGAGTGCAAAATGTGGCAGCGAAGTTTGAGGGATCGGATGTGCGCAGTATTGAGCGGATTGAACAGGATCTTAGAGCTTCGTGTGACAGGGTTTGGAAGTGGGTGGAGAAGGTCCCAGATGATGAAGAACGTTTGGAAAGGGATTTAATATTAGAGGGGTATGAGTGGGAGAATTAGAGAGGCACGGGGTTGTTAGAGCATGTAAGGTGTGGGATATCTAGGTATTTATTGGCGTTAATTGAGCAACTGATTGCAGGTACAGAACAGTGAGATTGGTATCCTGTGTGGTGCGCCCTTGCTCTCATACCTAGGCCCCGTGAATCTCTACGTTATTCTGTGGCCTTTGCCTGCTGGGCAGTATACTATTCTAGCTTGTAGGTATGAGTTGGCGCTACTGATTGATTTTGGGTGACTACCCTCTGCCGGTCAGTTGGGCTGAAACCTGCTTCTGAGCTATTACTTTTCTCACTGATACTGACCACCGCATAAGACAGCCCTTTAGCAGCTATCTAACTTGAGACCTATCAGAGTGTGGAGCTCGGGGGTCATTATCATTTGGGGGAGGGGGCATCCGGACAATGGATCATGACAAGTCACTACAATGCCCATATGGGAGAATTCCCAGCAGGCATATGCAATGATCATTTGTAGTCTTGCTTGCGGTTGCCTAAACCTCTACAACTCTCCACGGTTTTCCAGAAGGCTGATTCCCATGATTCATAACCCCGAAAGGATCAACAGGGATTCTTGGCAATTTAAAACTCGAAATCCTCGGTTTCCTACCAGGATTATGTGTCTCTGAGGGGCGTGCCTGCGTTGAGAACTTGGTGTGCCCCATCTTACTCCCCAACTCTCGTGCCTTTCCTCCCAAAATAATGAAGATTTTCCCAAGCAATATCTGCAGGCTGGCGGTAAAATTTTCGAGCAAAGCAAAGAAACTTTACTCAACTACCTGCACTCACGGGGAACACGAACCGGGGTCACACATTCCACCCCCACCCATGAGACTCAACCGCATCCTCCCGCTTGAGGAGCTTGGCCAATATCCCGCACCACCAAACCAGGACAAGCTCCATCTCAGCTCCCCCTTCTTCTCCCCAACTCTCGCTGAGGAAAACTCTTTAGTAGAAGGAATAGCAGCCGTAAGTGCTGCACTCTCCGCTCTCCCTTCTCCTCCACCAAAGCCCCTCCTTGGAGCCCACGTTGCGGTGTTTACGAGAATCACGGCCGCGGTTCGGAAGTGGAGATTGTACACGATTCCTGTGCTTGTGGAGCTCTACAATTTCGTAGTCTACCCAAGACCGTATAATAAACGGAAGATGGATATTGGCGAGGGGTTTAATGCTATCAGGGTCTATGCACTGATGATGGCACATGTTGCACATGTGAAGAGACGATTTGAAGGGTTTAAGCCAGGAAATGAGAGGTTATTGGAGGGGCCCTGGTGGGATTTGTTGATGGTGGAGGAGCAACTGTTGAAGATATTTGTGTTGGGGACGAGGCCTACGAGAATTAGTGAGGGAGGTGGGGCGGGATTCGCGAGGGGATGTGTGGGGCTGGTACCGTGGTATGGAGGTGATGGAAGCTGGGAAGTAAGAGAGGAGATAGGATATGTGAATCGTAGGGGAGAGAGGGGGGGAAGGAGATATGAAAGAATCTTGGGGCGGGGGTTGGGGTATGCGAGGAGTACAGAGGGGTGGGAAAGGGCAAGTGGGGATTCGGGGGTGACGGGAAGGTTTCCGGTTGTACCCAGGGCTGCTCAGTTGGATGCAGGCTGGATATGAATGAATGGGGGTCTGCGCCTGGCAAGGGATATATTCTGGTGAAGGTGATGATTAAAGCAAGGCCAGCCGGCTTCTGAAAAGGAGAACGCACGGGTCGACTAACAGCAAACCACCATCCCGGGTTCTCAGCAGTCGAGCTCCGGCACTATCGGACACTTATCCAACAAAAGAATGGGCCTCACAGCCGAACTGCACATACATACTTCAGGGTAACAGCGTCTCTAGCTCTTTAGCCACACACCAGCTGCATTGGGGAAGTTCACTGCCCAAACGTCCCAGGACCCAGTGAAAACTTCACAGAGCCATTGTACATAATTCCAATAATCAGCATATGGAGAGAGGGTATGCAGCTCTACCTAAGTATGATATGATGGCTAAAATACCTTTAACTAGTTTATTAGATATACCAACATGAGAATAGTAAATAGCAATCTGTCTATTACTTCAATCTGTACGTAGTCTCGAACCAGACCCAATCCGTATCCTTAAGATATCCATTTTGATTGGTGCTTAGACTGTAAGAAAACAAGCTATCCCAGCTGCGGGAGTAGGGACGGATGTAGCGAGAAGAGATGCACACTCTGTATCTAAAACAAGTCCCACATATATACCCCGCGGGAGCGACATATTAACTTACCTGCCCCTCGAATCCACTCGGACTTCCGAGTGGCCCGTTGTAACCGTCCCACCAGGGATATACACGAGTAATGAGTAGTTATTTATAAATAAAAAAGCTATCCCAGCTAATCTGCCATAAGGCCATCAGGAGAGTGGTGTAGTGTGGTGAGAAAAAGCCATACAAAAAGTCTTTGATTGTGGGTCACTCCATATTTATCTTCTAATTGTGAGCATAGCAATTCGCATTTTCCACCTGCGCAGCATCATCCGGTAGCTTCTCCGTTTCGAATCTTCTTTCCCTCCTTGTTTGTGGTCATTTATTCAGTCTAAGGCTATGTATGGCACTTGGCTGGATAGGCCCCGACCACCCTGTGGCACCAGATACGGCGCCTCATTCAGATTCCAGAAGATAAGGCTAAGTCCCCGTCTCCTCCCAGTCCCCTCCCTATTCCCCCCCATCTCTCTTACTCTATATGGCCCTAACTATAAAAGTCCGTCCGTCCGTCCGTTCACTTGTTCTCTTGTTCTCTTGTGCGAATAGTGAAGATGGGAATGAAGGATTAGTCTGGTTGGCACAAGCCATTCGTAGATGAAGAATGATATTTTGATGATATGAAGGAGAGGGGCTACGGGGGAATCGACTCGCCATATAAACCCATACATTCTACACAGAGCTTCCAATCTCATCCCACGTATCCTATGTTATATCCCACGTTACCCCACATATCCCACATTATCCCACATTATCCCACATTATCCCACATTATCCCACATTATCCCACATTATCCCACATTATCCCACATTATCCCACATTATCCCACATTATCCCACATACCCCACATTATCCCACGCCTTAGGATTACTCATTCTAACACTAACCATTTGTCCTTCAGCTTCTGCGACCACTGTTTGTCCAACAAGCTGTTAACTATACTTTGGGTGGTGAATTGGAGTTGGGAAGTGGCGGCTGGGTTTTCATTGATTGCTTGTTTGCTTCGGGTTTCTCCTTTACTACAGCACTAGTATGCATGAAAAGGAATGTTTTTAGCTGGCATGATCTTTAGAGGTGTAAATATGTGATGCATACTGACACGCAAGTCATGACGACACTAAAACCATGACGACACGAAGCCATGACTCTACGCCAATCGCCAAACTAGTCATAATTACTTAGTAGTCTGACGACCATTGAAGGGAATGGAAGCTACTAGCGTGGAAAAAATCGATTAGCCCAGCCTTAGCTCCTAGGTCGACCTTAGCTTCCCACTAGCGGCCCCGAAGGAAATAAGTAAGACCCTCATTGCCAGGTTTCTCCTTCTCATCGCTCACCTGCAAAGCAAAACTCCACTTCTGCTCTCACAGCAAAATAAGCTGAATCCCGATCACTGAAGCACTCCTCAATACAAATAAACCATTCACATTACCAAATTCATTTCTGAAATGGATTCCCAGACTCGTTTTAAGATGGCGATGAGGTCTCTTGAGGCCACCAGTCAGAAGCTTGTCGAGCTGAAGGCTGCTTTCAATACCGACTTCGAGAAATGTCGTTCTATCGTGTCTGCTATAGACGCACCCATCGTGCAACCCACAGATGCCTGCGTCAGCGAAACAAAGCTGGGGGAGCAACTCCCTCTCGTATCTGTTGTAGAGACACCCACTATGCAAGTCATCGGTGATGCCCTCATCAACAGAGTCGCGCGGAGCAAGTTCCAGTCGTGTCTACTGTAGAGACACCCATCTCCCAAGTGACTAGTACTGCAGTTGATTCCCAGACGCGCCTCGAGAGGGCACTGAGGTCCCTTGAGACCACCAGGCAGAGGATGACCGAGGTCAGAGCTGCTTGCAAATCAGACTTTGAGAAATGTCTGTCCGTCATCTTTGTCGTTAAGACACACACTCCAGGGAAATCAAGCTAGAGGAGCAAGGTCCTGTCGTAGAGTCATGTACTGCAATCGATCCCGAGACGCGTTTCGAGAGGGCAATGAGGTCCCTTGAGACCACCAGGCAGAGGATGTCTGAAGTCAGAGCTGCTTGCAAATCAGACTTTGAGAAATGTCTATCTGTCATCTCTGTCGTTAAGACACACCCAAGCAGTGCCCCCATCGGCAAAATAAAGCTAGAGGAGCGGCTTCCTATTGAACCTCTCCTTGAGACACCTATCAGGCAAGTGATTAGTACTCGCTATAGCGAAACTAAGGTGGAAGAGCAACTGCCTGTCCTAGAGACACCCAATGTGCAAGAGACCTATGCTCCTATCAGCGGAGTTACACTCTCAGAGAGACTCTCTCTTGTCCTTAAGAATCTGCCACCCCTTTCTCAGCTCCCACGTTTCACAGCCGCCGAAATCAAGGTTTCTGCTGTTCGTTTCGAACAGGCTATCGTTAGCCTAGTGGCGTTAAGCAAGAAAATCGCCGAAACAAAGGCATCCTTCAAACAAGCCTTTGCTGGGTTGGAGGTCACCGCACACGGAATAATTCGTGCAGTCTCTATCTTGAGGCACTCTCCACCTCAATCCCCAGTATCCTTCAGGTACAGCATCTTCACTCATGGTGACTCCAACGGATCCGAATACGAAGACAATGATGAGGAGGACTGCCCTGCTACCCCAGAATTAGACTATTCTGATTCCGAACCTGAGTCTGAGCAGTCTGACATCGAAGGCGCTGAGCCATTATCCACATTCGAATCCAAGAAGGCGCGTATTATGCGTGAGAAAATGGAAGCACTAGCGGCAACTCTGACGGACGACATGCTCTTCAATTTGCTATTGATGGACTGCACCGCCAGGCCACACCTTCCTGACACTGCTCCCGTCGCCGTCAGAAGATGGATATCGAGGGTTCCCATTGATTGGGAACCAAGGTATGTTGGGAAGTATAGGGTGCAGTGGTGGTGAACTGGGTTACGGAAAATGGTGAAGGAATGGCGAAGTTGGTAGGCATCCCAGTTTACCAAGGGGCAACCCTTTCCTAAATGCGATTCCTAGCGATGAAGAATAGGGATCTGGCCCCCAGCATAGACCCTCCATTTCCGTGCTATCCAGCCACCTGCATCCAGCTCATTCAGAAGATAAGGCTAAGTCCCCGTCTCCTCCCTACCCCCCTAAATCCCTCTTACTCTATATGGTGCTAACCATTTGTTCTCCAGCTTCTGCGACCACATTTTGTGTACAGTCGAACCTCTATATTAGCCTAGCGTCGGGACCGGAAGATCCGATGCTATTAGAGAGGTTATGCGTTTATA
>Ga0307514_10002210_pt1 | contig 20813 bp, 27 predicted proteins | sample 16_EM_MG_FD_203088 | JGI IMG/M metagenome (GOLD analysis project Ga0307514, IMG submission 203088) | Populus trichocarpa ectomycorrhiza microbial communities from riparian zone in the Pacific Northwest, United States - 16_EM | ecosystem: Host-associated > Plants > Roots > Unclassified | place...
CCCTCCCCTCTGCAAGGGGTAATTCCCTTGCTTCCCCCCCCACTTCCATTTCCTCCTGTCCCCTCCCCATCCCGACCCCCCCCTCATCTTGCCCCTCCCTCTCCCTTGCCCCCCCCTTTCCCTCCCCTCGTGGAAGGCACAGCCTCAAATGGCGGTTGAGGGAACGGCGACAACGGCGTGCTGAGCGGCAGCAGGACCGTGGGGAAGCGGGTGGGGGAGGGGGTGTAGACAACCGGGGTGGAATAATTGTGGTTGGAAATATGTACCACAATTGTAGCTTTACCGTGACATAATAAAATGCATTCACGTAATTTATGGAATGCATATACGTATGCATATGCCAAGGCCCAGTTCGCATATGCGCATATACACGCATATATGCCCGCATATATGCCCGCATATATACTATTCCCAAATAGGCAGGTGGAAAAGACTTTTGTTGTGAACCTCCGTATTCCGCCCTGGCTATAGTGAAATCAGAGTTATAGTGATAGTGAAGCGCTTGCAGCGATTTATTAATTCAGCTATAGCTACTCCGTAAAGTACACTGGATATAATGAAGTGCTGTATATAGTGGTAGCAGTGGCCTTGGCACAACTTAGATACAGGACGTACCAAAAAACGGATGAAGCCAGCTATCAAGACTAGGCTTCTTCTGTGCTGCTAGATACTGGTTGAGAGACCGATGGGTATTAGACAAAGGTTTTGCAAAATCAGAAATAATGATGGAAGAAGATCCATGTACTGGCGGAAGAGAAGAAACTACCTAGAAGGCGTGAAAGTAAGGTGTAAGATCTTGGAGAAAAGTGAGCTGTAGAACCGCTGACAAGAGGTGTTAGGAGCGTCTGTCAATGCAATTGATTAGCTTGCAAAACTCCTATAATTCTTGAATGGAGAGGGATAGCACCAATCAAATTCAGAATTTAGAACTACTGACTAAGCAACATCACATGACAACACAACGCCGTATCCACTTCACCGGGTGACCCTCTCAAGGTCAAGGGACTGGGAACGAGGCTATATAATTTCATCTCTCTGGCTTGTCGTCGAGTCAGATTCTCCATTTTCTAATACAGTACGTCCAAATCTGCGTTGTGGTGGCATAGCGATCGATCTAGTATAGTTAGACAGGCTGACTACTGACAGATACGGAGTATGTAGAATTGAGAGGTAAGATTGGCGACAGCGCAGGTTTAGAGTCTGGGCACGAGAACAAGGTAAGAGTTGAATGCCACATACAGTAACTTTTTCTCTCTCACAACTTTTCTTGGCTCACGTGATACCTTTCTATTGGACATTTTAGACTATCGTGGTTGTTAATTAGTCAGCAAACAAGTTGCAGGAATTCTATACCTCTCCGTCCAAGAGTTGGCTCGCTGGATTGCCATCACGCACGTTGTGAATCTGGTGATGTTTCGGTCGTAATGGTTTGCTGTATCTCTTGATGAATCCACCCGGAGACAACATTCTCCCCATCAGGTGTAGATATATTTGCACTGCGAACCCTAAACCCTGCAATTGGCCTTTCCCCTCTCCCCACATGGTAGCAGCCGCCTGAAGCATCCGTTGGCGCGGAACCTGACCAGCAACTCGTCCTAAATATTCTCACCCGAAAACATCTTGCTCGTACTCTTAAATTGTCAGTCCCATACAACTGCCAGCTCTTTGCTCCCACGCTCACTCCCAATAGATACCCTCGTATTCTACAATGGCTCCTGTCCCATTCTCTGACATCGCTAAGCCCGCCAATGATGTAAGAGCCTCTACATGTTCCTGCATCAACACCGTAATACTAATACCTAGGTACAGCTTTTGGGCAAAGATTTCTACCACACTGCCTCTGGTTTGTCAAATCCCCACTGGAGGTAGAGCTTATCGCTGACAATACTCAACAGCCAACCTCGAGGTCAAGTCCAAGGCTCCCAATGGTGTCCAATTTACTGTGAAGGGAAAATCCGACCATAAGCAGGGTGCCATTGCTGGCAGTGTATGTATACCCGTTGACCATATTTCTGATGCACTACTTAGGCACTGTAATATAGATTGAGGCCAAGTACACCGACAAGCCAACTGGTAAGCTTGAATCTCCGGGTGTGTTTGGATGACAATACTGAAGCACACCTCACCTAGGTTTGACTCTCACTCAGGCTTGGACCACGTTCAATGCTCTTGACACCAAGATCGAGCTTGACAATACCCTTGCCAACGGACTCAAGGCTGAGATCCTGACTCAGTTCCTCCCCGCATCCAAGTCTAAGGGTGCTAAGCTCAACCTTCACTTCAAACAACCCCTCTTCCACGCCCGTGCGTTTTTTGATCTTCTCAAGGGCCCCTCCTTCAACGGTGATGCCGTTGTTGGACATGATGGTTTCCTCGCTGGTGCCGAGGTTGGATACGATGTCAACGATGGCCGAATTACCCGCTACTCTGCAGCTGTTGGGTACTCCATTTCAGAATACACTGCCGCCATCACTGCAACCAACAACTTGAGTGTTTTCTCCGCCTCTTACTACCACAGAGTCAACGCTTTGGTTGAGGCCGGTGCTAAGGCCTCTTGGGATGCTAAGAGCTCTGGCCAGCCATCTCTTGAGATTGCAACCAAGTACAAGCTCGACTCTGCTGCCTTCGTTAAGGTAAGATCCATGTGTGTTGTATAGTGACTCGGTCCTAACTACAATATAGGCCAAGATTAACAACCAGGGGATTGCTGCCCTTGCCTATAACCAGCTCCTTAGGCCTGGAGTTACCCTCGGTCTCGGTGCCTCCATCGACACTCAGAGGCTGAACGAGTCGGCACACAAGGTTTGTTACCATGGCAATCTACTAGTATTAAGCAGTAGCTGACATGCCCTAGGTCGGCCTGTCTTTCACGTTGGAAGGTTAAATGCTATAATGTGAAATAGTGTCACGCAAGGGGGTTGGAATATCTGGCTGAAAATTCACGTCCATTTGTAGCTTTTGGCCTTTGTATTGTAGAGTATCGCACCATTCAATCTAGATCTTCAAAGCCCTGTCCGTCTGAGGAGATGTGACGACCAATGCTATGCGCTGTGTCACTGCTGTGATTCCTAGCTTCCACCGACCTTGAATCCCGCGACGCTATTGTGACGGCAACAATAAGCAGACTTGCAATTCCTAGCATTGGCACGATTATTCCGCTCGTAGCGAAGTCGAACTCCTGTTGTGTCATGGGCCGCCGCCGGCGTTCTTGCTGGGCCATATGTCGCTCGAAATCGAAATGAGGGACATCGTCGTTTCGTCCACTCTGTGCTCCACCAATCCCAAATCCACCTACACCACTTGTCGCCCCAGCAGGTGCCGCACTCCCCAAGCCGCTGTTCTTGAAAAATGAGGGAGGGGGTCCATGGAACTGGGTTCGGCGTCTGCTCAACCCACTGGCTGGTCTTCCCCCCGCTGGACCACTTGGCCTCTGATGCCTGATACCATGGGTCTGAGCTATATCTCGGTCGTATTTTTCACGCTTTACTGAATTGCCAATAACGGCGTAAGCATTGCTGATCCGTGCAAATCGTCTAGCTGCACCGGGGTCCTTGGGGTTTCGGTCTGGATGATGAGTTTTGCTAAGCTCATAGTAACTTCTGGCCTCGATGTTAGGTTCTCGTAATTAACGCATGAAGTAAGTAGAGGAGCTGGACCCTTTTATTTCATCTGCGGTCGCGTTGTAGGGAAGGTTGAGGGTATCATAGTGTGTGGGTTCTTCAGCAGCTCGAAATGCGGACGAATGAAACATGAAGTAAGATTGAAGCAATGGGCTGGTGAGAAAACGGCAAGAGCTTAGTTGGAAAGCATGTCGGGCTTGTGGAAAGAGGGACCAACGGAGTGGCATTCCCAACTTTTTTTTTTTTTTTTGAGTCTATACGCCTTTTCCCCGAAGGGGCCTGTTTATAGAACAAGAGAGAGTGATGCAACAGCGGGAGATGTCATTGGAAGAGGTCATCCTGACTAATGCCCACTCATCGACTGACTAAGTGACACCCCCGCCATTCAACAGAGGAATTGTTCTACTTCTACGAAAAAATGAAAATGTCTACGACGGAGGCTACTGTCGCTGGGTTGGACAAGAAGTCAATAGGTGAGTTTGCTCACTATTATCACATTCACTGATTACTCCCTCAAGCCACCACTCGAAGTTAGCTAACCTTGGTTTATGCAGGGAATGGGGAAGAGATCTTAAAGACTGGTGATGATATCGACGAGGGTTCGGGCGATGAAGTAGTTGAAACTGGGGATGGAGGAGACGCTACAAGTCTGTGATGACTGCTGAAATATAATTTCTGGAACAGATTCTGACATCGAGACACCAGCTACCAAAAAGAAGAAGAAAAAGAAGCCCAAAAAGAAGAAGAAGGCGGTTGTTATTGATGGAGGAGGGCCGGTAACACAACAAACATTACCACCAAGTGTCCCAATATCAACTCTTTTTCCCAATAGAGCCTACCCAGCTGGTGAAGAGGTCGTGTACAAGAATGACAACCTCAATCGAACAACTTCAGAAGAGAAGCGGCACCTGGACCGGGTAAGCTACGATAAGTGGAACGACTTCCGTCATGGGTCTGAGGTGCATAGGCAAGTCAGGCAATGGGCGCAGAGGAACATCAAGCCGGGAATGAGCTTGACGGAGATTTGCGAGGGAATTGAGGATTCAGTCCGACGACTGACTGGGCACGATGGCTTGACGGAAGGAGACTCCCTTATTGCCGGTATGGGTTTCCCTACCGGTGTCAGTTTAAATCACTGCGCTGCGCACTACACACCGAATGCCGGAAACAAAGTCATTCTCCAACAACAAGATGTCATGAAGGTGGACTTTGGGGTCCATGTCAATGGATATATTGTCGACAGTGCATTTACAATGAGCTTCGACCCAGTCTACGACAATCTCCTTGCTGCAGTGAAGGATGCTACCAACACAGGTGTTAGGGTCCGTATCATTCTAAACGATTCAAAAAAAAACAGGGAGTCCTGACAGGTATTTAGGAAGCAGGGATTGATGTACACATGTGCGATATTGGGGCGGCCATTCAGGAAGTTATGGAGAGCTATGAAGTTGAAATTGGTGGCAAGACACATCAAGTGAAGGCTATCCGCAATTTGAACGGCCACAACATCAATCAATTCCAAATTCATGGCACCAAAAGCGTTCCTATTGTGAAGGGAGGCGACCAAACTACAAAGATGGAAGAGGGTGAGATATTTGCTATAGAGACCTTTGGAAGTACAGGGAAGGGTTACGTGAGGGATGACGTATGTATACCGAGCTTTTCAAGTGACCTTGGAAATATTCTTACCTCTGCCACAGATGGAAACATCACATTACGCTAGAAATGCAAACGTAAAACATGTTGATCTTCGCCTGTCATCCGCAAAGAACCTCCTCAATGTGATCAACAAGAACTTTGGGACTCTTCCGTTCTGTAGGAGGTATCTCGACAGGATTGGTCAAGAGAAGTATCTTCTGGGGGTGAGTTCCCAATCATGTCTTCTCCTGTCCAGTCTTACTAAAATGTGAGGTAAAACCGTGAACAGTTGAACAATCTTGTCTCTAGTGGTATTGTTGAGGCTTACCCTCCCTTATGCGATGCTAAGGGCTCGTACACAGCACAGTACGAGCATGTAAGTTGCCTCTTGCACTCTTACGCTCGAATGAACCTAATGGGGAGTTGCTACAGACGATCTTATTACGGCCGACGTGTAAAGAAGTGGTCAGCAGAGGTGGTGACTATTAGGGTGCTGGGATTGGAGTAAATATGGGGTGACCAGAAACAGAAGACCTGGGAAAATTGTGCTCTTCTATATTTGTTTTTTTGACGACAAACCACATCGCTTGGCGATCGCTGCTTTGTATAGTTTAGCCCCGCCCAGCTTTCGGGGCCTGTATGCAAAATGACCAACCATTTCACCATGCTCCTTTTTTAATATTCATATCCCTCTAGTCTTCGTTGCGGCATTGTGTGACAATATTACCGGCTTGCTTGTCGCTATTCAGTCGTTACAGATGCCGAAGACAGCTACGGTTCCAAGGGCGAGAGTCCCCTTCCCCATGGAGCCACCAGCTTCAAAGAATGCAAACGATTGGGTTTGGGTGAGTATACGGCACCGTGACCAGGCTTTGTTCGAGGTGTTTACTGACATATCTTGTGTTTAGACATATCAGGAGGAACCACATCGCACCCGAAGGCACCAGATCATCAAGGATCACCCGGAAGTGACGAAACTCTGTGGCCACGAGCCCTTGACAAAGTGGGTCGTGCTGCTTGTAGTGTCAATCCAAGTGACCACAGCGTACCTTCTTCGGAACACGCCCATTTTCTCATTGCAGTTCCTTTTGACAACATATATTGTTGGGGCTACAGCAAACCAGAATCTCTTTCTCTCCATCCATGAAATCTCCCACAATCTTGCATTCAGATCGCCCAGGACAAACCGATTACTTGCTATTTTTGCCAATTTGCCAATTGGGATTCCGTACAGTGCTTCGTTCCGGGTCAGTCAATTCCTCGCCTAGTCGATGTCGTAGCTAACAATGCCCTGCTCAGCCATATCACCTCACCCATCACAAAGCTCTTGGAGTCGACGGTCTGGACACTGATCTACCTACCAAATATGAAGCCATCTTTTTGGACTCTGTCCTTGGAAAGGCCTTCTTCGCCACGTTCCAGATCTTCTTCTACGCTCTCCGCCCAATGATGGTTTATCAAATTCCATTCACAAAGATCCACCTCTTGAACGTTGCTGTCCAAGTTATGTTCGATATCTCCCTCGTCAAGTTTGCCGGAGCCAACTCCCTGTGGTATCTCCTTATGAGCAGCTTCCTTGCAGGGTCTTTGCACCCTTGCGCAGGACACTTTATTGCCGAGCATGTAGGTATCCCTTTACTACTTGCCGGATACATCGACTAACCTCCTAACACAGTATATCTTCGAGAATCAGCTTACCCCTAAGCCCAAATCCTCCGACTCCAATATCCCGGTCGCTGAAACCTACTCATACTACGGTATTCTTAACCTTGTCACCTACAATGTCGGGTACCACAATGAGCACCACGACTTCCCTGCTATTCCATGGACTAGGCTGCCTAAACTCACCGAGATCGCAAAGGAGTTCTATGAGCCTCTACCCACTCATACATCTTGGTCATGGGTTATCTGGGAATTCATCTGGAATAAGGACTTGTCTTTGTGGAGCCGAGTTAAGAGGGCGCAGTCGAAGGTTGCCGCTGCTTGGACGAGGGGTGAACTTGAAAGTGACGAGATTGAGAAGATTTCATGAAGTTATGATGCGATGCCGGATTAGATATTTGTTTTTGGCGACTTCATGGTCTTTACAGTAATATTAATTTAGATGCTTCTTAATTAAGCAATTCACGTGACCGGGAAAGCTTATTTGTTATTATATTTTGGGAAAATTTAATTGTTTGATACAATATGAATAAACACGAAGGAAAAGCGTGGGCAAAGTCTCTGACGCCGGTGGAAGTACAAATAAAAACCAAGAAGTAATGGAGGGGGCGGGGGGGTGACAAGGGGAGACCATAGGTGGAAATAAGAGACAAAGAACCAGATCTCACGATGGTGAGTGCATATTCTTGACCTTTGGCGATGACGCTGCTGCATGTATTTGCACCCTCCAACCTGCACCCTTCCATCAGCCATCACACAAGGGCCATAGCGTATTATTACACTTCCAAACCCTTACTCTGTTCACTAGAACAGCAACGCAAGCAAGAACGAAACAAGACACAACGCAGCCACTACCTTGACAGGCACACCATCCGGAGCTGCCTGCATACCTATTTGCGTTGCCAACTGGCCACTACCGACTGCCTTTTCATCTAGTGACGAAACATTCCTCTGGCGGAGTCCACTGACTTCCTGGTCAGCCAATTGCTTCCGTAGCTTCACAAGCTGTTGCCTAGCTTCTGTTAGCTGAGCGGCGAGGTCATTATTTGGTGGGCTGGTGGATGGTGTGGTGAGATAGGAAGTCATTTCAGCTCTGGATGCATAGTCGTCTGGTTTGGATTCAGGTTTGGAGATTGGGCCGACGGGGGCGAGGCGGGTGGTGGAGCTAGCTTCCTGATAGGATGGAGGTCGGGATGTAGACTAGATCAAACATATCAGTGGCAAGACCCAGAGCGATGGGAAAAACCAGATTTACCACTGCACTGAGGGCATTGACTTCACCCTCAACCGGAAGGAATACTACTCGGATTTTCCGTTCTTCGATGGCTCCCTTGTCATTTTTGTCGACATAAGCCCACTAGAGCGGTGAGATTATGCTTATTAGTATTGAGCCAGAGTTTGCTGGAGGCGTGGTATATCGTACAATTTCAGCAGCATTCTGCGACTCTTTATCAGCGGTAATCGCCACAGACTGAACCAAGAACTTGTCTCGACATCTGAAGTCTGCGGGTGGGTCCTCCTTCATTGCCTGCAATAAAACTGCCGTGAATGGTCAGCAGTTGACTTCATTTGACAGATACTGGTGTGCTATACCTTTGACAGTCACAGACTGCCCAGCTTCTATTCGCCCTGAGTTTGGCCGCACGCAGTACCTATATTACCACCTTTAGTAACTATCGAAACTTTGCCTCAATGAGGGTTGCATACTGTTTTGGTGCTGTCGTTTTAACCTGCCGTTTCCCATCAGCTACAAGCCCTTGGTGATGATGCAAAGGCCCATGGACTTTTGAACGAGCATAAAGGGGTGAAACGAACCTTGAAAGCGACTGGCTCATAATGGGTATTCTTGATAGTAAGTGACTGGGTCACCTCCTGAGTAAACGGTCCTGTAAACGGCGCATGTCTTGTCAGCGCACGACTTCCAGCTGAAAGTTTCCTCCACCTCCACAACTGCCGGAGTGGTATCTCGGGACCTATGGGTGCAACACTCACGGCGGAAACCGAGTTCGGTTGGCTCAAGAGCAATATGATGCATAGTGTGTAAATTGTGGGAATATACGTATGTTGGCTGTGTGTCGATATCTGTCGATTTCCGAAAAAAAGAGTGAGGATCGGTTTGTGGTGATTCTGTTTTCGTTCAGGGAGTGCAGAGGGTGGGGGGGAATGAGCAAGACGAGGATCCGCTGTTCGGTGTTCAAGGGATTAGGCTGTTGCTGTTACAGTAGGTACCACGCTTCGAATTCACTTTGAGACAAAGTTGACGTCGCCCGTGACCACAAGTTTGGTGAATTGCAAATCGCCGTGATACTATTGATACACTTGGCCTCTTGTTTATTTGAATTTGTCGTGCCCACAGAAAGCACACCACAGTGCATGGCTGCCTTCATTCCTATGAGGGCCTGTGCTACGAGGCTATGGATCCTGCCAAAAAACGCTCCACTAACCGACACATGATATAAGACCTCTTGTGGAGGATTTCCTCCTGACGAAATTTATTATCTACCGCGTGACTGGATGTCTAAGCAATGTCGCGTATCTTGGCTCCCCACATCCCCACATAGTGGCAAGTATCAATCGCTACACCTAAAGCTGCCATTCTACCTTTACGAGCACTCTGCCAACCCAAAACTTATCTTAATCTTCTCCGTCACCGCCATATTGAAACGCTAAATGGGAGACTTCGAAAACCTCATTGAGATGGGCTTCGACCCCCGCCGAGTAACCCTTGCTCTCAAAAAGACCAAAGGCTTCAACGATGCTATTACCTGGCTTGGTGATAATGAGGACGTCCCTATCGAAGAGCTAGAAGCTAAGGAGGGTGGTGGATCTAGAGAAGCTGCTACTTCTGTCGAAGAAGATCCATATGGGGAGCAAGGTGAAGGTGATGGGCGCTCTGCTGTGGGGCCGGAAGCCAAGAGTCTCAAGTGCTCGGATTGTGGAAAGCTGTTCAACACAAAGCCAAAAGCCGAGTTCCATGCTAGTAGGACGTATGTACTATCGAGACCACGGAGGAGAGAGTGCCCGGCGGGATGCTGACGGGGTTCTGCAGGGGACATGACAATTTCGAGGAGTCTACAGAAGAGGTCAAACCTATGACCGAAGAAGAGAAGGCTGCGCATTTAGAGATGCTCAAAAAGAAGTGCTAAACCCTTCTTTGTGCTGCTTGTTGCTCAGCTAATGCCGAAGTGCAGGTTGGCCGAAAAGCGAGCAACCCAAGCCCTGGTTGACCAAAAGGCACAGCGAGCCAACGAAGCCATTCGCCGCAAAAACGACGTCGAAACCGACCGCATCAAAGAAGAGCTCCGCAGGCGTGAACAGCTCAAGGAAGCTGAGAAACGTAAACGCGAGAAGCAGGAAGATGCAATCGCAAAAGAGAAGATCCGCGCCCAGATCAAAGCCGACCAGGAAGCACGTAGGTTCAAGACGGAGGCAGAAAGGGTCGCCAGGGAAGGACAGTCAATTGAAACAACTACAGCGGTAGCCCCAGCACCATCTGCCTCACAGCAAAAACCTGCCTCCTCTTATACTGAGGCACGACTACAGATTCGGCTCCCGTCCGGAGCGCCTTTGGTGAAGTCGTTCCCAGCAGAGACAACCCTGTTTGAGGTTGCATCTGCCATAGAAGAAGAGCGTGGCATGAGACCTTCCACATTTACAACTACCTTCCCAAAGAAAACTTATGACAGTTCAGATTTTGGAATGTCACTTAAGGAGGCAAAATTGGTGCCCAGCGCCGTAGTAATCGTGGCATAAAGCTTGCAAATTCTCGGGGGCTGTTGCGCTATTGTTTTTCAATTCCGAAGAGATATATTACTTGCTCTCTAATTGAGTACTATGCTCAAGTAAGGGTGTAGCAGAGCTCAACAAAAGAACGACAGTTCGTAATCGCACCAAATGATACCGGCCATTACGGCTGCAGTGTTTGAGAGAAGTATGCAACTGCAACACCGAGTTGTCAATAACCAGCCTGTGTATTGTGAATGTGGGTAGATTGGTTTTTTGTTGCGAGACTCACTTGTTTCTAGCATCCCGTCTCGAACTTTCCACTCCGGCTCCCATCCAAGTCGCTCTTTTGCCCTCGTGATATCTGGTCTCCTTTTTGGTGGGTCGTCCGTGACAGGTGGCAAGTGTATTATCTTGGATTTAGTAGTCTCTGCTCTGACCTCGGCCACCAAGTCAATAGATAGTCTTGCAAACTCCTCAATTGTGTATTCTTGTGGTGTCCCCAAATTGACTGGCTCCGTGCAATCACTCGCCATCAGCTTAATCAGTCCATCGACCAAGTCATGAACATATTGGAACGACCGAGTTGCTGTCCCATCGCCATATATGGTCAGGTCCTCTCCTCGGAGAGCCTGAAGTATGAAGTTCGAAACGACTCGGCCGTCATTCCAATTCATCCGGGGTCCTAGAGGGTATGTTAGAATCTTGCCACAAAACGCGATACACTTAAATCCTTACCAAATGTGTTGAATATCCTTGCAACTCGGATATCAACACCATCTTGCCGAGCATAGCTATACGCAAGGGCTTCGGCAACTCTCTTTCCTTCATCATAACATGCTCTTGGTCCAATGCAATTTACGTGGCCCCAATAGTCCTCCCTTTGTGGGTGTTCCTCGGGTGACCCATAAACTTCTGTTATCGTCAGGCCTGGGACTCAGATTCACAACTATTTGCTCTCACCAGATGTACTAGCCAAAAGAAAGCGTGCTTTCACCCGCTTCGAGAGCCCAAGCATATTGTACCTGAATAAGTGCGAAGACCAGTGCCAGTTAGGAAATTGTATCTAACTCAGAGTGGTGGAATCACTCACGTTCCGAAGAACCCGGTTTTCAGTGTCTTCACTGGATTGGACTGGTAGTGCACTGGGCTTGCAGGGCAAGCAAGATGGTAAACCTGGTCGACTTCAAGCATAATTGGGTCCACTACATCGTGCCTATGAAGGTATACATACCACGATGACCATGCGTAAGCATAATTCACCAAAACAGCTTTTCTATTTAATGTTGGAGATTCGTACCGTATCAACTCAAAATTTGGATGGCCTATCCAATGTGCAATATTGGTCTTGCTTCCCGTGAAATAGTTGTCGACGCATATCACATCATGGCCCATTAACATGAGTCGGTCTACCAAATGTGACCCAACGAAACCTGCGCCCTACACAACAATAAGCAGAACTCAGTAAAAGGACCATATACTTGGAACCGCCCACAAACTAACATTAACTGCCAATCTCAGATCCCACCAACATTAAGTCGTAGGTACTTCTATAGGCAGCAAATGCAACAAAGGAGTACAGAGGCAGAAACTGGAAAGCCGGGTAAAATTTATGAAAAACTTACACCAGTCACCAATATTCGCTTCTTATTGAGGGGGTTAAGTCTTGTAACTGGCGGAAACTCAATCGGAACTATTGTAAATGTAACAGAAGTGCTACCACGATGCAGCATTTGGCCGGTACGACCACTGACAGAAGGGCTTCTCATGCCGAGGTATAAACTGCGCAGTAAGTCTAGGGATGGTGCACCGGCCAAGTCCGTAGGGATATCACTATCTTGTTGCTTCTGTTGTACGTGCTGTTCGACCCTATCATGTTGTAGTTGTTTCATAGGCCTATCCCTTGGGACCTCTTCCGCCGCCAGAACGGCTTGTGAGTCTTCAACCTCCCTGGACATATGTGGAGTATGTTCCGTGTATAAGGTATGTGCTCTTGTAACCTGCAGAAGATGCGGTTGACTGTGAGATGTTGTGTTGGGAGCAGTGTATCGTCTCGGCACCTGAGACAGTGGAAAGCTTGAGTAGTCTGGTTGGCACAAGCCGCTTGTAGAGCGTCTGGTTCAAAACCCGTTTTGTCTTGTATGAGCCTAGTTTCGCCAATAGCTTAGCGAGGAATTGTACAGATGAACGACAAAAGTGACGGGCCACCCTTGAGAATGGCGCTTGGCAACAAGTGACATCTTAATTAAGCTGTTCCATATATACATATAGGTGGAGAGAGTTGAAAGAAAAAAAATTACCAGCGGGTAGAGCGCTCTCCACGGCGAATGACTGTCAATACACGAGTTGGCATACCTTCAAACCACCTATATATCCATGTCCAAGGTAGCTTCTCCCATGCAGCCTGCGCAGCATTAATAAGCTCTTCTCTATTATGGGGGCATTTATCTGGGCTGTGTCATTGCCTCTGGAGCTTCTGCTTCAATAGAGCCTATATGTTTATAATCTAATTGAAATCAAGTGAGCTTGCTGGCCAAGAAATTCTGCAAATCCCATGTTGCAGTTGATATAATCGAGTTTCTTTAGAAGTATGACTTGAAGTAGTACCTTCAATAATCTCTGAGTCTACTAAGAGTAGTAAAGGCAAGTATAGATGTAAAGTTTTATTACAATACTGCTTAGAATTCACATCAAGTTGATCTTTATTACATGTATACTCTAATAGATCCTATTGCCAAACAGCAACCAATAGGGAACAAGAGTAATGTCTAATAGCTGTCCAAAATATTATAGATATTTGTTTATTTTTAAAAGAAGATACAAGAAATCTTTTTCTTTCCCGGCAGCATAATTATTTTAGCGCGTAGGTAGATAAGAGACTGGGACCGAGAACACAGCTCTAGTACAGCTTCAGACAAGTACTTTCAAGAGCTAAATATCTCTCTCTATATTCAATTTCTGTTCTTCTTACTTTAGTTTAGCTAGATTGAACTTAATATATAGAACTATTATTCTAACCTCACTATTATATTATTTCATCTAATAAAAAATTTAAACTTGATAATTATTAGTATATAACCTATTTACTAAGTCCTTATTAATTACAAGTCTCCATTCTTGCTTATATGCCTGGAGCACATGACCAGGCACATGACAATACTATCCCAACATAGTAGTTTAGACTTATAGCAATAGAGAGCTTAACTCTCAGAAGTTTTTCGGACTGTAACTTAGAAATATTATTATCACTTCAACCAAAGGAACAGACTCTTCTTTATTTCAAAGTTACGAGGTAAATGATTTGGTTCGAGTTTTCAGGTAACCTGCTTTTATGTCTTTTGGCCTGATTATTAATGCGTACGCTGCCTCTGCCTAACATGATCGTGTAGAAGACGTAGTAAAGCCATCATATTGTACATACTGTATGGCCAATAAAACAGAAATCGTGGTGAGATTGAGTGGTGCATATGGCCTCGCTATAGTTCTGGGCAGGTGTGATCGATCGTACCGTAAGTACAGCGGTGGTATCCGTTTGTTTGACACAGCTGCCGAAGAACTTGCGGGTGCTGTGTGACGGTGGAAAGCCACTGACACTCAAGCACTCTATTATGTGAACAGGCATTCAGGCCGTACTTATGGCATCCTCCAGCAGTTGCTCACCCCCTAATGGTGAAGCTTCCGTCGCCAACGAAAAACTAGCGGGCATTCTTTCTTCCTTTTCTTTTCCTTCACCTGTTAAAAACTCCCTCGCTCCTCCTTCTTCGCTGTTCATTTTCTCTCATTCCCATATCACCAATAAAAACCAATCCATCATACCTTCAATTAGCCATTTTCACCACATCGAGCCTACCCTACAGGATAGGTGCCGAAATTCCTGATCACTCTACAGTATTATTCTCACAATCAGAAAGGGGGGGGACCCTCAACCAGCACCCTTTTGACTTCTGGATCAGCCAGCAACATGAGTACCCTCTTAAACCCCCAACCACTACTCTTTCCGACACAGCATACTTCCCAGCATGCCGTTCATCGCCAGTCTCCCCCAAGGATAGGTATGTGCGCCAAAAGCCACCCTCAACAGTCGATGTTATTGTTATTTACATGCTAACTTGTCACAGTGGGCAAGAAACGAAAGGCAGACAACGATGAGGATTCCTCTATGGGCGGGTATAGATCACGCAGCCCTGAGGATCAAGATACGGATGAACAAATGAACACAGCTCCTTCACCCTCCGTGGAAATTAGGCCCCTAGCAAAACGACAGCGTAATGTAGTCACAGGCCGACCACTACCTTTGAACAGAGTCCTAGAGACAGTAGACGCCAACACTCTAAAGTCGATCCTCCGAGACCTGTGTACCAAACACCCTAAGATAGAGGCCGAGATCCTGTCAATGGTACCGCGGCCTACTGTTTCCTCGGCACTCGGACAGCTCACTAGCTATGACAACAACATGCGTGCTGCATTCCCTTATGGTGGGAACCCTGAAAACGACTATTCTTACTATCGGGTGAAAGCTGCTTTGGTTGAACTGCTTGATGCCCTCTCTGATTATACCCCACATTTCCTTCCACCGAACGAAATGCAAGCAACAAACAGCCTGGCTTTCCTAGACGGAGCCACTGAAATTATTCATAACCTGCCAAACTGGAGCACAGCCATGCATAACCACCACAAGCAAACGGCATACGAGGAAATTTCGAAGGCCTGGGTCCTGGTCATCAAGGAGGCTGCGAAGAGAGGTGCTGGTGTTCAGCTTCAATATGGCGGATGGGATACGAAAATTGCTAAGCACAACGAACGCTCTGGAGGGAGGATGCAAGCTGCGGTGCAAGAAATGAGGAGTTCACTCCCTGGAGCACACGAGCCCGGAAGGGTGAGGTTCGGAATGGGCTTCCTCATGCACACTGGAGGCCTCAATTTAAGGAATATCTGAAAGGAAATAGGAAGGATGAAAGTTGAAACCCAATTTGGGAGTCCAACTTTACCTCCTAAGCTATTTGTGTTGGTTTTTTTCGCCGTTCAGCGCAGAATTGTGTTTCACATGCATTTTTTGCTTGTTTTCAACGGCATTTATTTATTATTCAGGGTTTGCACAGTCGGATTCACTTTTACCTGGGATTTTCTTTTGTTTTTCACTCGTGCATGCTTTCTTAAGCGTTGTTACTTGTCTAGTTCGGTACAGCACAATATTATCTGTTTCTTGAGCTTTGGGAAGTACTGTTGGTATTTTGGTTTCTGGAGTGTTTGTTTAGGCGTGGAAAAACAGGACAGAACTCATATCAACTACTTTCCTTTTTGCTACTGCCTAGTTGATTTTGCGTAGGGTGGTATGAGGGCTGGTACTTTCTGTATATATATCCAGAACGAGGATAGAGTAATGAGAGGGGAGGGTAGCAATGAAAAACTGCCTGAGTTGTGATATTGAGCAGACAATAACTGCAAGGGAAGGGTTCCAACGCAGAATTGATGAGCTAGAACAGAACCTGAGTAGCAATAGAGAACAGCCAAGAGGGATCTCCCCATTGTTCGTCTTCTCCTAGCTGACGTGTGCTTGCTGGTGTAACAGCTGTAGTGTTCACCAGTATCACTTTAGGTGGCAGTTGTGATTGCTTATTCCTCTTCTTCCTGCCTTCTCCGTAGGGGTCTTTCCGGTACTCCTCTTCGTCCTCGTCCTCGCCCACAGAGAATAGTGACCAGCCAATAATCCGGTCTACCCACATACCCAGCCCATACCCCCTCTCCTGGTAGAGATACTCCTCATCATCGGTTTCCTCCTCAAGCCCTTCATCCTCATCCTCGCCTTCTGAAGCATATCCTTGGCCCAAGTTGTCCCTGCTAACAGCCCTACTCCTACTTCCCGCCCTGCTCCGCGCACCAACCCTATTTCCTCCCCGCTCACTTCTTATCCGCCAGTCATCGCCCTCTCCACCAACCCAGTTGTTATCAACTAAGCTAGTTGAACTCGCTCGGGAAACAAGCCAACTCTGCCCTTTGAATTCCCTCGTCTCACTACTCAACGCAGCTCCAGTCCTGTGCATCCAGACGTTACTCGCATGCGAGTCACCATATAACTGCGTTGTACTTTTACTCTTTGGTAAATCACTGATATAGCTCTCATGTTGGCCCTGGGTTAAGTTGTGATTACTATTCCTCCTTGATCTGGTAGTTCTGGGGGTCGAGCCTCCACTGCGCTGCGTGTGTGTTGATGGGGAAACGGGGGTGAAGTACGTTGAGGGATTGGGAGAGAGAATCCCGGGGGTGGTAGGGGCAGAGGTATGCTGGATGTAACTTCCATTGCGGAGTTTGGAACCAGAGGATCTATTATGGCGTTCGGTGTTACGATAGAAGGAGGTTTCATCGAGGTCGAGAATGGGGGATGATGTTAGAGGGAAGAGAGATATGTTGGAGAGGCTGAGGGAGGTAGAGCCTCGACGGGAGCGGGAGCGGGCTGTTCTGGGGGTCTGGGAAGAAAATCAGCAACCACGCGGCATAATATGTGGCGAGATACTAACAGTGGCCATATTATGGTTTCGTGAGTTTGAGCTCGCGAAGTTCACATTGTAGTGACTGTATTGTGGGAATTTCACGTGGAGATTGCAACTGGCATTACTTATGTCGTCCCGTGACCATGCGAAGCTTGTCATATGTAAGCACCACCCGTCCAGATAAACTACAGTACTCTACATGTCTGAAACTTCACGTGTTGGAAGATTCATAGGGTACTCGAGGAGAGTCTCCCATCGCCTGCATGCAGCATAAGTATTTATCGAGTGATTTGGGTGGTACTCTGCTTGATTTAGGATAATACCAACCAGGCTATAACCACACTTAGTACGTGCCACCTCCATCCGCCAAAAAAATTATAAGAGGTAAGCCACAGTTCCAATTCCACACGTAGGTTTACAACAGAACCAACAGAAAAATAACATGCTCGACCCTTCGCACAGCAACTAAAATGACAAACACTAACAGAGCACAGCAAAGATTGCGTAGATAAGACATGGACAGAAATAAAACTAGGATATCGATTACGGTGTATCCCCCAGAGGTATTTTACTTCTTTGCGGCATCGTAAGTGGCGGCATGGAAGGCAATGGCCCTGGAAAGAGGGGTCAGTGGTGCACTTTAAGAAGAGCGATGAGCCAGGATCAATCACCTTCCGCTTGGGTCAGTCTGAGTAGACCAGGTAGGTGTCCATCTCATGACAGTCTCTGCACATTGAGTGGGGAACATTTCGTCAAACATGCATCGGTACCAATATCTATATGTATTGTTAGGATTCGGTTCGAGGATAGGGTATAAAGCAGGATACACACCCTTCCTTGGAATCTGGGATATCAGAACCCCAAACAGCTCTTGGGTGGGCGAATTGCTCGTCAGAAATCAGTTTCGCGGCGGTGTCCTTAAGCACATCAATCCACCCATACCCGACACCGTCACTGAACTGTTCCTTTTGGCGCCACAGGATCTCGTCTGGGAGATATGGAGCAACATCTGGTTCGTTGGAGGTATCGAAAGCCTTCCTCAGAATGTACTTCTCAATATGCTCCTTGGTGATCATCTTTTCAGCTGGGTCAATCCCCATGGCAACCTCGAGGAATTTCTTGTCTAAGAAAGGGACACGAGCCTCAACACCCCAACTCAAGGTAGACTTGTTGGCACGGAGGCAGTCCGACAAATGCAAGTTCTTCACACGCTTGATGGTCTCCCCATGGAACTCTTCCTTGCTTGGAGCATTGCCGAAGTAGAGGTAGCCACCAAATATTTCGTCACTTCCCTCACCACTGAGGACCATCTTAACGCCTTGAGCCTTGATCTTGCGGCTCAAGAGATACATAGGGGTAGATGCACGGATGGTGGTGATATCGTATGTCTCCAAGTGGTAGATGACATCTCGAAGAGCATCCAAACCTTCCTGAAGAGTGAAAGTGAAGCTATGGTGCACAGTTCCGAGAAAGTCTGCAACCTTCTTTGCAGCAACGATGTCCGGGGAGCCGGGAAGACCAATGGAAAATGAGTGTAGCTTCGGAAGGGCAGTGACGGTGGACAATGAGTCATCATCATCGATACCGACCAAATCGTGGGGAATTGGGCCACCGTTAATCTCACCAGCAGTCTGCTTGATCCTTTGGGTCTCGCGGGCCGCAATCGACGCAATCAGGCTTGAGTCCAAACCGCCGGACAATAACACACCATATGGAACTTCCGCCATAAGTCGTTTTCGGACAGCCTTTTCGAGGGTTGTTCGAATAAGTTTGTAGTCGACAGGCTTTGTTGGAATATCCGATGGTTCCCACCATGACGGTTGGTAATACCTTGTGGTCCTACCAGTCAAGGAATCATATATATGGCCTGGGGGGAAAGAAATGATTTTGTCGCAAACGGGGTGAAGTGACTTCAATTCAGATGCAAAGTAAACTGCGCCGGGGGTGTCCGATGAGTAGCCCATGTAGAAGGATGTAATTCCAATAGGGTCCCGTGCAGCAATCACTCTATCCTTCTCCTTGTCATAGAGGACAAAGGAGAACATGCCATCCAAAAATTTGGGTGTGTTGGTATCATGTTCCTTGTACTGTATATTTTGTCAGGATGAGGATAATGATGAAAGGTAGGGCGGATTGGACGTACCAAATGCAAGATCACCTCGCAATCAGAAGCTGTCTTGAATTTTGGTGTTCCCGTCAATTGTTTCCGTAATATCCTATGGTTGTAGATTTCGCCGTTGACAGCCAAAATCAAGGAATCGTCCTCGCTAGTAAGTGGTTGAGCACCACTGTCTACTGGGCGTTAGTCACGCAAGTAACTCGAAATTCCTGAACTTACCAATGCCGACAATGCTGAGACGCTCATGACAAAGAACTATTCACATCTGTGAGCTATATGACTCTGGTGTACTCCAAGGATTCTCACTTGTCCTGTTGCAAACAACATTTCCGCCTAGAGTATTGTGCGTCAGCTAAATTCGTTGCTAAGGGAGATCATCAGATCTGGACTCACTCCAGTCAGGGCCCCGATGCCGTAAGCTGGAATTTTCAACAATTCTCAGCCATTGACACCCCAAAATAGGAATTTGAGAAGGTTCCTTACGCTTTGGAAAGCTGCAAAGCTTTCGGCTTGAACTTTTGCACGTCTGGGTGCCTGTGGCAAACAAAAATTCCTGGGAAAGTGTTAGCAATGGCAAGCAATGAAGAAGTGTGAACCCACCACACATGCTAAACAGCGGGTTGTAAGACTGATAGGTAGGAGGGCAGATGGAAGTGGGGTGAGTAGGTTTAAGTAGAGAAGAATTGAGTCAATCTCTGATTTAACTTTAACTGGACCCTGATTTACCGTTGGGCAAACTCTAAAATTCAAGTAAATGCTGAATTGGGTGGAGCAAAAGGTTTAAGTAAAAAAAATTCGGGTTGTTTGAGTCACTAAGTAGAGCCTTAAGTAATAATGGTATGTACCTACTCCACAGAAGTCAGAGGGAAGCACCCACCTAAACGGCTTTTCCGTGGAGCTAGGAAATCTGCCTGCGTGCGGTGCATGGCAGACATTGTGGTCATCCCCACAACCCACAGCCCTCAGCAACCAGCAATCAGCAATCAGCAGCAGGATATGAAAACAAGATGAAGCTTGGGGTGTGGGATATCGCCCCCCATCTGTTCGCCGTGCCGGCTCACGAAGGGGGCGACCAAAGGTCTGCCAAGCCGCTAGGGCGACGTCTGGAGCGAGACTGCCCCATCTGGACTCTATGCCCACTCCCCACAGGAAGAGACCACCATTTATCCCTTGACTCTCGTCTGCTTGTTTCTTTGTAAAAGACATGGTGCCCATTGTACCATTCTTGTTAGGGAATCAATTAAACTCTCTGATATTTTCCATGCTGATTTCTGGCCCGCCTGAGTATATACTGTACCTGCCATCAATGATAGTGCAAGATAGGTATGGTACCCTTCGTCCCTCATTGCAGCCTCAGAGCTCATCGCAGAAGTTGCATATAATACCAAATTCCGTCTGAAGAGATGCTGATGATGAGATCAAGGCACCTCCTGATGCTTTCTGGAGACTTGTGACGTTCTCCACAACCAATTAGAAGCTCACTGCCCATCTGATGTTTGAACGCCGAATGCCCCTCCAACTGTAATATCCCAAGTGCGCCTCCGGGGGAAAGGCGTATAGACT
>Ga0307514_10002211_pt1 | contig 20773 bp, 19 predicted proteins | sample 16_EM_MG_FD_203088 | JGI IMG/M metagenome (GOLD analysis project Ga0307514, IMG submission 203088) | Populus trichocarpa ectomycorrhiza microbial communities from riparian zone in the Pacific Northwest, United States - 16_EM | ecosystem: Host-associated > Plants > Roots > Unclassified | place...
AGATGAGTGCTGCAATGAGCCCCAGAGTTTTTATATCACTTGGGTGGACAACTTCTCCACCAAGAGCTTAGATTAAAACGCAGCACCATTCAAAGCAACGTGCGCCGAGTGACAAAAAAGCCTGCATCGCAAATGCTTTGCCGATACGTCAGCCAACTAGAAAAATGCCGACTTGCGTCGGCAGAAACCTTGCTTGCTGACAAGTATTTATCAGAAAAAGCAAATACAGTTGATTGACGTTACAAAGGTATATCGATAACACAGCATCAAGGAAGGCCTACAGTTTAGGTCGGAGTGAAAGATCTGAAACAGCCATCAGTTTGCAGCAGCCGAGGAGCACCCCATTTTGATCATCCGGGAGGTTTATGGAATGGGACGCAGTGAGTTTCTGGCCTACGCCCCCGCAGCGTCAGGATTGGAGCTAGGAGATTGGCCAGGCTCGAGTCAACCCTAAGACGTGAAAAAAAACTTGTGAGCGACTGTTGTGGAGTTCCGTACCATACAAGTTTTTCGATGCGACTACGCACTCTCGTTCTGTGACAACTGATGTATTTTAGCCAATGTCGCCTCGCGTGTGTCGTGCCTGTCGCACCAGGAACTACTGAGAAAATCCTACCAGCGGCTGGGAGTTGAGAAGGGAAACTTGGGGACGAAAGGATCAGGAACCGGACGGGTTGGCTGTTGTTGGGGTAGCGTAGCCTCGTACTCGAACTGTGCACACCACGGTCAGAATGTAATCGGGCGAACAGTATGGATAAAACTTACCGCACTGGAAACCTCATGCCATCGCTTCCGGCCGGCTTCTTGACCGACAATCCATCGAAGAAAAGAACGCATTGCTCTGCCTCTTTGTCAGGAAAGCTTGCACAGAGAGATGAGGTAGTTGTACCTCAATTGATACTACCTCAGGTCGAGATCAACTCCACTGGCCTGGCGACACTGAACAATACGGGTTGTGTTGTTGTCAACTGCCAGGTCTGGAGTGGGTGTAGAAGCCCCGCTTACTGACAAATGGGGATCCTCAAGGTCATTGAGGTTGTGGTCACGGTTGTTTCCACGCCTGGATTCATCGTCAGAACTGAAGGAGAAGAAATCGACTGAGAAGAGGTGACCTGTTGGGTTGCCGTTTGATGAGAAATCGCGATGCGTGTGCCGTAAACAAAGAATCCCTGAGATCATCTCGATCTGTGCCCCCAGTTGTCTCGTGGTAACCGTGTTTCGCTTGTTCCTCCCGTCTACGAGCCGGCCCATGAGAAAAACGACTATGTATGCATACACACAAGATATAAAACACTTGCGTTCCTCGGTCCGTCGAAGCGTGACAGTCACACCAACGTGTCTTACAAGTCCGGCCATTGCCGATCACTGCACAATACATTTATTTGATGCATCAGACATCTTCCTAACATCTAGACCGTACAATTGTTCAGTAATACGGACGTCGAAGCGCTTAATATTGGGGGGTCAGGGAAACCTTGCAAGCAAGGTAATGAGATTGCCGGAGGTGCGACGTAAACGAGCCAATTGAAACTGCGCCAGAACAGCCTGCACTGGGTGTATGAGGGTCACGAGCCTCTCCCAGGGGACTGCGGATGGTGACAGTGAACCATGTTGTGGGACGTGCGCGATGAGAGGATCGTTGATGCCGACGTACCTTGCCGTGTTGCAAATCGCCTCCAGCGCGAACTCCCCCCCTGGGAAGACACATACACAGCCTTGACATTTTCCACACGAAGGGGACCGTGCTGTGTTTATGCGGTTTTCATAGCCCTCTCGTACATATTCTGTGCCATCTACGGCCACAATCAGTTTCTTTGGCGGAAAAGTGTCCGATCTTCAGGCAGCGCGTGCTTACTCACAACCAAGTCAAAACCGACTGCGCAGGGTTATGTCACACACTCGACACGCTCCTGGTCTCCGAAACGAAGCACTCTTGTCAGCCATCCCCTGAGAGGTTGGACTTCCTTGCAGCACAGCCGCCACGCGTACCCGGATTTTTTCATGTGACGCTCCTCTGGTCCTCAAGTATTTTTCTGGGCTGAACACACTGCCTAGATTATGCACGTTCTAGGGCATTCCTGAGGGAGTTGTGGTACGTGACGTTCGTTGTTCAGCCAACCCGTACTCATCACACGTTGCAGGACTTTCGAACCCCAAAATTGTTGTGTCGGATCGGCTAGAAATGTCCGTCTATGTTCTTGTCATCATCATTCTCGGAATTTCTACTCTTTGAAGACTTTCTGGTTCTCCTGTCTCCGTCCTGGACTTGCGGAGGTGGAACAGTAACCCGGAGGGATGACTCTCTTATCGTATAGGAGCATTTCTCCTTGAGGGATAGTTACCCACTAAAGTGGGTTTTCGCCTGTTTCTAGTAAACTTTGAAGGTAGGTTCATCCCGCTGCATCTATTGTTTGTATTTGACCTGATTCCACTCCCAATTTTAGGAGGAAACGCTTGGGATGGAGAGTGACTTCGACGAAGCGCTTCAAAGCGCTCGGAAGTACATCAAAGTTGGTGAAACTCGACCGTTTTTTTCTCGTTGACGAATTCCGACGAGCAGGGAATGGCCTGGTATATGAGCACTAATCAAAGTCGGTGTGTTGTACAACCCTCTCAGTGAACACTCACGAAATCAGGGAACTCGCCGATATCACCACGGTTGCCGCTCGTTCTTCCAGGACTCGAATTCTATAAGATCGAGATTTCCTGTTCACCCCATTCACCCTAGTCGTATTCAAGTGTCGGAGTTCGAACTCAACCCGTTGGCCATTTTGCGCAATCTCGTATCTCCTCTGATCCATCGCTATCAATCCAACATGACCTCGAACGACCAAACCCATTGAAAACCTGTTGCAAGCCAACGATGAGTGGGCCAAAGCAGTCCTCGAAGTTGATCCAGACTTTTTCAAGAAGTCTGCCGAGGGACAGTCGCCCAAGGTTAGTCTAGGTGCTGGCTTTTGGGTTTCGCTGTAATGTCTCTGGGGATCTGTGCTGACGATTTTTGCACTTTCCGTGTATGTATGTCGTTGGTAAGTACTATGGATTGGTTGTTCGGACTCGAGGGTTCCAGCCTCTGTTGTTACCGGCTCCAAGCCCGGAGCATTGTTTGTCCACAGAAACATCGCCAAGTGCGTCCAATCGGGGCTTCCTTTTCTGCTCACGGGCGCATGGCGAGTTGGATCACTGACTTGCGTGTACGGATTCATAGTCAGGTGCACCCTGATGATGACAACGTCTTGTCTGTCTTGTATTATGCTGTAAATCACCTCAAAGTAAAGCACGGTCAGTTCATACTCGTTCTCGAGTTCGAAAGGAGGCTGACAGGACCTCTTTCTCTAGTGGTCGTCGTCGGACATTCCAATTGCGGTGGTGTCGCCGCTTGCGTCGCAGCGGCCGGGGCCCCGCCCCAAGAACCAAAAACACCTCTCCTTCGCTGGTTAGCGCCGCTAACAGACCTCGCTCGATCTCTCGGGCCCAATTTACTGCCAGAGAAGGAGGCGATTTCTCTCCTGGTGGAGGAGAACGTGAGGAAACAGGTCGAGAACCTCGCCGAGACGGAGACGATCAGGAAGGCGCAGAAACGAGGTGAACCTGTCCAGCTTCACAAATGGATATACGATCTCTCCACCGGAAAATTGTGTGCTCTCGAAACGTTGGAGGCGTGTGGGAAGTAAATGCGAGAGAAATCCGTTCCTCTCACCTCTCAAGTAAAAAGATCCAAAAGTCGTACGGTTGTAGTCACAACGATTGTATTTCTCGTTAGTCCTCAGATTCCCAAATAACCGAATCATAAACCAGACCCGCCGTGGGAACAACATGCATCTCGAGTCTGCGATCGAGGTTGGGGGCCGATCGTCAAAAAAATCACGGCTCGTGCCTCAGTTTTGGGATCAGGCGAGCTCTACCGAGGGGGACGATCCATCCGGACTGCGTGGGCTGTTACAGACGCTTACTCACTTGTCTGTGTGGCCACCTGGTGGTCTATTCAAAGAACGAAGGCTCCAATAGACACCCAAAAATACACGATTGACGGATGTGTACCTTAGACCTCTGGCCGATCGAAGATCACTCAGACATCTCCTCGGAGACCCTTTGGAGAGGGGTTTGAAGCAAAGTGACGTTGTTATTCTGCTGCTATCCAATACAACAAACTGTTCTAGAACTCCAAGGGCGAAACCGAATCCACAAACGTGAGAACAGTGATCTTCCTCAGGTAGCTTGAGACTCTGATGACAAGACATGGAAAGGGGTAGCGTGACACGTCCTAAGTACTTGGTTCGAGAGCTCGCGAGAGGTACTCTTGTCCGGCTGGTATGTGCATGTGCCAGAAACGTGAACGGGGACCGCTGTGACAGTCGATGAAGCAATCATGTACGCAAGGGATACAATGGCGAGGACCGGGAAGTGATGTCGAGTAGAGCAGAGACCGCGGGATATCTTGGACTTTTGCAGAGCGGGCGTGGGACACTCGTGAAGGAATCGGAAGGCTCGGAACAAGCGATCCGACACCTTTCTGAACAAGTTATCGCCATAGGTCTTCTCCTCCTTGATGTCTTCTTCCGAACGTTCGTGAGGCTAAAGGAGTGCATAGCGTAGACTCGAACAGGCTTGGGGGCGACGTAGAACTCGCTCAGTATAGGAGGAAACACACCTGGGGAATTTTCTGAGCCTAGAAAGGTGGCACTCGCGACTCGCGAGAACTCGGATATTGGTGGGAACCTTGTGGGACAACACGCGCTGTGGTTGGAGGATCAAAACCGGCGATGGGGAGCCCGAAAATACTGATTGAGTCTGAAGGCGACATGGCGTACTCGCAGGGGAAGTACTCTTTCATTCGGTATGGGAACACTTGCTGAACTGTTGGGTGGTCCACCAGCTCGGACAGCTGGAATACGAGGTGTTCCTGGAGCAAATGTTGATGCCCCGCTGAGCTTCAAGAGGTTCGAGGAGATAGATGACTGTAGGTCTTGGGTACCGGGTTGGGGGGTGTATTCAAGACTTTCTATGTCCGGATCTTCTGGAAACGGTGACTCCTGACGTGAGCGACTCTGGGGATGGTCTGAGATTGCCTGCGGACGGCGAGAAGAGGTAGCGATGTGAGATGGCGACGATGATGCTGAAGAATCCCGTGGCGAAGGATAGCACGATGACAACGGCAGAGTCTTCGAACATGACATGGGTGTGCTCGAGTGTGGCAAGGAAATTGGAATGGACTCCGCAAGCCAGCGGAAGACTCTTGGGATGGCGCGAGAATACCTGAAGATGATGAATCATGGATCTTGAAGACACGGTGAGACTCTACGTCCATGCTGGTGAACCCGAGGACAACGAATATGATACAGGCGCGTCCGGAACGAACGATGGACCGAACTCTTGCCCTTGTGGACACTCGAGCTCTTGCACTCGTGCGAAACTGGGATATTGCGCTCTTGAAGGGTGGGGATCTTGTTCCTTGATGATGGGCGTTCAGTGAACAAAGGACTCGAGAACTTGTACAACAGCGTTGAGATCTCGCGTCGGATCGGGAATCTGGTGCGACGACACGCGGAAAGGAGATACCGGGGAAGGTCTTGATGATGAACATGGGGGGGGTGAATGGCCGAGTCCGGTGGAATCTAGCTCTTGGAATCCTGGTACTCTGGTTCGCGTACTGCCCATGGGGAGAGGACGTTGGTACACGCAACGCCGGTCTCCCTCCTTTTCGCTCCCTTCCAGTTTCCTGACTGCCGGATATCAAAACCAGTCGGGTGTTGGTAACCGTCATTCACTGGCCGGGATCTCGTCTCCTCATTATTACAAGTCGAAATCATACCTCACCTGACCATACAATGCATACGGTAAACCGCAAACGTGGGAAGATTCTACACCGTCCGACCGCATCTTTTTTCCCGTTATTCTTCCACAATATTTTGCCAAGCGACATCAGGGACTTACACTCGGTCAAAACACCTGCCCCGGTAGATTTCAACCTTGAAGGCTATTGTGCCGTCGCAACCAGAGTGGATTCACCTCGAAACCCTCGCCTAAAGTGTTTCGCCATGGGTATCACTCAAGGCCCCTTCATACTTTCGCATTTCTCATTCTGTTTGATCACGCCTCGCACAAGCGTGGCACGTTCGCGATGTTCCGTGTTCTGTCGCTGGCTCCTAGGATTGGTGCCTCTTGGATGGCATGTTTCGAAAACCAATGCCTCACAAAGCTAGTCCTGTGGGATACACAAGTTTCGCGAGAACTGGCATCCCGTTGGGAACGGTGTACGAAAGGAACTTCTTCGGCAACGGGAAAGTAAACTACACACACCCGTTCGTAACTCCCCGAGACCGCCCGGTTAAAATATTCCAGCCTTCCAACCAGAATTCTTCGGCTCGTGAAACATTCATGGGAACTTGATTTTGATCAACAACCGCGAGGGGAGAGGATTATAAGAGCGAGGTATTTTCCATGTCTTTCTCCCAGACGAGTCGGAAAAGTTTATCATGTTCTCCAAAGGTCGGTCAGCGGCCTTTCTCGCATTGGTGGCCTGCATCATCGGCCAGGATGCCGTTGCAGCGTTCCAGAACATCGTCCAAAATCGGTACCTTATTGAAACTTCAACCAACTCCCCGCTCCTCCACCCCGGGGGTGGGGGGCACCACGTAATTTTCCCGTGGTGCCATTAGAAGTTTTGTTTCTCACTGAGTCCTGTTGCATCTTCAGCGTCGATCATTCTACGATCACCGTCGGAAACGGGACGTACCTATCACGGTCGTGAAGGGGTATAACGCGTCTGGGGTCTTTGTCGGAAGTTTGGTCGAACTTCTCGTACGTCCTGCAGATTACATTTCGGTTCTTCGACTCACATTCACACCCATAGGACAGAGAGGTGAGCAGGATGCTTCAAAAACGAAAATTCGCTGACTCCCATTCTGTAGGCCGTCTCTGCACTATCGGAGGTCGATCACGTAATCTCTGTGAAGCCCGTGCGTTTTTACTCAGCCCCGAAGTACGTTCGTTGGATCGAACCATCGTTCTTTAACTGAACCATGCGGCATTTAGGCCAATGAGTACGAGGATCTTGACGGACTCGAATAATCCCGCGGTCTCCGATTCATTCTCGACTCACGTCATGACGGTAAGTCGGCCGTTAACCACCGTCAAACAGTGTTGATAGTACTCCTAGGGAGTTGATAAAGTCCACGCTCAAGGAATCACCGGTAAAGGAATCAAGATTGGAATGTAACCTCATTTCCCGCTGCTTCTGGCCGCGTATCCCTACTCACAGGTTTCGTTGTCTCTGAATCCAGCATCGACACAGGCATCGACTACACGCATCCGGTACTCGGTGGAGGGTTTGGTCCTGGATTCAAGGTTGCTGGAGGGTACGATCTTGTTGGGGATCTATACGATGGAACCAATATGCCCGTGCCGGACTCCGATCCGCTGTGTCAGTAAGTACTTCTCGGTGAAATAGGGTTCATCGATTTTGATCACGCACACAGGTGTGCTGGACATGGCACCCACGTAGCGGTACGAGGTGTTGTCATTGTTCCGATCGTGGCGCTGTTGACCAACGACTCATACAGGGAATCATTGGTGCGGACCCAAAGAACAAGTACAACATCAGCGGCGTCGCCTACGACGCGACATTATATGCTTACAGAATCTTCGGGTGCGAGGGCGGGGTCTCAGAGGATGGTAATTCCACCTCCCCACTCACCAATGCCTCGACTAAACAGACGTTCTAGTCATCATCGACGCTCTCATTCGTGGATCTGAGGAAGACCTGGATATTCTAACTCTTTCACTTGGAGGGGCAGGCGGTTTCTCAGAGAGCCCAACGGCCGTGGTCGCCAGTAGGATCGCTAAAGCCGGAAAGGTGGTCACCGTTGCAGGTGCGTAAAACCCACGGCGGAATGATTGGAATTGACGCTTACCTAACGCTAGCCGGTAACGATGGAGAATTGGGTCCATGGTATGCTTCAGACCCTGCTACCGGCAGAGATGTAATCTCGGTGGGCAGTGTCGACAAGTTCGTGGCTGGTCCTTCTCCCTCGACCTTGGCTAATTATCGAGTGAACAGTATCGTGAAGCCCCTTCAGAATGCAACCGTCCTTGTCGATGGTAAAGAATATACACAAATCGTAAGCGTTCGATCTTGTTGTATCCCACGGCTCCTGACTGGGGGCATCAGTCATATTACAGCTTAACACCCCTCACAAACATCACAACTCCATTCGAGATCTACGCGACCTCCAACGACACTTCATCGCCCAGCGATGCCTGCGAACCCTTACCTGAAAACACCCCCAATCTCACCAACAAAGTTGTGATAATCCGTCGTGGGACCTGCCCACTCCCTGTGAAGTGTGTGCATGCAGCACAGTTTGGGGCCAAACTTTTCCTCATCTACAAGTGGGTATTAACACCAAGTACCCTGTTTGTAGCTGATGGAATCTCCCGTCCCTAGCAATGACCAACCGCCTGTTGCTGTCAGCGCTGGGGGCTTCGCCGGTGCTCTGATCGAAAAAGACGCGGGAGTCTCTGTGAGTTCCACGACGCTGATGACCTGGCTGGCGCTCCTCATGCGATTTGTAGCTGGTCGAAAACTTCGCTCAAGGGAATGATATCACCATCTCTTTCGAGGATCGCCCGGTTCTGCTGCAGAACACGGACACCGGAGGCCTCATGTCTTTCTTCTCGAGTTATGGACCGACCTCTGAGATTGACTTCGTCCCCTCGATTTCTGCTCCAGGTGGGAACATCGTCAGCACACTCCCATACAACAGTTTCGGTCTCGAATCCGGGACTAGTATGGCCAGTTGAGTGTCGTTCCTCACTCTGCGGTCGACCCTCGGCTGATTTCTGTCCTTCGTCAGCACCGTTCGTCGCGGGTTCGGCCGCTTTGGTTTTACAAGCGAGGGGAAAGACGAGAACTATTGCTCTCGCGATGAGAGATATCTTGGGATCAACGGCTTCCCCTATTCCATCGAACCTGACGGACCCGGGACCCCCACAGACGCTCATTCAGGCCGGTGCTGGGTTGATTCAGGTTGACCAGGCTGTTAACACCAAAACGCTGGTTTGCCCTGGTCATTTGACCTTGAACGACACGGCGCACTTCCAGCCGACGTGAGCTCCTGTTGATCGTGTTCGTGATTACAAAAAGTCTAAGCTGAGACCGTCACAGACAAACGTTCGCAGTCACAAATCTCGGGACCGAGCCTGTTACTTACTCCCTGGCGCATGTTCCCGCGGGGACGACCAACACTTACGGGCCAGATCCAGGGGTAAGATCTGAGCACCGGGCACCCGATGGATTTACAGGATGCTGACGTATTCGGTCTAGTCTGATGTACTTCTACCGCCACTCGCGTTAACCAGGGATTCTGCCACCGTAGCGTTCAGTTCGACAAGTTTGACCGTCAATCCGGGACAATCGGGGACAATCATCGCCACATTCACTGCTCCCAACATCGACGCAAAGGGTTATCCCGCTTACTCTGGCCACATTGAAATCAAGAGCCCGTCAGAGACCTTGAGAGTCTCCTACCTGGGAATTGTCGGCTCTGTCAACGAGAAACAGCTGTTGGATCGCTCAGATGCTGCACCCGGCGCGCAGTTCCCATTGATCAAACTCCCGGACGGAAGTGTCCAGAAAGATCTGACTAAGTATACGTTCGATAATGGAGATTACCCGACTGTTGAATTCAGGTATGGTTCCCTCACTTATGCCCAAACGGATATGCTGAACTCTCGGGGTGGTGTCTAGGTTACATTATGGTTCCCCAAATGTTACAATCGATCTCGTGACGTCGGGTTCAACAGATTCGCATCCGGAAGTAGTAGGGAACCTTAACTCGGCCGAATACAATCCACGAACGATACCCGAGGAAGTGAGTGACCCTTGGCCTATCGCGACACACAAATATCTCACATGTCCTTCGTAGTATTACGAAGTCATAATCTCGAAAATACTCGGCAGCGAAAAAGCTATTCCTGATGGGGAGTACCGCGTTTTCCTGAAGGCATTGAAGATTTTCGGAAATCCCGGAAATCCGCAAGACTGGGACACCTGGCTGAGCCCTCTTATTATCAAGGCTCCAGCACCACCTACGGGCAGAAAAGCGAGGTCTCCACGGTCGGGGCTTCGTCGACATCGGCAGGGCCTTGCGTGGCATACAGTACAGGATTGACCGAACTCAACTACGGCCGTTTTACTCGACCGGTGGGCAGACGGTCGTTTAGCTGGAGCTGAACATGCCGGACGCCGCCCGTCATATACTCTCCTTTTTTCTCTGCGAAACTCATCGCTATATTCACTCTTTTCAATGGTTTCTAAGTTATGAACAGTCCCACGGTGAATGTGACCAATACCCTATTACAATATTTCAATCCCAAGAGTGAACTCCACTCACTTGGAAAAATATTTCAAGAGAGAAGATGTTGGAACGGTAGGGGCAAGCGATCCGTTCTGCTACCGACCGCGTCGCTGGAGAGGAAAAAAAACGAGAGCGGATGTGAAGGTTTTCGAAAATGGTTGTGATTTTGTCATCTGATAAGATGGACACGCTGCGAATCACCCTGAGTGGGAATGCCAAATACAAATAGGAGCATTATGTGTTTCTTTTACCATACCGACTTCCTCGGGGCTTCACCCATAAACTGTGCATGGAGAGTGTAAGAACCCTCCTGTTCCTTATCTCCCGTTCGTTGTTCCTACTCCGCCCCAAGATGACAGGAAAGGCGAGAAATAGTAGACCGTAATCGTGGACGGAGGAATCGCACGACTGCTTTTAGTTCGCGAACCGTTGTGAAAAAATCACAGGAGCGAGCGCCACTTCCCGTCGCTTACAAGCACTTTCGACACTTTGAAGGTGATCGAAGTGTTTGCTGATGCCCCACCGAAACAAACATAAGTGAAGGGGACGGCACGCCTCAAGACTTTATTTCCGTGATGCGGTCACCGCTCCAGCCGTACTCAGTACCCATAGGACGCATATAAGTCCAAATCCGAGGCACAGGCAATCTCACCTGACGAGATGTTCCTTCCTGTTGGTCTCACGACCTTACTCACTCTGGGTTTGCTCACAGAACGCGCGGTCTCCGCACCTTCATTTACACCCCGGAGCGATGCATCTGTGAGTTGCCTCCTCGTATCGTAACCTCAGTAATCCTTCTGAACGTCTTGAAGTTCCCTTGGAGTGGCTGTGAGGGTTTCGGAATCAATTCCACGGAAACAGGCTTGCAATGCGGATACCTGGAGGTCCCAATGGACTACCAAAACAGCTCCGCCAGAACGGCGCGTCTTGCGACCCCGCGACTGCCTCCAAGAAGCAGGGTACCATCTTCTCCAACCCAGGTGATCCGCTTCACCCCTATTCGTAACCTTCCGTTGATATAACGTTTTCGTAGGTGGACCCGGCGGTTCGGGTTTCGATAGTATCCTGTCGTATGGTCCGAGATTTAGCAAAGCTTTCCAGGGTGCCTATGATATGGTCACCTGGGATCCTCGTGGAGTAGGGCATACGTTGTACGTCCACGCCGCGGCTTCAATGGGATCGACTGACCTCCTGTGATTACCAGCCCTGGGGAGGTCTATTGTTTCAATTCCACAGAGGAGGACGCAGCTTTTTGGGACAACACCCCGGTTTCCTATATCAACGAGACCATCTCTGGAACATTCGACAACAGGGATCTCAATGAATTGTACTCGGAAGTTAATTTGACCGAACGAAAGTTCAAAGACTGGACGGAAGGTTGTCAGAATGGTCCCTCCGGACCATATTTGAAGTACCTTGGGACGAGTTCTAATGTCCGGGACCTTGTGTCATTGGGAGATGCGATCGTAGGCAATGGCGAACCAATTAATTTTTGGGGGGTTTCTTATGGCTCCTTCCTTGGGTTTAATTTCGTGAATAGTGCGTTCTCTGATCGCTGCTATTCTTTCCCTTTGGCTAACATGTGGCTGTAGTGTTCCCCGAGGTATGAATCGCCCTGTTCGAGCGTTAAATGCCATGCTAAGTAGATGTAGCGTGCCGGGCATGTAATCCTGGATGGCATCGTGGATCCGACGGCCTGGATATCGTACAAGGTAACTCTCGATGCCGTTGTAGTGAACGCTCCTTCTTACCTGTCACACTAGTTTTTACACACTTCCCTCGTGGATATTGAGAACACATACTCCGGCCTCACGAATGGTTGTGCCAAAGGAGGGAGGCTTGGTTGTAAACTTATCGAGTTTACCGGCGATAACGCCAATGGGGATGATGTGAAGGCTCTGTTGGACTATGCCCACGATGTAATCGGTTCCCTTCCCGAACAAGGTAATCGAACTGACTACTTTTTCCACCTTAGCTGTCTCTCGAGCTTTATCGCGATGGAGTTGCAGTTCCGGTCTCCCCTGGCTTCTTCAAGAGTACGATTTCTTATCTTCACTCCCCCGGAGCCCGATTGTTGATTCCAGAGCAGGTTGGCTTTTCAATACTTTGTACCTCCCGACAACGTGGAGCGGATATGTGAACGGCTTTGTTTACAAATTTGTGGGTTTCATCCTGCAAACCGCCCAAGCTCACAACGTCACGATCCCCGGAGGTCAAAAATACAACGTTCCTTCCGGCAATTTTACCATCGACGAGGCCTTGCTGAGCCAGATCGGAGCCATACCTTCCCCGAACTTGACTTCTTACACCCCACAGGCCATTGCTGGAGCGGACGACTTCAATGATGGCAATACGGCAATTAGAGACGTGTTTGATATGATTGTGAAAAACACTCAGGAGGTTACCCCTACATGTGAGTTTCGCGTTATATACCTTGTGTCCATTCACGGTACTGACCCATCCCCAATCAAGTTGGGACTGTCTGGAGTATTGGGTACGCACGAGGGGTGCCATTTTATGAGGATGCATTCTAACGACAGCTTCCTCAGCTATAATTCATACGGATGGCCCGTTCGTACTGTCGAGAAGCTTCCCCCATACAACCCTACGAAGCTCAAGAATCCAGTGCTCGTCATTGGAAACTCCGTGCGTTTATCCCATCTTCTCAACCTCCTCCCCCTGACAACCTTAGTCTAGGCTGACCCTGTCACGCCACTCGCGAGTGCGGAAAAGGTCGCTAACATACTTGGTGACAACGCCTTCTTGATCGAGCAACTGGGCCTCGGTCACACGTCAATCGCTCAGATTTCGTCTTGTACTCTTGGTGTCGTGATAAATTACTTGGCAAACACCACGGTTGGTGTTTTTTTTTGACCGTGCGCTGATTCTGCGCTGATACCGACTGGGTTTTAGCTGCCACAGGGACGCAGTATTCAGTGCCCGGTCGACGACACCGATCTCTTCCCTGACCTGAACGAAACCACGACCGCTACTTGACCGTCGGATTGCCCTCCCGTGACGTTCCTCGACGAAGATGTGCCTCCAACTCCCCCGTTGACCCTTTAAACTCGACATTCGGACCTTCAGATACCTATTGAATTTATATGTGATCTCAACTTCACACCTCACGGACATTCGATTTTAATTCCACCAGTCACGATCCAGTGTTGTGGCGGATGATGAATTCCATCGTTGAAAGGGATGAGTCCGTGAGCTTGAGGGCTGGTCGCCAGCCTATTGTTTCGGGCCGACGGAATAAGGTCAGGCGGGACCCTCAAAAAGATGATGAGACCCCTGTTATTCATGCATCCCCACATGAACTTCTCGACCATCTCTCTTGGTCCATGCTCTGTTACTTGCCGATGAACTGTGCCCTGTCCAGGCGTTGAAATCAATGGGATTCGCGGTGCCCAACGTGGCCAGTCATTTCCGAGGCATTTCCAACACGCACAGCACAAACGGTCTGTGGCTACCCTCCGGTCTTCTTACGGCATCGCCCGTGACCACCACGCGAGCTCTGATCCCCGTTATTTGTTCCTTGCATCGACTCTGAGGTACATTGCAGTGGCCTCACCATTGCCTCATTATAAATCTTTCCGCAGAGTTATGGGGTTAGCTAACTAGAGTGGAAAAACATGTTTGAGTACACTAAAACATCCACGACATGCCTTGGAACTCCCGAACGGAATTACCAGAACGAGTTCACTTCCGATGCCATGCCACCGCTATCTCGGGAAAAGATCCCCTTCCCCACTTGGGAATGTCACTGTAGTTTCTCCTTTTGCTGTATCGGGAATCGAAGTGGTCTGGGCGTGTCAGCAGCGAGAAGACCCATGGGCGGCGTCCATCGGATGCCTCGTGTACGCCCTAAATGAGTGTTCGATGCAGATAAAAGGCAACTCGATGAAGGGGGCATGCCACAGGTTACTCCCCGCCTTTGAGCTCTCATCCCTTACTGCTATCACCCCGGGTCCCAATATCCGGAAAATGCGCTCTTATAACCCAGCTCCGTATGTACTTCCCTATGTGGATCTCATTTGAACGCTCACTATGTTCGTCAAGCCCACCTCATTCCTCTGGGCAGAGGTGAGAATGGAATTCACTCCCGAAAAGATATATCGGTCCGTCCTCATCCCCTGTGCAGCACCCAGTCGAGGTCACGACGAGAACCTGTCCCACCCATCGCTATTGCGTGCGTGATAAGCGTACTTGACTGAGCCCAGGACTGAGTATCATATCGGCACAGCGTCATGGGAGCGACAGGAAGCGGGAAGACTTCAGTAGGGTGGCAAACTACCTGTTTGTCTGTCAACTGACCTGAGATCTAGTTAATCAACACGGCTAGTGGCTCTGACCTTCGTGTTGGAATGAATTTGAAATCGTGTACTGCGGAGGTGCAAGTAGCAGACGAATTCATCCTCGATGGACAACCAGTGGTGCTGATCGACACACCCGGATTCGATGATACTGAAAGGAGCGATACCGACGTCTTGAAATTGATTGCAGCGTTCCTGGCGACGACGTGAGTAGCATCGTTTGCCTGCTGGTCTTGATTATTGAACACTTGACCAGGTATGAGCACGGGTCCACGCTCGCGGGAGTTATTTACGTTCACCGCATTTCCGACAAGCGATTCAGTGGCATCACTGGACGCAACTTCAAGATGTTTCGTGAACTTTGTGGAGACTCGACACTCAAGAACGTGATCCTTGTCACCAACATGTGGGGGGAGGTCCCACAGGATGTCGGGGAAGCTCGCGAGGAGGAGCTCGCCACCAACTTTTTCAAGCCGGTCCTCGACAAAGGTGCCCAACTTGCCCGCCATTATGACACCATTCGGTCTGCACACGATATCGTTCGACGCATCATGAGGAACCGACCTGCCGCTCTCCAGATCCAGCGGGAGCTCGTCGACGAAGGCAAGGATATCATCGACACTGCTGCCGGCGAAGCCATCAACAAGGAGCTCAACGAGCAAATTCGACGCCATCAGGCCGAGTTGAGGGTTGTCCAAGAAGAAATGATGAAAGCGCTCAATGATAAGGACGAGGAGACGAGACAGGAGCTAGAGGAGGAAACGCGTAAGATCCAGGAGCAAATCGACAGGGTGAAGACGGATTCTGAGAGTATGGCATCAAGATATGAGGTGGAGAAGAGGGAGATGGAGGAGGCGATGAGGCAGATACAAGAGCAAGCTCGTCTGGAGATGGAACGAGCTGAGGCAGCATACAGGCAACAGATGGATGACCTCAACAGGCAATTCGAGGCCAGTGCCAATGCCTCCGCTGCCGAGAGACAAGCGATGCAGCAGCAAATTGGCCAGTTGCAGCATCAGTGGAACAATCGCCCTCGTAGGCGGCGCTGGGGTCTTGGGAATATCATCAGCGCGGTCCTCCCAGTAGCACTCTTTTTGTGAGTTTTGATTCTTGTCTCACTCGTGGAGGTATCGGAGGATGAAATACTGAAGATTTCTTCTTCTCCAGACTTTAGGGAACAAAGATATCTGACTGCTAGCGAATCCTGTTCTACTCGGCCCGTTTTTTGCCACATATCGGCAGTGTTTGTTCGTAGAGTTGTACTCCGTATCAGTGAACAAGTGGTTTCACACCGTACAGACACTCGATCACATCAAACAATCTCACTTCACAACCCGCTCGGTTGCACGCCGACCTATGGCCACCGATGAAGATATCGAAGCTCTCTCGATGCTCGGAGGCTACCTGATCTTCTCGATTCTTAATCGTCGGCCCTTACCCAAAATCTTAACACTGATTGATGCCGGCGCGCCGCTGTGGTATCAGGACGATGAGGGAACCTCCCCGCTGCACGCCGCCGCATACATTGAGGACGGAGACCTTGTCCGTACCTTGATTGAGAAAGGAGCGATTTGGAACGCGGGTACGGTCGCTTGGCGTGAAATCCTCCGAATTATGCTTATCCAGTTTGTTCTTTGAAGTCGATAATTTACACAACACTGCTGGCGACATCGCGTTGTCGATGAATAACGAAAAGTGTTATCGGGTGATACGTGACGCTGGAATCAGATCTGGTGAGCCTGACTGGACTACTCTTCCGTTCCGAAAACCTTCTAACGGCCATCTGCCTAGAGTTGTTGCTGGATCTCATCTCTTCAAAGCCTTCGCTGCCCGCTTCCATTGTCTTGAGAGCGCAAGATGATACTGCTTCCGGGTCCACGGAGGCTTTCCTCGCTTCCAAATTACATTACACACGGGACGAGCACGGACAGGAAATATGCCTGTTGCGCGAAGAAGATAAGGAAGTCGGGGTGATGATGGGTTGGGAACGGGACATTAGTGAATATTGGGCCTCATATCCCTCGTGAAGATCTGCTCAGGAACTGTTAGGAACCCTCAAGTGCGAGAGACGGTGAAATTGCTGTGTGCTGATCACCCGAAACTGAACGGCGGATTGAAGATTCTGAATGTGGGCTTCGGTCTCGGGATTGTAAGTGATGTCTTTCTGTTCCGTCATTATTCTAACCCGGCGGTGAAGATAGATTCATTCTTCCAAGCACTTTCAACCCCACCGGCGTTGCACGTCATAATCGAAGCCCACCCGGACGTACGGGAGTACATGAGGTCTCAAGGGTGGTACTCGAAACCGAATGTAAAGATACTGGAGGGCAAATGGCAAGATTACGTCGATTCATCTGAACTTTTGGGTGTCGGGGGGTTCGACGTCATATACACCGACACATTCTCTGAAGAGTACGAAGGTACGGTAATTCGCCTTGAGAAACATATCGGCGAGGCTGAATGTAACGACCAGAACTCCACCAATTCTTCAAACGGCTTCCAGACCTTGTCGACGGCCCGGAATCGCGATTCAGCTTCTTCAACGGCTTGGGAGCGACGAGTGGGTATCGATTACGGCGAAGTTTCATTCTGCTGATTTATTTGCACCAGACGTCCTTTTCTACGATGTTTACACGAACGTTTCGGAGATGCACCTGAACGATCTTGGGTTGGAAGTGAACTGGACACAACTAGACGTTGCGCCAAAAGTGACCGAGGACAGGTGGGGAGGCAGCCTCCAGTATTTCTCTCTTCCCTTCTATCAACTTCCAGTTGGGAAGATGCGTCTTGCCTAGAGTACATAATAGACAGTCCACTGAGCCTGGTTTGGGTTGCAAACTCTAAAAAACGTGTCAATGATGCGCGACTGCGTGGAGTGGCCGTGACTAAGTTGGCGCACGTGACCTCATGTAACGCGAGTCCATTGGCGGGCTTGTTGGGACACTTCCACCTCCGTTTTCCATCGCCGACGACGACAACGACGATGGTCTCGAAAAGAACGGCCAAGACGGTGACCACCGTCCCTCGGAAACAAACCAAGAAGCTCACAGATTATTTTTTACGCAAAAGCACCGATGCTACCACCTCGACGCGCTCGTCTTCACCCCTATCCAGCCTATCCAGCTCCCCCGCTCCAGTCTCAGATCGCGGGTCGGCCAAGAATCAGATACCCGCTGTCCCCGCTACATTGTCCACCGTCCGAAAGTCCTCCAGGCTTTCCGCTTTGAAGAGTTCCGAGACTACTATCTCATCAGGATCCTCGACCCGTGTCTCCGCTTCGAGTAAATCCGTCGGGAGGGGTTCCACTGCATCCGTAACTTCGATCTCCGTCGGTTCCTCGAGGCTGAAACCCCACTCTCAATCATTAAATGAACCCAGAGTCACACGCTATCGCACACGGCAGACGGATTCCGGCGGCGCCTCTTCAACCAAGCGTCCTCCCACTCCGTCGACGAGACCCCGCTCCATCTCGCTACAAGTTTCACCTGCTAAGCCAGCAACGAAGCGGAAGAAACCACCCAGCCATAACTCTGACGTCGAGGAATCTGGTGATGTCGTTTATGTTCCGCGGGTGATTCTGTCCAGTCCATCCATGATGAAGGAGAATTTACCACCGCCACAGGATAATCGACCATCCCTATCTCCCGCCTCAAAAAAGCTCAAAGTTGGACCCGCGTGCTCTGTCGCCTATGTTCCTAGCAGTCTGTCGGAGGAACACGAACTAACGCTTCCTCCAGCCGCGAAGCAACTCCCTGAGATCAGGGAGAACGTGCAACGATGGCGCGCCTCTAGCATATCGGTCCCTCTCCCGCCTTTCCTCGACGTTGAGATGGAGGATGTGTCCGCGCAGGGTGACGTTGACGATGAACTCGTGGACGATGACTTCGTTCCATCGAGCCAATCACAACCGTACATGGAGTCCGTCTCCTGCACCCTACCTACACCCAGCCCAGAGCTACTGGTTGAAACTCTTGCCACCGTTATGTCACCGGCACCGTCGTCTCTGACTCCCTTAGGAACGACTCCCGCCCATCAATCACCTGTTCCCTCACCACCACCATCTTCACCACCACGCAAGTCCAGCGTCAGCTACCGTCCACTGTCTCCTCCCCCTAGCGACTTTCCTGAGGAACCGATGGCTGATGCTGCTGAGGATGGTGACGACATTATCGCGCGATTGAAGGCCGAAGTCGCGGCAGAACTTGCTTTGAACCAGCCAGACTCGGATAGGTTTTCGGTAGCCGATACTATGAGCGATGACTCCAGTAGCGAAGAGGAGCTCCGTTGGTCTCCGGTTTCCAGAAAAGCCTCCACGTGTGTTCACTTTTCTCCCCACTTCTTTTCGAAAGTTCACAACATGTTCAGGTCAACTACAAGTAAAACCCTAACCCCCACCACCGTGTTCTCGAATAGTGGTCGGCCCATGCGTCAGCGCAAGGCACCTGCCCGAGAACCTGTGACCCTCGTCAAGACTCCAAAGAAGGCCGCAAACCCCCTGAAAGAGCTCCTGAGGCAGCACAAGAAGGCCGAGAAGGGTGGATATGGCGCATCCGACCTACGGAGGGCTGAAGAACATATCAATGCAATCAAGGATATGAAAATCGATGATCCCTTGGAAGAGCTCTTACGCCAAGACCCCCTGTCAATCCGTACCAGAACCCTCAAACGGGGAGAGTCGACATCTGCTGTTCTGGACAGTCAGGCGGTCATGACTATACTTGGAGAGGATGAAGGGACGATGGTGGGTCAGATTCTGCAGAACGACAAGCGAAACAAAATCGCAAGGCGGCGGGAATCCAATTCTGGTATCGAGTTGTTCGATGAAGCCGAGAGGAGTGTCAAGAAGGGCAGGACTTCGGAGAGACGTGTGAAGTTGGTTACCGCGGACGTGTCTGACGCGGTATTCACGAGGTTTAGAAACGCAATAGAGAGCAATGGTAAGCGTGGTTTTACCGCTACACCTCTAATCAGTGCCCTTTCTTATCGGGTGTGTTTTAGATATGCCAGCTGTCAGGTTGATGCTCGACCACGGGTTGATCAAGCGGATCAAGCCTTCTAATCGTGGATCCTGCTTACGGTGGTCACTTGAGCAAGGTGATCATCATGGTTTTTTTAATTATACGACCTCCAATATTCACATCCACCCTCACAGCCTTCACCTCCTGTGATGAAACGATCCAAGAAGCGGCATATCATGCTTTGTCCACGTCACGGTTCGATCACCCACTTCCCCTCGCCATGTTTGTGTCGACACTTGTGACGCTTGGGGCGAAGCCGGATGTATTGACATCCGCTGGTTTTGACGTCGAGCCCTCCAACGTGCATCACGCAAGTGCCGAACGGGAGTCCTTGCTGGGAGACTGGTTGATTCTTGTTGAGAGGCTGTCGCAGTACGTAAACCTTCTTGCCGCGCCTTTTCTCTTTCCACTGATTTTCGCACCACAGTAGTGCGACGTTCGACGATGTTTCGGGGATGCTTACCTTACTGTGTCTCATTGCACTGGACGGATCTCTCGCCCCATCATTCAAGCGGCTGGCTACATCAGCCATTGACACGTTGGCCGAACGCAACGTGTCACCCCAGATGGTGAGTTGACTTATGACATCACTCCCACTCATGCCTGACGTTTCGTATAGGAGCGTTTCGTATGCATGTCTCTTCTGAAACTTGCGTCGGATTTGTCGACATCGAATAAGGCCGCTCTCGTGGTTGCATTGGGCAATGGATCTCCTACAATTCGACGCATTTCGCGCTGGTTGTCGACCGCCCTCGTTATCGACGGCGTCGTTATTCCCGATGTGAGCTCACTTTTACATCAGAGGTTACACTTGACTCTGATATTCAATCAGGATCTGAATATGCTTGTCCCTGCGTCAAAGATACGAGGGTACCTGGAGTCTCCGCAAGGGGGACTGGTAGGTGCTCAAGGGTCTGAGGAAATTGACTTCGAAAACGTCACCAACAAGGTCACACTCCTCAGTGTGGCCTTGACGGACATCACGCGGCAGATCGAGCAAGAGATACGAGCAGGCGCTAGCGATTTGAACACCGTCAGTGTGCAATTAGGCAATTTGCACGCCAAGATCTGTGAGGACTCG
>Ga0307514_10002212_pt1 | contig 20769 bp, 28 predicted proteins | sample 16_EM_MG_FD_203088 | JGI IMG/M metagenome (GOLD analysis project Ga0307514, IMG submission 203088) | Populus trichocarpa ectomycorrhiza microbial communities from riparian zone in the Pacific Northwest, United States - 16_EM | ecosystem: Host-associated > Plants > Roots > Unclassified | place...
TAGGTACATTAACATATAATCTCCTCGTATGCCAGATCTCCATGTCTCAGGTGAGGTATCTGGGCAGAGAGAATTCCTCTACGATCGTGCCATTCGCCGGCACGACTTCCCAGTATGTGATAGTATCCCTTCTAAACGAATGTTCAGAGCTTTTTGAGGGAACTGTCGTCAGGGACCCCGTCCGCCGCGCCGGACTATGCGAATTGTTTCCGAACCCCACGTATCCGTTTCGCTCGAATCTCTGCCAACCTCGCGAATTATGGGACAAGAATGACACCATTCCCACCGTTCCAACCTCACAGTATTTTTAACCACCCTGACGTCCGGCCGCTTCAGTCCCATTCAGAAGGCCTTTCACGCGGTGAAACAGAAACGTCTCAAAAATTCCTACTAGCCTGAGTATGACGTGAGAGTCGTCAGCATAAGGTTCGGGGGGAGACACGTGCCAACACCCCGTCTGACCCCTGAACCGAGGACCCCAGAGCGAGCTCGACACATTCTAAATCTCGAGTGCTATGACGGTTGTATTTACCAGCAAGATATCCAAGATTAGAAGGTTTAAATAGCCATGGAAAGTCACTTGAGAAGTGACTACTGCAGAAGGATGATCATCTGTAACACGCCCGTTCGAAAACTTCCTTCCTGCCGACCTCTTCGGTAGGTTCATCCGTATCTACTCTCCAGGCAGCCATAGCAACCCAAAAGTGTTGTGAATGTTCGATGATCATCGTCCGCCTCGGTGGAGATCAGCGTGGAATTGATACCGACACCGGATTGCGTATCCAAACCTACCAAATCGGGTGCGTGATTTGTGCAACCAATGAGTGACCAGCGACTGGTGACCGGTGGCCATCCATATATGTACAACACTGAATATGATTCGGATCCGTCATCACTGCTGACGGAGACCTATGATGCTACCACGGCCCGACACGACGGATGGGTTCCGAATATTCGTCCATACACGTCGTGAGCGAGTTGTGCGTCCAATGGGAGACTCACGATCACGTTTCAAATTCAAAATCTGATGTCAGAATTTCCCGATGTGAGCCGGCTTTGCAATCGAGCGTTGACTAAACTAAGCACCCCATCACCCGTTTCTTGAGGTGGCCCCTCTCCCAGATAAAAGGGCTAAAATTTCCTCCAGAAGAAATGACACTACCTCTTACGATCCGAATCTTCCCCTTCTGCTCTCACTAATTTCCCGTTTGTCCTCCCCCCGCGCTCGCGATCCGGCCTCGCCCCCTTCAGAAACCTTCAAAAGCTATGGCGTCGAGAACCAGACCCCAAGATATCGACATGGGTGCTGGCCCCTCAAAACTGACGGTGGAAACCACCATATTCGTCGCCAACCTTCACTGCGCTAGGTAGGTCCAGGCTCTTCTGCATCCTCCTCACAGTCTGGCGTACTAACACGGATCTCCCTCAGTTGCGTACAAACCATTGAGAGTGTGCTGTCAACCCTGACTCCCCCACCCTACTCCGCCGACGTTTCCATCGTCTTACAATCTGTCAGGGTTCGACATAACCCGAGGCTGGTCCGGGAGGCCATTGAACTCGCCATCGAAGACGCCGGGTTCGACATCGAGTCTCATGCTCCAGAACCCCTAGCAGCAACCAGGCAGGAAAGCTTCTCCCAAAACATCTCCAACTTCTTTACCGCCAAGCAGAGCAAACATATCGCCCAATGTTCTCTCTGCCAGTCCGATGAGGCTCATGCCCATGTTGTCACTCAGGTGCCAGCCTCGGAGAAGATCCGAGAAGTTCCGGTCTCCCCCGTTGAAGGGGGTGGACCTGCTGCCCTATCTCTCTCGATTGGAGGGATGACCTGTGCGGCCTGTTCAAACACACTCACCCGTCTCTTATCCGAAGTGGATGGCGTCTCTGATGCTATGGTCGACCTCATGGGCCACTCCGCTCGGGTCGTAGTCGAGTCCCAGAAGTTAATCCCCGTAGTCATCGAAAACATTGAAGACGCTGGATTCGATGCAGAGGTGGTCAAGACGGAGCCGTTGGTCAAGGCGTCAGCCCAGGAGGAAACTTCCCGAACGATCTCCCTAAAGGTCGACGGAATGTATTGCCAGTGAGCGTTCCCTCCCGATCTTGCTTTGGATCATCTTTGATGAGGTTTAATGTCAGGCATTGTCCTCCTAAGGTCATGAACGCACTGGAACGTCTCGTTAAGGTTACAGTCGTAAAACCAATAACCACTTATATGGTCCCGATAGTAGAAATCTCCTACACTCCCGAACCTTCCGCGTTCACGATTAGGACAATAATCTCAGCAATCGCTTCTGCTAACTCACCACCATTCAAGGTGTCCGTCTACCATCCACCGACCCTCGAGGAACGTGCTCGCCGCATGCAGCTTCGTGAGCGATGGGACCTTCTCTATCGGCTCGGATTTTCCTTCATTGTTGCGATCCCTACCTTCATCATCGGCATCGTCTACATGACACTGGTCCCACGACGAGATCCTACAAGAATGTATTTGATGACACCTATATGGGCTGGGCGTGTGTCACGGGCCGAATGGGCACTCTTCATCATGTCCACCCCGGTTATGTTCTATAGTGCCGGGTCCTTCCACAGGAGAAGTATCAAGGAAATTCGAGCCCTTTGGAGGAAAGGAAGTAAGACACCCATCTGGAAGCGTTTTGTCTCCTTCGGAAGCATGAACCTTTTGGTCAGCATTCGAAGTTGCACGGGCTGTGATTCCTTGACTGACTCTACACTTATTTCATAGGTGTCCGCAGGCGTATCCGTCGCCTACTTCGCTTCAATCGTTCTTCTCGCTCTGACAGCAACGCAAGAGCCGATGGTGGGAGACGAAGAGAACCCCACAAACTATTTCGATTCTGTCGTCTTTCTGACCATGTTCCTGCTAGCCGGTAAGTATATGCACTCCAAGTCCTTTCCTTATCAATGACTCACTTCGGGAAAGGCCGGTATCTGGAAGCGTACAGCAAAAGTCGCACTGCAGACGCAGTTTCCAGCCTGGGGAAACTTCGTCCGGCCAACGCATTCCTCCTCACTCCAAAGCCCACGTCCACAAAGTTAACGAAGACCTCGACCACAGACTCATCCGGTGACCTAGAAAAAGGAAACGTAGAAGCTGAAGAATTCTCCACGGTTTCCGGATTTGGCGTTACCGAGATCGACGCATCAGTTCTGGAGATCGGGGACGTAGTGCTCGTGCGCAAGGGATCTTCGCCTCCGGCCGATGGCGTCGTTGTATCTGGGGAAACATTTTTCGACGAAAGCTCGTTGACAGGAGAGTCCAAACCGATCAAGAAGGGTCCAGGAGACGAGGTCTTCCTCGGGACGATCAATCAGGGACGCACCATCGACGTTAGGGTTACAAGCTTTGACGGACAGAGCATGTGAGTAGTTGAAGTGGTCCTAAGGTCTATAGCTCACTGATGATTCCGTTTCCTCTCAGGCTCGACAAAATCGTCGAAGTTGTCCGGGAGGGTCAGACGCGCCGCGCGCCAATCGAGCGGGTAGCCAATCTTATTACGGCATACTTCGTTCCCATCATCACCCTCCTCGCAATCCTCACATGGGTGATCTGGCTGAGCCTTGGTTTGAGCGGAGCCCTGCCAGAAAGCTACCTTGACATCCATATCGGGGGTTGGAGTAAGTTACCATGTATTTGAGAAACTTTCATCGATTCTCACACCATTCCCAGCCGTTTGGTCTCTTCAGTTCTCTATCGCGGTGTTCGTCGTCGCCTGCCCCTGCGGTATCGGCCTTGCCGCTCCCACCGCGCTGCTAGTCGGTTCAGGTCTCGCGGCCAAATTCGGTATCCTTGTTCGCGGTGGCGGAGAAGCATTCCAGGAATGCGCTCAGGTCGACATCGTCGTTTTCGACAAGACTGGCACCATTACCGAGGGTGGGCAGCCAAAGGTCGTTGGGGCGGAATTCGGCTCGGGGGTCTCGTCGGAACGGAAGGACTTGTTGGACATGGCTCTATCGATGGAGATGGCCAGCTCTCATCCCGTTGCTCTCGCTATACGTCAGCATTGTGCAGAGCATGGGTCCAAGTTCGAAGAAGCGAAGGATGTCGAGGAGACTCCCGGACGTGGTTTGAAGGCATTCTTCCCCTCATGTTCTACCGAAGCGATTATCGGAAACGTCAGTTGGATGGAAATGCATCAGGCAACCATCGAACCCCAACTCGAGAATTTCATCGATTCCTGCCAATCTCAAGGCAACAGTATCGCCATCCTCGCCATTAAAGATGACAAGTCGGCTTTGTACACCGCCGCTGTGGTTTTCGCTGTGGCGGATGCCATCCGGCCGGAGGCTAAGGCCGTCATTGGGGGTCTCCAGGCTGACGGTATCCAGACGTGGATGCTCTCTGGCGATAACGAGAAGACGGCTAAGGTTGTCGCGGAGCAGGTTGGAATCCCTGCAACGAACGTCATCGCCGGCGTGCTTCCTCACGAGAAGGCCGAGAAGATCCAGTGGCTGCAGCAGGTTGGAACCAAGAGGCTGGAATCTGGCCTAAGCAGGATCTTCGGAGGAGGATTGAACAAGAGGGCGATTGTCGCGATGACTGGAGACGGAATAAACGATGCTGCGGTAAGTCTGACCCTCTTCTCGCCATGAAGTTTGGTAGCAACCTGAGCAATCATATGCAGGCACTCTCTGCCGCAGACGTTGGGATCGCGATTGGTTCTGGAAGCGACGTTGCGCTTTCGAGTGCATCCTTCATCCTGGTGTCATCCAACCTGAAAGGAATCCTCACCCTGACAAAACTGTCGAGGAAGGTATTCAACCGTGTCAAGATCAATTTCGTGAGCACTCCTCAGCCCATATGGGGTCCAAATGATTGGCTGACCACATTTGACAGTTTTGGGCAGCGGTTTACAACATCATTGCTGTACCCATCGCTGCTGGAGTAATATATCCCATCGGAAATGCTCGCCTTGATCCTGTCTGGGCTTCGCTCGCGATGGCCCTCTCCTCTGTTTCAGTGGTTTGCAGTTCCTTGCTCCTGAGACTATACAAGGAACCAAAAGTGTAAAGATAGATGAGGCAGAGAAATAGATGTTGTATTTTATACGATACCGTTACATATTAGCACGTACATCTATAATAATATGCTGTATCACCATCTCACCGTATATAAGCCCAGCCCCGATGTCAATTCACTAAGTTTTGACGAGATCCTTTTTCGTCTTGTAGAAATCCGTGAACGAGAGCATGGTTCCAAGGAAACGACAATCGAGGTCTTGATGACTTTGTAGCCCATGCACGAAGATTTGGGTCTTCTCCGAGAACGTCGTACTGTACTCGTGGATCATGCGAAGGGTTTGGTCTATGTTTTCCTGGACGTGAGGGTCTGGATCATTTGCAGTGACGACACCCTACGATAGGGTCGTTAGCACATTCGCTCTCTCCCGGAGCTTTGTCGCAAATGCTTACCCTGTCTATGTCACGCTCAGCATCCCGACGGGCAGATTCCGACAGGCAATGGTTATAGAAGTTATCCTGTAGTCCGACCCGTCAAATGGAGTTTTCCTAGAAAAAATATATGGAACGGACTATAGACTCCCGGAACTGTAGGATGATTGTGAACAGATCCCTCATTTGATTGAGCAGGTTCTCCTACGTGGGCCATCAGAGCACATCGCCGTCGGCTCTGTCGTACTTACCTCTCGGCCTGCTTTGTGACTGAGTAGTAGGACCTTCTTAACGATCCGGTCCAAGTACGAACGGTGTGCATCGATGAGTGAATCAAGGTCCCCTTTCTTCTGTTGAATAAACCGGTAGAGGTCCTCCCACGAACATTCAATGACCTCCAATTGGCAGTACGCTTGGGTCTGGCGGATGAAATGGATCATTTCTGCCATAACAAGGCGAATCTTGTGCCACTGAAATTTCAGATCTGTAGTTTTGAGAGGACGTGAGCGTAGTTTTTTTCCGGGGCAAATGGAGGCTCCCACCCGGTAATCGCATGAACGTCCTTGAACCCCCCGCAGTTCTCATCCACGCCGCACTTAACGCAGACTCGATCCTCTTCATTTTCCAAAGGTGGTTGAAGACCTTGAGGTAGTTCATCGTCGAATCCGCGTCCAGGACCGTATTTACAGGGGAGTCCACTTTATACTCGAGTGTGAAGACATCCCATCCGATTTCCCCATGGGAGTATTCCATTATCCGGGCGTCGAGTCGGCGCAACACGTCCGGTGGGTCTCTTTGGGCGTTCGAGGACCGGATCGCTGTTTCGAGCGTAGCAGTGAGATTGTGCCGGTAGATGGTATTTGCTGGTCGGGATAGGTTAGGACTGGAAATCCTTTTCAGTATATAATTATGAAGGGGAGAAGGAAACGTACGCAAGAGCATCCATGAGGGTATCTGCGAAATCCCCGTATCCCAAAAGGAAATAGTGCTTCAATGCCAAGAGGTGATCGAGTAGCTTAAATTTGTCGAAGAAGACGTCAAAGAGCCTTTGGCTCGCGATCTCATAAGCTGCGTCAATAGACCTTTCCAACCCAAGGATATCGCTGTATTTTAGGTCTGCCAGATACACGATGAGATCAGCTGCTAGAATGGGCACCCAATGAATGGATCCATACCGCCTTTCGTGGTGTTCAACCTTTGACGTGTGATAACCCAGTCAGAGTCCCCACAACTGTATTTAATGAAGTTTAAGCTCTTTCCGGTTGAGAAAATCTGTTATGGCATCAGTACTGGCGCCAGCCATCAACGAAAAACACAACCCACTGACCTTTCTGCCGAATGCTTCGCCAAGGAACGATGGTAGCATTCCTTTTCGAAATTGATACTTCGCTTCCCATAACCTGGATCTCAGGTCACTCTCCGAAGATCCCTCATCCAGATCACCAAGGATGCTGGGAAGACCAACGTCTGCCGAAGTTTGAGCACTTATCGCTTTTGGATGGATATATTGGTAGTGCGCTAGCTCCGGATCCATGGCCACGAAAAACTCATCACATGGGTCATACAACTCGCCGGAGAAGATCCACTTTTGAAGGATAGTAAAAAATGGTTTGGAAACCTGGTTAAACATGGTCAGAGCTCGTAGTTTGCTTACGAATTGATAATCCACATACTTCTTCCAGAAGCTGATCGGTGAATTTGCGCACGAAGGGGTCGCCATTATTAGTGTAGCTGTGAATGATGCTGACCAAAGCGCCACCACACGCGCCTACAGAAAATCCGTGAGTTTTATGCACCCTTGTATCACAAGTGGCAATACCTTTTGCTCCTTCTACGCAGACGCTCATCATCCGCATCCTCAGTCTCCAGTCGTCAATCCAAACATCCAACCTCTTCAATGTCAAGCCTGTCTCCTCCTCGGCAAGATCGTCAGTCGGGGTGGAACCAGGTGGATTGAACGAGTCGTCGGTCCTTTCTGATACTCCCATCTGGGATTCGAGGACAGCAATGAGGCGATAATACTCGGTCAACTGGGTTTGGAGGTGATGACACAGGCTCTGTTCGATCATGCCTACACCAGATTTTCCTTCTTTCTCCCGGACGAAGCTATCAACACGGATGTACAGGTGACCAACTTCAGCCAACTGATGTATCAGGGTCTTCGTGGGTTCTAGAATGCGGTATCTCTGAACGGATGAGACGGAGTGCGCCTGCAAGAGGTAGTGACTCACGGGATCGCCCACAAATATGACCGAATTCTTATCCTCCGATTCACGGGAAAATTGGACGTACTTCCCCGAGATCCCCTGCAAAAGGTATAGAGTATCTCGAAGAAGTAGATGTTCTGGAAGTACTGGTACGCCTGGACGAATGTCGGAATAAGAGACGTCTTTTACGGGGGTGCACGCACCTTGGACCGCACGGAACTCTTTGAGTTTGTCCGCGATTGATCGCCCCTTCCGTTGTCGCACGACGGCCAAAACTTTTGGGGTGGGTTTCGCGGGACTGGGAAGCACGGCTAAGGTTGGTGGGGGCACAAGTGCTTGTAGGTAGTTCGATCCATTCGTTATTGACCGTGAGCTTGATGAAGCCAGGGCATGTAGGAACTGCAGCGACGCGTTTTTTCTCGATACAGCCGGCTAGTCTGTTGTCGGTATAGAATCAATGTACAAGAACGCGATCCCAATCGTACCTGGTCAAGTAGTCGCGAGAGTAGATTTGTGAAGCGAAGAGCTGATGCGCCTGATGGGTTTAGCTGGTTGACTTCGAGCGACGCATCGATGTCAGTACGAACATTCGGGGATTTTCAACAGCACATGCACGACTGACGGTGTTTCTTTATGTTATCCGACAGCTGGCCGGTGTCAAGCTCCCGCGATTTGCCTATGTGACTGTTGTGGGCGTGGTCATTTATGGTTGAGCAGTCACCAATGAGCCTCTGCCTCTGTTACTGACCTCGTAAGGATATCCTTGCAGGTCGCGATCAACTCTCTCCTCAGCTCGCTGTCTGTCCTCGCTTGTGGAACGATGGAGAGGACGAGCGAGTCGAGTGAGTCCATCGCAGAGAGGGGGATGGGAGTTTCTTTCCGGATAAGGAAGGTTGGTGTCTTCCACCTCTTTCAGAACGACAGGACGAAGAACGGCAATTGAGGTGAATCGACCCCCACCCATCGTCCGCCACGACCACGAGCGCAATGGATCGTGCAAACCCCGTACCTTCCAACGGCCAGCGACCAGTCTCGAATCCCGGAACATTTGCTTATCAGAACAGGCTGCTTGAGCGGACATCGTCCCAGCGGAGTACGACTTCCACCCTTTCCAGGTCCAGTTCTACATCCAGCAGGGCTCTTCAATCTCCAGCCAGTACAGGGTCGTCGGGTACACATACAGCGGGGAGGCGATGGACACCCTCACACCGCTCTGGAACCAGTCTGGACCTTGTACGAGGAAAGTTGGGGGAAAGAACGAAGGCGGAGACCATCCTCGAGGGTAAATACAATCCATCCGACGCGACGGAAGATGCTACCTACAGCCCAGCAAAGAGATCCTTCCATGATAATGGGCCTGAAGCTTCTACGTTGGCGGACCTACCCTCCTTTGGGTCTGCACAAGAAGATCTGTCGTCCACATTCACTCCTTCAAGTTCGAAACGACATACGCTACCCGCTACAATAATCACATCCCCCCTTTCCCCTAACACGACCGGAGTCAGTGTGGTCTCTCCCGATCCCCTGTCATCTTCAGGCTTGTCCTCTGGTATTGTCAATCGCATCCGACTACCCAATTCCAGTCCTAGTCCCGCCTCCATTGTCGAAAAGTTGAACAGTGTTGTCGCCGATCCGGAACCAACTCCTGCCGTTCGGCAGTTTCCGCGCGCACAACGATCTAATACCTTGGAGAGCACCTTCCAGAACGCCCGGGACACGTTCTCTAAACTATCCGAGCCGGCCTCCCCTTCATACCCTTCGACATATAACCCTGCCAAATCTGCACCTTTGAGAACGAGAACCACCTCTGTATCCGGATTCAGTTCGATTGTGGGAAATGGTACCCGCTCTCTGCTTGAAGATTTTGAAAACCGGCCACCAAGGTCCCACACTCGTTCGGCCAGGTCGGTCTCACCAGAGAAATTCTCTACCGACAGGGCCCCACCTTCACCCTCAATCAAATTTGCTCCTCAGTCACCTTCCCTGCCCTCACCGGAACCACCGGTCTCTTCAGTGATGTCACCTCGCGTTTACCGAAGTTCGTACATGGCAAACAAGAAGGGGACCTATGGCGAATCCCTCACCACTGGTCGAAGGTTTGGTCGGCATCTACCTCGTATTGCCAGCGGAGATGCGAATGACGATTGGGTGGCTGATGAACCAGAGAAACCTCTTCCATCGCCAGTCCCAGAACGACCGTCCCCTTCGAAAGCCAGGGGATCATATTTGCCCCCTTTCTCACCAGAGCGGCCGTCACCTTCTCAAGTCAGGGAGACTCGCATACTACCTTCACCGGAGCGGTCATCCTTCGATAAACGATCCTCTACATCTACCCTTGATGCATTTTCGTACCTCGACGAAGAGCGACAAAAACGTCAAGCAGCTCGCGAGAGAAGGCGGCAGGGGGTTTGGGGAGGACCTGGCGCTCTTCCGGCAATCCCCACCTCGCCTACAAAACAAGATATAATCATTCCCAGTGCTGTGCTTAACCATACATCAGACGTTGCTGGTATTCCTGGACGACTCAAACTCTCTCGAAAGACCCCCGCCGCTGCTGCTGCCACCCCACTTCCATCCTCTCGGTTGACACGAGGTCTGTGGGCAGACACTCAACGGCATCTCATCCAAGCCTATGAGTACTTGTGCCATGTGGGAGAGGCGCAACAATGGATAGAAGGCTGTCTAGATCAAGAACTTGGCTTCGGTGTTGTGGATATGGAAGAGGAGCTGAGGAACGGTATCGTTCTGGCCAAGCTTGTGAGGAAATTCAAGGGTGAAGCAGGTGCCCGACGTATCTACGAGGTTCGAATATGCCTTTATTACTTTTCGCATCCGCTTAATGTGTGCTCCCAGGCGCGGAAACTGGATTTCAGACATTCTGACAACATCAACCATTTTTTCGATTTCGTTCGTAATGATGTTGGGCTACCCGAGGTAAGATCACCCCTTTATACTAAAACTCAACTCCTGACAATTTCCAGTGTTTCATATTCGAATTGACTGATCTCTATGAAAAGAAGAACGTCCCCAAGGTCATATACTGTATTCATGCTCTGAGGTGGGTAGCATCCTACGCTTGTGATGTATCTCCACTCATATCTGTACAGTCATCTACTTGCCCGTCGTGGTATGGCCGAACGGATCGGAAACCTGTTGGGTCAACTTCAATTCTCGGATGATCAACTCCAGAAAACCCAGAAGGGTTTGAAGGACGCTGGCGTCCCTATGCCTAATTTCAGCAATGTTGGTCGGGAACTTGCAAAAGAGATCAACGAAGAACCGGAGGAAGAACCAGAAACTGAGGACGAGCGTAAGGAGTTTCCCTATAAGACTCCTCCTACTGTTCGCTAATAATCCCTCCCAGGCCGAGACCGTTTGCTCCTGGAGAACGAAGAGTCTATCGTCGGTCTGCAAACTATGGCACGCGCCTTCCTAGCTCGAAAATCCCAAGCCACTCTTCAAGCTCGGCTTCGTCTTGCCGAACGTTATGGCTGCAAGATCCAGGCTCAATGTAGAGGTTTTCTCGTCCGGGGGCATCTGCAACAAGCAAGGCGAGAACATACGGACGTCATGCCACGTGTAGTCGCAATCCAGGCTGCCGCTCGAGCGATTCTCGCTCGTAGAGCTTGGTACCAACGATTAAGACGCATCCACGGTATCTCCAATATTGCCGTCAAGATCCAAGCCCAGGGTAGGGGTGTTATCCAGAGGCGACGATTCCGACTTTTCAAGGGAGCCCTTCAGCGTAGCAGTGCTGCCTTTGTCAAGCTTCAGTCTATCGCCCGAGCCCGAGTCGTCAGGAGGTCTCACCAGCAAGTCACCAAAGCTTTCAGCCAGAGAACCGTAATGAACTCTATAGTCAATATCCAAGCCGCTTGTCGTGGAGTGTTGGCTCGCCGCAGGATTCAAAGACACGCATCCCTTTTACAAGGTATCGTCCCCGAGGTCATTGGTCTCCAGGCTCAAGCAAGGGGTGTTCTCGAGCGGCGCATGATTGGCAGGCAACTAGCGAAACTCGAAGACATCTCAGATATCGTCGTTCGGGTACAGGCCGCTGCCAGGACATATCTCGTTCGCAAACGTTTGCTCGTTCTCATTCGGAACCTTCGCAAAGCAACCGCTGCTATTGTCAACGTCCAGACCCGCGCTCGAGCAAATTTGGCAAGACAGAGACATCAAACAATGGCCAAGGCACTCTCAGAAGTCAAGGTTCTTTCGTCGGTTAACAGCTTCCAGGCTCGTGCACGAGCCGCCCTGTGCCGAACCAAACACCGGGAGACTGGAAAGAAACTCGAATTTGTTGAACCTGATGTATTTCGGTTCCAAGCCAACTGTCGGGGAGCACTTGTTCGCCGGGATTACTACGCGTGGAGGAATCACTTGTGGGCAAGTGAAGATGTTGCAATCCTTCTCCAGGCTTTGCTTCGAGGTGCCGTCCAACGCGGGAAATTCCAAGTGAAGGCGAGGCACTACCGGGAGAACCTCAAGCAAGTCATCCACATTCAGGCTCTCGTCCGTGCGAAGGAAACAAGGGAGCAGTACCGTCAGCTCACCCTCGGAACGAACGTCAGCGTTGGGACAATCAAGAACTTTGTACACCTCCTCGATGATTCAGAAGCCGATTTCCAGGAAGAGCTGACTGTCGAGGGTCTCCGCAAGAAAGTCATCCAACAGATCCGTGAGGTCCAGACCTTGGAGAATAGCGTGAACGAGTTGGACACGAGGATTGCCTTGATGGTGAACAACGCGAAGACGTTTGAGGAGCTCGCCCGTGTCAAGCGTAGGCTCGGTCGTAGTGATTCCGCGACGATCGGTACCACTCGAGCTTCCATCCTCGCCGCTCATGGCGACCCGTTTGCCGGTCCTAGCACTCTAGACCATTCTGCGAAGCGGAAGTTGGACCTGTACCAGCAGTTGTTTTACTTGCTTCAAACTCATGGAGAATATCTGGCTAAACTCTTCCTGAGGGTTTCTGGGCGTGAGATCGACGAGAAGACTCGCAGGTTGATTGAACACGTCACTCTGACGCTGTACGGGTATGGACAAGCCAGGAGGGAGGATTACCTTCTTTTGAAGATGTTCCAGGCAAGTCTCGCCTGTAACAGCAACGACAGTAATGCTGATGTTCGGACTTCCAGCACTCGGTCATCCAGGAAATACAAGCAGCGAATACCTTGGCAGATATTCGTCAGGGTCATCCAATGTACATCAACATCGCGGTACAATACATCCGCCCCAAGCAGTCATTCTACATCCGAGAATCACTGAAGAGGCTAATCTTGGAGGTCGTGGAGGCCGATGACCTCAACTTGGAAGTGGATCCATCCATCGTACGTCTCGGCCGACCATCACTGAGTCCTATTGTAACTGTCTCTCAGATCTACCGCACTCGAGTTTCGGCCGAAGAGATGCGGACTGGGGTCCATCAACCGGACAAGGATTTACCTTTCTACCAGGCTTTAAACGATCCGGACACTCGGGCAGAGTACATCCGCCGTGCGTCCACCTTTTGACCCTTCCGACTCTTTGAGGCTGATGGGCCAATGATAGACCTCCAGGTGTTGCAATGGTGGAGTGAGAGCTTCGTGACAGCAATCATTGGCTCGACGAACAGAGTCCCATACGGGATGAGGTATCTCGCTCGTGAGACTCTTGCTGCGCTTAGGGAGAAGTTCCCCCACGCTACTCAGGAAGAATACGCCTCATGCCTTGGTAGGCTTCTCTACTACAGGTCTATCAACCCTGCCATCATGTAAGTCTTCACTATGCGGGCATCGACGATTGTCGTGAACTGTTTCCTCTAGCACCCCAGAAACCTTTGACATCGTCCCTTCTACCATCGATGTCGAGTCGAGGAAGAACTTGGCCCAGATTTCCCGAGTATTAACGCAGGTGTGCAGTGGCATGGAGTTTGGGGACGACAACCCTTGTTTCCTCCCTGTGAACGACTTCGCGAACAACGCTATAGGCCAGGTGTCGGCATGGCTCATCGAGGGTGAGCACACGCCTTTCACTACACTCATGGGATCCTTAGCTTTGTGCGTCTTCTCCCCCCCAGTTGCCGATGTTCCGGACGTCGAGACGCAGTACCACGCTCACGAGTTTCTGGATGCGACTGTTCAGCCCAAACCAATCGAGATTTCGCCAAACGAAGTCTATTCAATTCACAGGGTACTCTCAGAATATCTGGATTATTTGGTAAGCGTTCGTAGGTCAAACGGAATACCCGTTTTGCTAAGCGTTCGTAGGCTCCCGAACGTAATGACCCCCTTCGGACCATCCTTGGCGAGCTGAACGGTGTGCCTACCGTTGGCAACAATGAGCTCACTGATGCTCGAGATCATCCGATCACTCTTGAACTCACCAATCGGTTTGCCAACGTCCGAGACCCGCACGCGGACGAGAAGGCGTTGTGGGTTCAAGCCAAACGGGCAGTGTTAGCTATCCTTCGTGTTCAGCCTTCCAAGGACCTTGTCGAGTCACTGATGCAAGCGGTCACCGAAGAGCACGAGATCGCGTGGGACTCGATCTTGGAGGAGATGGAGATCGAGCAGCACCGACAGAATCGCCGCATGCCATCTACAACTGCAGCTGATGCGGCTTACAGGCTGGAGGATATCAGATCGTGAGTCTATCTTTACAAATCCGTTGTGCGATACTTACCCCACGTGTCTAGGATGACATTCCGAGAGGTGAAGGCCCACGCCATTTTCTATCTGCTCGAGTTGGAGAAGCAAGGAAAGATCATTCGAGAGGATGGTTACCAAGGGATCCTCAACGCCATCGCTAGTGACGTACGTAGCAAGCACCGCAAGCGCCTCGACCGTCAGCAGGAGAAGGAGTACATGAAGGGAGCCTTGAAGCAGTTGTCGGAGAGGAAGAAATCGCTTGAGGAGAAGATTGAGAGTTATAATGCCTTCGTCGACGGCGCTATGAACACCATGCAACGAGGGAACCAGAAGTAAGGGCTTCCTCTGGATATCCTCGTGATCTTCTCATTCGTGTTCTTCGCAGGAAACGGTTTACGCTTCCTTTTACCAAGCAATCGAACCATCTTCGGGACCTCCAGCGCGTCGGCAGGGTCCCTCAGTTTGGCTCATTCATCTACAGCGCCAAGTCTTGGTACGACAAGGGTATTCTCATCTCCATCGACAAACACTCTCCGATGCAATTTGACAAGATGGAGGTCATCCTCTCTTCCGATTCGGTTGGGATTTTCAACATCGAGATCCGGAACAACGCGATGGGGATCAGCAACAGGATCGCTCAGGCGGATGTGAAGATGGAAGATTTGTTACAAGCTCAGTACCAAGATCGCGCGTCGCTCTCGTTGTGCAATGACCAGGTTAAGTTGCATTTAGAGTCGCTGTTATATCAGATCAACAAAAAGTGTGTGGATTGTTTTATCGCTTTTTCTCCGAAACGACGCTAATGTGCATCGCCAGGTTCTCTACCTGATGTTTTCCGTTCATGCATCGTTGTCCTTTCCCCAACGCTTTCGATCGCATTCTCCTATCACCTCTCTCTTACAGTCCAAACTTGTTTTCCCTCATACATCCTGACGACGTGTAACGACCCGGCCCTTTTTTTCTTGCATCTTCTGAATCGCGCATATATATGGCCTTAACGACCTGTTTTTATCTACCGAAAACCTGTAGCACTTATAATTGCATGTCACACTACCCTGCGTCGCGAAGCAGTGCTCTGGACGCGATCGAGTCATGCCACGATCACAACGTTATCTTATCACTACCTCGCGATGAACGAGAGGAGGAGAAGCAAATTCCGTCCCTGCATCGATCTACACAACGGACAGGTCAAACAAATCGTTGGTGGTACGCTGTCGGACGACGATCCAAATAGGTTGAAAACGAACTTCGTGGCAAGGTAGATTTTATTCCCTTGGTCTGCTATCAGACGTTTGACGGTTGGCAAACAGCGAGTCCCCCGCCTACTTTGCACAGCTGTACCGAAAACATGGACTAGAAGGTGGACATGTAATCAAACTAGGAAAGGGTAACGACGAAGCTGCGAGAGATGCGCTCAACGCTTGGCCAGGAGGACTCCAGATCGGTGGGGGTATCACAGAAACGAATGGACAAGAGTGGTTGGACGCAGGTGCTTCCAAGGTGTGTGCTTGAGATTTTTACTTGTTATAGCTCGACCAAGTTCGTATCAGGAATTCATGAGCAGATTATCGTGACGTCCTACTTGTTCCCTGATGCCAAGTTTTCGTTGGAGAGGTTAGAAAAGGTCTCGTCTGTTGTTGGAAAAGACCGGTTGGTGGTCGATGTGAGGTAAGTGTCATGACAAATCATGGTGACTGTAGAATCTGATTTCGTTGTAGCTGCAGGAAGAGGGGAGATAGGTGGTTTGTCGCAATGAATAAATGGCAGGATATAACGGATATGGAGGTTTCGCGAGGTGAGGCAGGGATCGGTTGGTCGCGAACGACACATTGATGACAGTCTCTCTGCCCAGATTCCTTGGACCTCCTCTCGCAATACTGCAGCGAATTTTTAGTTCATGCTGCGGACGTGGAAGGACTCTGCCAAGGGATCGACGAAGATCTTGTCACCAGTGCGTGGATCCGGCTTTATGCAGCGGATCTGTTGGTCTTAAACCCGAGTAGAGCTAGGAGAGTGGGTCAAGTTACCGACGACATATGCCGGGGGCGCAAAAGGTCAACTTTCATTGGTTCTCTGGGGTTGCACAATACAATACGGCTGACCGACCCGTTATCCCGTAGATATATCTGACCTAGATCTCGTCGATCGACTTTCAGGTGGCCGTGTTGATCTCACATATGGAAGGTAAGGTTATCTTTTTCCGTTTTACATCCTAAGCAAAGACACTCTGCAGTTCGTTGGACATCTTCGGTGGATCGTTGGTGAAGTTTGAAGAGCTCGTGGCTAAGAGTGTTATATCTTGAGCGTGCCTGTCTGTGGCCCAGTTGAGTCAGTAGAGTTAGCCGAGGAATAACCGAATCGTTTCGTGTGGCAGTGACGTCTTGGGTGAAGTGGCAGATGCCTGAGTGACCAGCACCCACTCTTCGACTTTTTTTTTTTTCCCCTCTCCTCGCTCAGCGAATTTCCGATAATCCAAGGTCGGGGACGCCCACCGCGGTCGAGACAAGTAACCGACAGCGCAGTACGAAGGTTTCCGGTTACCCGCCGCACCATTCAGAACCACAAGTTCTCATCCACCTTACGATTCCGAGAGTTCCAAATATCGAGGTCGCATAGAGTTCGATTCCGACTGCCAACTTCTGAACCGAATAGCATCCAAGACTTGCTCAGTGTCCAATACAATCCATTCCGGCCTCGTGCCCTCTTCGGCGTCAGTAGTTCTGCTCTGCGACACAGCGCAATCTCTCCAGGCCCATAACCCCAGCTTGTTATCCTTACCCTATCTCGGCGGTCGAACGGTCATGGTGAGTCGATAGATTTTGGACTGCAGATGATAAAGTCTGAGGGGGGAGAACCGTTGTTGATGCTTTTGTTGATCATACGGCATGAACGAGCCACACGCGTGAACTTAAGGGGAGCTTCCCCCCGGTAGATTAGAGGATGTACCGCTGGCCATGACTTCTCCCTGATTTCCTCCTTCCCTCCTCCCCTTCACTTTGATCATGCCCTCTCCCATTCGGTTGAAACGGTCCTTGATTTCTAACAAATCTTCTGGTTTCCAGCAGAAACCCACAGGCGTCCGTTCGTCCCCTGAAACCTCTGTCCCCGAAAAGAAGCTACGGCCGTCGGAACCGTATCCAATACCCAGCAATAACCCCGCCAGTCAGTATACGCTCCTGGAGAAACTTGGTACCGGCAGTTTCGGGACCGTTTACAAGGCTATCCATAACGAGACCAAGCAGATCGTCGCAGTTAAGCAAATAGGTAATGGCTCAATCATCACTCTTCGCCTATCTGTTTTGACCTGTCCCTCGTTGCAGATCTCGAGGATTCCGATGACGACATCTCCGAAATCCAGCAGGAAATCGCCAATCTTGCTCGATGCGACTCGGAATACGTGACGCGGTACTATGGGTCGTTCGTGGTCGACTACAAGTTGTGGATTATCATGGAGTTCCTCGAGGGTGGTTCTTGTCTTGACCTCCTAAAATCTGGCGTCTTTTCGGAAGCCCACATCGCTATCATCTGTCGCGAACTACTTCTCGGCCTCGACTATCTCCATAGCGAAGGCACTATCCACCGTGACATCAAAGCAGCCAACGTCCTCTTATCCGCTTCCGGAAAAGTCAAGCTGGCAGACTTTGGTGTCGCCGCCCAACTCACGACAACTCTAAGACATACGTTTGTTGGAACTCCGTTCTGGATGGCGCCAGAGGTTATCCGTCAGGCTGGGTACGACGCGAAGGCAGATGTTTGGAGTTTGGGTATCACCGCTATCGAGATGGCGAAAGGGGAACCTCCGTTGGCCGAGTACCACCCCATGCGTGTCCTCTTCCTGATTCCAAAGGCCAAACCCCCCGTACTGGAGGGCGATTTCTCTCCCCAATTCAAAGAGTTCATATCACTGTGTTTGACCAAGGACCCTCCAACTGTGAGTTATCTATCCAACTGCGAACTCCGTTGCGCTTGACTGATCAAATACTCGATAGCGCCCGACCACGAAAGAATTACTCCAACATCGATTTATCCGTGGGGCTCGGAAGACTGCTTACCTCACTGAGCTCGTTGAACGCCACCGGCAGCGCGCACCTGGGCGTCCACCTCAAATGTACCAGCCTACGGTTCGGAACCGGGATACGGCAAAGTCTATGCAGAGCGATTGGATGTTCGACACGGTTAGGTCCGCCGCAGCAATGGGGACTTACCGGAGTATGGAGAAGGACCTCATACCTCACCATGAATTCGACCCGTCCAACCACGACGGTGATTCTATGTACGGTGTACCCCAACTGGGCTCGTTCAACAGCGATGGTGCCACGAGAGGAAGTGGGCCGGTGAATTTGGGAACGGTCCTGGTCAAGATACCTCACGACGAGGAGGATACTCCTGCGCTACTCGCGGATTATGTGTCCTCCGAGAACGCAGACAATGTTGAAGGGCCTTCCACCCCTCCATCCCAGGAGCCTCCCCCAGCTTACACGGGCTCGGTGCGATCGTCTGGGAGATCATCTTATGCGACAAGAAGCATGAGGGACGGACGAGGAACGGTGTTGAGAGTGGCAGATATGGGGACTGGAGTAGATACGATTCGTCCCGTGAAGAAGGTGGACACGGCGGGCTCGCTGCGGTTGTCACACGAGTTCGTCGGGTCTCAGAGGGACGGTAGTTCTGGGTCTTCTCCATCCTCTCCCGTCACACCGAAATCGCCTCACAAGAGAGCGCTCAGTGATTCTATGAAAGCCGGTCAATCGATCGTGGATGATATCATCTTGCCGATCTGCGAAAGGGTGAGCTTTGGTTTCGAGATCTCCGGTCTATTCAATCTGGCTGATGGTACGACTTAATTTCAAGACGATACGAGACGATATGGACGCACGAGAGATCGAGTCGCTCAGCATGATCTCACGCGGGTTCTCTGAGCTCAAGGACGTGAATCCAGACCTCGCATACAAGTTGATCATCGATATCCTTTCGGGCGTCAATGAGTGAGTTTGGTCTCGATCATGGGCTGGTCTATATCCGCCTTCCATTCCTAATGCCAAATTCCGTTAGGAACAGCGCTGTGAAGCAACATATCAATACCTCACGGGTCTTGTTCCCGCACAGCCGGATTGTCAGGAAGAGTGAGATGACTTCAAAGGGGGTCGTGGTGACCGAAGAACAAGAGATCAGTGGACTGCCATCGACGTCTGATCCCTTGGCCCCAGAAGCCGAGCCCGCACGAAGATCGCCTATTGCGGAGTTATTGTATATGCGTTGGCTGGAGGGTTTGAAGCTCAAGTGGCCAAGCATCCTCTAGGCTTGTCGTCTTGGCGCTCTTTCCCTCAGCGTCTCTCACAACCCCCGCATGCGAAGCCTTTGTCGACACATCCCGTACGTACGCTTGGCCAATCCCACCCCGTCGTCCACACGTTAGACCCCATCTCATTGTTGGGCGTTCGTGATCCCCCCCCTATTTCCCGCCGAACAATACTCTCCCTTACATTTCTATATTTGTACCAACCACTTGTTTATTGGGCGACGATTCACGATCACGACCATCACGTACTTTCGACAATCTGTAACTTGATACGGATCCCCTTTTGTTTTAGCACCCATTGTCCATCACTAATGTCAAAGCTGCCCATCGCCTCTTAGTGTCAGTTGTCTGTTTGTTCGGTTCTCATTGTTTGGATGATCTCACCGGCGTCTGTACGTACGTCGCCTGTCGTGTCGCTCGTCTCTCTCTTGTCCCTTCACGTGTGGCACCCCGACATGGATGCTACCCGCTCTCACGACGACCCACGCGCACGAACATGTGCACCTTTCCAGTTCCGAAAATCGGACATTTTTCGCGGTACAACTCGAGCGCAAGAAGTTCCCCGGGCCCCTGGTTTTCATTGACTCCGTTCCCATCCGCCTTGCTCCGTTTCTGTGGGATCGACTTTCCGTTCCGTTGGCGATGAGTGAGCACGGATCACTATGCTCTCTCTTTTTTTTCTCTTTTTTTTTTCTTTTTTGGTGTAGCAGTTGAGTCGGTCAGAGCGCGTGATCGCTCTATGAGACACTGGGAGGGAATCCCTTTGCGCACTGGCCCATTCGCACACATGGCACTGTGTGTGGGACTCTGCGACCGGGCGAGGTGACGACCTCAGACGGACGGATCACTAAGACGACCCCTGTTAGGAGATCCCGGCCTCATCGGCGCCCTTCAGCTTCAGACACGCTCCGGACTCGTGTTTTACACGCATCGTGCCCCCGCGCGGACGGAGCTTTCGACGGTTACGCGAGAGAGAGGGGGGCGCTGCAACGTGGTGCTGCTGCTCTTGAGCTTGATCCGCTCTTGAGCTTTGACTCTGTCGTGGGTTGACGTCGCGTGGTGCAGGACTTCCCTGTACTTACTACACTATAGATATACCTCCGCCGACTCCGAAGTGTGTGTGTGTGCGGCTTCAAAGCGGTTTTTAATTTAAACTTATTCTTCTTCATTTCTCACCATTCTCTGAGCGTTGGGCGGCGACTCGAAAATACACCAAAGTATT